>Ga0307929_1000049_pt1 | contig 113152 bp, 93 predicted proteins | sample AceLakmetage1330_FD_203160 | JGI IMG/M metagenome (GOLD analysis project Ga0307929, IMG submission 203160) | Saline water microbial communities from Ace Lake, Antarctica - #1330 | ecosystem: Environmental > Aquatic > Non-marine Saline and Alkaline > Saline | place: Antarctica: Ace Lake...
TGCATGGGCAACTATGTGGGAGAGTAGGTCACCGCCGATTTCTTTATATAAAAAAGCCCCAATCAGATTTATTCTGATTGGGGCTTTTTTTTTGCTTTTGTTTATGGGATTTTTGGATTGATTCCTTGAATACTAGCATAGCTATTCAAACACAATACTTTGGATGATTTGCAACATCGATCTGGCGTGTTCAATGGCAAATGTATTCTGTAACCGTTGGAAACACAAATCGACATTTTTAATCAAACCGTTTCCAATCGCACCACTAGTAAAAAGGTTCAAAGACTATCGTGAATAGCTTTTTGTATTTTGTTGAGCATTTCGTTTCGGAAAGTATCTACTGCTTTTGCTGAGTAGCTGCCTTCTGTTTCAAATCACTTAGAATTTCATCTGTGTCAATCACTCCGATATCATTACAGATATCAATCACCAGAACAACACTGAAGAGCAACCCCATTCCAAGAGCCAGTCCACGGGAAGCCACCGACTTGCTTTTCATAAAAGAGATCACGGCAGGAAGTATTCCAAACAGGATAGCAATACCAACTCCACCAACAACTCCTATGGCCTTAAGAAAAACCGATGAAAAGAGCAGGGCTATAATAAGCGGCGGTAAAAACGTTGCAGCAATAATCTTCCACCTGTTTCCCCCACCGAGAAGATCTCTGTTAAAAGCCATAAGTCCGATACCGTTTGCAGCATAGGAAGTACAAATTGCCGTGATAGAAAAGGCGATGGCAACCGCACTAAAAAATGGATTTGCAAGAATCTTTCCAAGAGGAACAGTTGCTGGTAGGCCATGAATAAATCCATTGAGAATTGAATTGGTGCCAAGGGTCAGTGGCAGCACTCCAATTCCGACCATAACCCAAATAAAATTCATCACAAAACCGATTGCCATCCCGATTAGCATTGCACGGGAAATAGCCGAGAGGTCCCACTCCATATCCTTGCAGATCGTAGGAATAATATTGTGAAAATGAAATGCTGTGAGTAGAACAGGCAAAGCAATGGGCAGGAAGCGAAGGTCATGAAAATTCATCTGTTCAAGATGCACATTTCCTGCTCCCATGACCACTAACGTTACAAAACAAAGTCCCAGGAAAAGCATCAAAACCTGATTGTAGCGAACCACAAAACCGGTTCCTGCAGCTGTAAATGCGGACAATGAGACAAAAAGAAGCAGAGTCACAACAAGATTTACCCCGGTAGATCCGCTCTTTCCGCCAATAGCAGCAACAATGATGGTTGTGCCACCACCAATATATGCTGTTAACAATCCATAAAGGATGAGTAGATTGGCAATCGTTGCCAGCCACTTCCCCCAGCCGCCAAGATACTTTTCATAGAGACTCGGATAATTAAAATCATCCTCTTTTCTCTCCACCGCTTCACGAGCCAGAACAAGTGCCGAGAAATACATGGCTCCACAAAACAGAACCATGGCCAGAAACGAATAGAAGAGCCCAACTCCTCCCGTCTGCATGGGTAAGGCAAGAATGCCAGCACCGATAAGATTTCCGGTTACCAGCAGAGCAATCATTATCGTTCCCTTCTTTTTCTTAACCATACACAACTCCTGTCATCATAATCGGTGCCCCCTGACTAACAATGAATACAGGAAACGGCTAAACCGCCCAGAGCAGTCTCTTTGTACTTAGTAGACATTTCAGCCCCGGTAATACGCATCGCCTCGATGACCTCATCCAATGAAATTTTCTGCCTGAGTGGCTCACCGACCGTAGCCAGTATATAGGCATTATATGCAGAAACTACCCCCATGGCATTACGCTCGATACAGGGTATTTGGACATAGCCTCCAATGGGATCACAGGTGAGTCCAAGGTGATGTTCAAGTCCGATCTCTGCCGCATTTTCCACTTCCTGTATGCTGCCTCCATGAGCGTGGGTTAAAAAAGCTGCCGCCATCGCTGCAGCTACACCGACTTCCCCCTGACAACCAACTTCGGCTCCTGCAATGGAGGCATTATGACGCGCCACAAAGGCTATTGCTGCCGCGGCAAGCAATCCTTTCCGCATTTTTACAGGCGATATCGAAAAATGACGATCAAGCAGAACAACAATACCTGGAATAATTCCAGCAGAGCCGGATGTGGGTGCGGTCACCACCTTTCGTCCCGCTGCATTTTCCTCCGATGCTGCAAGGGCGTATGCATTCAACAGTGCAAGGTCATGATCATGACTATTTGTAAGTTTTTCAGCATGGCGATAGAGAACAGCAGCCTTTCGCTGTAGACCTATGGGGCCAGGCAGAACACCATCTCGTGACAAACCGCTGTTCACAGCATCTTTCATCGCACTGATAATACAATCAAGCTCTTCTTCAATTTCTCTGCGAGATTTTCCGGTCAACTGCTCTTCGTTCTGAAGAATTACTTCATCCAGTGCCAAACCCTTGTCCAAAACAATGCTCCTTAATTCACTCATATTGGCAAAACTATGTGCTAACTGAGGCGGGCTTTGTTCCTCCTCACCTTCTGCAAGAATAAAGCCTCCTCCCAGTGAATAATATTTGTTTTCGATAAGTGTTCGAGCACTCCCCTGTGCCTTAAACACCATAGTATTTTGATATCTGAGGTTCTCTCCCTGTCCTGAAAAATGAATATTGTCCCCTATAAATGCGACCCTATGTTCTCCAATTGCAATCTCATATTCAGTTTTATCATTGTTCAAAAGCTCAAGCAGAAGATCGCTATCACAGCCAGCTGGAGTCCAGCCAAGCAACCCTCCAAGAACTGCCTTATGCGTGCCATGCCCGAGACCAGTTGCACTTAACGAGCCATATAGATGCACCTCAATGCGGTCTATCTCTTCAATGCGATTCGGTGGTGCATCCTGCAATTTACACAAAAATGCCCCTGCTGCCTTCATGGGAGCAATGGTATGCGAACTTGAAGGGCCAGGGCCAATTTTGAAAATATCAAAAACAGATGTTGTTATTGCTTTTGTCATGGTAATCCAGAGTTATTGAATAAAAAAAAGAGACAGATTGATCATAGGGAAAAAGCAGATGGTTTGCAAAAAAAAAGATCATACACTTAAGCTATCATACTTCCCGAGCAAATAAAAATATTGCTTTTAAAACTAGTAGATCTTTATTCTTCATCATTCCATTTCACTGGATAGTAATGGAATACAAAACAACACAGAAACGGTATTTTTAATAAATGCTGCTAGCAGTTTTTCTGTGAAAAAAAATTGGGTTAGTGGCTGTTTTTTGTTGCAAGATAAGCAGTTTTCCATAGCCAATTCTGTACAATAGAAGTAAACGGAAAGAAGGTCGCGAATGAGTTCTATTCTATCAACCATTGGAGTATCTAATGAAGCGTAACCGAATGCTGGCAAGTATAGAAGAACAGGGCAAGACTCCCTGGGATATTATTATTATCGGCGGTGGAGCAACTGGCCTTGGATCTGCCTTGGATGCAGCATCCCGTGGATATCGGACACTACTTCTTGAACAATCCGATTTTACCAAGGGAACCTCAAGCCGCTCGACCAAACTTGTGCATGGCGGTGTTCGCTATCTTGCACAAGGTGATATTTCACTAGTGCTGGAAGCACTTCATGAACGTGGGTTGATGTGCAGGAATGCGCCTCATTTGGTGAAAAATCAATCTTTCATTATTCCTAATTACGACTGGTGGGATGGGCCTTTCTATACCGTTGGAATGAAAGTGTACGACATGATGGCAGGAAAACTAGGTCTTGGTCCCTCCCAGTCTCTGTCTTCCAAAGAAGTGCTGCAAGCTATTCCTAATCTTAAGACGGATGGACTCACCGGTGGCGTCATTTATTACGACGGCCAGTTTGATGATTCCCGTCTGGCTGTAAATATAGCACAAACCTGTGCAGAACACGGTGGTGTTTTAGTGAATTACATGCGTGTTACAGGCCTTAGTAAAACCAGTGATTCGCTTGTGTCCGGTGTCAACGCCACCGATCTGGAGAGTGGCAAAGACTATACCCTTCGAGCAAAATGTGTGGTTAATGCCACCGGAGTCTTTGTCGATACTATCATTCAGATGGATGAACCTGATGCTCCACCTCTGGTTAAACCAAGTCAGGGCGTGCATGTCGTGCTCGAGCAGGAATTCTTAAAAGGTGATTCGGCGATTATGATTCCAAAAACATCTGATGGTAGAGTTCTTTTCGCTGTGCCATGGCACGATAAGGTTGTTGTAGGCACAACAGACACTCCGCTGGACGACTGCTCTCTTGAGCCGCGTGCCCTTGAAGAGGAAATTGATTTTATTCTCTCAACAGCCAAAAAATATCTGACTCGGGAACCGAAAAGAGCGGATGTCTTATCTGTTTTTGCAGGCCTTCGCCCCCTCGCGGCTCCAAAAGAAAACAGCGACACAACGAAAACCAAAGAGATTTCCCGCAGTCACCATCTGCGGGTATCGCTTTCCGGTCTCGTTACGATTACTGGCGGAAAATGGACCACCTATCGAAAAATGGCGCAGGATACAGTGGATAAAGCTGCCATGGTAGGAGGTCTGGAAACAAAAAAATGTCGAACAGAAGATATGCCAATCCATGGCTGGCAGACAAACGTAGATTACACAGATCCTCTGTATTATTACGGTTCTGATGCAGATTTTATGCGTGATGTTCTCCTTGACCAGCCAGAGTTTGGGGAAAGACTGCACGAACGATTGCCCTATACGGTGGTTGAGGTCATCTGGTCCATACGATATGAAATGGCTCGCACAGTGGAAGATATTCTGGCCAGACGGCAGCGAGCATTATTTCTTGACGCCAGAGCTGCCATAGAAATGGCTCCAGCCGTGGCAAAAATCATGGCAAAAGAACTGGGAAAAGATCAGCAGTGGCAAGAGCTCCAAGTGGAAGAATTCTGCGAGCTTGCCAGAGGGTATTATTTAAACGATTAGCATATATGACAAAGAGGCTCTGGCTCAATTCCAGGCTAACTGGCTACGAGTATGCCAATAGTCTCTTGCAGGTTCCACTAATTCCTGCAGGCTATCTGCCAGTGAATCGTTCCATGTTATTTGCAATGCCTGAAGATTGGATTGCAGGTGTTCAACAGAGGCGGCCCCACTTAAAACCACGTCCACAAAGGGCTGATTGAGAACTGCTGCCAAGGCAAGAGCATCAACCGTGTTGTTCTGCTCTCTTGCCAACCCTTGTAAAAGGGTCATCTGCTTGTGAAAATTTGGATTTGTGTTGCGTGTACTAAGGCGTCCATTGGCGAGCCCTTCCTTCACAATGACTCCTAATCCGGCGTCATGTGCCATCAGCAGGGCGGGTGTTACAGACTGTTCCAGCACATTCCAGCTTGCCTGCACCGCAGAAAAAAGCAGAACTCCGTCGAACTCAATTTCAAGAGCACGTTCAATGGTCTCCCCCTGCCCCGTACCCGTTACTGAAAATCCAATGGCCATTCCCCTATTGCGCAGAGCAGCAAGTTCTGTCAAGACTGGAATATTACTTAACACACCACTCTCAATGCTCGTTGAATGAATCTGGTATAAATCAAGATGATCGCCCAGGAGCTTACGACTTTCCTGTATCTGTCGCTGTAATACTGGCAATGAGTGCTCTTTGACCTCATGTTTTTTTCCGTCTTCCACATTGACCTGCCAATCGGCTGTATAGGTGTAGCCCCACTTGGATCCAATGGTAACACTCTCCGGAGGTATGTCGTTTTTTTGTAACCAGGAGTGTAAAAAATTTTCAGCTTTTCCGTATGACCTGGCAGCATCAAAATAGCGAATACCAGCTTCCCATGCTGCTGTTAAAACGTCATGTGCTCTGGCTTCCATCACCATGACATCATGATTATTTTCAAGATCATCACTGTGGCCCAGATTGATATATCCGGGACGTCCCAGTGCGGCAAGACCAAGCCCCATCGGTGTAATTGATAAATAACTTTTGCCAAGTTTCTGTCGGATCATTTGCGTGCTCCGTTAAAATAAGGATTTCGTTAAATAGCTGTCTGTCCTGTATAAAAAGGACATACTAAATAGTAACAAGACTCAATTGTGATTGTTTATCACCATTCTTATCCCTACAGCAGAACCATTTTGCGAATATTTTTATTCGATATTTTGACGTATTTATAGAACGTTAAGACACATCACCCAAAGATCCTAAGACACTTGTTTTTACTTATACACCCGTTGAAGATCCTGCAGTGTATAAGGATACCTTTTCTGATTTCCAGAAATACTTCTCCAATGCAACCGGGAAGAAAATAATCTATTATACTGTTCAATCAAACGCAGCTGAAGTTGAGGCAATGCGCTCCGGTCGTCTTCATATTGCCGGTTTTTCAACCGGGCCAACCGGATTTGCCGTTAACCTGGCTGGCTATGTACCAATTGCAGTAAAGGGAACTGAAGAGAGTTTTCAAGGATACAATCTGCTTTTGGTGACAAAAAAAGATAAAAACTGAGAAAAAATTCCTGTGTCTGGTACCTACGAGTGACGTACCAGACACCTCCTTAGTATCAGTCAGTCTTCACACTGGAAGATTCCGGTTGTTTATATGTCGTCGGGCCATCTTTCCACTCTGCCTGTTTATACCAGGCCTCAGGATACCCTACCTCCTGCGCCATCTTGCCAGGTTCATTCACATACCCATCACTATATTTTGCGACAAGTCTCCAGGCAAGAGCCCACCACTCCCCGACCACTTTATCTGCATGTGTCATGGAATATTCAGTCAGCATATCTCTGGCTTTCTCAGGATCCTTTCTGTGGAGCGCCAAAGCCTCCTTATCCATTTTTTTAATGCTCTCCACTGCCTCCAACTCCAGTTCATCCTGTTTCTCTTTAATATCCTGGATGATATAACTGTATTTAATCGCTGCCCAGTTGGCCACGAAGTTAAAGGACCACCATGCACTCTGTTGATCGAATTTATCACTGAATCCAGTATGATACGACTTAGAAATGGAATTGACGCCAACATAAAAAGGTGAAATGACCGTACTCATTGGTTCATCGGGGCCAAACCAGACGATACCACCGATGGGATCGGGTAGCCAGCTTCTGGCCTGCAGGACAAAACTATAACCGCTACGATAGATGGAGAGAGGTCTTTCCCATGCACCTTTGAGTTTTGCATCGGGGTCTCCTGTATCATTGCCTGCATCCATTGGGCCGGGATATCTGTAGGGATTACCAAAAGGACCTGCCGTCATTCCTTTGCTCTGATCAAATTCTGTCCCTTGATAGTAGTCACGATAGAGTGCAATGACATCTCGAACGTCCAGTTTATTATCCGGTTTGATTGAAAAGGGATACTGTCTGGTAAATCCATTCTCCGCCGATGGGGATAACTTCAAAGATGGTGCTAGTTGGGACTGCACTCTCCAGACCCGTCTCAAGGAATAATAGGGATGGCTGTATTCTCCCTTACTCACAGTTCTAAGCCAGTCCAGTTTCCCCTCTTCCGGGTTCCACCATTTATGCTTTTTGGCAACTTCAAAGAGATTTTTGCTATAGAGGGTATTGGGATCATCCGGATCTATGTCCCTGATCCTGAATTCATTTGCCGCAACAAAGACCTCTCCATCGGGAACCCTTTTGGCAACCCAAAGTCCACCTTCTCCCTCGGGACTAGGCGCCATTTCAATGACCCATCCTTCGTTTTTGTCGGCCACAGGCATCGTCTCGCCTGTTCCGTAGTACCCATAGGTATCAATAAGGTATCCCATGAGTTTGATTGCTTCCCGTGCAGTTTTGCACCTCTCCAGCGCAACACGCGAGAGTTCGGCACTGTAGAATATCAGTTTTCCGGGTTTGGGTTCTGCTGTCACCTTGGCACCATTGGTTGCTTCACCAAACATCAGCTGGTGTTCATTCATCATGCCATAGTTACCATCAAAATAGGCGTAAGTATGTGCTACCTGAGGGATAAAGCCCAGGGGAATGCTCTGCGGGATGTCATCATCTGGATAAACAGGCCCTCTGGCCGAACCGACGTAGCGTCTCAGGACGTCCGCATTGAATTCTGGCCGGTTCCCAAGAGAGGACGCATCGTAGGAGACCGGTCTCATGGAGCCTGGTTTGTGATCGGCTGCCGGCACATAGACCAGGCGGTTGTCAAACATTTCACTGTCATCGGAGTGTGCTACAAAAACGGATCCATCCTTTGTGGTGCCTTTGGTGAAGAGCATTGTTGTGCAGGCATATGAGCTGGATATGCCAAGCATGGTAATGCTCCCGAGCACCAGTGCAGGGAACAACATCTTAGATATTTTCATGGGGTAATCCTTAAGTATGTGGTTTGCAAAAAACAGTAGGAAGAATAGGTATTCATCCACCTTATAATGAGGCAGAGACTGTTATTGTCCGTTCATCACACCGTAGGCTTCCCCCATAAGAAGATGTTTATAGGATTCATCCGTTGTTCCCTCTGTTTTCTCGGCAGTGATTTTAAATCCGGCTTTGTCTTGAAAAAGCATTATAAAATCAGATCCACCAAACAGAAAGTTACCAAGCATACCACCTTTTTCATGCGTAATTCCCGGCCTGACATTCCCTTCAAAGTTGACAGAGGATACTTGAGCCATACCCATGGGGATCAATGCTACCAGACCATATTTCCCCATATCCATTATGACATAACCGCGAGTTTGAGTAAATTGCCAGCCCAGCGAATCAATCGGAGCATACTTACCTTCTATTTCATTCCAGACAACTTCTAAAGAAACATTTTGCTGAATGATTTTCGTTTCTTTAATGGTTCCAGCAACAGCAAAATGATAGCGATGATAGTCATTCACATCAAGGAAGGTATGTGTGAGGACACCGTTTGCAAAAACATTCTTGTAGGGGCTGTCATCACTCAGCAGGTCTTGCACACTGTAAAAGCGTGTCATTTTGACTTTTAAGCCGCCATCAACCTCAATCCTGGAGTCTTTATCAATTGACCATATTCCCTGAGGAACTGAGTCGGCAGGTGCAGTGACTACCGATGGATCACCCGGTGAGGCAATCGGTCGTTGCTCGGGTGACTGTAAATATTTACTAAAAAAGTCGTTAAATGTTTTCCAATTGGATGCAGGTTCATACCACTTTTCCTGCAAACCAAAGCGGGGATCATTGTAAAACCCCTGGTATGTTGCCTGGCTCCATGATGCATCCGTATCAAGAAACTGTCCCCAAGCCTTTGCAAAGTTCCTTGTCCAGGTCGAAAAAGGTTCGAAATACTGTAGTGTATTATTGTATAAACCCTTACCTTCTAAACTAGGAAGAGGCTGGTCAATAATAAAATAAAAGTAGCAAAGACTCTGCATGATCTGTTCACGAAGGAGATTAGACGGATCCTTAAGAACTTCCATGGGAATAAGCTCGACAGCACTGTCAAGGTAAGCATAATAGTCAGACAATGTTTGAGCCGGATTTGTTTTTTTGTCGGGATTTACTTTTTTTGCTTCTGCAAGAGATGTTGTTAACAACAATTCAATTTCAGGATTTTGTTCGACAAGCCTGATAAGCTCTTCTGTGATCGGTTTATGAGTATCATCTTTCGCAAAGGATACACTGGCTGGAAAAAGTACTCCAACCAGTAGTACTATGGCGAAAGAAAGCCTCATTTGGTAAAATATATTTTTCATTTTATATCTCCTTCGGTGGTACCATATTAAAATGCATTATTATATACTGCCAGAAAATCAGATCATTTCGTTACAGTAAGTGTACCGTATTCTTCCCCCATCAAAAGATGTTTGTATTTACTGTTATTGTCTTGAGGTACGGTTATTTGAAAATCAACCTTTTCTTGAAGAAGTATTACAAAATCTGAACCGCCAAATAAGAAATATCCAAGCATATCTCCCTTCTTAACTGTATTGCCTACCGTAACGGTACTTTCAAAATTAACCGAAGATATTTGCGACATTCCTATGGGCAACAGGGCTGCCAGACCGTAGTTTTCAGTTTCAATAATTACGCAGCCGCGAGTCTCTATATTTTGCCACCCTGGAGTTTCTGACTCAAGAACATATTTGTTGAGCTCAGCATTCCATTTTGTAATGCCACCGGCCGCATCATCACGTTGAATAATGCGAACTTCTTTTATTGTCCCGCCAATTGGAAAATGATAGCGATGGTAATCGTTTACATCGAGAAATGTGTGCGTTAATGTGCCATTAGTAAATTCATTTATATATTGGCTATCCTTGCCAATAAGCACCTTGATGGATGTAAAAATATTGGATTTGATGGGAATGCCACCGTGAGACACAATGTTGGAATTTTCGTCTATCTTCCATACACCCTGAGGCGTCGAATCGGCTGGGGCAGTGATAATAGCCGGATTAGTTGCTGATGCGATCGGACGCTGATCGGGAGATTTCAAAAATCTGGCAAAAAAATCATTGAATGTTTTCCATCTTGATGGATCTTCATACCAGCCTTTCTGCAGCCCAAATCTTTCATCAGCAAAAGCCTTTTTGTAATATTCATCATTCCATGATTCCTCAGTGCTTAAATACACACCCCATTCTTTTGTAAAGTGGATCATCCATGTACGATAGGGTTCATGATATTGAAGTGAATTGTTGTAATACCCTTTGTCTTCCAGGCTTGAAAGAGGTTGGTCATTGATAAAATAGAAGTAATCTAAACTCTGATCAATCTGTTCATACAATCTTGAATACGGAAGATTCGGCAAAATTGACCACGGCATTGCCTTTGCTGCCCAATCTATAAAGGTATAATATTCTTCCAGTGTCTGGGCCGGATTCATTACCCTGTCCGGATTAATTTGTTTTGCCTTAGCAATAGACTCAACAAGCATTTCTTTTAATTCCGCATCATGCTCTACCGTCGTTATCAATTGCTGGGTAATGAGTTCATGCTTCTGCTGTTCCAGCTTGTTATTATCCGCACAAGCACTAAGACTTAAAAGAGAACATGAAATTAATGCAACAAATAGCCACGCCAAACATCTTTTCATTTTCATATACATACCTTCTTTGGTTGATAAAATGTTACTGGACTGATCCGCGACATCCAAAGTCGTCATCAAATTTATCTCTGTGGTGTCTGCCTGTAAATTATTGAATCACTTGAAAAAGTTTTTTGCAAGCTGCTTTTAAAGATCATAAATGCCACGTGGTGGTGATCTTTTTCCTGGCAGAATAGAGGAAGCTGAGAGTTTTATAGAGACTTAGTACAATGATCTGCAACTGCAGATGGAAACATGCTCTCGTGAATTACAGACTTTTGGTAATGGAAATTCGAAGGATACAGAAAAAGAACAAACCGCATCGTGCAAAACATTTAGAACTTTTTTTAGGATCTTTTAAAATTTGAGTGAGTAAATTAAGACCATCCATAAACAACCCGTAATAAGGAAATGTAACAATGAAAATAGTCGTCGCTCCTAATGCATTTAAAGGCTCCCTCACTGCCAGTAAAGCTGCAAAGGCCATGAACACCGGAATCAAAAATATCGTGCCGGATGCAAAAGTCATACAGGTTCCGGTTGCTGATGGTGGTGATGGGCTAGTAGATATCGCTGTAGAAGTCTTGCATGGCAAAATACAAAGTCTCGAAGTACAAGGCCCTCGTTACCCCACAGTCCTTGCAAAGTATTGTGTAGTAGAATCCCTGAATCTGGTAACCATAGAAATGGCCTTAGCCAGTGGACTTGCTTTACTGACAACAGACCTGCAGGATCCGACACTCAGCACAACCTATGGTACAGGAGAGCTGATCCAAAAAGCCCTTGATTTACAAGTTGCACGAATAAACGTCGGTATTGGCGGTAGTGCTACCAATGATGGTGGTATGGGAATGGCACAGGCTTTAGGAGTTCGTTTTCTGGATAAAAGCGGAGAACAACTTCCTCCAATTGGCAAATCACTTCTCGCCATTGCCAAGATTGATATTTCCGGCCTTGATCCACGAATCAATAAGGTGAATATCGAAGCAGTTTGTGATGTAGATAATCCATTATTTGGCCCAAAAGGGGCTGCTTACATATACGCTCCCCAAAAAGGAGCCACACCCGAGCAGGTCGAAGAACTGGATCGCGGGCTGCAAAACCTTGGCAAACGAATTAAAGAAGACCTCGGAATTGATGTAAGCACAATGCCGGGTGCTGGTGCTGGAGGTGGATTAGGTGCAGGACTTCATGCATTTCTTGGCGCAAAACTCCGCAAAGGAATCGACCTGATTTTTGATCTTATTGGCTTGCACGACAAGCTCTCCGGTGCAGATCTTGTCCTCACCGGAGAGGGACAGATAGACTTTCAAACCGTCTATGGCAAGGCACCCGGTGGTGTAGGAGCTGCTGCAAAAGCTCAAAACATTCCCTGTTTTGCAATCGCTGGCTCCATTGGCAAGGATCTTGGGACATTGCACGACACTGGAATCGACGCTGTATTCAGTCTTTGCCCCGGGCCAATCAGTCTCGAAGAATCGATGCAACTCTCTAAAGAGAATATCAGTCGTGTCACAGAACAGGCCATCCGTGCCTTTCTTGCCGGAAAAAACAGATAAAGGAGTAACCTATGACCGAAGTTCGTGCATTTGGTCCTCTCTGCGCAAACATTACAGCGGTACTTATAACCAGTCTGTTAAGGAAATGCCGACACCAATGGTATTTGAATACTGATTGTAATCGATCAAATCACGTCCATATCCTGTGAAATACTGAATGTATCCCTTGAGATATGGCCAATTTCCAAGGGGGATACTCCAACTTAATTCAACAGCACCTTTCGCAAAACCGGATTCAATATTATTTCGTGACATCATGCTGAATACATGATCGTGCCATTCATAACTTGCATACAGCTCATAATGTCCGAGATAATCCGTGATATCAGGGTTATCATCGTCCTCACTGTTTTCCGGTATCCGGTACCACGGCCTAAAACTCAGAGCCAGATTTTTACGCTCGACAGTGAGCCAGGCGAATACCCGGTTCCAGCTACGTTCGAGTGTTCCGCCACGGCCATTGGATTGATGCACAAGACCAAATGAGTTCCAGGTGTTTGTAAATCCGAACAATTCCCATTCTGGGCTGAATTGGACCCAGATCTCAGGTTCATAATTGTTTTCCCGAAATTGAGCCGAAGCACTGGAGTTAGACACTTGCCAGAAAGCTCGCTGTGTATAGGCTGCATAGACATCAACAGTATCGTTGAACAGATCAACTAAAAGAGGAAACTTCATACTGAACTGAAATTGAACTTCTGTATCCCCCCAACTTAGATCCGACTCATTCAATGCCTCACTGAACGGGTCCGAATTAAAACCAGCACTATTATTAACTGCCCCAAGGAGATAATTCGGTTTATGCGCCATCAGTGTAAATGGTTGCAAGACATGGTTTTTATCCTGCCGCATCCTGGCTGTGACAACAGGTGTTTCCTTATCGTCCTCTGCGACAGTATACGCTGTTAATTTTTCATCACACCGCAGCTGCAACTCAGCAATTGTTGTATCTGATTTAGCATTTTTGAGACCACGAATCATGCAATCCTGCAACTCATCGGCGACCACAGGGTGTGACAAAGAGCATACAGTAACAACCAGTGCAAATATCCCACTGCTCAATGCATTAAATCCTTCTCTCTTCATGAAATTAGCCCCTATTAAGAACAGTATCTAAAATGTGCAGCACAACAGGATACCCAAGATATTTTTTTGTTTTTCATAACACCTAAAGACTACGATTACTTTGAATCACTCTTTAACCCAGATCCAGGCATCGTCAATGTCAGATGTGGGAAAATATTTTTCTCCAATGCCGACCATTTTTGCAAATTGACTGTCTATGCTTATCAGCCATTTCCAGACAGTACTGTCAGAAACAAGGGCAAATTTATGAACTTTCTCAACATGAGACATCACCCATTTCAAATCATTCAGGCCGGCCTTTACGCCCCAGCTTGCCTCATTACCCAGTACAACCAGTGCGCTTACCTTATCATATTTTTCCAGTGCTGCATCAAATTTACAGATCCATTCCTTTTCCTCTTCCAGGGTGACCTTGCCTGTGATCTCAAATCCCAGTACTGATCCTTCACTTTTTGCTAATTCTTTGATCATGATTACTTCCTCCCGGTGTTTGTGCTGTGGGTATATTCAACCCTCTGAGTGAGACAGGCTCCCTGTCTGCATGGAAATACTTCAGCAAGAAAGTTGCAGTAAAAAGCAGTGGAAAAAATCCAAGGAGAAAAGGACTTTGAGTGACGATAAGGCTGGTTTTTTTCCTGTATACATTCATAATACAGTGGAGTTATCTATCCCCAGTACATTACTCCAGTAACGACAGAGGTTTTCACTTAAAATAATAACGATTACCAACCAAGTTTTTCATGCCGATTACCATAAAAACAACGGTCTTGAGCAATGGGTATTGCTCCTCTAAAACACCCACCAAATACTCTATAAATAATATCATTTATTTTATTAAAATTACTTTGTACTTTCCAACCAGAGTAACCAGAAGACGTTACATTGCAATATCCATAAAACCTGCGCTTGCACGAAGAAAGAGTCATACAGGCCTATTTATTAAGCATTCTTAATGATAGGAATTACTTTCCCCAACTCTTCCCTGCTCCATTGCCTCACGAATAAAGCGACCCCTTGCACCACATTTACAGAATCCAGACAACTGGTAAACATTATAAATCAAAGCGATATTGTAACTGATATCTATGGGGCTGAAAATCATCATATGGACATTGCCGCCCGCTACTCTCTGCACATTGGTGATCTGGAATTTGGCCTGTCCCATTTTCAAGGAACTTACAGAATAAGAATGGGGGAAAAAAGGCCTCTGGCGGTAATTTCAATCATCCCATCTTAGGGGTGAGATGATTAATGGTAATCCTCTTCTCGCTGATGCCGTATGGCCAATATGGTGACAGTTTTTTTGTCCTCGATTTCAAAGAGTGCAACATACCCACTGTTGCCAAAAGGAATGAGCATCTCCCGGAGAAAGGGATTGTCAGAGAAGCTCTTTCGACAGGCAAATGGAAAATCTTCAAGGAACCTCATTGCCTTAGCAATGGCAATCTTTGCGCGACGTGCCAACTGAATATCCCGTTCAAGAAGAAAAACGAAAAGCCGTTCCATATCTTCTTTGGCTTCCCTTGTATAGCGAACCTCGTAGCTCAACTCTTTTCTGCCTTGGCCAGCATGGAGTCAAGACCGGCTAGCACATCCTCAGCACTGTAGTATTCTCCACTTTGCCTTGCTTTATTCCGGGATGCCAGACCGCGGGCAATGAATTCATCCTGAATTTTTCTTCGCTTGATCTGTTCACGCAGGGCCTGTTCTGTAAAACTAGACAACGTTTCATCGCTATTCAGCGATCGTTCTACCGCCTGCCGAAATTTTGGTTCAACTCTCAGTGCTGGTATAGTTGCAGACTTCATTTACAATCTCCCTTTTGTTTTCGCATTGCATTTGTAATACATTAGAAAATGTGGAAACAAAGTGCAATAAAATTTTAAAATCCATCAATACTGGCTTTATTGAGATCGCCACATCAAATGTACTTTTTCCACGCAAACTCAGCGAGTTGACCTGTCTACTGTGAACTGAACCGCGGAGAGGTAGCCCTGCCACTGGTTCTTTTTTTAATGCTTCGTGCAACATACACGACTAGTTCCCCCAACATGCCTTATAGATTCGCACGACAAAATAGGTATTTATACCGATGTAAAAGTACCTCCCACATGCTATAAGAAAATATTCATTACTATAAAATGCCAAACCTGTCGAAAGGCTGGGACGGAAAACTACGGGTCTTTAACGATAGCCGAGTTGCCTAATTAACAGGGTGGCTCGGCTTTTTTATTGAGGAGTGCTAGTGATATCGAAGTTAACATACCAAGAGCTTGAAAAACGAGTGCAAACCCTTGAAAAAAAATTATCCGGATATCATACCTGTGACGCTTCAGAAAAATTAAGTGGCCAATACCTAGAAGCGATCCTCAACAATACAAACATGCCTATTTACCTGAAGGATGCTAAATATAAATACATTTTCATGAACCGCCAGATGGCAAGCCTTGCGCACGTCCGCCGCAATCACGTACAGGGAATGGATGATTTTGCCATCTTCACTGAACCAGTAGCACAGCTTTTTCGTTCCCAGGATGAGGAGGTCGTCAAGAGACGAACTTTAGTCGAATTCGAGGAAACTATTCGCTTGCCTGACGGAGTGCAAACTTTTATGACGGCAAAGTTCCCATTGTTTAATAATAAAGGGAAGGTGTATGCAGTCGGCGGTGTTTGTACAGACATTACTGCCCGCATAAAAGCGGAAGCTGAATTAAAAGAAGCTGAAGAAAAATACCGGAGTATCTTTCAACATTCACCATTGGGAATTTTGCATATAGATAATGATGGTATTATCACAGCAAGTAATGAAAAATTAGCAAAAATTCTTGGTTCCAGCGTAGATAAACTTGTGGGATTTGACTTGCTGCAATCTGCTAAAGATGAGGCAGTGAGAACTGCAACTATCTCAGTACTTTCCGGAAAAAAAGCGTATTACGAAGGGAATTACCTCTCTGTTACTGGTGATGGAAAAGCATACCTGAGTGGCTTTTTTTCTCCAATTTCTTCCAGTGATGGGTCTATAGTAGCTGCCATTGGCATCATTGAAGATATAACAGAACGAAAGGACGCAGAAGAAGCACTGCGGCAAGCCCATAACGATTTAGAACAGCGAGTGGCCGATCGTACTGCTCAGCTTGATCTGAAAACAGAGCGATTGATGGAGACAAACGTTGCTCTTAAAGTCTTATTAGAAAAGAGGGAGGAAGATAAAAAAGAACTTGAAGAAGAAGTAATGTTTAATATCGAAAAATTCGTCTATCCGTATCTAGGAAAATTAAAAGGGAGATGTAACAAAATTTACCAAAAAGATTTTGTAAAAATCATACAATCAAATCTTGATGAAATCACCTCTTCTTTTGCTCGTACTCACAAGAACTATCTTTCAAATCTCACCCCCGCTCAGCTTCAAATAGCCAACTTAATCAAACAAGGTTTGACGACAAAAGAAATTGCATCCCTCTTAACTCTATCCCCCTCAACTATTGCCTGCCATCGGCAGGAAATCAGAAAAAGACTCGACCTAACTAACAAAAAAACTAATCTTCAAGCAGCTCTCACAAACAATCCATAACAACTAGATATCCTAGTTATTGTCTAGGCATTTTCCACCTATTGCCAATGGTAACAAAATAGCGTTATATTATTGACAATAAGAGGCTATACCACATAAAACGCTACAGCAGGGGAGGTATTAAAAATGTCATATCCTACGGATCTTATTGTGTATCTCTGGTTCATTCCTATTTTCACGTTTATCTTTCTTCCTCTGGCCCTAGCTACCACCGCCTTAGTGAAAACCCTGGGCCAACGCCTGTTCGTTGCAAGGGAAATGAGCAGTAAGGAAAAAAGGAAATATCCGCGTTTCTCTTCCAGTAATGATACCTTTGCTAAAATCACTGTCGGCGACAAAAGCTGTACAGGGCTTGTCTGCAATATTTCAAAAACTGGGGTTAGTTTAAAAGACCTTCCCGAGATGATTTCACACGAAATTGATAAGCTTTCAGTTGTCATCCACCACTATGGTACTGACTATAATATGTTGTTTAAAACGAAATGGACAGAGCTCTCAGAATCTGGTAGACGACTTGGCGCAGAGATTGACTCGACCTCCTCGGATTGGAGTAAATTCCTTTTGCAGACTGAAAAGATGGGGCAGCCAAAACCAGTATAACAAGAAACAGTTTTAACAGAGTAAAAACAAGGGGAGGGGCTCACCCTCCCCAACCGGTACCTTATCCCCTTATATTTTACCGGAAAAGAAGAATTTTATGTTTACTGAATCAAAGCACCTTTTTTGTCTTTGACTTTTACATTGCCAGAGGTAATCTTGTTTTGCAGCCTCATATTTTAATCTTCAAAGTTTGCACTAAATGCTTTCTTTTTCTGATTCGAGTAACATCTTTTTGCGATCAGTTCCCCATCGATAACCACTTACTTTACCATCTTTTGATATGACCCTATGGCATGGGATAACTACTGCAAGCTTATTTGATGCACAAGCGGAGGCTACGGCACGAACAGCATTTGGATTGCCAATCTTATTAGCCACATCTGAATAACTCAACGTTTTGCCAGGTTTAATCTGCCTCAAAACATTCCAAACCCGTTGTTGGAAAGCGGTACCTTGAATATCTAAAGGAAGTTGAAATTTATCATCTGGGGCTTTGATGAAATCAACGACTTCTTTGATAAGGCTTTCAAAGCCTATATCAGCCTTCTTCAGTTGAGCTTTTGGAAATCTGGCTTGAACTTGGTCTGGAAGTATGTCCGGATCGTCGCCAAATTCGATTGCACAGATTCCTCGTTCAGTTGCAGCAACAATCACCCATCCGAGAAAACAATTTGCAAGCCCATAGGTTATAATTATCCCAGTTGCTCCTTTGCGATACTCTTTGGGTTTCATTGCCAGTTGATCTTGCGTTTTATCATAAGCACTGCCACTGGAGCCATATCCAGCTGAATATATTGCATCAGTTATTGACCGGCTTGTTTTGAGACTTTTTTGAAAACGCTGCGATTGATTTCTCGAAGCGTATTGTTTTGGAGTGACACCAACTATTTTTTTAAAAAGTCGATGAAAATGGTAAGGACTCAGGTTCACTCGTGTCGCTATTTCATCCAGTTTTAAAGAAATTTCGCTTTCTTCTATAATCCTGCATGCATGAATGATCTTCTTCTCGATTTCCAGAGTTTTTGAATCAGTTGTGGGATTGCACCTTTTGCAAGCTCTATACCCTGCAGTTTCAGCGTCTTCACAGGTATCAAAATATTTTACATTAGTCCGATTGGGTAACCTGGATGTACAACTTGGACGACAATACACACCTGTAGTTATGACTGCATAATAGAATGTGCCATCACCACTCGAATTGTTATCAACAACGGCTTTCCATCTAGCATCGTCTGAATTGGATTTTGCATCAGCCATCTGTAGACCCTATCCATTAGTGTTTGAAATTTTACTCTGCTGAATTACAAAATCTACCACGAACGAACTGAAACACACGGCCATCTATTGATAACAAGCCAATACTGATCAGTCCCATTCCGATCATATGCTTTAGTTCTAGTTGCTCGCCGAGAATTGCCGTTCCAAGAAATATTGCGCTGACAGGTACGAGTAGCGTAACAAGAAGTACATTTGTCGCCCCTGCAGTTGATAGTATGCGAAAATAAAGGATATACGCAAGTGCCGTAGAGAACAAAGCTAAAGCAACGATTGCAAGCCATACCTCAAGTTCAGGCATTGGCAGCGTGAAGGGACGATCATAAAATATTGCAAGCGGAGTGAGAATCAGACTTGATGCTGTTACTTGTCCTGTTGCCGTAACAACAGGTTTTATCCCCAACTGTCTAAAGCGGCGACCATAAATTCCTGCAAGAGAATATGAAATTGCTGCACCCAAAACAGCGAACTGCCCAAGAATACTATCTCCAAGTCGACCAAGTGCTTCATGCCCAATCATTATTGCAACACCTGCCAGGCCAAAGACGATTCCCAAAACTTTGAGTTTGGACATCTTCTCATCCTTTGTCAGGAAATGTGCAGCAACAACAGTAAATAGAGGTGTGGTAGCGTTTAATATCGAGGCCAATCCACTCGCAATATGTGTTTGCCCCCAGACAATCAAGGTAAACGGAATAACGTTATTCAGAACACCCATACCGATGAATGCAATCCATACTGTAGGGTTAGATGGCATTCTTAAGCCTGTGAAATAGACAACTGCCAAAAGAGCAATTGCAGCCAAGAATACCCTAAGGGTAACGATGGTAAGCGGTGGGAGGGCTTCAACTGCAACTCCGACAAAGAAAAAAGAGCCTCCCCATAAAATCGACAAGATTGTTAGAAGTAGCCATTCATAAGGACTCATTGATTTTACTGTAGATTGCATGTGTCACCCCTCTTAAGGTTCTTATTTAGATTTCGCACATTATATAATCCTTATGGAATGAAACACTCATATTCTTGCTATGTAATTCAAAAAATCACTTAAAAATACATTTCCCGAATACCAATTATTTTAGGTTGTCAGAGCGAACACATACAAATTTCCTGTCTGGCTATGTTGAGATTTCTTTCTCTGATATCACATGGCCTGAGGTTTGGAACCCCACCTATCCTCATACCGCTCCTTGCCATAAGTTCGAGTATAATTCTGTTGCGGATATTCATAGTCCGAAAGATACTCTCATCAACGCCCCCTTTATCCACAATTTGCTATTGAATGGCTTGGGACGTTTAAATATCTTTTTGATGACAGCGGAGTAACAGGGGTTGGTCAACGCTGGTAGGACTGTATTGATGCTGAAATTGTAGAAAGATGAAAGTACTGAATATCGGTTTCTCTTTGTGGTCTGCTTGATATTTTTAATGATACCATAGAATCTGTTATAATAGTGATTGGCAGGGAAATAGGCATAGGGTATATCAGGAAGAAGGTTACATTTACTAATCCCATATAATAAAGAGAACAGTTGACGAAAAAAAACAACACCAGGAGATTTTAATGTTTCGTTGGTTTGTCAATCGACGCCGAAAGAAGCTTACACGGACTCCCTTCCTCTCAATATGGGAAGACATTATCCGCCGTAATGTTGGTCATTATTGCTTTTTAAAAAATGCCGAGCGCAATCAACTACGTGCATTGATCCAGGTGTTTATCGCTGAAAAACACTGGATAGGAGCTGGTGGGCTTGAAATTACCGACGAGATCCGCGTCACGATCTCCGCTCAAGCCTGTCTCCTTCTTCTGGGTCTATCTCATAATTACTATAAAAATGTCAACACCATCATCGTTTACCCCTCCCCCGTTGTTCCGCCTCCACGCAAGCCCGGTTTCTTTGAAAATACAATGGCACCAGTGGATATTGCACAACCCATTATCGGACAGGCAGTCCGGCGGGGGCCGGTAATTATTATATGGGATGCAGCTCTGCGCGGAAGCCGTCATCCTAAATCAGGGCACAATGTTATTTATCACGAATTCGCCCATAAACTCGACATGCTGGATGGCTCGACTAACGGCACGCCCCCACTGAGAGACCGGGCTGAATATCGTGACTGGGCCCAAACATGTTCGCATGAATACTTTCGCCTCAAAAATCGCACTGAAAAGGGTAAGAAATCTTTTCTCGACGCATACGCCGCAACTAACGAAGCAGAATTCTTCGCCGTGGCAACTGAGCAATATTTCGATCAGCCGCGACTAATGATTAAGCATGCACCTGACCTTTATCGAGTTTTGAAAAAATACTACCGCCAGAACCCCTCCGGGCGTGTTTCCCGGAACTACTGCGAGGGGGAAGATAAAACCTCGGGGACAGGGATTCATTCGTGATAGAAATCACCGCGATGGCAGCAAAAGCCCGGCGAGTTCTTCATGAAATATTCAGATCCGGCGAACCTCCCTCTACAGACTATCATCCTAGGATATGTGCAGCACATGAGAAAAATGTTGCTGAACTTACCGAAATTTCCTGTCACAGAGCCAGGAAAAGTAAATAAGCGGCGAGAGTAATTAGATCTCTCTTTGTTTAAAGCTCTCTCCGCTGACCTGCCCCCCCATTTAGGTGTCATGTAGAAAACCCCATTGCACCAATAGGGTTCGTTGGCTACGATAGAGTAAATATGCGGACACCACCGAACACAGTCGCCGCAGCTTTAGGGGGGGCATCAATGCCCCACAGATACTATTTGAAAAATATGGATATGTTATGTCAAAGAACCTCTTTGATAAGATTTGGGATTTACATTCAGTAACGACCTTGCCAACTGGGCAAACGCAGCTGTTTATTGGATTACATCTAGTCCACGAAGTGACCAGTCCTCAAGCCTTTGCAATGTTGGAAGAGCTTAATATGTCCGTTTTATGTCCTGATCGCACCTTTGCAACGGTTGATCATATTGTACCGACCGAAGTTCAGACCCGTCCGTTTAAGGATGCATTAGCGGAAAAAATGATTCAGACCTTGGACAAAAACACACGTAAACATGGTATCAAATTTTTCAGCCTCGAATCTGGTGAACAAGGAATCATACACGTAATTGGACCTGAGATGGGATTGACACAACCGGGCATGACTATTGCCTGTGGTGATTCACATACTTCTACACACGGTGCTTTTGGTGCAATTTCCTTTGGTATTGGTACAACGCAAATCCGTGATGCATTAGCGACCCAAACACTTGCGATAACAAAGCCGAAGGTACGCAAAGTCCAGGTTAATGGCTCAATCAAAGCACCGGTTTCAGCAAAAGATATTGCCCTTTATTTGATCAGTAAATTAGGTGTTAATGGTGGAATTGGGTATGCCTATGAATTTGCTGGCTCTGCAATTGAAGCACTAGATATGGAAGGGCGAATGACGCTCTGCAATATGAGTATCGAAGGCGGGGCGCGTATGGGGTATATTAACCCTGATGATGTCACAGCAAATTATCTCAAAGGGAAACGTTATTCACCAAAGGGTGTTGATTGGGATAAAATGACGGCGTTTTGGGAGGACATTGCTTCGGCAGCAGACGCGAAATACGATGATGTTATTGAATTTAACGGAGAGGACATTGAGCCAATGGTCACTTGGGGAATCAATCCTGGCCAGGCATTGCCAGTCACTGCCAAGTTACCAACACTTGATTCCGTCCCATCGGATGAACGTCAAACCACAGAACAAGCATATCAGCACATGTTACTCGAAGCTGGGCAGGCCGTGGATGGTATTTCTATTGACGTTGCTTTTATTGGTTCTTGTACAAATGGCCGCATCAGTGATTTACGCGAAGCTGCACGTATCGCACAAGGGCATCACATTGCTAACCATGTGAAGGCCATAATTGTTCCAGGATCAATGGCAGTTCAGCGCCAGGCTGAGGCAGAAGGCTTAGACAAGATCTTTACTCAGGCAGGTTTCCAATGGCGTAATGCAGGGTGCTCCATGTGTTTAGCGATGAATCCTGACAAGCTGGAAGGTAATCAAATTTCTGCATCCTCCTCTAATCGTAATTTTATTGGACGACAGGGCTCACCAAGCGGGCGCACGCTTTTGATGAGTCCCGCAATGGTTGCTGCTGCTGCGATTAAGGGCCATGTGACTGACGTGCGTAACTTCGCAACCCAGGCCTGATTTTAGTGACGAAAGGTGGTGTATTATGACTCAGACAGATCGTAACCGAATTCATGTTGCTGGCAGCTGTATTCCTCTGCCAGGCAATAATATCGATACGGACCGTATCATTCCTGCACGTTTTATGAAATGTGTCACTTTTGAAGGTTTGGAAGCGTATGCGTTTTACGATGAGCGTTTTAATGATGATGGCTCTGAAAAAGAATTTCCAATGAATGATCCTCGTTTTAAGGGAGGATCGATTTTTCTTGTGAACAAGAATTTTGGCTGTGGTTCTTCACGTGAGCATGCGCCACAAGCAATGGCACGTTTTGGTATGAAAGCAATTATTGGTGAATCTTTTGCTGAAATCTTTCTCGGTAATTGCGTTTCATTGGGTATTCCAGCAGTTACGGCGGATGCGGAAGCGATTGTTGCACTTAGCCAGGCTGTTGAGGCGAGTCCAGCCTTAGAGGTGCAGATTGACTTGGACGAAAAAGTGGTTCGCTATAGCGATCTTATCGTCGTTATAGATATTCCCGAAGCAGCGCGTCAATCATTGATTGAGGGTACTTGGGATAGTACTGCTCAATTATATGCCAATCTTGAACAAATTAATGCTTGTATTGAAGCCTTACCCTATCTTTAATCACAAAAAGATTGCAACTGGTTGAATCCCAATATGATTTTTCCAGTTTTTCTCTTTCACATCCGCATTTTCTTTCGTTGCATGGCAGTACTCACTTTTTTGTTTCTTGTTAGTACTTCCACCGTTATTTTTAATCTGCGTCCTGCTCTGATCTTTTTATTTAACAGCTTGTTGTCAACAGTGGCCTTGGACAGATACTCGACGGTACCCTTTTTAAAATCTCTTCCCAGAAAACCCTCACAAGAAAAGACGGAAGTACAGCACCATAACAGTACTTTTATTGAACATTTTGTGCAATAAAAGGTAATAAAATTGGGCAATCATTGTTGACAGCTCTAACTTTCAATATTCTGCCCAAAATGGTCTGTTAGATATCATCTTTGCAGCAGATGACGATGCAAAAGTATTTTCGCACTCTCGCCGTAATCTTGGCTGGTCAGAAAGCCATATGAAGCTTCTCACCAACACAGATACAGCATAAAGAAATTGAAACGTAAAACAAAATAGGACAAACTTACAAGTCCTAACAGTGTTTTTTTGAATTTGCTTTGTGAGATTGCAGGTGAAAATCAACAGCTTGCTTAACTTTCACGAGATACCTCCGGTAAATGGAAAGATATGGAAACCGCCGACAGTTTACGATACCACACTGTGGGGTGATAACCAGCAAGAAAGAGACATAGGGCACATCCTCAGGAATAGTGTACATTTTCAGAATTGCTAAAATGGTTAACATTGCCAATACTAACCTCTTTCATCTGTCAAATTGACTGGAAGACGTATGGTAAAGGTGGTTCTAACGTTTTCAGCCGATTCAACTTCTATGAAACCGCCATGTTTATTTATGATTACGTCATGACAAATAGCTCAGCTACCTCAAAGAATTGTTTTGTTCTAGACGAGAAGAATGTTATTATTGCATCAGGTTTGGACTACCCTCCAAGGTGCTTTGCACCGATGGACAAGAGGTAGTTGAGACCCCATTTGACACAGCGTATCAATACGCTCGTGCTTTTCGATGTTGTCATCATCAACTGGTTGAGTTTCCTAGTAGATGGAGGTTTTTTATGACTACCCCTAAAGAAATGCACTAGTTTCAAATTACCAATTGTGATTTTGTTCATGATCCAGCGAAGCAACACCGAAAAATCAAGGAGGCTAGTGGGACAAAGTTCGAAGCTCTGCCAATAGCATTGAAAATGTCCATTTTCCAGAGGTTCATAGAACAAAACAGCGTAACTGCTTAGTTTCACTAATTATTTCGAATGGAGACTTACCTTGAAAAATATATTGCTAATAATAACAATATCACTCCTTCTTTTCCTACTCCCATCTTTTTCATTCAGTGAATGTATTGAAGGGGATTGTCAAAATGGACAAGGAACATATACCTTTTCTGATGGTAAGAAATATGTAGGTGAATTCAAGGATGAGAGGCCAAATGGACAAGGAACTTTTACTTTCCCTGATGGTAGAAAACATGTAGGTGAGTTCAAGGATGGGAGACCAAATGGACAAGGAATATATTCTTCCCCTAACGGTGAGGAATATATTGGTGAATACAAAAATGGAAATAGAAACGGACAAGGAACATATACCTACTCAAATGGTAGTGTATATGTCGGTGAGTTTGAGAACAGAAAAAAACATGGCCAAGGAACTTTTACTTTCCCTAATGGTAGAAAATACGTAGGTGAGTTCAAGGATGGGAAGCCAAATGGACAAGGAACTCTAACTTACCCTGATGGTACTAAATATGAAGGTGAATGGAAGGATGGGAAAAAATACGGACAAGGCACATTTACCACAAACACAATTTATACAGCAAACCTAGCAACGCTGCAAAACGAAGTGGAAGAGCTGTCGCTGGAATACATTGATACAAACTTGGACGCTTCCAGTTTTATGTTGGACGAAAATTATGGCAAAGCCATCGATTTGTTTACGACGGCTATGCAGCAGAATCAGAAACTGACCAAGGCATATCAGAATATGCTAGGTTTTCTTAAGCAAGACTTGTCTGCCTTGACAACTGAAGAGAAATCCGGTTTCCTCAACATATTGAAGGAATACAGACAGGGCTACGTAAGTACGTTTTCAAGCCGCGGCAATTGCTACTCGTTGTCAGGTCAGGATGAGTTAGCGTTAGAGGATTACGCGACGGCGATTAAGCTCGCACCAAAAAGTGGTGAAGCTTATTATCATCGCAGCATGCACTTCGTAAAAAAAGGAGAGCTGGAAAAAGCAAAAGCTGACTCAATCACAATACTGGAGGTCGCCCCTGGTAGCCAGTTCGCGATGATGGCACAAATGATGCTTGATATGTACCAGTGATACTACCTTTGGGCAATCATTTGCCTGAATCACACATTGATATAATACAGCTTCCCCACCTCCGTTCTGGAGAGAGCGAGATATCCTTAACAGTTGAAATTGAAGGTGGGAAGGTGTTGAGCTGGTGTACATCTATTTCCGACTCGGAGGAAGCACTACCCTGATCATTCACAGGTATCCTTACCTTTCTCCAATATTATTAGGATAGATGGTCTATACCACGGGGTAATCGGGTAACCTCGACGTGAAGATTAGCAATGGTAAGATATTACTAATCTCAGCATTACTGCGTGAAGATGTTACTGTTAAGGGCGAGAAGTAATTCCTGCCATTGTCCCACACATTTGGCCTGAAAACGTACCTGATATCACGGGATTTTATGTAAGAGGTTAACCTTACCAATAATTTCAGCGGAACATAAACTACCTCTCCAGATCTCCTACATTTCGGACTCTACATAAGGGTGTTGAAAAGTAGCTGATCGAAGCTATTTTTCAATTCTCCTCTGATTGTAATTCTTTCTTTTTTTCATTTTCCCGCCACTGTCGATCGCTTCCCAAACTCATCTTAGTTGTTTTTTAGCTTTAAAGCCCTTTTGCAGGGCAGCTATGTCTTTTAATGATAAGCTGGTATGACAATAACAGTAAAATGCGTGAACATGTCTATTCGTCTGTAGTGCTGTAATATTAAATGCTTTTACCTTTAAGCAGCTTTCTCCTTCAGCAGAGACAATTGATTCGGTTTTGTCCTTTTTTTCTTTTTTCTTGTCCCTGCCATTTCGATCAGCAAAACAGCAATACTGCTCAGAGTACATCTGGCCATTGTGGCAGCCTGGCTTCGCACCCGAATTGTTTCCAAGCCGGTTTGATTTTTGAGGAGATTAAAAGGTCGTTCACAATTCTTTCGAATATCGTGAGCCAGTCTTATCTGCTCAGTTTCATACGGTATATGCTGAAATAATCCGCTGTCACAGGGGATAATGCGATATTGTGGACACATACAAGAATGCGAACATTCTTCTGGCCTTGCCCCACATTTATATTCGTGGGTTTGGTTTTCAAACCCCACACGAAGCATGGAGATTTTACAGGAAGCATTGCAGAATACTTCTCCGTTCATACCATCAACATTTTCTGATAGCGATACCTTTGACGAAGGTGGGGTTGTAACAATTGCACCAGTCTGATTAAACAAAGAACCATCTTTGTCATGATATGCTTCATCTGCTGTGACTAATTTTATTTCTATACCCAGCGCTTGAGCAAGATTGACAAGCAAAGGCAAAAAGTGGCTGTCGTGATGATTGGCCGGAGCCAGCATTGAAACAAGAGGGAAGCTGAGCCCTGTTTGGGCATCAATTGCAGTGAGCGTATGCAACCGGTACCCAACAACATACATTGATTTGTCTCGCTTGTTACGCCGTGCTCCGCAGTCGCAGTCAATATCGTTGTAAATTCGTATCTTTTTTCCATGTATCTTGAGACTGGCAAGAGGCATTTTACAATCATTGGCCAATTCCGTAGAATCTATGCCGTGGAGGTGACAATCTCCAAGCAAGGCAGACTGTTTGAAATGATGGAGAAAGTATACCAATAAATTGATTTGTTGGACAAAAGACAGACCTGAACGGAATTTGCAAAGCTGTGTGTGGTCAATCATTGTCTTTTTGTGGAGCGGCAAGCCAATAAAGACTCTGTTCTGCTTCCGGTTCAGGCCTAAATATTCGTCGGTACAAAACTTACGATAACTGATTTCAGGGTATCTGATTGCTTTGAGTAACTCAGCCCTAAGCAAATTGCTGGAAAAAATTTCACGCATTGATGGACTGTAGCCATCATAGGCAAGAAGGCGGTTGATGATCCTGTCATCTATCAGAGCGTCAATATAGCGAAGTTCTTCGTCCTTGATAAACAGAGGAGAACGTTTGTAACTGCTGAGCTTTATAATACTATTTTGGTCAATCGTTTCTATGGTGCGAGCCATCTCATCGAGTTTTATAATACCTTTAGCAGGAACCTGCTGTTCTATGCCAAGTAAGTCTTCGATAGGGACCTCAACTTCCTGCTTGAAATCATATCCTGAAACAACTTCTGCCAGCACTTTCTTGGCAAGCTCTCGCTTTCTGTTTTTAGGTAGACGTTTCCAGTTAGGAAATTGATTTTTTAGTTGTTTTCGCACGATCAGCTTGATATTCTTGTGGTGCATGGAAGCCTCTGTTTTGGTTATGGGAGTCTTTTTGTCGGGACACCCACCATTATAGTGGCTTTCATGCTTTACTCAATTGTTTTTATTGGGTTTTACACTATTCTTTGCAACACCCTTTATAGGTGTTCGTTGTTTTATCATGAAGCCGGTTTCAAGAGAGGATCTCACAAAATCATTGGAGCAACTGGTTCTGCAGGGCATTAAGATTGCCATATCCAAGATAGCATTGCATCCAATTGCACTCAGTTTGTCATTACTACTGTTGCTATTAAGGGCGAGAAATAATCCCCGCCCTTTGCGATAACTTTATCCGTACAGTGTTTCTATCCACCTTATCGCTTCGGTATCATTGACCTTGCCGAGATATCGTTGCGTAGTCGACAAGTCTGCATGCCTTAGAATAACTTTGCTGACAATTTCAATAGGAGTTCCAGACCTTGACGCATAGGTGGCTGCATGTCGCCTCAAGTCATGAGGCCGTAATTCAATGTTTACGATCTTACCAGCTTTCTTAACCATCGACCAAGCAGCAACGTAGGATATAGGGAAGATACGATCATTCAAGGCAATGTCATCGTCCTTCACGTAGTCGGTTAACCTTACCAATAATTTCTGTGGAACATAAACAACCTCTCCAGGCCTCCCACTTTTAGGGTTTTTGATGGTCAGGTTTCTCGCTTGGATATCACATGGTCTGAGGTTAAGAACTTCACCGATCCTCATGCCGCCCCTGGCCATAAGTTCGAGCATCAGTCTGTTTCGGGTATTCATAGTCCGAAAAATAATCTCATCAACAACCTCTTTGTCCACAATTTGCCATTGAATGGCTTGGGGACGTCTGAAAATCTTTTTGATCACTGCTGTATTGCAAGGATTGGTCAAGGCAGGTAGTGCTGTATTGATGCAGAAATTGTAGAAAGACGAAAGTACCGAATATCGGTTTCGTTTGGTGGCCTGTTTGTTGTTCTTGGTGAGAGACATCAGAAACGTCAGTATCTCTTCCTGTAAGATACTTGCTAAATCACGTTTAGCAAATTTGGCTGAAAAACGGAAAAGGACAAACTCACAAGTCTTAACGGTATTTTTTTTTGGAATTTGCTTGATGGTATTGCAGATGGAAATCAACAGCCTGTTGAACTTTCATAATGCACCTCCTCTAAATTTGAAAAAACAGTGAAATCACCGACAACTCATTGTATCAGATAATTGTGGGTGATGGCCAGACAGAAAGAGACATAGGGTATATCATCAGGAACAAGGCTAATCTGCAGTTTTGCTTTAATTGTTGAGATAGCCTTTACAAATCCTCAACATCACAAATGACAACGAAATTCCAAGTGGCAAAGGTAAGCCCCATGATTGTTTAAGGAAAGACCTGATGGAAATTCTACTTATCACCTTCTTTTTCAAAAACGCATCCTAGTGAGTCTACCATTTAAATTACCTGTATTTCCGTCAAGAAATAGCGGAGAATGAAAGTAGTGGTAAATTGATCTATCCCAAATTTGCAAGTAATCAAAATCTCCATCACCGTGACAGTGCGAAGGTAAATTTTATGTTTGAAAAACCTACCTATGAAGAATTAGAGCAAGCAGTATCTGATCCCAGACAAAGCGAAGAACGTAACAAAGTAAAGGAGTCGCTACGGGAAAGCGAGTACAAACTTGCTACCCACCTTCAAAACACTCCGATCGGAGCACTTTCCTGGGACTTGGATTTTAAAATTATTGAGTGGAACCCTGCGGCGGAAAATATTTTTGGTTTTTCTAAAGCAGAAGCCATCGGCAGGCATGCTACTGAGCTTATTCTTCCTGAAGAGATGAAGAAATTGGTCGATGGTATTTTCAGGGATTTGATTTCCGAAAAAGGTGGTTCTCGCAGCACAAACGAGAATAGAACTAAAAGTGGTAGACGAATCATATGTGACTGGTACAACACCCCCCTGAAAGATTTTGCTGGAAAGGTTGTTGGCATTGCATCTATGGTACATGATGTTACTGAACGCAACCAATCGTTTGACGCGTTGAGAAAACAGAAAGATTTTAATGAAAAGATTGTTCAAACTAGCAATGCGATAATTGTAGGTCTTGATAATAATCACAAAATTAAAATCTTTAACAAAGGTGCAGAGAAGATTACGGGGTACAAGGCTAAAGAGATGATTGGTAAAGATTGGTTTGAAATATTCTTTGAGCCCGATATCTACGATGAGATGAGCAAGGTCTGGGAGGCAGCATGGGGAACTGAATATAACTCTTATGTCAATCCGATCCTATCAAAAAATGGTGCTAAAAAAATCATTTCATGGCAGTCAACTGGTATATACGATGACGCCGATGTAACAACACATATGATGATCTCAATAGGGGAGGACATCACTGAGCGCACGCAGACCGAGGAGAAGGAACGTGCATCACAGGATTTTTTGGATAAAATCCTCAATAACATAGGTGACCCAGTATTCGTAAAGGATGGCCGACATAGGTTTACTCTCGTTAATGATGCTTTTTGTTCCATTTTAGGCCTGTCTAGGGATGAGGTAATCGGCAAAACATTATCCGAAGATTTGCCTCCAGACGAAATGGAACACTTTGTGAAAATTGACAGGCAAGTTTTGACAGACGGGCAGGAGAATTTATGCGAGGAGTTACTTACAGTTAAAAGCAGAGAAACATTAACGATTGTAACAAAGAAGACCCGCTATGTAAGCGAAAATGGCGATAAGTTCCTTGTTGGTGTGATTCGTGACATCACCGAACGCAAGCAGGCAGAAGAAGAACGTAGAAAATTGGAAACCCAACTGCAGCACTCTCAGAAAATGGAAGCCATTGGTACGCTGGCCGGTGGTATTGCTCATGATTTTAACAACATCCTCTCAGCCATCTTGGGCTATTCGCAATTTGTCAAAAAAGAGCTTCCTGACGGTAGTCCTGCGGACAAAGACATTGATATGGTTATCCAGTCAAGCATGAGGGCTGCTGATCTTGTCAAACAGATCCTCACCTTCAGCCGCAAAACTGAGCATCAGCTGCAAGCCCTTACTCCCCATCCAATTATCAAAGAAGCACTGCTGATGCTGCGATCCACATTGCCGGCCACTATTGAAATAAAACAGGATATCGACAAAGAATGTGGGAATATTGAAGCAGATCCGACAAATATCCATCAGATCATGGTCAATCTCTGCTCCAATGCTCTCCACGCCATGGACCAGCAAAAGGGCACGTTGACAGTGAGGCTGTCTCGCGAAGACCTGGAGACTGGTGACGTTGAAGCATACGAGAATGTTGCTGCCGGTTCCTTTGTTGTGTTTTCTGTTAGTGACACTGGCCATGGCATGGATACAAAAACCATGCAGAGAGTTTTTGAACCCTATTTCACCACTAAAGAGGTGGGAGAAGGTTCCGGTATCGGCCTTGCTGTTATTCACGGCATTGTCCAGGACTACAAAGGATTCGTCAGGGTTGTGAGCACACCAGGCCAGGGAAGTACGTTTTCTGTCTATCTCCCTTTATTGGAAGAAAACGCAGCCGCTGAAGACGACCAGGTAACACCGCAAAAAAATGAAGTATCATTGCCTCAGGGAAGTGGCAGGATTCTTGTTGTTGATGACGAAGAGCTGCTTGTCCGGGTAAACAAAAGACGCCTGGAGTATGCCGGGTACACAGTCACCGCCACAACTAACAGCGAAGAAGCCCTGGAGAAAATACGTGCCCATCCGGAACAGTTTGACCTGCTTATTACGGATCAGACCATGCCGAATATGAGCGGTGTGGAACTGACCAGAGAAGTACATAAAATAAACCCTGACATGCCTGTTATCATGTCCACCGGTCACAGCGATTTGGTAACAAAGGAAGAGGCACTGGAGATGGGAATCAGTAAATATGTGGTCAAACCGATTCAGGGCAATGAGCTTCTCGATGCTGTAGGAGAAGTACTTGATGAAAAATGATCAACTTCCGGTAAGGCTGACAATGATAAGGTCTTCAATTTCAAATAATTCTTAATAATTACACTGCTACTGTTGCTCTTAAGTTATTGCTTTTTCAAACAGTTGAGGCTCACTCAAGGCTTGAATGTTGAGGATTCAGGAAACATGTCAAGTTTCCTGGTACTTGTCTTGGATTAATAGCGCCAGTGGATATCTCTATCGTAGACTTGCTTCTTGTCCCTTGATTATCTGCCTGAATTTAAGTTTCACATCCATCAGTTTTTGTGATAGCCTTTAGGTAGTACTTGCTTGTCACATTGTGGTATGGAGAAACATCTCCCTGAAGAATATGAATCACTGGTCCGAAAAGGGGAAATCAAGAGATAGAGTACGGGGGTGAAATCCTCTTGTCACAGCGTTTTAACTCAGATTTTTTTAAAAAGTGATGCCTTAGTGAACATGCAGTCGGTTACGAACGACCTAACTAACTTGGTTCAAACGGAGAATCTGGTTCCGTTTACTTGATAATAAAAAATGTCAGATTATTGATGAAAATACAAACTAAATTTGGACTATATATCGGTGTTGTTTTATTTCTTGTGTTTATATTGTTAGTGTTCTTCTCATATCGTCAGGCACGGTTTGAGGCAGAATCTGATGCATTTGCTACATGCGAAAAACTTGTGTCCAATGCCGCAGCAAGCAGAAGTTATGTAAGAGAAGTCTTAAGACCAAAAATGTTTGAAATAATCGAAGAGGGGCAATTTATACCGGAAGGGATGAGCGGCAGTTTTGTAACCCGCAAACAGTTTGATTTCTTTTTGAAAGATTATCCCGATTATCTTATGAATTTTGCTAGCAAGAATCCACGTAATCCTGACAATAAGGCAAATGCAATTGAACTCGATATAATAGAAAAATTCATCTCGACACCTTCCCTCAACACTTGGAAGGGGATCACCACTAAGGGTACGATTGAATACATGACTGTTGCAAAAGCATTTCGGTTTAAAAAACCGTGCATGCTTTGCCATGGTGACCCTGCAGACGCACCTCAATCGTTGGTAAAACAGTACGGGAACAAAAACGGCTTCTGGGCGAAAGAAGGTGGTGTGACTATTTATTCCGTTGGTGTGCCCATTAACGTTACCTTTGCAAGGGTGAGCAAGCGAGTGCTTAATGCAATACTTCCTGTAATAGGAGTGCTTGCCATATTGTTTTATATGCTCAATAATTATTTTAGAAAAACAGTTTCAGCTCCTGTTAATGCACTAACGAAGGGTGTACATAAAATTACCCGGGGAGATTATTCAGAGCATATTTCCATTGAAGGAACTAGCGAATTTAAAGATCTTGCTTTTGCATTTAATGCGTTGGTTGACGAATTGTCAGGAAGTAAAAGTAAACAAATTACTGCTGAGAGAAAGTATAGGGATCTTTACAATAATGCCCCAGATATGTTCTTGTCGATAGATACAAAAACTGGAAAAATAATCGACTGTAACAATATACTTCTGCGGCAACTTGGGTACAGTAAGGATGAAGTAATTGATAGCCCCATTTCTAGTATGTACCACCCTGATTCGAGGGATAGAGCAGAAACTTTCTTTCAAGTATTTGATAAGACTGGCAAAATACATAATGCAGAGCTTGTCCTGACACGTAAAGATGGAAGTACGTTGGATGTCTCTTTAAATGCATCCGCGATTCGTGATGGGGAAGGGAATATTCTTCAAAGAAACTCAATATGGAGAGATATTTCAAAACAGAAGAGCAAAGAGCAAGAAAATGAAAAGCTTGAGATACAGCTCTGCCAGGCTCATAAAATGGAATCAATCGGTACCCTTGCTGCTGGCATAGCACATGATTTTAATAATATTCTGTCGGCTGTTATAGGGTTTACAGAATTGGCCCTTAATGCTGTTGAAAAAGAAACACCCATACAGGAAGATCTTCAAGAAGTGTATAAGGCGGGATTACGAGCAAAAGATCTAGTGCGTCAAATATCGTCCTTCGCCCGCCAATCTAGTGAGGAACTTAAACTAATTCGGATTGATACCATCATCAAAGAAGTTCTTAACTTTATCAGATCTTCTATTCCAACCACGATCGAAATCAAACAAAATATTGTAAGCGATTCTCTCATTATGGGGAACTCAACCCAGCTTCACCGGATTATGATGAACCTGTGCACAAATGCAGCTCATGCCATGGAAAATAAAGGTGGTGCTCTTGAGATAATACTGAAAGACATAACCATTGATAGGGTCCCTATGAGGGGTAATTCTCATTTAAAATCTGGCAACTATATTGAAATCAAGGTTTCAGACACAGGGGATGGCATTGCTCCTCAAATAATTGATAAAATATTTGAACCATACTTTACAACAAAAGGCCCGGGTGAAGGAACAGGTATGGGACTTGCCATGGTGCATGGAATAGTTGAAACATATGGTGGTAAAATTTTCGTGGAGAGCAAATTGGGTAAAGGAACGATCTTTACCATATACTTACCCGTTGCCAGAGAAGGTAAGGCTCATCAACAATACAAAGTAAAAGAATTACCTACAGGGCAAGAAAGAATTTTGTTTGTCGACGATGAGGCGCAGATAGCCAAAATGGCGAGTAGGATGCTCGGTCAATTGGGTTATTCTGTAACAACAAGAACAAGCAGTGTAGATGCGTTAGAAGTCTTCAAGGCGAAACCAAGTGATTTTGATCTGGTAATAAGTGATGTGACTATGCCAAAAATGACTGGAGATCAGTTGACCAAAAAACTCTTAGAGATCAGGCCGGATATCCCCGTCATTCTGTGTACTGGATATAGTAAAGGGCTTTCAGAAGAAAAAACGTCAGAAATCGGCATAAAAGCATTTGCCCATAAACCGATTACCAATGAAGACCTTGCTACAACAGTAAGGAAAGTTTTGGATGAGGCAAAGATTATAACTTCAACTGAGACATCCTAGCTATTTCGCGGTTAGGAAAAAATTATTAGGAATTAAGCGTTCTTCACATTGGATAGCGTGTTCGCATTTATCAAAATTCAGTTAATGAATTATAGGTTGCCAGATCGAATCGCTACAAAATTGATATAAACACCGGGTTGACCTTGCTACTGTACATCATACTTGAGGTTACCCCGAACCTAAAATTCTCAAGTCAGGTTTGAACAACTACAAAGAAACAGTAAAAGTCAGCCTTCTTATCCTCCAGCGCATACCGCACCCCTCTCTCTTCATACAATAATCTCTTTTAATTTCCACTTTCTCACCTCTTGACAGTTTTAGATTTTCAGGCTACTACTTTTCTTTCTCATCTTCTTACTTTTTCTCTCCAGTTAAAGGGTTACAATGTCTGCCAATTCACCGCTATATTTAGTTATCCTTGCCGCCGGTAAAGGCACCAGAATGAAATCCACCAAGGCAAAAGTCCTGCATAAGGTTTTTTACGCACCTATGGTGCATCATGTTCTCCGGGCAACCACTCCATTACAGGCAACAAAATCCCTTGTTGTTGTTGGACACCAGAGAGAAACTGTTGAAAAAAGTCTCTCTGAATTTTCCGTTCAAACAGTTGTCCAAAACGAACAACTCGGAACCGGACACGCAGTACTCTGTGCAGAAACGGCCATTACTGAAATGGATGGATGTGTCATGATCCTCTGTGGTGACACTCCTCTTATTCGCCCTGAAACATTGCAGGACATGGTAGCTCAACATCGGTCTCAGAACGCCACGCTGACTGTTATGACCACCATGCTTGACAACCCAACTCATTATGGACGCATTATCAGTGGTGAGGAGGAAACGGTTCTCTCTATTGTTGAAGAAAAAGATGCAACGCTTGAACAGAAGCAAATCTGTGAAATCAACGCAGGCATCTACTGCATTAATACACAGTTTCTCTTCTCTCATTTGAAAAATATTGGAACAAATAACAGTCAGGGAGAAGTTTATCTCACAGACATTGTTACTCAAGCCGTTGCTGAAAATCTTCCTGTCCATAAATTTGTAAATCCTGCAGCTCAAGATGTTCTTGGCGTCAACTCTCGTCTTGAACTCTCTCAGGCGCATCACGAACTGCAATTACGAAGAAACCGTGCCCTTATGGCTGAAGGTGTTTCCATGATCAGCCCTGAGACGATTCAGATATCTCCAGAATCCACACTAGACAAGGATGTCACCATACACCCGGGAGTTGAAATATCAGGCAACTCCTCAATAGAATCTGGATGCGACATTCTGGCTGGCTGTATTCTGCACAACGTTACTCTTGGTGCTCACAGCACAATTGGTCCCTACAGCTGCTTAAATGATTGTAAGATTCCTGACAATTCAGCCGTTTCTCCACATAGCCACACAAGCTGAAACATACCTTGAACCCGGCATGATCTTACTTAATGAACAGGAATATCCTTTTACTCCCGGCCAAACAATTGGAGAGCTTGCTGCAGCGTGCAAACCTGCCGCTGATATCTTTATACTCAACGGGTTTCCGGCACAATCTGGTACTCTTATACAGGACGGTGATTCCTGCTCTCTTATCGAGCGAGGGGCGAAACTAACAGATAATGAAATAGATGCCCTGCTCTCTGCCAGACATACCCCTGGTATCCACCAACAAATCAGGACATCTACCATTGCAATCCTGGGCCTTGGTGGATTAGGATCAGCAGTAGCTGGTGCCATGGCTAAAATCGGTATTGGCAAGATGCTCTTATCCGATTATGATGTCGTGGAGCCAAGCAATCTTAACCGGCAGCATTATTTTGTTGACCAGATAGGAATGCTTAAGACAAGCGCTTTGCAGGAAAATCTTCTCAGAATGAATCCTTCGCTTTCTTTACAACTCATAGAAGAACAGCTAACCGAATCGCGATTACCGGAACTTTTTTCCAAGGTTGATGTCCTTATTGAGTGCTTTGATACCCCTGTCATGAAAGCAGCAACATTACGATCGGTACTGAGTAAAATGGTTGATGTTGCCTATGTCGGATCGTCTGGTATGGCAGGATTTGGAGAGAATAACACCATTGTAACCAGGATGCTTCGCCCTGGTGTATATATTGTTGGTGATGCAATATCCGAAGCTGCCCCCGGTATGGGACTGATGGCTCCAAGAGTTGGAATCGCAGCTCACCACCAGGCTAATCAGGCTTTACGGATACTTCTTGGGGAAGCCCCAAAGCGAAACTGATTTTTTTGTAACCTTTGATATTCTACTTTGTACTACTTGTTAAAACTGTATGAACATTACATTAAACGGCAACACTAAATCCTTTCAGGAGATCTCCACGATTTCGGACCTGTTACACAGTCTCGAACTCTCTCCTGGTACCGTTGTTGTCGAATTAAATACTACAATTATCCAACCGGATTTCTACAGCTCTACAACTCTTGCTGAAAGCGATCAGGTGGAAATAATACGATTTGTTGGAGGCGGCTGATATGCTGACCATTGCCGGAACAGAATTTAGTTCCCGACTTTTTCTTGGAACAGGAAAATTTTCCTCACCTTCTGTTATGGCGGAAGCCATTGCAGCATCAGATTGTCAAATGGTTACCGTGGCCCTTCGCCGCGTAGATTTAGATAATCCTGATGATGATATCATGAAGGCATTAAGCCAGCGTGAATACACCTTTCTCCCGAATACCTCCGGGGCCAGAAATGCTGAAGAGGCCATTCGGCTTGCCCATCTTGCCCGTGCGGCATCCGGCTCTTCCTGGCTGAAGCTTGAAGTCACCCCGGATCCGAGAACGCTACTGCCAGATCCCATTGAAACGCTTCTGGCTACTGAAAAGCTTGTGAAAGATGGCTTTATCGTTCTCCCTTATATGAATGCAGATCCCATCCTTGCCTTAAAACTCCAGGATGTCGGAGCTGCTGCGGTTATGCCGCTTGGCTCCCCTATTGGAACCAACCAGGGAGTCCTCAGCGATGCAATGGTAGAGATAATTATAGAGCAGGCACGTGTTCCCGTTGTAGTTGATGCCGGAATTGGCGCGCCATCACATGCAGCTTACGCCATGGAGATGGGAGCTGACGCCGTACTTGTTAATACTGCAATTTCCATTGCCGGTGATCCAGTTGCCATGGCCGCCGCATTTGCCAAGGCGGTAGAAGCCGGAAGAACCGCCTTTGTTGCAGGAATGGGACAAAGAAGCAAACAGGCCAGTGCTTCTTCGCCTGTTGATGGTACTCTCTCCTCAGATCTTGGATTTTTAGCCTGATATGTTTCAATCACCCGATTTTGAACAACTGAAAAAACAAATCCAGTGCAGCACAGCATCCGATGTTGAACGTGCACTCAACACGACACGGCTAAACCTTGACGACCTTGCCGCACTGATATCTCCTGCAGCCGAACCATACCTGCAGCAAATGGCAAAAAAATCTTCTGAGATAACACTTGCCCGTTTTGGCAGAACAACTCAGCTATACGCACCTATCTATCTGTCTAACTACTGTACAAATCGCTGTGTCTATTGTGGCTTTTCCGCAGACAATCGAATTAAACGCAAATGCCTGACCTTCGATGAAGCAGAAAACGAGGCGATGATTCTCCATAAACGGGGATTTCAACATATTCTACTAGTTTCAGGCGAAGCAGAAAATGCCGTCGACGTGGAGTATATGGAGGCGATAGCTCTCAGGTTACGAGATAAGTTCGCAGCTGTATCCATTGAAATCCAACCCATGTCCACAGAACATTACCACAGATTGTTCCTGGCTGGGATTACTGCAGTTGCCGTCTATCAGGAAACCTATGATAGAGATATGTACAAACAAGTTCACCTTTCAGGCAAGAAAAGTGATTTTGACTATCGCCTTGAAACCCCGGCAAGAGTGGCTGAAGCTGGAATGCGAGAAGTAGGAATTGGCGCTCTTCTTGGGCTCTCTGACTGGCGTGCTGAAGGGCTCGCTATCGGCCACCACCTGAACTGGCTGCGCAAAGAGTTCTGGTCAACAGCCTTTACGGTTTCTTTCCCTCGCATGCGGCCTGCGACTGGAGAATTTGAACCTTTAGAAATTGTAAGCGAGTCCAATCTCAGCCAGCTGATCTTCGCGCTACGCCTCTTTGATCAGGATGTGGGGCTTATTGTCTCCACCAGAGAAGAGGCACGCTATCGTGATGGAATGCTGAAACTTGGACCTACCCGTTATTCTGCGGGTTCCTGCACTGCCCCTGGCGGGTATGGTGAAACCGATTCCGAGGCTGAACAGTTCAGTGTCGGAGACCATAGAACTCTTGATGAAGTGAGTGCAATGATCAGAGACAAAGGTTTTGACCCGGTATGTAAAGACTGGGACTGCAGCTTCCAAATGAACAACGTATAATGTATCAGCTTCCCCACTTTATAAACTTTCAACCTGAACGGAGCAATTGAGTATGAGTGATATTAAAAAAATGTATACCACTATTCTTGGAGACAGTTTCCCATTGGATATGACCATTTCCTTTGGTGACCAGAAACTTGTTTACCGTAAGCGTACCTGGGGAATCAAAATGGAAGACGGATCTATCGATGAACGCGGTATCCGTTATGGTGAAAACCCTGATCAGGAAGCAGCACTTTATGAACTGGTTAATGGAAACCTTACCCTTGGTGACTGCTCTTTTATCGAACCTGGTAATGGGCTGGTTTCATCAATCACGGCAGAAGATATGCTGCAGGTTGGTAAACATCCCGGAAAAATCAATCTTACCGATATTGATAACGGCCTGAATATCATTAAGTATATAACAGACAAGCCAGCAGCCGTAATCCTCAAGCACAATAATCCCTGCGGTGCTGCAATTGGTGACACCCTGGCAAGTGCTTACCGCAAAGCAAACAGATGTGACCGTATTGCTGCTTTTGGTGGTGCTGTAATTATGTCCCAAGCAGTTGATAATGAAACTGCACAACTGATGGCCAAAAACTATCTTGAAGTTGTCTGTGCTCCTGAGTTTGAAGAGGGAAGCCTTGAAATTCTTGCTGCCCGCAAGAACCTTCGCGTGATAAAAATGGGAGCCATTGATCGACTGGCTGATTTTGAAAAATTCAGATTCGTTGATTTCAAATCTCTGATCGATGGTGGACTTATTGCCCAGCAGTCAGCAGTAAATTCCATCCGGTCCATAAACGACCTAATGCCTGCGATGGCCACTAGAAAAGGTGTAGAGTACAAATGTGACCGTGAACCAACCCAGCAGGAAATTGACGATATGATCTTCGGCTGGGCCGTTGAACATGGAGTTACCTCGAATTCTGTACTCTATATCAAAGATGGTTGTACTGTGGGAATTGGGACAGGCGAACAGGATCGCGTTGGAGTTGCAGAAATAGCAGTTCATAAAGCATATATCAAATACGCAGATATCACCTGCTTTGATACCCATAAAATCCCTTACGCTGATCTTTGTCTGGAAATCACCCAGGGAAAACGGGATAAAGCAGATAAGGAAGCAATCGATGCAAAAGTACTGGAAGACAAAGCAAACCTGCCAGGGTCTATTATGATTTCCGATGCCTTCTTCCCCTTTAGAGATGGTGCAGATGTTGGAATCGATCAAGGCTGTACTGCAATTTTACAGGCTGGTGGTTCAATGCGTGACTCGGATGTCATTACTGCATGTAATGAAGCGGATCCAAAAGTTGCTATGATGTTCACCGGACAGCGCTCGTTTAAGCATTAAACTCAATATTTTCAACTACTGAGCGGATAGGTTTTCTATCCGCTCAGCCTATTCTCTCCATTTCTTTTAGTCATTCCCTACATCGTCCCTCCCTTTTTTCAATATAAACTCAAAAATCATTTTGCTCTTTGACAGATTTGTCATACAATAAATGAAATGTACAGTTTCATCGTTTTCTTGAAGTATTGTTTAAAATCATACCCCACAGGAGATTTAAAATGAGTTGGAATGACCTCCCCATAGCTAAAAAGCTATCCATTGGTTTTGGCTTTGTTGGTATTTTACTAATTGTTATCAGTGCCGTCAGTTGGGACGGTTTCAGTAAGCTTTCCAAAAAGATTGACCTCAATATTTATTTGACCAATCTTGAAGAAAATATGCTACTGCGTGAGATTGATCATATTAACTGGCAAAATAAGGTCATTATCTTTCTTCTCGATGAAAATGCCACGGAATTAAAAGTCAAATCAGACGACCATGCCTGTAAACTCGGACTATGGCTCTATAGTGACAAAAGAAAGCACGCGGAAAAACTTCTCCCTGCAATTGCTCCAATACTGAGACAACTTGAAAAACCCCACAAAGATCTCCATGATTCTGCACGTGAAATCCAGCAAGCCGTAAACGCCAATGACGGTTTCAAAGACGAGGCAATGGAGATTTACAATACAAAATCTCGTAAATCCATCCAGGGGATCAAAGCAAATATTCATAAAATTACGTCCCTTATTAAAAAGGACATCCTCGAAGGCAATAAAGAATTACAAGCAGGGGTGACACTCAAGATCCAAATGATAATTGGCCTGACAGCCCTTGCCATTATCCTCTCATTTATATTTAGTTTTTTCCTTTCAAGAAAAATCAGTACGACACTTAAGCAATCAGTCTCTCTTGCTGAATCACTTGCTACAGGAGATCTTACCAAACGGCTGGAGCTTGAGCAAAAAGATGAACTTGGCCTTCTTGCAACAGCACTGAACACAATGGCCGACAAATTCAACTCCATGATCAGCAGTATGAATGGCGAAGTTTCAGGACTTGCATCAACGTCTAACGAGCTTAACGTTGCAGCACAATCAATGTCGGAAAACAGTGGTAATGTCTCCGATCGTTCCAGCTCAATAGCCGCTGCCACTGAACAGTTGAGTGGTAATATGAACTCAGTAGCTGCTGCAAGTGAAGAGGCCTCAACAAATGTTAATATTGTGGCCACAGCTTCAGAGGAGGTCACACAATCCATTGCAGAAGTTGATGCAAAAACCAGAGAAGCAAGGAGTATTACCGAGGAGGCTGTAAAGCTCGCAAATAGTTCTTCTGTTAAGGTGGATGCTCTTGGTAATGCAGCCAATCAAATTTCAAAAGTAACGGGAGTTATAACTGAAATATCTGATCAAACAAATCTACTGGCTCTAAATGCAACAATTGAAGCGGCCCGTGCCGGAGAAGCTGGTAAGGGATTTGCTGTTGTCGCCAATGAGATCAAAGAGCTTGCCAAACAGACTGCAGCTGCAACTGGTGAAATCAGATCATCCATTGAACTCATGCAGGGTTCTACAGATGAAACGGTAGCAGAGATACGGCAAATCACTGAAGTTATTGGACGAGTCGACGATATTGTTTCAGGAATTACTGATTCTGTTGCCGAACAAACCGCAACCACCAATGAGATTGCAGAAAACATTCAACAGGCGGCCATGGGCATTGGTGAGGTAAATGAAAATGTTGCTCAAAGCTCAAGCGCCTCTGTAGAAATTGCTCAGGATATAACTGATATGTCAGGACTTGCCGGAAACCTCTCCGGAACCGGTAATGCTGTAAAAGAAAATGCAAAAGATCTGGCTACTATTGCCGACACACTGAAAAATATGGTCAACCAGTTTAAGATTTAAGGTTTAAGGCTTACGAAGTAATCATATGGCTGAGATTACACTTGGATTCAGGTTATACTTGGATGTTGCGATTGAGGAAAACCACAAACGTATTGAAATGAAACGTTGAGGCTTTTTTGAATTCGACAGCACCAACGATCCCCTGATGCAAGATGCAATCTTGGCCATTCTTTTAGTACCTATATTCCCTGAGCCTCATTGTGGCGATTGATCATATGGTGCTGAAAAATAGCTATCAAATTGTTGACGAACCAATACAGAACCAGTCCAGATGCAAAATTAACAAACATAAAAGTGAAAAGAACAGGGATAGACATTAAAATTTTTGCCTGTGTAGGGCCTACGGTCGCTGCCGTCATCTTCTGCTGATAAAACATAGACGCTCCCATGAGCAGTGTCAAAACGGGAAGTCCACCAACATAAGGGATATCAAACCCAAGATACAGACGATCAGGCGCAGAAAGGTCGTTAACCCATAGCATAAACGGTGCATGTCGTAACTCCACAGACATAAACAGCACTTTGTATAAGGCAAAAAAGACAGGAATCTGTAAGAACAAGGGTACACAACCAGCAAGCGGGTTCACTTTATTGTTTTTATAGAGCTTCGCAACCTCCTGATTCCTCCTGGCTGGATCACCTTTAAATTTTACTTTGAGTTTGGCCATCTCGGGTTGCAGATTCTGCATATCCCTCACGGACTTCATACCACTCTGGGTAATAGGCCACAGCACTGCTTTAAAGATGATTGTTACCAGAATAATTGCTATGCCATAGTTCTTAAATATACCGTAAAAAAAGTTGAGCAGAGCCAGGGTTGGTTTGGCTATACTATCAAACCAGCCATAGTTAATGGCCTTATCAAGATTGAAACCAGCAGCTGTTAGAAGATCGAGTTTTTTGGGACCAATAAAGAGCTTATACGAATATGTTTTCACTTCACCAGGCTGTAACGTATCTGGTTTCCCGTTAATCGTCATCTGCACAACATCTGAGCCTGCTGACTGTACGACCAAAGACTCCATACTGCCGTTCTCCAGCAAGACTGCATTCATGAAATAATTGCACTCACATGCTGTCCAGTCAGCCTCGCCATTGACAATTAATGGACCTTTTTTAAACGCGTCACCACGAATCTCTACCTTTGATTCAGCAGCATAATAAGCTGGTCCTGAGAACAGAAAACGTTTAGCCAAATTATCTTCTACAGCAGGACTTCCGAACTGATGCAAGGCAGCAGCGCCCGCTAAAACACCAGATGATACATTCTTCACCTGAACGACAAGACTCAATAGATAAGAATCTTTTGAAAAGCTGTACTTTCTTTCGATTTCCAGGCCATTTCCCTGCCCTTTCATCACAAAATTCGCTTTATTATCCTGAAAGTCTACACTACCACTATCGGATGTATAAAAAGTTGTTGTTGGAACGATGCTCCCCCAGGAAAACCCCAACGGATACCCCTGGGTACCATCCAATCGTATTATTTGCATTCCTGGAGAATCGACTTTATTTACTTCTTTATACTCCTTGAGTACAAAGCTCGTTAACACACCGCCTTCTTCACTGAAAGTGGCTGTGTATAAGTCTGTATCAACAATCAGATTACGCCCTTCTCTTTCAGGACGTTCCATCGTTCCCGAAGGTGTCGCTTGTGCACTCGCAACTGCTGTCGCTGTAATTTTTGTTGGGAATGTTGCTGCAGGGACCTGTACGCCTGGCTGTAATGCCGTGACGCTCGCTGCCACCGGAATTTCCGTTGGCATAAAATCCGCAAAAAGAAACTGGCAACCGATAAGAACTAAAAACGAGATAATAATTTCTAAAAAAGTTCTATAAATATCCATTTATTTACCATTTGAGGAAATTATAGTGCCTGACTGGAGGCGGGATCAGGAGACACCATACTGCAAATATTTTATATTCTGATTTCTTTGTTCAGCTGGGCAATTTGTTCTGCTGTATCAATAATATCCTGGAGAATTTTTATTTCCTCTGCACCTATTTTCCCTTCTCGATAGGAGTCAGCAAGCAGCTGGGCGTAGTTGACGATTCCGTTCGATAAGTTATTGCTGGTATTGATGTGTTTCGCAAATTGTAGATTATTCTGTTGCCATTCCCCTTCGGTCGACTTGTTTTCGCCACTTTTCCTCAATAAGCCATTGATCGAGTAAATGAAAACGGCAATCTCAGAACAGGAATCATGCTCATAACTGAGGCCATCATTGAGTGTTTCGGCTTCTTTGGCCTGTCTGGTGAGATGAAGCAGGGGAAGCATGGTTTTTCTGTAGAGAAAGATTTGGGAAAAACTGATCAAGCAGATAACAGCACCCAGGGCCCCAATCATCATTGACTGGAACTGGACAACTTTGGACCGCATTTGGCTGACAATAATTCTGTCAAACTGCAACATGTACTCTGCCAGATTCCGCATTTTGTTTTGCAGGATAAGGCCTTGACTTACTTTGTCACCGGAGGTGGGGATTTCCTTCGCCAAAATAACCAGGCCAGAGAGATCAGCCTGCTTGCCCATATCCAACCGGTATTCCCCGGGGATATAAGTGTTTTCCTGGAGTCTTGCCAGCAAGGAGTTCAAGGTGTTGAGTTGATCAGCAGCCAGGCTAAGCTTTCCATAGTCTCTTTTTATTAGAGACGTAGTGATCTGCTCCCTGACAGTGGAGAATTGAAAAATAATTTTTTCACTCTGGGTGATAACGGTGTTATATCTTTTGCCAAGCTGATATTGGCGAATGCCCAGAATAATGACAAATGCGAGGAGCACTGCCACACCCATAAAAGCCAGGGCGCTCATTTTTCGTATAGACCCCATGGTCTATTTCTTTAGTTTAGAATGAATGCATGTACCAGAAGCAACACAATCCTGGCAATTATGAGTCGCTTTTATTCCGGCTGCAATCTTATCAGTAAAAGGATGATTCATGACAATCTTGAAATCTTCATCGTCCAGTGTTTCGACTTCAAGAAGGATAACTGCAAGTTGCTTTAACAGATAGTACTCCTGACCGAGAATCTTAAGTGCCTCTTCGTAAGCATTGTCCAGCAGCTTTCTAATCTCTTTATCAACAATAACAGAAGTTTCATCACTCATTTCCAGCCTTTGGGACGCTCCATCTAAAAAGCCGGAATCATCAATGATCATCGCTTGTGGACCTATCACATCACTCATACCCCATTTGCAAATCATACTGGTTGCAATTTCAGTAGCTTTTACAATGTCATCTTGAGCACCGGATGTTTTATGCTGAAAAGCGAGTTCTTCTGCTGCCCGGCCCCCCATAAGGATGGCAAGCCTTCCCTTTAAAAACTCAACGCTTTGGCTACTACGGTCATTCAACGAGATTTGCTGGGTCTGACCTAAAAGTCTGCCTCGTGGAACGATAGTGATTTTAAGGATGGGGTCTGCGTTTGGAATTGATTTAGCAACAATTGCATGCCCTGCTTCGTGGAAAGAAAGCACCTTTCGATCATATTCAGATAAGATAACCCCCTTTCGTTCTACTCCCATCAAAATACGATCTCGAGCGACTTCAAAATCAACCATATGTACCGTTTCTTTTCCTGCCCTAGCTGCCATAAGCGCTGCTTCGTTCACAAGATTTGCAAGCTCAGCTCCTGTAAATCCGGGTACCATATGAGCTATCTCTTTAATATCAATACTTGGAGAGAGCGCAACTTTTTGTCCGTGAACTTCCAGTATTTTTTTTCTTCCTTGGAGATCCGGAGCTAAGATGTTGACCTGTCTATCAAAGCGGCCAGGACGCCTGAGGGCGGAATCTAAAATATCCGGACGGTTTGTGGCAGCAATTACTACAATTGTATCGGAAGTGGAAAAACCATCCATTTCAACGAGAAGCGCATTGAGCGTCTGGCTTCTTTCATCTTGCCCCCCCGCGGAAGAACTACCAGCACGAGAACCGCCAACGGCATCAATTTCATCTATAAAAATAATACAAGGGGCGTTGGTTTTGGCTTCCTTAAAAATATCCCGGACCCTAGAAGCACCAACTCCTACAAACATTTCTACAAAGTCAGATCCACTAAAACTGTAAAATGGAACCTGAGCTTCGCCGGCAATTGCGCGAGCTAGTAGCGTTTTACCTGTTCCTGGAGGTCCCTGCAACAAAACCCCCTTTGGACTAACCGCACCAATTTTTTCAAATTGACCTGGCTCTTTTAGGAAATTCACAATTTCCTGAAGTTCTTCTAAGGCCTCCGGAATACCTGCAACATCCTCAAAGGTGACAACCTTATGTCCACTGTCAGGCAGTATAAGTTTATCAGAGGCAAATTTATTTTCTTCTTCTTCAATTTTTTTCTTTTTACTTAAGGAGATAACAATCGTGATGAGTAACAGCAGGATATAGACAATTGCAATTGCCTGGAAAATCAGCTCTGAGCGATCTTTTTCGAAATTTATTTTGATATTTCTTTCCTGAAGTTCAGAAATGAGTTTTTCAGGACTTGGAACATTGGTGGAGTACTTGTCACCAGCTGCATGTTCGGCTATGACTTTGTTCCCCTTAAAAGTTGTTGCAACAAGATCATGGTTATTCATGCAGTAACGAAACTCACTGTAGCTAACCTGCCGGAGCTGATGTTCAAGCTGCCATAATCCGTATGAGCCGGCAAAAACAATGGTAATAATAAAGAAGATAAAGAGGTTTCTGATCAAGAGTGCCATGAATAATAAACCCTGAAATATGATTATGAAAAGGCTAGATCTTATAACAAGGTTACAAGATGACTGGTATAGAGCATACGTAGCATTGTGTATTTTTTATACAAAAAAAAAGCCAGAAAGATAACATCTCTCTGGCAAATCAAACCTTGTAGATTAGGACTTAACCATACAGGGTATGAAATATTTTTTTTACTGCACGGATCCGAATAGACCTTTGATAAGGTTAATTGGTCCTTCTGTTAGAGTTGCTGCTACGAGACAAACTACTCCCCAGGCACCAACAAGCGCTGCTGCAATTCCAGTAACTACGGTTCCTACTTTGGCAATTTCGCCAACTGCTTCATCTTCTTTGGTTCCGACTTCTACCTTGACAGCTTCTTTTGATTTTACATTGCTCATTTTGTTTCCCCTTCAGTAGTTGGTTTGGTTGTATCGTTTCCCTATAAAGCACATTGCATGTTTCGTGCCAACTGTAAGCGCAAGCGCCACCAGCGACCTCTTTCCAGCTATACCACTGATAATATGTTACAATCAACTACACAAAAGGGAGTTATACTAGAAGACTATGAATAACACCCGAAAGGCCAGACTGTTGCAAACATGTTGCCACATCGTTACATGTGTTGCGTTATTGTCGCATTAGTGTTGCGTGTCGATGTGGCGGTCCGGATTTTTAGAGGATCACCAATGATGAACATTTGAAAAAAATAAAACAGAAGGGGTCGAGCAGTTACTTTAAAAACTGGCAAATCGAACGGCCAACGAAAATCTCAACCTAGCCTTTGTTGTCAGTGAGCCAGCAAGAGAGTGTCTGTGATTCACAACTTATTCATGCAATTTAAGCAATAACTCCTGAGCACTCACCAGGCGTACTCGTTTGAGTAGATCACTCCTGCAATTCGTTAAGGCTGCAAGTGTTGCCTCATTAGGATGTCCTATTCCAATAGCCCAGCCATTTTTCTCTGCACTCTTCACTAGCAACCGAAGCTGTTTACAAACTTTATCCTGTGAGTGAACATTATCAAGAAAAATATGCCGTCTTGCCGTCAGCACCCCGGCAGCACGAGCGGCCGCAAGCCCCTGGCTATCGGCCGTGGTAAAACTATCAATAAAAAATATTCCCTGGGCACGAACCAGCTGCATCAGACTATCCATAGCGGTTCGATTCTCGGTATACAATGAGCCCATATGGTTATTCACCCCAACTGCATGAGGCACGGCCTGAAGATTCACAGAAAACAACGTTTTTTGTTCTTCTTCACTCTGCCCAAGCAGCAATGCTCCCGGTCCCGGATCCCACTCTTTACTTTTTGGCTCCATGGGCTGATGCAACAGTACAACACGACCTGCTTGAAAAGCGGTCTCTTCAAGTTCTGCCGTATAGGGTGCCGCAGCCAGGAATGAAAAAGTCAGATTCATGGGAAGCGCCAGCAGTTCATTCCCAATTTCTTTATGATACCCCATATCGTCAATGATAATCGCCACCATCGGTAAAGTGGAATCACGAACATCAGGAATATCTGATGGCAACTCAGGAATCCCCCCATAGGGCTCTTCAAAGGCTATATCACTTTTCTTCTCATCAAGTGTTGCGCCATGGGCAATAGTGGTCCTGAAAAATATCACATACCCGGCAGCGCCCATTGAAAACAACAACAAACCAAGGAGAATAAAAAAAGAGCATACCCTCACGGTCAGCAACGATGCCTTAGAGGATTTCTTTTTACGACGCACTGCTGGTTTCTTTTTTTTTCTTACTTTCCTGCTCATAATTCACTCATCCACAAAAGAACTCATACTACTTTTTTCTTGATAATACATATTGTGCCAATGCATGAAACACTGCAAGTACAGGGAGGCACCCCTTATCTGAGAATATATCTAACGCAAATAACGCCTCTTTCACAATTGTTTGGGCTCGATTTTGACTTCTTTCAAAACCATTATATTTTTCGATCAAGTCGTACGCTTCATCCAACCCACCCTGCCGTGCGCTTTCGTTTTCCAAAAGAAACAGAAGCCTTTTTCTATCAACCACACTTGCCGCATCAAGAGCAAGGATTACAGGAAGAGTCATCTTCCCCTCCTGAAAATCGTTTCCAACTGCCTTGCCTGTCAGAGAAGGATCGCCTTGATAGTCAAGGAGATCATCTATGATTTGGAATGCAGTCCCAAGGCTTATTCCATATTCCGCAAGTACTTCCTGCTCGACTTTACTAGCCCCACCAGCAAGCGCTCCAATTTCACACGTTGCTGCAATAAGCAATGCTGTCTTCCCCTTTACAGCTGAGAAATAATCCTTTTCTGAAAGATTATAATTCTGGGCATTACGGAGCTGAATAAATTCACCATCAACCATGGCATTGGTTGCCTGACAGAAAATTCGTAAGGAGTCCTTTCCACCAAGTGAACCAACAATAAACATAGAACGGGAATGTAGAAAATCACCACCAAGAATTGCGGCAATTGTCCCAAACTGTTTACTTACAGATGCCTTGCCTCGGCGCATATCAGCTCTATCAATAACATCATCATGAAAAAGGGTAGCACCATGAAGATATTCAAAGGCAATGGCTAGTTCGTAGATACTCTCCGCTGTTCCTTCTGCCTCCCTCAGCCCGCAAAGACGTGCAGCGAGCACAACAAGCAATGGACGGAGACGCTTTCCGCCATTAAAAATACCATACTCAAGTACTTCGCTCAGCAATGGATCCGCCCCAACAGTTGCCTCCTGCAAGTCCCTACGCATGGTCTGTTCAATCTTTGCCACTTCCGGAGCAATAGATTGCATCAACTGCTCTTTCGATTTGGCACCGTTCACATCAGCCATTGTATTATCCTTTCTTTTGATCCATTTCAAAAAAATCTTTGACATCATCAAGGGTTCGTACCACAGGTGACGCAGGCAAACTTGCCCGGAATATCCGCCCATACCCTTTTGAATAGAGACGTATATCTAAAATCCCGATCACTCCCCTATCCCCGGTGGAACGCATAAGCCGCCCAACGCCTTGACGTAGAGTAAGAATAGCCCGTGGAACCTGGAACTGGAAAAAGGGCTTTCCACCATCTGCTTCAATGGCCTTCATCCTTGCCTGGATAACAGGATCACTCGGCACCTCAAAGGGAAGCTTATCAATAAGCACACAACTCAACGAATCGCCGGAGACATCAACACCTTCCCAGAATGATGCAACTGCAAGCAGCACCGAATCCGTTGTCTCACGAAACTGGTCTAGCAAAGAATGGCGAGAAGCTGTCCCCTGTACCAAAACCGGATACGAGAGCCTGCCGCTAAGATATTCAGCAACCATACCCATAGCTCTAAAACTTGTAAAAAGGACCAGTGCTCTCCCCCGACTGACTGTTAACAAGTCCAAGATACGCTTACTTATGACGTCATTGTAATTGGGAGCAGCAGCATCTGGAAAACCCTGTTCCGGTACATATAACAGAGTTCTACCTTTATAGTCAAAGGGGGATTGCAGACGCAAAGTTTTACAACTGTCATCAATACCAAGGCGTTCCTGCATATACTTAAATGTCCCACCGGTTGTTAAAGTAGCCGAAGTCATAATGCAACACTGGACAGAATTAAATAAACAATTTTCCAGTTCTTCAGCGACCTTTACAGGGGTCGCAGAGAGGCTGACGGTTCGTTCACGCCTCTCATACCAGCGGATAAAATACCCATCCTCTCCATGCTCTGGTCCCGCAATATGAGAGAGATTTTTTTGAAGCTCCAACGCTCGATCTGTAAACGAATTCCAGAGCTCAGAATGCTTTGCGAGTTTAGAACAACGATCCGCGAGATTCTCAAGCCCCAGCAATAAACTCTCCAAAGCCCCCCTCCACTCCTTGCTCCTTTTATCAATAAGAGGTGTAAGAGGATAGCGACCTCTCTGCGCAGGGAAAAGGGCTGCAAAAAGATCCAGCCGCTGTTTTAATCCGCCAATGGAACCAATCAACCGATCAATAGTAGAAGCTTCCAACTCGGTTTCTGCATAGCGTTCAATGTCCCCTAATAGATCAAGCAGTTGATAATGACTGAAATGCTTGCCAAAAAAATTCGATGCCACATTTTCAAGATGATGCGCCTCATCAAAGATCACAGCCTGATAACGCGGTAAAATTTCACCATAGCCCGCCTGGCGCAATGCAAGATCGGAAAAGAAAAGATGATGATTTACGATAAGAAGCTGCGCAGAACCTGCTTGCTTGCGGAGACGATTAACAAAACAGAGCTGAAATTCAGGACAATCACTGCCCATACACTGGTTGGATTGAGCAGAAATTTTTGGCCAGAGCGGCGAACGATCTGGAAGCCAGGAGAGTTCAGCCCTGTCACCAACCTCCGTCTTTGTCAGCCACTTTTCAATTCGTTCAATATCATTATCTTCGAGTAAAGACATCTGAGGACTCGAGCAATACTGAAACCAGCGATAGTGGCAAAGATAATTCTGGCGGCCTTTAATACATAGGGCAGAAATATTCTTTTCAAACACTCTTTCAAGAAGTGGGATTTCTTTTTTTACAATCTGATCCTGAAGATTAATTGTGGCAGTTGAGACAACCACCCTCTGTCCGGAGAGAATAGCAGGTACGAGGTAGGCAAGTGTTTTTCCAATTCCTGTTTCCGCTTCAACCAGAAGAACAGAAGCGCAACCATCACCGCTATCATCACCTGAAGCTAATATTTCCTCAACAGCTTCGGCCATCTGCAGCTGTCCGGATCTTGGCTCAAAGGCATGTAATCCAAAAGAGAGCGTTCCACCCTCTGCAAAAAAATCTTTCACTCACACTCCTCCAACACAGCCATGGCAACTTCACGTACCTGTGACGATTGATCTTGAAGTGCCATGCGTACACAGACAAGCGCTTCTTCACTTCCTATAATTCCAAGAACATTAACAGCCTCCCCACGAACATATGTAGGACCATCAATCATTGCTCTGGAAAGAGAGGCAACGGCCAGGTGAATATCTTTTTCACAGTGAATTTTCAATTCTTCAAAAAGTACGGCAATCCCTAAACGAACAGCAAAACGTTCGTCATCGAGCAATTCTCCAGTCCAGGAATAATAGTTGCTATCTTGCTTATACATTTCAAAAATATTATCAACATGTCCCATTTCCAGAAAATCGGCGATAACCTTTTTCAACTCCTTGTCACTTACTTCGTCTTTCACATGCTCTCCACTTCAAAAAACAAAATTATAATTGGAAATGAAAACGATTTTTCCTTTCCTTTTTCAGCCAGCCCTGTACAATTAAATAGGTCCAATTTCACAAGTCTGTCAACATTCAACTCCAGTTAAATCAACACGATGTGCCCCATGGTTGACTCTACAGCTACAGTTATTGATGACAAAACCAGTCCATCGAAAAATCTTCTTGATCCCGGTGAATCCGTTGTAATTGTTGACGACTCCAAAGAAATTATTCTTCTCTTTGAAACGCTTCTTCTCAGTGAGGGCTTTACTGTTTTCACGGCATCCAGTGCAGCAGAACTTAGCCTGATCCTTACACAACACACTGTAGCTCTTGTACTTCTCGACATTGGTCTCCCTGACCGGGATGGAACAGAACTTCTTAAAGAACTCGTTCCCCTCCATCAGGACCTCAGTATAATCATGCTGACCGGAACAACCGATCTAGAAGTAGCCCTCAACTGTTTGCGGCAGGGAGCTGATGATTATCTTGCAAAGCCGGTGACCCTTGATGAATTCAGCCTGGCCGTTAGAAGGTCCTTGCAAAGACGAAGACTTATCATCGACAATCGACGCTACCAGAAGCAGTTGGAGCTTACAAATTTCCGTACCAGATTTCTTCATCAGCTTAACTTGAAAATGAACAGTGCTTATTTAGACAGCATTGAACTCCATACCGTCCTTCAATCTATCCTGGTCGGTATCACAGCAGAAGATGGTTTAAAATTCAACAGGGCCTTCCTCCTCCTCTTCAATATTGACAATACAGAACTACAGGGAAAAATGGCAATTGGCCCTCAATGCAGGGCTGATGCCAGCCGGGTGTGGGACGGAATCAAAAAAGACAATCTCCACCTTACAGATATCCTCGACCAGGTCAAGACATCCTGTATGGATAATGATACGGAATTGAATTTAATTGTTCAGGATCTGAAAATACCAGCGGACAATCAACACCATGTTCTTATTCAAGCCTGTACATACCGACAAAGTATTCATATCCAGAATGGAGTCATTGGGACTGACCCGGTGTCAGAGCACCTTCTTTCCATTCTCCAGGAAGACAACTTTATTATTACACCTTTGTTCTCGCCAAACAAATCACTTGGCGTCATCATTGCCGACAACTTTGTTACCGGCCATCCAATCTCAGAGGATGACATCAACTCGCTCGAAATTTTTGCCAGCCAGGCAAGCCTTGCGATTGAGCACAGCCACCTCTACAAGGCTATGCAGAATAAGATAACAGAGCTTGAAGATGTAACACAAGAGCTTGAGAAAAATAAAGACCTTCTTATTGACTCTGAACGATACTCAGCTCTTGGGCATATGTCAGCACAACTTGTCCATGCTATTCGTAACCCGATAACCTCCATTGGTGGGATGGCCAGGTTACTTGCGAAAAAAAATTCGGACGAAAAGACTCAAAAGTTTCTAGATATGATGATTTTGGAAGCATCCAGAATTGAGTCAACATTGGATGACCTCTTTAACTTTGTTGATGATGATAAACCAGAAAAATCCAAGCAGCAACTGTACCCGCTTATTCGTAAAAGTATTCTCCTCTTTTATGGCACCATGAAGAAACAGTCCATTCTTTATCAGCTGAATCTACCGGATCCCGACCCGGAACTTTTTATAGATTCAAAGCTTATACGACAAATGTTTCTACACTTAATTAGAAATGGTGTTGAAGCCATGACATCCGGCGGTATCCTAACCGTTTCATGCAAGGAAAATAGCAGTGATATCACAATAATAGTCGAGGACTCAGGAGTCGGCCTAGGCGGTGCAAATATTGATCAAGTAGCGGATCCGTTTTTTACTACTAAGACCTATGGCACTGGTATGGGACTTACTCTGGTGGAAAAAATTGTAGCGGAACATCAGGGACAGTTTTCACTGGACCATGGTAAAACCGGTGGTATGGTCGCAAAAATAACCCTTCCCAAGAATATCCATTAATCAAACCCTCCCGTATTTTGCAGACGCTCCTTCCCTACCATCCTCGTTTTTATGACCAAACACTATCCCTAACTACTCAAACATTTCTTCGTAGTGAGGAGAGCACAGCACCCAGCACTGCAAATAAAGCTGTAACTGTAAATGTTGCCTTCAAGGCATACATAAAATTGCGCGTCTGATCCGGACTGAACTGTTTAAGATCCAACCCATCGCTCAACCAGGAAAAAATCACCCCAAAGAGCAAACCTGCCAAGGATACCCCCATCAGCATTCCAAGATTACGTGCAGTAGCGAGCATCCCGGAGCTCACCCCTGTTTGTCCAGGACCTACACTCTCTAATACAGTTGCACTGTTTGGAGATAAAAACAGAGCCTGGCCACAACCTAGAACGGCTAAGCGCCAGGCAACATCCATCGCAGAACTCTCAGAAGTAAGCAAACAAAGCAGCATTAGACCAGCCGCTGCAATGGCAAGTCCACTGGTTGTAAGAAATCTTGCCCCGATACGATTATAGAGAACCCCGGATAGGGGGGCTACAAAAAAAACAGAAATTGGAACAGCCATCATAACAAAACCAATATGCTTTGCAGAAAGAGACAAAATATAATCGAGATAAAACGGGATCAGGATAAGAACCACAAAAAGTACTGCAAAAGAAAGAGCTGCACAAAACATGGCGATGGAATAGGAACGACTTCGAAAAAGAGAGAGGGGAAAAAGAGGATTCTGTTTCCTTAACTCCACTTTCACCAGAAGAATAAAAAACAAAAGACACGTCAGAGCCTCTGCCACAACAATTTCCACCGCAACGCCAGAATGTTGTGTTGAAAGCAGAACCAGCAAACTAATCATTCCTGCCCAGAGAATCATTCCAGGCCAATCAAATGGAAAATATTTCTTTGTCACACTCTTTTCAGAGGGTTTAGATTTCAAAGAAAACCATCCTGCAACACTGGTCAGCACACTGACAGGGACAGTAACCAGAAATATCTCCCGCCAGGAATAACTATAGATCAGAAAACCTGAGATAACCGGCCCCACCATAAGTCCTATTGAAGTTGCAACCCCCACTAGCCCCAATGCCTTTCCAAGTTGGTCAGCAGGGAAAACCAGCTTAATAATTGCCGGGCCTGTTGCCATCATCATGGATGCTCCAAGAGCCTGCAAGAAACGGAACCCAATCAACTGGAACAATGTAACCGAAAGATAACAAGCCACTGAACCAACTGAAAAGACAACCATTCCGCTAAGGTAGACAGAACTTAAACCAAGCTGGTCAGCGACCCTTCCCCAAAACAACAGGGAAACGGTAATCGTAAGAAGATAAACCAACACCACCCATTCGGTTTGCGGCAGGTTTGTCCCAAAACTGCGCATAATTGAGGGCAGAGCAACATTTATCATGGAACTGTCCATGGTGGACAAAAAAACGCCCACTGCAACGACAAAAAAGACGGTCCAACGATTATGGTTTGAGAGAGTTGCCAAGGTAGAAGAGTAGAGTAAAGAAAACTGGACAAAAAAAAACGAGCTCTGAAAATCAGAGCTCGTTCTTAAACATCAACACGACTTATGAAAAGCGACTAACTAGAAGGTCACTTCCATTTGGGTGTATGCAGAGAAAGCGTCATCTACGAGATCGCCATCACTTCCGAGGTAACCAGCTCTAGCAAGAACGGCTACGCCTTTTCCAACTTGATATTTTGCCTGACCAGAAATCTCATATGGATTCTCGCCATGAATTGCTTTGACGTTATCATCAATGTTCATATAAACAAGGTTTCCAGTGAAGCTCAACTGCTCTGAGGTTTGGAATTTAGAGCTCAAACCAACAAAGAAGGTGTCTCCTTCGCTACCGATACGCTGAACCTGACTGGTAGGTACTACATCACCACCAAACATCAACCAACCAAAGGTCTCATCAGAGCTGAAGCCGTCCTTGGTGTAACCGACACGAGCGGTAGGAGTAATAGAACCATAGGTTGCGTTCCATTCTGCGTAACCACCATATTGATCATCAGAACCAACTTTTACTGTATCACCAGCTTTATAAGACTGTTCGATAAGAATGTTGTTGCCGCCAAAACTCATTTCAACGTTGGCAGAACCCTTAATACCACTCATGTCAGGATTAACAGCACTATCTGCCTGATAAACAAGACGAGCGTTAGCTTTTACAGCATCGCTGAATTTCTGACGGTAGGTAACACCCCATACATCTCTGTCGCCGTCCCAATTTTCGCCAGCAACCTGAGCTACGAGATCAACAAGGTTACCGTTACCATCATCAACTGAATAACTTACTGCTTTGCTTGTTGCAGCATACTCGTAAATTTTCTTGTCATAGGTGAAAGCAAGTGCAAGGCCACCTTCTTTATAGAGTACACGAAAACGATCGGTACGAGCATCATCAAGGAACCATGGAGAGAAAGAAGCAGGCATTTTACCACCAGCTATATCAATATTTCCAACCTTGAAACCAACAAATGCGTAATCGGACCATACGTTACCGCCGCCCATTGCATCTGGGGTATAATCATTACCTAATCCCCAAGTACCATCAAGAAAACGAACACGAGCCTTCACATATCCGCCGCCTTCTGTTTTAGCGTGAATCTTTACACGTACACGGGAGTCCCACTTGGTTACGCCATCAAGACCCTGAATACCAGAGTCATTATATCTCAAACGTGCACGGGCACTACCACTCAAGTCAACCTCTGCAGAGGCAACAGTTGCAACACCAGCAACCATCATAAATGCTGCAGCAACGCAAATTAATTTCTTCATCTCAATCATCTCCTTAAATTTTCACCTCCATAAATGAAGGCGTCTTCTTAGTTGCTCGTCAAAGCTGACTTAACAACCATATCTACTAAACAATTAAATGAATGATATCTATCGCGCCACCACCTGTCAAGTTTTTTTCACAAAAAGTAAAAATTTTTATACCTTCACCTTTTTTTATTGCTCTCCCTGTGACTTCATTGAGATAAAGCTCATGCCAAATACCGACAATCTACTCCCCCCCATTCCAAGAAAAATATTTTCCAGCATAGTGGCATCTTCAGGCTCAACCACAAAGAGGCGACCCTGGGCGCTCCCATCTTCCTGGGGTGCAGCAAAAAACTGAAAATCAATGATACCATTGGAGAAAAGATTTGTATGCCACATTTCCACAAATCCGTCGTCCCAGCCGAGTCCTCGCACCTGTCCATTTCTGTAGAGACGGCTGTTCTTCAACATTTTGGGGGAATACAGCTCGTTATCAACAAGCAAAATATCGTCCTTACCGTTATTATCAAAATCTGTGACAACCAGGCGAATAGGAGCAGTATACTCTTCCAGCAGTTCCCTTCCTCCAAAACCAGACGGTGAGGTGTAGAGTAATTCCAGAGCCGAACTATACACCTGCATCTGTTCCTTCCTGTTAATAGTAACAACCTCACTCAGTTTATCTCCGTCAAGATCAGCAAAAACAAAATCAAATAAATTAGCCGAGCCGGGAAGCAATAGATGTTCCCCTTTTGAGATTTCCTCTCCCTGATGTATAGTTAACCGATAAATCCCGGAAGTCATCATCTCTCCTGAGAAACCACTCTGCTGCCCCGCAAGTACTAATCCTTCGCCCGGGATCACAAGTGGCCTCAAATACCAGTAAACGTTTTTATATAACCATTTGGTGCCATTGGTTGGATGCCATTCCAGCACAAAGGAACGGGCTTCTTTATGTCTGGTACTGCTCAGATAGATTTCCATCACACCATTCTTATCAAGATCAGCCACGTTCACCGCATGAACCTGTAATTCGCCCGGCAAAGAGATAGTATCTACCTGCTCAATTTTTTGATCACGCAGCTGATAAATATATAACTTTGTATTGGTGGCTATAACTATCTCATCAAGACCATCACCATCAAGATCCCCGGCAGTCATCCCCTTTGACTGAGCTGATACGACAGCACTCTTGTAGCGTTCAGTGGCTTTCACCTCAAGCTCTGTCTGACTTATAAACTCGTCCTGGGTAATAGAAAGCCCAAAGCCTGAAGTAGTTTTATAGAGTCTATCCGGATGCATTGCACCCACGTCAACATTATCAGCCCCTTCTTTGGCAGTTTTGTTACTGACTTTTTCCGGTTCTTCAACCTGAAACAGAAGTTTTCCAACATCTCCAACAAGAACATCGAGTGCTGTCAGAATTCCCTTATTATCCTTTGCCACGGACTGAAACTGTAACGAGTTCTCTTCAGACGGCCTGAACGCTTTCACAGAGAGTTCGATGCCGTTTTTTGTGCTGGTTACACGGCTCATTACTCTATAGGAGGTAAAATCCCTTTTCTTTTGCATTGCATTTTCAAGTCGTACTTCTCCCCCTGCAATCGGAGCAAGCCTGCTCGCAAGCATGAGCCGCACACTGTCACGCAAATAAGCAAAACTTCCGGCCTCGCTAACATCTGTTGGATAGAAAACAACTTCTTTTTTCTCAACAGCCTGTGAACTGCTTGCTGCCAGGACCCATCCGCACAACAGAAAAACGGTCACCACACATTGTTTTAAGGAGTTACACATTGTTTACCTCTATATTTATTTTACTTTTACATAATCTATATTAATAAGCAGAATCTCACAATTCTACCGTACTTCCGACTTCATCGCAATCAACAATGTTTTGCAAAGATCTGCCGAAAGCAGTAGCAATACAGAAGCTTCAAGAAAATTCGTACCAACAAAGATTTTCTCCTTGACTTGTATAGGAAAAAATCTTAATTTAAATAATAGTCAAGTTTTTTGTACTTATTGATTTTCTACTCTCGGGCAACGATGAAACAATTAATCACCATACTTCTGACTCTTCTCTTCTCAAGCATCGCCCTAAGTGCGCATGCGGCCGAGAAAGGACTACAGTCTGGAGATTATAGGTTGTTTGCATACACACTGAGTAGCGACCAGACAGGTAACCAATCCAGTTCCAATGAATCAAAAAGTGTAAGCTTCCACAGCCTCTTTATATCCTCTGAGGCGATGAACACCGTTCTTAACAGGGAACAGTATTCTCTCAGCAGCCCTCATATAGATATAAACAAAACGAATGACTATCAGGGTTTTGCCTTTAAGGCAGCCTATGCACCTACATCTGCAATTACTCTTCACAGTTCCTTCGGTGTGACCGATACTCCGGCAAAACAAGACATCGCCTACACCGACCGCGTTGGATGGGAAGTTGATCTTGGGGTCGCATATAAATTTTTAAATAATTTTGCCTATGAAGTTCACTTTGGGTATATGGATACAGGTGAACTCTTTAAGGAAAGTAAAAGCTTTACCGATATTGACGATATTACCATTGTCACCAACAAATTAACAATGAGCTTTTAATTATCAGTTTCCCCCCTGTTCGTCCGCAGATATCTTTCTGAAACATACTCAATACACCTAAGCAGATAAATTCCGTGCGATTTCGAAGTGCCTCACAAACCAAACTGGAACTTGAAACATCACTCAAAGAATGTCGCCGAAAACCGCACTCCAATATCCACAAAGGCAAACTCATTCTTTCTCCCGAAATTTTCAACACAGCCGGGAGCGAAACCAATGTGGTTATCAGTCGCTTCTCTATTTTAGACAATACCGGTGCTATTCATATCGGGCCGTGGTGTATGATAGGTGCACGAGCAAGAATTTACACCCATGACCACTGTCATCAGGGAATGGACCCACTCCTTGCCACCCAGGAAAAGCACGGCATCCTCTGGCAAGACAAGTATATTGGAAAAGACGTATGGATCCATGAGAATGCCATTGTTCTCTACCAGGCATCCATTCTTCCCGACGGTTTTATTCTAGGGGCTGGCTCTGTGTTGACAAAAAATCCTGGGGCCTATGAAATATGGGGCGGGGTACCTGCAAGAAAAATTGCAGACAGAAGAGACCTCTCTCCAACTGAAATAAAAGATTATTTTAAGAAGCCTGCTTTCAGCCTGAAAGATTACCTTCATCTGGACGAACTAAAAGACAGCGAGTTCTGATTTCCCTTCCCCCAATGTTGCTAATAGATTAGAAATTACCGACATGACACACGCTCAAACATACAATATCCTTATGTACTCCCATGACACCTATGGGCTTGGGCACATCAGACGCTCCATGGCTATTGCCAGGCATCTTTCCGGAAAAGAAGTCAATATCCTTATCCTTACTGGTTCTCCTATTGCCGGACGTTTCACCCTCCCCGAACAGGTCGATTTTGTCCGTATCCCCGGGATGATAAAAAAAACCAACGACGACTACCAGTCTCTCTCCATCCGCATTGATCCGAGTCAGGCGCTCCACATTCGAAAAAGTATTATCAGCGCCACTGCAAAGGCCTTCAAACCCGACCTCTTTATCGTTGACAAAGAGCCTCTTGGACTCAAAAAAGAAGTCCTGCCCACTCTTCAATGGCTCCGGAAACATTTGCCTGCGACCAAAACAATTCTTGGCCTTCGCGATATACTTGATGAGTCATCCGTTGTTTGTAATGACTGGAAGAACAAGGATGTGTATCAATATCTGGAAGAACTATACGATGAGATATGGGTCTATGGGAACCGAGATATCTATAATCCCATCATGGAATATAAAATTCCATCTTCACTGGAACCCAAGATATGTTTCACCGGCTATATCCCACGCAAACAAAACTCTAACCGGACCCGAAAAAAAATACGTAACAGATACCGAATCCTTGAGAAAGACACGTTTATTCTTGTTACTGCAGGAGGCGGTGGAGATGGGTGTGAACTCCTTGATCATTACATCTCTATGCACGACTTTTTTCCAACCTCCCTTCCATTTAAGTCTCTTATGATCACTGGACCATTTATGCCAAAATCCAGCCGGGAGCATCTAAAAAAAAGGGCAAAACGGTTTGGAATTAAATCCCAGCCATTCCATCCGCGTATGGAACAGTTGATTGGTGCTGCTGATCTCGTGATTTCCATGGGCGGCTATAACACCGTTTGTGAAATTCTCAGCCAGAAAACACCATCTCTTATCATCCCACGAGAAACTCCTCGAAAAGAACAGCTTATTCGTGCCGAAAAATTAACAGAACAGGGACTGATTGACCATATTCCCTGGAATAAAGTTTCTGCCCAGCTGCTTCGAGAAAAAATATTTACCATCCTCAACAAAAGCGATGAGTACAAAAAAAGGATGAAATCCTTTAAGCTCTCAGGGCTTGACACCATGCGGGATCGTATTGAACACTTCAGAGATATCTCATGACCACATCTCCTCCAGAGCCAACACTTGGGTATATCCTCAAAGGCTATCCACGTATTTCAGAGACTTTTATTTCAAATGAGATCCTGCTGCTTGAACAACTTGGATTTCGGATGCGACTCTTTCCCATGCGTCATCCGAGAGAAGATTTTTGTCATGATTCAGTAAAACAGATTCAAGCACGGGTGGATTACCTACCCACTGAATTGCTCCTCGATTTTCCGCGCCTGCTCCTGCCAAACCTTTTTCTTGCTGTCAAACGCCCGGCACTCTTCAAACATGGACTGGGGCTGGCCCTCAAACGCTATAAACGAACCGCTAATCTGGCCACTTTTAAACACCTCCTTCAGGCAGGATATCTCACAAATCACCATCTGTTAAACGACACCACACTAAGCCATCTCCATGGCCATTTTGCCCACTCGCCAACCTCCGTCACCATGTTTGCGGCACTACTTTCCGGAAGATCATTCAGCTTTACTGCCCATGCCAAGGATATCTACACCTCAAACCCGAAACAACTCCGTGAGAAAATACGACTGGCCAAATTTGTAATTACCTGTACCGACTACAACCGCAGATACCTTGAAAATATTGCCGAAGGACTGGACACGCCAATCCACTGTATTTATCACGGCATTGACCTAAAACTCTTTTCCCCCAAAACCGATCACCAGAATTGCACGCCCCCTTATGCCCTGTTAACGGTCGCAAGAATGACGGAGAAAAAAGGATTGCCAACACTGTATCGGGCACTTCAAATTTTAAAAAGCCAAAATTTTCCTTTTAAGCACACTCTTATTGGAGATGGTGACGATAAAGCACAGATCCTTAGACTCATAACAGAACTTGGGCTCGATGAGCAGTGCCAATGCCTTGGTACCAGAACTCATAAAGAGGTGCTCAAACAGTTCGAGAAAAGTGACCTTTTTGTCCTGGCCTGTGAAATTGCAGGGAATGGTGACCGCGACGGTATCCCAAATGTACTGGTGGAGAGTCTGGCCATGGGTGTTCCCGGCCTCTCAACAACCGTTTCCGCAATTCCTGAAATTCTGATTCACAACAAAAGCGGTATCACCGTTGCCCCATCGGAGCCGGAAACAATGGCAACGAACATTCAAGAGATTCTGGAAAACAGAACACTGCGAAACACTATTATTCAGGGTGGTATCCAGCACACCAGAGAGCATTTTGATAACCGACAACTCGTTGCAGAAATGGGCCATATCTTTCAAAAACAGCTCAAGACTAACCAAGACAAGACTTAACAGAAGCCCGTCAAAATAAACCATACAAAATACTCGGAATGCGGATCTGTTTCTATGCACCCTTCAAGCCCCTTGGACACCCTAACCCGTCCGGCGATCTTATTATCGCCACGGGTTTGTATGACTTTCTGATTTCACAGGGCCACCAGGTACTCGTTGCGAGCAAGCTCAGATCACGATGGATCTATTTAAAGCCCTGGCGCTATTTTGAAATAGTCAAAGAATACCTGGACACCGCAAAACGTATCCAGGACTTTTCTCCCGACATTTGGCTCAGTTACCACTGTTACTACAAGGCCCCCGACCTGCTTGGCCCGCCACTCTGTAAAAAGTTTAACCTTCCCTACTCAATTTTCCAGGGAATCTATTCCACAAAGCAACGTCGGAGCCTAAAAGGAAAAATTGGATTCTACCTCAACCGCCACAGCCTTCTTCAATCAGGTCAACTCTTCAGTAACAGAAAGGCGGATCTTGAGAACCTGCAAAGAATCATTCCAGATGACAAACTCGCCTATATAAAACCCGGGATCTTTCCAGAATCATTTACCTTTGACAAGAGTGCCCGGAAAAAGCTACGGAATAAATGGCAAATCAAAGATGAAATTGTCATCTTGACTGCTGCCATGTTTCGTCCCGATGTTAAAACCCAAGGGCTTAGTTGGATGATCAAGGCTCTGGCAAAGCTTGCACCTGAAACCGTTCCATTCAAACTGATTATCGCAGGAGATGGCAGCGAACGGGAAACACTCACCAAATTAGCCGAAAAGTACCTTCCGGGCCGGGTACTCTTTACCGGTCAGACAGATAGAGCAGAAATGTATCAATTCTACTCCGGCGGTGACCTCTTTGTATTTCCAGGAATCAGGGAATCGCTCGGTATGGTATACCTTGAGGCCCAATCCTGTGGCTTACCCGTTATTGCCTTTAACAATGGCGGCATTCCAGAGGTTGTCCAGCAGGGAAAAACGGCATTTCTCACCACGCCCTTTGACGTGGATTCTTTTTGTAAAAGAGTCAAACAATTACTGCAGAACAGACAACAACGTACTACAATGGGGCAAACAGCAGAAAAACATATCCGGGAAAACCATGACCTCCACTCTAATTACCTTCAATTTGAACGCATTCTGACACGTTATGCAGAGACTTCTTAAAAACAGCAAATCGGATACAGAGCAAACGATTATCGCTCTGCTGCGTCATGGAAAAACTGTCTGGAACGAAGAGGGACGAATACAGGGTCGTAAAAACTCGCCTCTTTCTGAAAAGGGAGCCAGTCAGGTGCACGACTGGGGGCAATTTATCGGCAAGTATAGCATTGATCATATTATTGCCAGTGATCTTGGCAGGGTAAAAGAAACAGTTGCCATTATCAGGCAATACTGCAATCCGGTTTCCGTGGAATGGAAACAAGAACTACGAGAACAGGCCTGGGGCGAATGGGAAGGAAAATCATTTGGTGAGCTCAAAACTGAACAACCGGAAGAACTTGCTGCTCAGATACGCAGAGGCTGGGATTTCCGCCCACCAGGTGGAGAGAGCAGAAAAGAAGTTTTACAACGAGCCCTTCCCGTTATAGAGGATACGATTCGTGGCCATTCCGGGAAACGGGTACTTATTGTTTCTCACGAAGGAATTGTAAAATCACTTATCTACCATCTTGCAGGCCGTGCCTTTCTCCCGGAAGAGAAGAAACTCCTGCAAAAAAGACAGCTGCACCTCCTGCTCGGAACAGGGGATACACTGCAGCTTGGCCCGTTAAATATCTTTCCTGCTACCGACAGAGCCTAAACAATTATGAAAATTGCCTGCTATTGCCAGCATGTTCTTGGTATCGGACATTTTCATCGCAGCCTTGAGATATGTAATGCTCTGGCAGAACAGCATGAAACGGTGATGATACTCGGTGGCCCGAATGTCAATCTTCCTGACTCTGCAGTCAGTTTCCTTCAGCTTCCCGGTCTGAAAATGGATGCTGATTTTTCGAAACTTCTACCATGCAGCGCAGGTGCCGATCTTGAAGAACTTAAGCAAGAACGAAAACAACAACTTTTTGATTTCTTCACCTCCTTTCAACCTGACGTTTTTTTAATTGAGCTCTACCCCTTTGGACGAAAGGCCTTTCGCTTTGAGCTTGACCCAATTCTGGATGGTATCGGTTCCGGCACCTTGTCTCCCTGTCTCCGCCTCTGCAGTCTCCGTGATATTCTCGTTGAAAAAACGGATAAACATAAATATGAAAGCAGAGTATTAAAACTACTAAACAACTCTTTTGACGGCCTCCTGATCCACTCCGATCCCGAGTTCATTCCGTTACAGGAAACATTTGGAAGCATGGAGGCCATCACAGTATCATACCGATACACAGGGTTTATTACGCCAAAAACAGCGAAACGAAAAACCAGAAATTCTCTACGACAAGAGCTTGGTCTGTCCGATAAGGACAAGCTTGTTGTGGCATCCATTGGTGGTGGCAATGTCGGGGCTGAGCTATTGCATGCCACTGCACAGGCCGTTCTTCTTCTGGAGCAGGATGTAGAAAACGTCCATTTCCATATCTTCACCGGAATATACAGTGCCCCCGAATTACAGGAGACACTGAGAGCAATTAACAGCCCGATAACCGTACATGATTTCTGCTCCAACTTTCCAGACTGGCTTGATGCTGCAGATCTTTCCATTTCCATGGCCGGTTATAACACCTGCATGAATCTTCTTGCTGCTGGAATCCCAGCACTTCTTTACCCGTTTGGTCAAAACCGTGAACAACGTATGCGAATTTCAGCCTTTGCGAAAACGTCTGATTTTATGCTGCTGGAACCAGAAGACCTGGAACCGAAACGCTTAGCTAAAAAAATATCGGTACAGCTCCAGTTACCAAAACAACAGACCTCGGTGCAACTTGACGGTGCCGAACAAAGCTGCAAGATGATAAGTGATTCAACACTGTGGAGTAAAAACGTAATATGATCTCCGCTCTCTACACAGATCTTCCTGACAACACGGGACAGCTATTACAGGGTGCCCTGGAAAAAGGACTTACAAACGGAAACGGAGAGGCAAATATTTTTTTTCGGGCCGATGATATTGGCGTTCCCGGTAAACAATTCAGTCAACTCGTGGACCTTTTCAAAAAACACAAATCCCCCCTCTGCCTGGCAGTGGTCCCCTCGTGGCTCACTCCCACACGTTTTGCAACCCTCCAAGCCCTCACAGAAAGTAATAGCTCTCAGTGGTGCTGGCACCAGCACGGATGGCTCCACCGAAACCATGAACTCGAAGGAAAAAAACAGGAATTTGGACCAGGCAGACCTGCAACTGAACAGATACAAGATCTGGAAAATGGAAGGAATCGTTTAAACACTCTTATGGGAGATGCATTTACTCACATTTTCACCCCGCCCTGGAACCGCTGCAGTATCGATACCCTGCACGGATTACAAGACCTGGAGTTTAAAGCAGTTTCTAGAAGCATAAATGCCAAACCTCAGTCCCCTTCTAGGCTTCCAGATTTGCAAATCAACATTGATCTGCACACTAGAAAAGAAATTGCCCCCAGCATTTCTCTTAACAACCTGCTCCTGGAAATTGAGGAAGGGATTAGCGCAGGAACTGGGGGAGTCATGATCCATCACCAGCGAATGAATACACCGGCATTTGATTTCTTAGATCTGCTTCTTAAAACCATTTCATCATTTCCTGCCATTCATCCTGTGCTCTTTCAGGAAATATTATAGGAACGATTGCCAAAAGAAGGGAAAAACGATATGCTTACTTCATCGAAAAAAGAAACTTTTCACAGACTATTCTAACCAAGCAGAGAAGCAATGAGCCAATTGGTAGTATTGCCATGGAAGCAATCATTTATAATGTCCTACAAGTCGATTCGGGCACGTTTTTTTCGATCGCTTATAACGACTCTAACTCTGGTCCTTGCCGTTTCCTTTCTTGCCTTCAGCCAGATAAGTCTTGATATTGCAGACGAAATGCTTGCAAGCGGTGACCCTGATCTGCACCGGAGCCTCCTTCAGTCCGGATACGATATAACCCCAGGCGACACCAGCCTTGCGTCCTCTCCCAAACAGCGCTGGATTGTAACCCTCTCTCTTCTTGTCTGCGTCGTGGGAATTATTAATGCCCAGCTTATGTCAGTGACCGAACGTTTCCGGGAAATCGGTACCATGAAATGCCTGGGAGCACTGGACAGATTTATTGTACGGATATTTGTTTTGGAAGCTGCAATTCAGGGCCTGGCAGGGTCAGTAAGTGGTGCAGTGCTTGGCGCGCTTACTGCCTTTTTAGGGGCGCTCCTTCGCTTTGGAACTGGCATTATACCGATATTTCCCTGGCAGACTATTTTTTTATCATCCGCTCTTGCCATAGCAACGGGTATAGGATTGAGCTTGCTGGGAGTGTTATATCCGGCAATTATGGCTGCCAGAATGCAGCCGGTTGAAGCCATGAGAGTAGAACAATAAAAGGTAGACGATCCCAGAAACTGCCTACTTAGCCGAAGAAAACAATGCGATTACACTACAGATAATTGAGTGAATGAATGACTGAAAAAAAACTAATCGTTCGTGTGACAGATGTGACCAAAGATTTTGACCTGGGAAAAATTGTGGTCGAGGTGCTGAAGGGGATCGATCTTGAGATTGAGACCGGAAAATATGTCTCTATAATGGGGCCATCCGGTTCTGGAAAATCTACTCTCTTCAATATGATCGGTGGGCTTGACAAGCCAACGGAGGGCAAAGTATTTATCGATGAGGTGGATATTGCGCAACTTGATGCCTATGAACTTGCCTGGCTGCGCTGTCGTAAAATTGGATATATCTTTCAGACATTTAACCTGATTCCTGTAATGACGGCCCTTGAGAATGTTACCCTTCCCATGACCTTTGCCGGCACCCCGAACGAAGCCGCCATTCAACGGGGCATGGAACTTTTGAAACAGGTAGGCCTTGAAGGCAGACACAGTCACAAACCCGCTGAACTCTCAGGTGGTCAGCAGCAGCGTGTGGCGGTTGCCAGGGCCCTTGCCAATAGTCCAGCTATTATCCTGGCCGATGAACCCACGGGAAACCTGGATCTGAAAACCGGTGAAGAAATCATCTCACTCTTAAAAGAGATGAGTGACGAACAGGGCGTTACAGTGATCTCTGCCACCCATGATTACAAGATGCTCAATGTCTCGGATCAGGTTATCTGGATACGTGATGGCCGGGTGGACAAGATTCAGGAACGCGATGAACTGGAAATCAACACCGGAGGAATGAGCAGCTAACAGCCATGACCGTCCTTCGACTCCCCACACTTTTTGTATCCATTGTTCTCGTTTTAATCTGCTGGACGTTACCGTCCTTTGCAACTGAGCCACTCTCTCTACAGGAGCAAATTGCACAACTCAGCAGTGGGGCAGAGCGAACAACGGGAAGCATAGGTAGTAAAACAGCGGCTGACTTTATAAAAGGACAGTTTGAGGCCATGGGGATAGCGCCCGAGACCTACCATTTCCTGATCCCGGTTCGCAAGATAAAAGGTGCGAGCCTGCAGATTGGTGAAAAAACAATTCCTCTGAATGCTCTTCGCTACAACGCTGTCACTCCTGAAGCCACCAACGGAACGCTTACCGGTCCTCTTTATTATGTGGGTGAAGGAAACTGGTCTGATCTGAAAGGCATGCAGATCAAAGATTCCATTATCGTACTTGATGCCGATTCAGGTCAAAACTGGCAACAACTGGCATCCCTTGGTGCACGGGCCATCATTTATCTCAACTCATCCCCAAGACTCTCCAAATATATCTTCAAAGAAAAAGAAGAACTCACTCCCATTCAACTCCCCTGCTTTTGGATGGAGGCAGATGAGATCAGAAGCTATTTTAAGAATTTTTCTTTTAAGGCCCCGGGGCTTATTGCAACAACTGCCAATCTGACAGCCGAAGTTCAGTGGCAGGAAGTTGTCTCGGAAACAATCTATGGCCTGATTCCCGGTTCTGATCCTACGTTCAAGAACGAATTATTAATAATCGATGGTTTTTACGACAGTTCAGGATACGTTGCAGGACGTGCACCGGGAGCCGGTGAAGCAAGCTCTATAGCCACTCTGCTCCAAACGGCACAACGATTAAAAGACAACCCTCCGGCACGATCGGTTCTCCTTGTAGCCACCAGTGGTCATCATGAAGCACTTGCCGGAATGCGTGAACTTTTATGGAGTATCAGCTCTAAATCAAAACTTCTCAGGAATCAGAAAAAGCAGTTTAAAAAGGAGCTTTCAAACACTAAGGACTACATACAAACCCTTAAAGGCCTTACTTTTCCCTTACCGGAAGATGCTGAACGTGATGCAATCATCAGCCTTGCCATAGAAGATCACCTCAAACTTTCCGTTGATGCTATATCGCGAGACCTTAACCGCCTGCGTCTGATCCATGGCAGTGACCCGAAGAGAGACGAAACGATAAAAACACTCTCCAAGACACGATTACTCTTTCGTCGCCTGAGTTGGCGCAACAGCTTTCATGATATGGGTACAGAGGAAGCTGAATTGTTCCAGAAAGCTGTTCCTGCAGCCATCGCCATCATGCAGAACCGGAAGCAGGAACTGAAAACCCAAAAGTCCTGTCTACAAAGTGCCTACGCCTTCAGAAACCTGCTTGCTGATTATGAAATAGCTGCGTTTATATCCTTGCATCTCTCCAGCCACGGGAATGGACTGGGGGCATTTCACCAGGGTTTCTTATATACTTTAAAAGCCAGGGTCAACCGGACAGGGATATTCTCGGTAATTGCAGACCTCCTTGATGCAACAGCTGCCAAGAGCCACAGCAGCACTTCCTATATAAACACCCTTCGTCCCAGCCGTCTTCGTTCTTGGGACTCCTGGTTTCTTGATAAACCAGCACTCGGTGGTGAGGTCGCCTCCCTTGCCGGATTCTTAGGGATCAGTCTGGTAAGCACAGGAGATGCAAGAGCATTGTGGGGTACGCCCTGGGATACGCCTGAAAACATCAACTGGGAGACACTTGAAAATCAGGTGCAGCTGGTTGCTGATATGGTTGAGGCCATGGCTGGAACGGCCCCCCTGCAGTCGGGGAAACTTCCACGAAACGGATTTTCAACGGTCACCGGGCGGGCAAACCTCCTTCTCCAGGGTGAACTTTTTGCCGACTATCCAGCTGCCAAAACTGTGCTGCTTGCCTACCAGGGAACACAGAAACATTATAATATGGTAGATGCCTCAGGAACTTTCCGCATCAAAGGCATAGCCGACAAAAAACATGTTCTCGACAAGCTGATTATTGAGGGCTATCGCTTTGATGAAAAAAACGGTGAAGTCCTCTGGGCCATCGATAAAAAGGCAACCGGAAAAAGCAATTACCGCCTTAAGATCAGAAGACGTGAAGCCAAAACAGATCTTATCCTCTTCAGCTGTAAAGAAACAACAATCTTTGGACTGCTGGAACCCCGCAATTTTAATTACCTCACCAAAATTGAGCTCCTCGATGGACGGCGTGACGCTCCCCCCGCCCATTACTGGTATAGCAGAATCGACACCCGCAGCTCCACCATGGCATCCATCTACACGGAACCAGGAACCTGGCTGAAAGCAATCCTCTCCGACAATGTACTGACCCGGAAGATGATTCTAACCAACGGAACCCAGGAGAAGTCCATGGGATTTGGCTATCCGGTGGATCAATTTGCTGCCATCGACAACACCGTATACCGTGCCGCCTCTGATATATGGACCCTTCTCTCTCCTCGAATTAAGAACCTTGAGAGCCACGGTATTTTTGATGACAAGATCAGTCAGCTCGAAGAACGCGGACTCAGCGCATTACTACGCGCAGAAAACAGCCTTAAAGAATTTGACTACGCAACCTTCAGCAGTGCGGCATCGGAATCCATGGCGCTGGCAAACCGCGTCTATGTCCAGGTGGAAAAAACTCAAAAAGATGTCCTCTTTGGTGTCCTTTTCTATATCGCCCTCTTTGTGCCCTTTGCCTTCTGTATGGAGAGGTTTCTTTTTAATTATGCAAACATCTATAAACGGATCATTGCCTTTTGTAGCATCCTGCTTGTTCTGATCACAATTATCTATCAGGTCCATCCCGCATTTCAGCTTGCCTACAGTCCCACAGTTATCATTCTCGCCTTCTTTATCCTTGGCCTGTCACTAATGGTGAGTCTTATAATCTTCTTCAGGTTCGAGGAGGAGATGATCCTCCTGCAGCGACGTGCCAGCCACAAACGACCATCTGAGATCAGTCACTGGAAGGCCTTTACCGCCGCTTTTTTCTTAGGCGTATCCAATCTCAGACGCAGGCGAATACGCACCGTACTGACTTGTCTGACCTTGATCATTCTCACCTTTACCATTATGAGTTTTACCACCGTAAAATCAGGAGAGCGACAGAGCAGGCTCTTCTTCCAGGAGACAGCCCCCTACCAGGGACTCCTGTTAAAACGTGTCGATTGGCGCTCTCTTCCCGTGGAAGCGGTGAGCAGTCTGGTTGATGGTTTTGAGGATGCCAAGGGGATTGCCCCCCGTATCTGGCTCGAAGCCCAGGATCCAACCCAGGCGGTGCACGTTCCTCTGCAAAATAGAAAGAATAGCGCAGAGCTTCAGGGACTGATCGGACTCTCCCCAGCTGAAGCTGAAGTCACAGGACTCAACAAGCTGTTAAGCTCCGGAAGATGGTTTACAAGTGATGACCGGACCACGATTATCCTTGATCAGGATATGGCACATGCCCTCCAGGTAAAGACGGATGGCACTGAAACAATACAGGTATGGGGACATACTTTTACCGTGATCGGAAGTTTTGACGGAGCACGATTTGATAAGGCACTGGATCTTGATGGTGAACCTCTCACTCCTGTGACCTTCCCCGAAGAATCAGGATCTGAAATCAGTGAAGTTGAACAAGAAGCCATGGAATCGGGCGACGATATCCGCTCCTTCCAAAGCAGATATCACCACATTCCCGCTTCGCAAGTAGCAATCATCCCAGCCACAACCCTACTGACCATTGGTGGTAAACTTAAAAATCTTGCAGTGCTCCCTCAGGGAGAGTCGTCTATCAGTGAAACAGCCGAGGCACTTGTTGACCGTTTTTCCATGGCCATCTTTGCTGGAGAAAGTGACGGCGTCTGGCTCTATAACCAGAGTGATTCAATACAATACAGCGGTGTTCCTAATATTATTATCCCGCTCCTTATCTCCATCTTTATTGTGCTGAACACCATGATCAGCTCGGTATATGAGCGAAAAAATGAAATTGGAATTTACACCTCCGTGGGACTAGCCCCATCGCATGTCTCCTTTCTTTTTATTGCAGAAGCACTGGCACTTGCCGTAATATCAGTTGTACTCGGGTATCTGCTGGCCCAGGTCTCTGCCTCATTCTTTGCCGGAACCAGTCTCTGGGCTGGACTCACCGTCAATTACTCTTCCATGGCAGGAGTTGCTGCCATGGTGCTTGTTATCGGAGTAGTATTGCTTTCAGTTATCTACCCCTCACGGGTGGCTGCACAGATTGCCATCCCCGATGTTAACGCCAACTTCAGTCTGCCACGTGCGGTGGATAATCGCATTACCATCACACTTCCATTTTTCATGAAGTATGATGAACACGATTCAATTGGCGGATTTATTTTCAGCTATTTTAAGTCGCATCAGGAAGTTTCCCACGGGCTCTTTTCAACCGGCCCGGTGGATCTTGTGTCCAGCTGCTGCAATATCAATGAGATGAAAGCAATGATAGAAAACGCAGAGCAACCGCATACTATGTATTGCACCTATATCCGCTCCAAGGTATGGCTGGCGCCTTTTGACTTTGGCATCATGCAATGGGTGGATGTACAGTTCTGCCCGGTTGAAAACAACGCAAATTATTTGGAAATTAAAGTCACTATTGAACGTCGGTCCGGCGAAGAATCATTATGGGAGAGAATTAACACTTCATTTCTCCATGACCTGCGGAAACAGCTCCTGGTATGGCGATCCATTGATGATGCCAGCCACACGCATTTTTCACAACAGTTTCAGGAAATTATCACAAAGACACAGAGCATTAAGGAGAGAGTAGATGGTTGAACAAAAAACTACTGTTTCTTTTATTCGGCTGCGTGCCATTCTGGTTGGTATGCTACTGGCCGTTGCCATCTGCCTCCTTACCCCATTTAACAATATCTACCAGCAGGCAACGCCCCTTGGAGGAGGCCATTTTCCTCTTGCTCCATTTTTCATTTTTATCATTCTCGTTATTCTGACGGCTATCATTTCCAAGATATTCCGTGGTAAATCACTACTGTTTACCGGAAGTGAACTCCTTATTATCTGGATTGAGATGGTCATTGGATCAGGAATTGCCTACACTGGTATGGCCCGAACCCTGCTTCTCAACCTGACAACTCCCATTCATTACGCAACCGTTGGCAATCAGTGGAAGGAGACTCTTTGTGCAATTCTGCCACAGGGAATTACTCCAACGGACCCTAAAGCCATTGAAATGCTCTACACCGGAATTCCCGGTGGACGCAGCATGAGCTGGTTGGAAGTAGCCGGGGCAATCCCCTGGCAGGCATGGCTTAGCCCCATTCTGCTCTGGGGGAGCTTTATCCTGCTCTCCTACGGATTTATGCTCTTTATTATCAATATCCTTTCCCGCCAGTGGATCCATAACGAACGCATTAACTTTCCTCTGCTTCGAGTCCCGGAAATGCTGAGCAGTTCTCTTGATAAGGGCCAGGTCGGCAGCTTTTTTGCCAACCGCTTTCTAATTGGTGGGCTGCTTATTCCGGTCTTTCTCCATCTGTTGAATGGACTCAATTTTTACTATCCTTCGGTGCCGCAACTCTCCACACTTATTCTGGCTGGCCCCTATTTTCCAGATCACGGTCTTTTTGCCGGATTCCATAAACTGAAAATCTATATCTATCCAGCCTTTATCGGTTTCGCATTTTTAACTTCAAGGCAGATCTCTTTTAGCTTCTGGTTCTTTTTTATTCTCGGCGGTCTGTTTTTTGGTGTCCTTGGCCTGCTGGGCTACACCATTCCAGCCTCGGAGCTTGGCATCACTTTTGGCCCTACCCTGGCAAGACCTGAAGAAACGCAAATGATCGGGGCCTACGGCATCTTTTTTCTCTTTCTTATCTGGCTTGCCAGAGCACATCTGATTGAAGTAACAAAAGAGTCTCTCTTTCTTGCAAAACCAAGTAAATCCCAAACTGAATGGTTTGATGTACGCTATTCCTTCTGGGGGGCAATCTTCTGTTTTGGCGCCCTGTTATACTGGGCGGTCTCACTGGGAATGAGCCTTCTCACCGCCACACTCTTCTTCAGCGCAGCCTTTATGATTATGCTGGTTGCCACCAGAATTATCTGCCAGGGCGGGCTTGCCTATTTTACCCTTACAGCGGCCCCGATGGATGGCCTGGTGGCCATTAGTGGCACAAAACTTTTCAGTGGTATCAATGGTTTGCTTGCGGGAATGAGTCAGAAGGTACTCTTTGTCGATCTGCGTGAATCCCTTATGCCATCACTGCTCCATGCCAGAAACCTGAGCCATGGCAAAAGTCCTGGATTGCTTATTTTTTCAGGTCTCTTTTTCACTATCCTGACAAGTCTTATCGCCTCAATACTAGCCATGATGACTCTCTACTATCGCTATGGTACCCGCGAGTTGCAGATGGAATGGGCCAGCAGAACCACGGTTACCGTATTTGAAAATGTGCATCGCCTGGTCACTGCTCCGGTTGAAAGTGGCAGCTGGATCACCTTTTTTGCCATTGCAGGCGCAATCGTTATGCTTATTCTGGTGGTTTGCTACCATCGTTTTTACTGGTGGCCCATCCATCCTTTAGGCTATCTCACAGCATACAGTTCAGCCATGCGCATTCTCTGGATCAGCTTTTTTATCGGCTGGATTTGTAATACCTTATGCATGCGCTATGGCGGTGTTACCCTGTTTAAAAAAGTTCAATTTTTCTTTATCGGCCTTATCATCGGTGATTTTCTGATGGGAGGAGGCTGGGCAATTGTTGGATTATTTACGGATTCTGGTTATCAAGTATTGCCGGATTAAGTAGACTGACGGTACAAAGGCTACCAGCCTTTCAACCTCAACACCTGATCTTTTAACTATGTACGACGACAAAGAACTTAAAGAATATAGAGACCTTCTCAAGCCTCCGGATCATTTTGAAGAAGGATTTGACTGGAAGACCATCGTGGGTGCCGTTTTTATCGGCTTTTTAATGATGCCTGGCTCCATGTATCTGCAGCTTGTTATTGGCCAGGGTATCGGCCCTGCTGCCCGCTGGGTAACCATCATTCTTTTTGCAGAAGTAGCAAAACGTGCTCATTCAGATCTTAAACAGCAGGAGATTTTCCTGCTCTACTATATGGCGGGAGCCGCCCTTGCCTCCCCCTTTTCAGGCCTGCTCTGGAACCAGTACCTGGTCCAGTCCGACGCTGCGCGAATGCTTGGCCTCACTGAATTTATTCCCACCTGGATAGCTCCCGGACCGGACTCCATGTCCATGGTGGAAAGAACCTTTTTCCACCGGGACTGGATGACTCCTGTCCTCCTTCTGGTGGGGTCTCAGATCATCCAGCGCATAGATCATTTTGGCCTCGGCTACGCCTTATACCGAATCACCTCGGACGTTGAAAAACTCCCCTTTCCCATGGCACCGGTTGCAGCACTGGGTACCATGGCTCTTGCTGAATCCACTGAAGAAAAGAAGAAAAGCTGGAAGTGGCGGGTCTTCTCCATAGGAGGCATGGTCGGACTGGTATTTGGAGCAGTGTATGTCCTGCTGCCCATTGCCTCAGGTCTTATTTTTAACGAACAGATACGTCTTATTCCTATTCCCTGGATAGAACTTACCAGCCATACAGAAGATATCCTTCCAGCCGTAGCGACTGGAATTCAGCTCGATCTTGGTCTGGTCTTTATTGGAATGGTACTCCCCTTCTGGGCCGTTATTGGCGGTCTTATCGGACTGATCATCACCATTATCCTCAATCCCATACTCTATGCTGAGGGAATCCTGCAACGCTGGCATCCTGGAATGGCCACAGTTGATACAGTCTTTGCCAACAACTTTGATTTCTATATGAGTTTTGGTATTGGCCTGGGGCTCGCCATTGGTGTAATCGGTATCTGGTCTGTGGTGAGATCATATCACAGTACCAAAGAGCATATGGGAACCCTCCATGATCTCTTTCACCCTCCCGAGGGACGAGGTGATTTTAATTTCTGGATCTCAATTGCAATTTATTTTTTCTCGACCCTTGCCTATGTGGCTCTTTGTGTCTGGCTGGTCCCCAATTTTCCATGGATTTTTTTCCTTGGCTATGGCTTTATTTACACCCCCATCGTTTCCTACATTACTGCTCGCATGGAGGGAATTGCCGGACAGTTTGTAAGTCTGCCTCTGGTTCGGGAAGCCAGTTTTATAGCAGGAGCACGTTTTTTTGGCTATCAGGGGATTGAAATCTGGTATGCACCCATTCCCATACACAACTATGGGGAAGCAACGGTACAGTTTAGACAGATAGAACTCACAGGAACCTCTATCCGTGGCATTATCAAGGCAGAAATTGTGGTTTTTCCAATTGTTATGGTGGCAAGCCTGCTCTTTTCACAGTTTATCTGGCGGCTGGCACCCATTCCATCAAGCCAATATCCTTATGCCCAGGAACTCTGGCATCTGCAAGCTCTGAACACCTTGCTAATGCAGACTTCTACCATGGAAGGAAATTCCATGTTCTATCAGGCCCTGAATGGTACTACTGTATTCTCAGGCCTTAGTTTTGGACTACTTATGTATTTTGTGCTCAGCCTCTTTGGCCTACCTATCTTACTCATCTATGGAGTGGTACGTGGACTTGGCCAGTCAACACCCCACGGACTGATTCTGGAAGTACTCGGGGCATTTCTTGGCCGTTATTTCTTTTTAAAACGATATGGACCAATGTGGCGGCAATATGCTCCGGTGTTACTTGCCGGGTTTTCCTGCGGTATGGGGCTTACTGGAATGTTTGCCATGGGACTGGCATTGATTATGAAATCACTTGGTCATATGGCCTATTGATTTCAGCTGTCAAAGAAACGGATTCTGTTCTTGAGGATACGAGGAAGGGGGAGGAACGTGCTTAATTTGATGATGATTTTTCTTCGAGTGCTGTAGCGACTATTTCTATAATCGCGTCAACATCCATACCGTATTCTTCCAGAGTCCTTTCAAGTTTTCGTATTTCGTCGGTCGTCATACTATTCAGGACACTGCAGGAAGGATTGTACTTGCAATAATATTTTCACATGACACAGACACTCTGGACCGAGCTTTATTGTTCCTCATCTCCACTCCCTTGTATTATGGCTCTAAAAGATATTCTCAGGCAACAACATCTTTTTTATAACACATTCAAGAGTCACTTCATATGGGTATAAATACCCATTTTTACCTCTTACCAAACAAACTTTAACAACCTGACTGACCCATAAAACTTATGGGTTGCTAGCGGCGGCGTCAGCTTTTTGCCTTTGGGGCACAGGATGCCTTAGACGTTGTTTTACTGGAAGCTAGAGTTGCTCCAGTCACCAATCCCTGTGTCTTTGGAGCAGAGCTCCCATTGCCCAGTTTTCTCATCACATCAAAACGGGTCTTCCTATAGGGATTTACTCTGGTATTCATTACAATGGTAACAGGATTATCAGTTTCAAATTTTTTCCGCTCTTCAGCAACTGCCTTATCAATAACCTTATCTGCTTCCTTGGTAAGTGTTGGAACTTCTTCTTTTGCAGCATTTGCATCCTCGTAGGCAAGTTCGTATTTTCCGACCGCCAGAAGCAACTGACTGCGCTCGAGATGAATCCACCCTTTATGGTCAAGTTCCAGGGCATTGTTGTAGTCTGCCAGAGCCTTTTCAAATTTTTCGATTTTGCTATATTGCCTGGCTCGAAAAATGTATAAAGTACTTTTTGCCTTTGCGTCAGTGCTCTGCTCAATATCACAACTGATCAAATCAATAATTACCTGCGGATTACCTGCCAGAGCAGGGGAGCTGAAAAATAACGTTAGAGAAAGAGACAGAATACAAAAATTGGAAGTCATTGAAAGGCTCTGTAGCTTGGGTTATTAATAAACCAAAATCGGATTAGAAAAGAAAAATCGCAATCATCGCTCATCCATTAAAGCTTGCCTGGCACAGGGAGAGCTGCTTCTATACATAAAAGGAAAGACCTCAACAATTCCAGGTGCAGGCTGACGAATTGTCCCAATATCCTTCTTTGAATACCAGATTCCTATTTGCTGACCATCCGGTGCAATCAACACCCCGCCTTCAGGCTCACAAAAACCATGGCTGGCACTTTGCATCCAGAAAACTGCTTTTTCAAGATTCTTGGCTGTCCAGTCTCCTCTTTTTGACCACAGTTTTGTTTGCAGTTGAAATGCATTAGAGATCGCAATAATAGCTTCTGGTTCAATCTCCGAGCCATCGGTATAATAGGTATGATCAGAAAGGAAAGTTCCTGCTTCAAAAAGCTGCTCAATTTCCATCCGTTTTTGAAGTCCATAAGATGAAGAAGAGATAGTGATACATCCTTCAAGCAGCAGCAATAGAGTTAGTACAATAATAAAATAGAATGGATTTTTTTTAATCAACATAACGCCCTCTTATAGGATTTATCCGTCAACCGGGAACTCCCGCCAAGCTTCTGGAGAAAGATGTTCCATCAAATAGTGCTGCTGATCTCTAAAACGAAGAATTCTGGAATTAATAATTTTCTGAACCATACTCTGGTAGGACTCGGGGAAACGCTCCATTACTTTGGAAAAGGCTTCACGACTAATGGTAAGGACCTCGACGTCTGTCCATGCTATGGCCGAGAAAAACCAGTCAAATTCAGCTAGTAGAGCAAGTTCACCGAAATAGTTAATGGATTCACTACTGAGCAGTTGAAGATGAAAGCGGCGTTCCTGATAATACTGATAAATATCTATTTCACCGGAAAGAATAAGAAAAAACCGATCACAACGTTTTCCTTCAGTCATAATCACCTGCCCCTTTTCATACTCTTCTTTTTTTGCAAGATAGGCAAAAAGACTCACCACTCCGGCTGGAGCACCGGAAAAGATATGGGATCTGTTCAAAAACTCCTGAGTATCGGTAAGATGGTTCGTACTCTCCTGATCAGGATTCTGCTCGAGCGAGCTCATAAAAATCTCCTTTTTGTTCCATAAGTTCACTATATGTTCCCTGTTCAACAATCCTACCAGCCTTCAACACAATAATCCGATCATACGCTGGCGTTAAATCCAGACGATGAATAACAGAAATAACCGTTTTTTTACCCTTAAATTCATTTTCGAGAAGCCCCTGAATACGAGCCTGAGAGGTATTATCAAGACTGGCCGTTGCCTCATCCATAATAAGGATAGATGAATCTTTCAAAAATGCTCTGGCAATAGCCAGCTTTTGTTTCTGCCCCCCCGACAAACGATCCCCCTTACTGCCCACTTCAAAATCAAGCCCGATATGCATAACCTCATCAAGAAGGTTCTCATCCTGAAATGCATGAGCGGCAAGATCTCGAAGACGCTCATCTAACAGCTGTTCAGATCTTACAGCACCAAACAAGATATTCTCAAGAAGTGTACGTGTATATAAATATTCACTTGGGCAGAATGGAATAAAGCCGCTCTTTTCACCACACCGTGGAGTTTTCCGACATGGTGTACCAATATTATGCTCCTTGCAATGATCCATATCAATACCAGCGATACGCTCCTGGAAAAGATGCCGTGCTTCAAGAATCCTTTCCTCCATTACAGAGGGAAGTGACACGATAGAATGTTTTTTTGGAATAAATCTAAGAGCAAGAATCAGCAACAATCGGCGGTCTTCATTATCTTTTGGCTGCGGACTTTTTAAACGCTTAAGCAGCCCGCTATAGGTGTCAAACTCACCCATTTCCATTGGATTATCACGAAAGAAGAATTCATCATCCTTAAAATTTGCTAACAAATTAACAGTCTGCGTTGCAATGGCAAACCCCAGAGTCAAAAGAGGTTTATCAAGCTTTATATCCTCCAGCAAACGCATTACAGACAGATGGTGAGGCAAACGCTCGACAGTAAATTCACCACTCAGGCTGTCACCAAAAACGATATTGTCTCGAATATTGGAATAGTAAAGATATTTCGTAGCATCATAAAATTCAATTACAGATTCGAAGTCTTCCCGTAGAGTCGTCTGAATAATTTGCCGCATACGTAAAAACTTCTCCCTGAAAGGACGACACTCTTCAGGGGAGAGCACGCTCTGCAACCCAAAACGAACAATATCATCCTGAAGCCCGACATCCTGGATAACCGAAAGGATTTTCGACCGATCTGGAAGATCTTCACTCTTCAAAATTGCCCGTACGCCATAGAGTAGATTATCGGAAATGGTACCTGAGAAGATAAAAGGTTGCTGGGCTATCATTGCCACATTGTTCCCGATATCAACCTTAGAGAGTTCGTTAATTGAGTTTGTATCAATCTCGATACGCCCCTGACTTGCATCATAGAGTTGTGCTATCAGCAGGGCAAGAGTCGATTTTCCGGAGCCGGAATATCCAACCAGAGCAATCTGTTCATTGGCCTTAATTTCAAAACTAATATTTTCAAGCAGTCTGACACCGCTAGGAACCGTAAAGGTGACATTCTTCATGCTGATATCGCCACGCAAATTCAGCGGTTCACGTCCCGGCGGCAACAGAAGGTGCGGAGGGTCCATATCAAAAATCTGCATAATCTGACGATAACGGATCTGGGCATCCTGATAACTCTGATAATACTCAATAAGTTCCTTCCACGGGTCATACACCTTTTCATAGGCTGAGAGAAACGCAACCAGAGCACCAAGAGTAAACTGACCATGGATAGCCATGTATCCACCCACGAGAAACAAAATAAAAGGCCCCAATGATTGGAAAAAATTATTTGCGAACTTAATACCATATTTAACAACAAATAATTTCTTTACCAGACCATAAAGGTAAGCGATATATGTGGATAATTTTTTTTCTTCCAGTCCGTAACTGACATTTCCGTGAATCTCATGAATCCCGGAAATTGATTCGTTCACCACATTCGCCATAGCTCTGGTGGTTTTCACACGTTTTGTGTTGAGAATATTATACTTTTTCTGAAGATAGGGGATAACCACAAGTTCGAAGGGATAGATCCCCATACTGAGCATGGCCAGCAGAGGATTCAGCTGAAACATAAATCCAATAAAAACGATAAAGGTCAGTATGCTGGTAACGGGAATGGCAATTGCCCCGCCAAGAAAGAATCCGATGGCATTCAACTCTGCGGTCATTGCAGAAATAACTGTACCCGGCTGCATCTTTCGGTAAAACTGCAGCGGCAACTGCAGGACATGCCGGTACAGTTCTTCCCGCATCTCGATCAGGATTTTCTGACCAATATATACCTGAAGGACATTGATACCATATTTCAGCAGTCCGGCGATAGTTACCGCGCCGATATATAAACCGCAGTACAGGTATAATAGCTGGATATCTTTTAAGTAAATGGCTTCATTAATAATGCGTTTCTGCATTTCAAGGGGAAATACTTTAAAGAAGAGACTGACAACAATCACCAGCAGCAGAAGCAACTGCATGGGCCGATGCCGCCTGAGTATCCAATAGAATAGAGAACGTTCAGTGATACGGATGTCTGATTTTACTGCTGTTTTTTTCATACCTTACAAAGAGAGGGACAGAATTAACGAACAGAAGGTATATGTTCGGTTTTTATCTCTATCATTTTCATTCTATGACAAAGCATAAAGAGTACATCCTAAAATTACTGGAATGATGTATAATTACATGATACAGAGTAATATATACAAGAGCCAGAACTATTACTATTTATTCTATCACAGAGGTCTTCTTGTGAAAAAACAAATATTCATCGGCAGCATTGTCCTTTCACTGCTCTCTTTCCTATCGCACTCAATGACCTTCGCCCAGGAGGTTCCGCGTGAAGTGGGAGGATTTATCCTCGGCAGTGATATCACCGACTATCCGGACATTGAATACTCAAACTTTCTCAAAGAAGTCGTAATCTATGACTGGCATGGCTTTGATAAAGGAATACTTTCCTATGCAATTTGTGAAAAGCCCGGTGAGATTGTCAAAATTAAAATGAAGTACAGTGATTCCAGTAAAAAATACTTCAAAAAACTGCTCAAAAAATATAACACAAAATATGGCAAGCCAACCCAGTGGAAAGGAGACTCTTTTGGGATTCTTCATATCTGGAAATGGAAGTTTGTTGATAAGAATAATAACAGAGTCCACATGATCCTGCAGCACAACACCAAGAATCCAAATGAAAATACCGGGAATATGGTCAAACTATTCTATCCCGACAGTATTATTAGAGAGCAGGCCTGTTTCTCCCAACAATGCACCCAAAACATCAGTGAAGAGGAAAAGGAAAAGCGGATTCAACGCAAAAAAAGTGACTGGAAATATTTAATTCCGAACTAGACCGCCGTGAGCACCGCAACCGACAGCAACCTGCAGACAATTGGCTGGAATGGGATTACCCTTAGTTGTCCGCGAAGATGGGAAACTATTATCACAAAGGCAACCCATCTGCTCTTTGAAGAAAACTTCAAACCCGTTTTCGAGCTGCGCTGGCATGAGGAAAAAAGACATAGCGAACGTTCCATCAAGGCCACTCTTCACAAAATTGCAGAGGAGACCGGATTGCTGGTTCAACGTGACCTGCCGCCTCACTGGGAAAAGCTACAGGAACACTATGCTCTGAAATTGCTTGCCGACTCCGAGACGAAGGAAACAAAAGCTGCAATTATGATTTGTAAAGAATGCGGTACCACCCTTCTGCTCTACTTCTTTCATCCTCAAAACAGATTGTATCACCGGGAATTAACACAGATCATCCACTCCATACACTGCCATCAGCAACAGAAAAATGCCGAAACTCTCTGGGCCATCCAGGATTTCAAAGTCCTCCTCCCTGAAGACTTCACCCTCAGCGGGCATAATTTTGGTGCCGGACTTACGCGCCTTTCCTTTGTACGATCAGGGCTGACCATACACCTGTGCCGCATAGCCGGCGCGGCTCAGCGCCTGGAAAGGACATCCATGCTCAGCCTTTTGAACCTCCTTGGTGATCTGGACATATCAGAAGAACAGGTAGAAACTCACAACGATGCCATAAGCCACTGCTCATCCCCCTCCATACTGCAGCAGATTCGTAGCCGTCTGAAGCGTAAGGCCCCCTTTCACCAGGTAATCCTGCGCCACCATCCTGAATATGATAGATTAAGCGGGCTCTTCTTTTTTGATAAAAAGCCAATTCCCGAAACGCTGACCACCTCTATTCTGGAGAGCTATGAAATCTTCTCGCTCTGATACCACCGAGCCACTCAACCGAACCGATTCTCTTGCCTGTATTCCACGGCAAAGCGATACCGTTCAATGGCAGGAGCTTGATAATGGCGACATCCTTTTCACCTATGCAATCCCGCTCAGCAGAATGTTCACGGCTCTGCACCAGAAATTTAGTAAAAACAAGGCCGAGCTTCCGACTAAAAAGCTGCAACTCGATCAGATGGGAAGTTTTGTCTGGAATCTTATCGATGGAAAAAATACGGTAAAAGATATTATCAGGATTTTTGCTCAGGATTACAAAGTAACAACTCAGGAAGCGGAAACAGCGGTGGCTGCTTTTTTGAAAAGTTTGGGGCAACGGGGATTTATTGCACTATACGGACCAACTGACTAGGAGGCTGTCTGAAAATACCTATTCTCGAACAGCCTCCTAGGGAGTGTCCGCAAGCCGTTTCTGAATAGCCTGCAAATCAAGCCATGTGGCATTCTTCATCTCCGGATTTTGCAAAAGATACCCGGGGTGATACGTGGGCAGCAGCGGTATCTCCTCCCCTTCACTCACGCTATAGGAATAGAACTTCCCCCGCAACCTGGAAAGCGGCTGAGAAAGTCGCAGCAGCGTTTTAGTGGCCACCATTCCCATGGTACAAATAAGTTCCGGAGACAGTGCTGCTATTTGTCTTTGCAGGTAGGACGCACAGGCCTCAATATGTTCGGCCTGCGGCTGAACATCTTCCCCCACACCACATTTAATAATGTTGGTCACAAAGACCTCTTCCATCGACAGCTCAATAGCAGCGAGCATTCGGACCAGCATCTGATCCTCTTCCACCCCAAACACTGCCCCAGCATTCCCTGCTGCAGAGACAGGCAACCAATGTCCAATAATAAGAAGACGAACTCTTCCAGTCCCCCCTTTACCCGCCATCGCCGAGAGGCCTTGGGCACCAAGCGGACAACTTTTACACCCTGCTACTTCAGACGCTATCTCGGCAAGACCTGCATGGTCACTCTCCTGTTTCTTCACAACGACAGCTTGGTTCTGTGATGGAATACTCCGGGGAGATCTTTCTTCTCTCTTTACTGCTGTACTGGGTAATGAATGTTTGGAGCAGGAATCAAAGAAAGACAACAGCTCAGTACCGGTAGGATAACTCTCTATTGAGCTTGTCTGGTGACATGCAAGAACTCCACGAACATCCTGAAGCAACTCAATAATTTTATTTTCTCGTTCCACAATTCACCCCAATATTCCAGCTCCAGCTCTTTTCACTTATTTGCTGGAAAAGAAAAACAGCATCTTGACAAAAACACGCTGAAGATAAACACTATAGGGACAATTATGCTTATCGATCCCTTTTTTATTACTATATATTTTACAGGAGTAGCCAAATGCCCATCTATGAATTTCACTGCGAGGACTGTGACAAAGACTTTGAAAGTCTTATCATGATAGCCTCTGCAATTGACAATGTTACCTGCAAACACTGCAAGAGTTCCAATGTCAAAAAACTGGTCTCTGCCGTATCAAGCCAACCAACAAAAGGGAGCAGCATTCCCGCAGGAGCCCTTTCCGGATGCTCGTCACGTTCTGGATTCTCCTGAGCATAAAACGAAAAAAAGCCCGTGCGGCTTTTACCAGACAGGAAACTATTTAGTGCCTCACTTATGGATATACACTAAATAGTCTCCTATCACTTCTTCTCCTTTTTCTTCCTCGCAAAATCAAAAACCATTTCATTGTCCTTCAGCATGCCATGCTTTTCTCTTGCCACCTGTTCCAGATATTCCCGATCATTCTGTAGTCGTTCAATATCCTTCTCTATCACATCATTCTGTTCCTTCAATTGCAGTTTTTCAGCCGTAAGTTCTGCAAGATGCTTTTTCTGCTGACGAATATGGTACAATCCGCTTGTCGGAGCAAAAAAGACCCAGACCAAGGACAAAATAATAATGGCAAAAGATATGCGCAATAATTGTTTTCGCTGTACAGGTGATAATGATGATTTTGTTTTTTGTTTCCTGACCATTGTATTATTTAACTACTGTCTGGTTGAAGGCTATACAGATTATTACTCCACTCACTGGTACCCCATACTATGAATACCCCGGCAAACAAACCACTCTTTCTTGTCAGCGCCTGCCTTATGGGACTTTGCACCCGCTATGATGGACTGGTAAAGAGCAACAAAGAGTGTGAGGCGTTTTTAAAAGAAGCAGTCTGGATACCTATCTGTCCCGAACAGTTAGGTGGACTCCCCACTCCACGTCCTGCTGCCGATATCGTTGGTGGTGACGGCCATGATGTCTTTCAACAAAAGGCTGTTGTCTGTACAAAAACGGGTGATGATATTACAGGCTTTTTCACCCGGGGTGCAGAACAGGTTCTGCAAATTGCAAATGCCCACACAATACAGGGTGTGTGTCTAAAAGCCAGAAGTCCATCCTGTGCAGTATCAGGGGTTATAGGGGTTACCGCCGCTCTCCTACAAAACAATGGATTCAAACTGTACGAATTCTAACGACCGTTTATTTAATCCGCATAACCCGAAGAATTATTATCCCGGCTTCATACAACAGATATAAAGGCCCACCCATAAGCAGCATATTCACCACATCGGGTGTCGGAGTCAACAGGGCTGCAAGAATGGCAATGACTAAAAGTGCATATCGCCTGTTGCGCTCGTAAAAGCCTCTGGTCAGTACTCCAACCTTTGCCATAAAAACCATAAACATGGGAAGTTCAAAGATCACCCCGAAAGCCAGGATAAAAATGGTCGTAAAATTGACAAAACGTCCGATGGAAATTACCGGCTGTAGATCCGCAGAACCAAAACCAAGTAAAAATTTAATGCCTAAAGGAAGTGTTACATAGTAACAGAAAAGAGTCCCGGCATAAAAAAGTAAACAGGTAAAAAGGACAAAGGAAAAAAGCTGAGCACCTTCCACCCCGAAAGGTTTGCCCATGGCACGCCAGAGCACTGCCATAATCCATGGCATAGTAACATACAACGCAGCAAACAATGCCAGCTTAACATGGGCCAGAAAGGGGCCTGCCACGGAGAAGAAATAGAGTTTATCGGACAGATGAGCCTGAACAAAACGCAGCAGTTCCGGAGAAAGAAAAAAAATCGCGATTGTAGCAACTACAAGACTGATCCCTAAGCCTCGAACCGAGCGTCTTAGCTCAGTAAGAAATATAACCAGGGTATTATGTCGATCTAATGCTTCCAGAGCCTATCTCCTGTTTTTTGTTTAGTACTGACAATATCTCATTTTCTGCCAACAAGATAGCAGATGCCTTTTCGAAAAGCAATTTGATAGAGGTTGATTTCGATTTTCAGTCATGCTAAAAAACAGCTATACACGCAATCAGGCTGCAGATAAATTATTGAGGGATACCCCCCTCCTACATATTGAGAACAAACCCGCCATGCTAGAACTTCGTTTTATTAGAGAAAATATTGATCTTGTTCGCGAGAAAACTGCCCATCGAGGTATTCCCACGGACAAGGTCGATGAATTCGCCTCGGTTGACCAGCAGCGCTTAGCGTTGCTGGGAGAAGTTGAAAGCCTGAAAAACAAACGCAATGTCGCCTCAAAAGAGATTGCCAGGCTCAAACAGGGCAGTGACGAAGAGAAACAGCAGGCGGATACCCTGATTCCAGAAATGCGTAAAGCATCGGAAAAAATCAAAGAACTGGATAAAGAACTGGGCGGTATTCAAGATACCCTGCAGGATCTGGTACTCTCCATCCCAAATCTGTGTAGTGATGATGTGCCAAAAGGGCAGGATGATGCCGATAATGTGGAATTTAAAACATGGGGTGAAAAACCCACTTTTTCTTTCCAGCCAAAGCCTCACTGGGAGGTTGGTGAAGATCTGGATATTCTGGATTTTGAACGCGCAGCCAAGCTTTCAGGGGCCCGCTTTGCACTTCTCAAAGGCTTTGCCTCAAAAATGGAACGAGCACTCACCAACTTTATGCTTGATCTCCACACCCAGAAACATGGCTACGAAGAAGTGCTGCCTCCATTTTTGGTGAACAGCGCCTCCATGACGGCCACCGGCCAGCTCCCCAAGTTTGCCGAAGACCTTTTTGCCATCAAAGACTGGGATCTCTACCTGATCCCCACGGCTGAAGTTCCAGTGACAAATATATACAGAGATGAAACACTGGACGAGGACCAGCTTCCAATAAAATTTACAGCATACACGCCATGTTTCCGCTCCGAGGCCGGTTCTTACGGGCGCGATACAAAGGGGCTTATTCGACAGCACCAGTTTGACAAAGTAGAGCTTGTTAAATTCACCACCCCTGAAACATCTGCCCAGGAACTCGAAGATCTGCTTGCCGATGCCGAGGAAGTTCTGCAGTTACTTGGCCTGCATTACCGGGTCGTTACCCTCTGTAGTGGTGATCTTGGATTTTCTTCTACAAAAACCTACGATATCGAAGTATGGCTTCCCAGCCAGGAAACATATAGAGAGATATCCTCCTGCTCAAACTTTCTTGATTTTCAAGCAAGACGCGGCAGTATTCGCTATCGTCCAAATGGGCAGAAAAAAAGTAAGCTTGTCCACACACTCAATGGATCGGGACTTGCTGTTGGCAGAACACTACTGGCCGTACTCGAAAACTATCAGCAGGAAGACGGCACAGTAACCATCCCCGATGTGTTACAGCCCTATTTTGAAAAAAGGTTTTAAGGCCTTAGAATAGCTCACTCCTGTCAGACAACCTGCCATGCGCCAGCATCAGGATATGATGTGCCAGCCGTCTGCTTTGCGCAAGGTAATGGGTGGCCATTATGATGGAGGTCTGATTCTCTGTGTTAATCCGCTCTAGGATTGAGAGAATAACATCCTGGTTTTCCTCGTCGACATTTGCGGTGGGTTCATCACAGAGCAGGACTTCAGGCTCAATGGCAAGAGCTCTTGCAAGAGCAACCCGCTTACTCTCTCCTCCGGAGAGTTTGTGGGCATCAGCCTGGGTAAAATCCCGCATACCGACAAGCTCCAGCACTTCCAGCACCCGCTTTTCACGAAGTGCCTTTGCAACCCCCCGAACCTTTAACCCAAACTCAACATTTTTCCAGACAGAGCCGGTAAAGAGAATGGGATACTGATCTACAAGGACCACCCGACGCCGTAATTCCAGCAAATGCTGTCTGTTATAGATCGCATCCCGACCAAAAAATTGCAGGGTTCCAGAAGATGGTGGGACAAGAAAGGCCAAAAGATTCAGCAGTGTTGTTTTTCCAGCACCATTGGCTCCGATAAGGGCATAAATCTTATGCTTCTCGAGTTGCAGTTGCTCTAGGTCCAGAACTGTCCTCCCTTTAAACTTCTTTGTGAGCCTGTCTGCGCTATACAGTATCGACATAAGTCCTTCCCTGGAAAAAATGAAACAGCAGATTTATTCCAAACGCAATCGTCATCAGGGTCAGCCCAAGTGCTACTGCCAACACAAATTCGCCCTTATCATATTCAAGAGCCATGGCCGTTGTCATGGTACGTGTAAATCCCTTAGCATTACCTCCAAGCATCATACTGATTCCGACTTCGGCAATAACCCGGCCAAAGGCTGCAATCACCGCAGCGCCGATACCATAACGAGCCTCCTGAATAATCACCCAGGCCATCTGTAGCTGGGTGGCACCAAGAGTCAACGCAGTGTTACGGTAACGATTGTCAATTCTGCTGATCGCCGCAATGGTTAGTGTGGTAACAAGTGGAACAATCAGGATAACCTGACCAATAATTATGGCCTTCTGGGTATAGAGGAGTTCAAGTGAACCAAACATTCCTCGTCTTGAGATAAAGGAGTAAACCAAAAGCCCAATCACCACAGTGGGCATTGCAAGTAATGTATTTAAGCAGGTAAGAAGCAAACGTTTTCCATAAAAGCTGGAGTACGCGATTATAAAGCCACAGGGCACTCCCAGAAGAGATGCTAGCAAAGTTGATATGGCGCTGACCTTTAAAGAGACACCGACAATGGCAAACAACTCCGGATCATAGGATAGCAAGAGTAAAAATGCAGATTTCAGACTATCCAGAAGAAGATCCATTGGCTCCGCTTTGGTTGTATATGTTTTCCGGTCATAATTTTGATATCCTAAAAATTAAATCGATTCTCTGCACAGTAATACAAATCACAGAGCATCGGGATAAAAAAGCTGTTTCCCTTCCAGCCTGTAATCTTCAATTAATTGTTGTCCATGAGCCCCTGTAATCCAGTTAACAAACTGCATCGCTAATGCAAACTGAACATGTGGATATTTTTCAGGATTAACCGGAATAACACCATAGGGGTTTGCAAGTTCCAGATCTCCTTCACTAAGGATATCAAGTTCGATGGCAGGAGTTTTCCCAAATTTATACTTAATATAGGTGCCACGATCGGCTAAAGTATACGCCTGCTTTTCATCGGCATAGGTGATAACTTTCCCCATTCCCTGCCCAACAGAGATATACCAACTCTCCGATCCAGCAGGTCGATTGGAGGTGATCTTTTTCTCAATTCCTTTTTTAATTATCGTTTGACTCATTTCCTTCATCTCAACATCGCTGCTACCCCACAGTGCCTGCTCCTTGGTATGCGTGCCACTATCATCCCCCCTAGAAATAAACATTGCCTTTGCTCCAGCGATCCTGGCAAGTGCTGCAGCAGCATTCTTTTCACCTTTAATCTCCGCCGGATCAGAAGCAGGGCCAAGCAGGACAAAATCATTATGCATAACCGGGTAGCGCTTTGTCCCAAAACCTTCTCTTACAAATGCATTTTCACGTTCAATGGCATGAACAAAAATCAAATCAACATTTCCATCCTGTCCGTCCCGGATGGCAGCTCCCGTACCCTTGGCAATAACTTTTATTTTTATTCCGGTAGCATCCTCAAAAGCTGGCAGGAGAATATCGAGAAGCCCTGAAGACTGGGTACTAGTAGTGGTTGACATCTTTAATATTTTCTCACCACTCCATCCACTCACAGCAAACATCAAGACAACAATCAACAATCCAAACACAGAGCAAATACGTTTTCGCATTTCATTATTCCTCATCAATAAAATTATCGGGAAAAAGCATTTTCCCACATAGTGAAAGATCATAGCCTTCAAAAGATTCCGCGAGTTGCTTGAGTTCTTTCTCATGAAGTAAACTGAGAAAACTCTGGATACCTTTTTCAAAAAATCTTTCTCTGCTAATTAACAAATCAAACCGTTCCCAGCGCAGTGGAATAAAATCAAGGCCCAGTAAACCTGCCATAGCCCGAATAGCAGGGGCCGCGTCGGCCGTTCCTGAAAGCACCTCAAGCCCGGCATCAAAATGCCGTGATACTTCAATATCGTATCCCTTAATCTGGTTCGTTGAGATCTCAGATCTTGCAATTTCATAGTCGAGTAAAAGCCTTGTTCCCGTACCAAGAGGACGGTTGACAATGCGTATCCCATCTTTTGAAAAATCGTTAATAGACTGAATATTCTTGGGATTCCCTTTTTGAATAAGTATTCCCTGTTCCCGCTTACTGAAGTTGACAAAAACTGGTGGTTCATCAAGCTCCTTGGCCGCAAAACTAAAATTATATTCGCTATCATCATCCTGTAACAGATGGCACACGCCTATATGACAGAGACCGCGCCGCATACTGGTCAGCCCACCCATGCTCCCCTGATTAGCAAAAAATGCCACGGTATCCTTCCGTTTTGTATGAAAGAGAGACAGGACTTTCTGGAAGAGTGGATCATCACTGCCGGCAAGAAGAAGCAAGCCGTTATTGGAAGAAAAGTCATTGCCTGTATTCTTAAAATTCAGAATTTGTGCATCCAGCCACTCCTCCACCATCCTGCGCGGAAACAGCCATTTCCCTGTGATTTTCGTGGCAGGTAATCCCTTGTCATTGACAAGAGAGTAGACCATTTTTTCATTCACATTGAGCAACTCTGCAACTTCTTTTGTTGTCAAATACTTACGATGCGATCCTGTTGTCATACCTTTTGCACTCCACAAATTCATCCTCAAACAAACAGCTATTGACTTACCTCAAGGGCCAGATAAAGACTACACAATACAGTATATTGACCATAAGCAACCAGAAACAACCAGAACAGACATCAAAGATGCGGAAGAAATATTCACGAAAAAAACTCGAGACAAGAGCAAGGTGCGCAGCATTGGGATCCTTCAAATAAAGGAACACCTGTTTATGATAGAAGAAAGACAGGCAAGAGATAAGTACAGGACAGATTAAACTGGAAGCTCATCACGTATCTCAACAGTCCTCGTTGCTGCAATGAATCCAGATAGGAAATTGCTCCAGGGAAAAAAGATCACCAACCCTGAATCCATGGTACGGAGAGATATCAATGGGAATGGGAAACTAGACAATCAGACTTTCAATTCATATCGTTTAATCTTTTTCAATAATCCTTGACGGGTTATATTTAACAGTCTTGAGGCCTGGGTCTTGTTTCCACCTGATTTCTTCATAGCTTTGTGAATAAGTCGCTTTTCAAGTGCAGTCACCTGATCGGGCAGGGAAAAGCCATTGCTTTCCACAGGAGACTCTCCAATGTAGTTTGCATTGGAAAAAGTACGCAATTCACGTGAACAGGTTTCAACCTGCATTATAAGATTATCCCGTGTAAGTGCCACCAGCCGCTCCACCTCTTTTAACAACTGACGTACATTTCCAGGCCAGGGATACTCTTCAAAAAGTGCGAGCAATTCAGGACTAAAGCCAATAACATTCTTATTAAATTTCAGATTGGTATCTTCCAGAAAGGAAAGAGCAAGCGGCAGGACATCCTCTTTCCGTTCACGCAGAGGCGGAATCTCTATATCTACGGAAAACAACCTGAAAAACAGATCTTCCCGAAAGCCTCCCTTTTCAACTTCTTTGGCAAGGTTACGGTTTGTGGCTGAAATAATCCTTACATCATAAGGAATTATAGTACTGCTTCCCAATCTGGATCCTTCCTGTTCCTGGATGGCACGCAGAAATTTAGGTTGCACCATGATCGGCATCTCGCCGATTTCATCAAGAAATAAAACTCCACCCTTTGCCTCCTCAAAACGACCTTTCCGGCTTCTATCGGCCCCGGTAAATGCTCCTTTTTCATGACCAAAAAATTCACTCTCCACCAATGCTTCAGGCAGACAGGCACAATTCACAGGAACAAAGGGACGCCCCGCTTTCCCGGCATTTTCATGAATCATCTTTGCCACAAGCTCTTTTCCGGTCCCATTTTCTCCCTGAACAAGAACATTCACAGGAGTATCCCGAAGAACCATAACCAGATTCAGAACTTCACGCATGGCTGGACTTTCAGCAATAAAACGCCCTTCCCGGACAGCATCAAATTCCAGGCGGGTTACTTCACTGTCAAACTCCTCGGCAATGGTTGCAATTTTCTTTTTCAGAAGAATCGATTCAATGGAAATTGACAGGTACCCGGCAATTTCCTCGAGTTCCTTCTGTTTCTCTTCGTCAAAAGAGTCATTATCCAGACTATTAAGAATCTGTACAACTCCAAGCACCTCGTTACTGGAAACATTATGTATGGGCGTGCAGAGTGTATTACGGCTATGAAACCCCGTTTGCTCATCTGCTTCATGGTGATATCCGTTTTTTACCCTGAGATCATTTTCAATAACACTCTGACCACTAGCCATAACCCGCCCTACGATACTTCCCTCCAAAGGGGCCTCGATAACATCACTCTCAAGCCCTGTCCCATGCATTGAAAGCAATGACTCTGTACCGGGTTCCTTTAAAAAAATGGTACACCGTTCCGCCTGCATCACCTTCGGAAGAAGCCGTATATAAAATGATACCAGAGAGTTATACTCATCAACCGACCAGCTGCTGCTCACATGCGTAAGGCGCTGTTGCAGTGACGAAAGTGTTTTTACCAGTTCCATTTTTTTACTCTCACAATTTTAAATAGCGAAAACTTACTTAACGACTGATAACTATCTTTACACCTTTTGAAAAATTCCGCAAACAAGATTTTCGACAGGTGCATCCCTGTACCTATCTCTTCAAAGGAGAGCAGGAGGGAGCGAGGAAGAAAAGTGTCACCTACAATTACAGAGCAACAATAAAAGGAAACAACGTTGTCAGTTTTCTGACACTCACTCTAAGCCGCACAAATGGCCAAGATCCAAAAAGAACGACAAGTCACTGCCATCAAAAGAAAAACAAACATTGGTATGATTTTTGCTTGCTATGGTACACACAATTATCATCGACCATCCATCCACACTCAAAGGAACAGACAATGGCCCATATATTTGACACTATTTCTGACAAATCAACTGAGACAACCCAGGCGTTGACCTCCCAAAATGCCCCCAACAAACAACCGCCATCTCTGGTCGCCCAGCAGCTTCAGTCCGAGAAACTTCTCAGCCACAAGGACGAGATCAAACACGCCAAAACAATCCGGGGAAATTTTTGTGCCATTGTTCAGAGTGTTAAAGAAATCGAATCCTCATCTGAAAAGATACAAGCCCTCCAGGCAACCGTACTGACATGGGAGAAGAAAGATGATCCCATCAAACCCGGCAAGCGTCGGCTCGACCATATTCTCACGACCTTAGAGTCCGCATGCGACACTTACCCACATGACGACGGAACCCACTACCTCTGCGAACAATTCAAAAGCCTGGCCCACGAAATTGAAGAAGCCAAGGATATCGTTATCACAGCCAACCTTAGACTCGTTTGCTCTATCGCCAAACGATATACAGAACGAGGATTGAGTCTGGGCGACCTTGTCCAGGAAGGATGCATCGGATTGATGCGGGCAGTTTTTCGCTTTGACCACAACACGGGACGACGGTTTTCCACTTACGCCTCATGGTGGATACGGCAGGCAATAACCAGAGCAATCCCTGAGAAAACCAGAACCATCAAGCTTCCAGCCCATTTTCTTGTTTCGCGCAATCACTTCAACAAAACCTACAGTGGACTGCGAAAACAACTTGGCAGAAAGCCAACAATGCAAGAGCTATCCCAAGACACCTATATGGACCATGACAAAATGCTCTCCATTATCGAGACCAGCATGGAACCAGTTTCCCTAGAAGAACCTGTGGGAGAAAACAGTCAAAACCTGATGGGTCTTATTGCAAACAAAAGTGCAACCATGCCCGACGATATCGCAATCACCTCTGACCTTCACAGGCAGATAGAGAATATCCTCAGCACATTAAGCCACAGAGAAGCCCAGGTGCTTCGCCTTCGTTTTGGACTTGGCGGAAAGTGCGAATGTACACTTGATGAAGTAGGGAAACAGTTTAACGTTTCACGGGAACGAATTCGTCAAATTGAGCAGGAGGCACTCAAGCGCCTCAGACATCCGACACGAAGCGACCATATGCGCTGTTTCCTTGAAAGCCATTAATGTGCAGTCAGTCTTTTTCCAAAGCAAGTTGTAACAATTTGTCAATAAGCTCCGTAAAGTTCAGGCCAAGCTCTGCTGCTGCCTGTGGAAGAAGACTTGTGGGCGTCATACCAGGGATGGTATTCGTCTCCAGCAAATAGAGCGTTCCACCTGGAGTAAGCATCATATCAGTCCTTGAATAACCGCGCAGCTGCAGAACCTTGTGAGCTGTCACCGCATATTCTTTGGCACGCACAGCCACACTTTCATCCACATCGGCTGGGCAGATTTCACTCGAGGCCCCCTCTTTATACTTAGCTGTATAATCAAAAAACAGATACTCATCGCCAGGAATTATCTCTATCAAAGGAAGCGCGGTGACGTCACCATTACCAAGCACCCCCACAGTAACCTCCCTGCCGTTAACAAACTGCTCCACCATTACTTCAGAATCATGTTCGTAGGCCGTCTTAATACCGAGTCGTAACTCCTGCACGCTCTGGACAACACTCATTCCAAGGCTTGACCCCTCACGAATGGGCTTCACAACCAGTGGAAAGTTCAGGGTATCAAGAAGTCGCTCGGGGTTTTCAATATCTTCAGGCCTGGCCATTTTCCAATCGGCAACGGGAAGGCCATTTAAGCGATACAGGATTTTCGACATATTTTTATCCATCGCAAGAGCGCTGCCAAGAACCCCCGACCCCTGATAGGGCACGCCAAGAAGATCAAGATAGCCCTGCACTGTCCCATCCTCGCCATAAATACCGTGCAGAAGAATAAAGGCAACATCGATAAGCGCTGCGTCTTCTGCAAGTTTGCCAAGATCTGTCTTAGGATCATAGCGGCGTAACTCGTACTTATCACGATCAATGGCGTCTTCAAATCCAGCGGCCCCGGCAAGAGATACCTCACGTTCACCCGAGGCCCCACCAGCAAGCAGCGCAACACAAATCTTCTTTGTCACCGTCAACTCCTTCATTTTAAACACATCAAGTATTCCATCCCCTTTCGATTTCACCTAGTTTACTTCACGAAGCACCGAACTTCCACAATCAGCTGCAATTCCTTACTGTTTTTTTTTCCACTGCAGAGTACCATGAAAAAATGAACAAGGACCTGATTCAGAAAATGTCGGATATTGTTGGCCCCAAACACTGCAGCAGTGAAATTGAAGAACTGCACTGCTACTCCTACGACAACAGCAAACAGACCTTTCTTCCAGACGTTGTAGCCCACCCAGGCACGGTGGAACAGGTTGCAGCTCTTGTTAAACTCGCTAATAAACATCAATTCCCGGTTGTCCCACGAGGTGCCGGCAGCGGCACAACAGGCGGCGCCCTTCCCGTCCATGGCGGTATGGTACTCAGCTGCATGCGCCTGAACCGTGTCCTTGAAGTTGACACCGACAACCAGATTGCCATAGTTGAACCCGGAGTCATCACAGGAGAGTTTCAAAAGAGCTTAAAAAAACATAACCTGATGTATGCTCCAGATCCTGCAAGCCTGAATTTCTGCACCATTGGTGGCAATGTGGCAGAATGCGCAGGAGGTCCATCGGCCATCAAATATGGCGTAACCAAAGATTCCATTATCGGCCTCGAAGTAGTACTTGCTAGTGGCGAGATCCTCACCACAGGAACCCGTACCGAAAAAGGCGTGGTGGGTTACGATCTCACCCGGCTCTTTATCGGCTCCGAAGGTACTCTTGGAATTATCACCAAAATAATCACCCGCCTTCTTCCTCTCCCAGAATACAAAGAAACCTTTCTTCTCAACTCCACATCCCTGCAACAGGCAACGGAGCTAGTGGCAACACTCCTGCAGCACAATATCCTGCCCTGCACCCTGGAATATATGGACAGAACGGCGCTCCAGGTCGTCTCGGATATTTTACCGGTCCCGTTGGAAAGAAACACCCAGGCAATGCTTATTATTGAAATTGATGGCAGTAAACAGCGGGTACTGGAACAATCAGAAAAGCTTAAGCAATTGGTGGAAAAAGAAGAGCACTGCAGCCTCAAACAGGCAACAACTGAAGATGAAACCCAGGAACTCTGGAGAGCCAGGCGATCCATTTCGCCCGCCACCCACAGACTCAGCCCTTACAAAACCAGTGAGGACGTTGTTGTACCACGAAGCCGCATCCATGAGCTGGTTCATTTTTGTGAAGAGCTCGCAACAAAGCTTGCAATAACCATCCTGACCTTTGGCCATGCCGGAGATGGAAATATTCATGTAAATATTTTGGCAGCAGACAACTCTTTGGAAGAAGTTGCAAAATCCACAAACGCCAAGACTGCACTTTTCAAAAAAGTTCTCAGTATGGATGGCACCCTCTCAGGAGAACACGGTGTTGGAATCACTAAATCTTCTTTTATCTCCGAGGAATTAGGCAGGACCAGCATTATGGTAATGCGACAGCTCAAGCAATTATTTGATAAAAATAACATTATGAATCCCGGGAAGATTTTTCCCGTTGATAATCTGCACGATGCCTCATCGCCGTCTTGAAAAATCCATTGACAGACACGGAACTTTCTCTTATATAAGGAGGATTACTGTCGTGACTTTTTATAATTGTAATGAAAATCCCAAATATCGTATTTCGGGATTTCTCGTAAATATTGTTGATAACGGAGCCCCAAATGATAGAAGTTGAAGTTCGTGGAGACCTTGAGTATGCCATCAGGCAACTAAAAAAGAAACTGCAAATTGATGGAATCAAAAGAGAACTCAAACGTCGTGAACACTACGAAAAACCAAGTGTAAAGAAACGTCGCAAACAAGCTGAAGCTCGTCGTAAACTCCGCAAGTTTAACCGTATCAGACGCGGCTGAGTCCCGAGCAGCATTGTTTCACTAACGCTCGTTGCATTATAGTGCAACGGGCGTTTTCTCTTTTCCATCCGACTCTGCCATCGCCAGAAAACCCCTCCCACAAGAGTTTGTTTCTGCAAAAGAACTTTTTCTCCATTACCTGATCACCGAGAAACGATTTGCAGAAAATACAGTAGCAGCCTACGATGCTGATATTCATTTTTTCCTTCTTTTTCTTGCAACAAAGAAGAAATCTCTGCAGCAGATTACCAGTAAAATCATCCATTCTTTTTTGGAGCAGTGTCGCAGCAGAAAAATCTCACACCGCAGTAACGCCCGAAGAGTCTCTGCCTTAAAAACCTTTTTCTCATATCTCCACAGCAGAAATCTGGTCAGCAGCAATCCATTCAGTACGATAACAACTCCGAAAAGTGGTTCAAGTCTCCCAAAAGGCTTGTCAATTGAGGAGGTAAACCGTCTTCTCTGCCCGCCACCATTGTCAACGCCACTACTGCAACGCAACTACGCCATGCTGCAGCTCCTCTACTCCACCGGTTTGCGTGTTACAGAACTGGTCACCCTGCCGCTTATAAGTTGTAATATTTCATCCTGTTTTGTACGGGTACTTGGTAAAGGAGAAAAAGAACGTCTTATCCCCTTTGGAATACCAGCAAGAGAGGCGATTGAGACCTATCTTGAGTCAGCCCGCCCCATGATCATGAAGAGCAGGCGCTCCAACATTCTTTTTGTCAGCAATCGCGGTAAAGGTATGACACGTTTGCGATTCTGGCAAATTATGAAAGAAGCCGCACGAGCCGCCGGCATCAAAGAAGAGGTATCACCACACAGCCTTCGGCACTCCTTCGCCACTCACCTCCTCTCCCATGGTGCAGACCTGCGTTCCGTACAGATGATGCTCGGCCATTCCGATATCACCACCACCCAGATCTACACCCATGTGGATGAAGGAAAGCTCAAGTCAATCCACCAGAAGTTTCACCCCCGTGGCTGAAAACCTCCGATTTCGGCCACCCATGAAAACCTTCAGACAACAAAGAGTTAAAGAGAAAAGAGCATCAATAAACAGGCTCTGGTTGACAGTGGATAACGGATAGTAGATAGTAAAGGCATGCAAGTCATCACAACTCACCTGAACGCAGACTTTGACGGTCTCGCTTCCATGATAGCGGTACAAAAACTCCACCCGGATGCAGTGATGGCATTCCCCGGTTCTCAGGAAAAAAATGTCCGTCGCTTTATTGCAGAAAGCCTCCCCCACAAGTACACTTTCGAAAAACTCAAAAACATTGATCTTAAACTGGTGAACACTCTTATTGTGGTGGATACTAGGCAGAAATCACGAATCGGCGATTTTGGCAAATGTCTTCAAAATCCTGACTTAAAGCTTTACCTGTACGACCACCATCCCGATAACGAAGACGACCTGAAGGGAGATTTCGAGTCAGTTGCTCAGGTTGGTGCAACGGCCACCCTGGTCAGTGATATATTGCATAAAAAAAACATCCCAATCAGCCAGGAAGAAGCCACCATTTTCGGACTTGGAATCTACGAAGACACCGGCTCTCTTACCCATTTAACCACGACTCCCAATGACCTTACTACCGCAGCATGGCTGCTGAAACAGGGGGCTCAACTTGATATTATTTCGCAATTTCTTTCCGATGACCTGACAGCCAGACAGGTCAACCTGATCCATAAACTCACAAAAACTGCAAAGAAATATATAATATCAGGGATTGAAATTGTAGTTCTAAACCTCACGCTTGAAAAATATGAAGACGATTTTTCACTTATCGTGCGTCGCTTTATGGTGATGGAGAACCTGAATTGCCTCTTCGCTCTCGTCTGTATGGAAGGCCGTATCTATCTTATTGCCAGATCTCGTATTGTTGAGGTAAATGCAGGCAATATTGCAAGAGATTTCAATGGTGGAGGCCATGCCTCTGCAGCATCTGCCACCCTCCGTGATATGACCATGATTGAAGCCCAGGAAAAACTGATCCGCAGTTTTCACCGTCATATAAAGCCACAGGCAATTGCCAGAGAAATGCTTTCCCAACCAGTTATTTCCATTCCGGCAACCACAACAATCAGTGAAGCAAACACACTCCTGACCCGCTACAATATCACGGTGCTACCAATACTGATAGATGCCCCTCCAGGCACACCGGCGACGTCTCTGCCTCCTGCAAAAATAGTTGGGACCATCTCCCGGACACTGGTTGAAAAAGCAATTCATCACAATCTGGGATCTTTTCCGGTAAGTGACTATATGAAAACAGACATTGAGGTACTTCCGCTCAGCGCAACACTTGCCGATATAGAGGAGTTAATCATTGAGCGCAGACAACGCCTGATTCCCATTATCCACGAACACCAGCTTGAAGGAGTTATAACTCGAACAGATCTTCTCAATATGCTGATTGATGACCCCGGACATCTCCCCAAAGAACTTGGGGCTAAAGATAATGATCCGGCACGGGAAAGACGCAGAAATATCCTGCAACTTATGAGTGAAACTCTGGACCGTGACCTTATTATTCTACTGCGAACCATCGGGGAAGTCGCTGAACATTCCGGATTCAAAGCCTATGCCGTTGGCGGATTTGTCAGAGACCTGCTGCTGAAACAGAAAAACCTCGATCTTGATATAGTAGTGGAGGGGAATGGAATCGTTTTTGCCAGACACCTTGTCAAAAAGCTTGGTGGCCGCATGCGAACCCACGAGCGTTTTATCACAGCCAATGTCACCCTCGCATCAGGATTCAAAATTGACATAGCCACTGCACGCCTTGAATATTACGAATATCCGGCCGCACTTCCAACGGTTGAGCTCTCATCTATCAAACTTGATTTGTATCGGCGTGATTTTACTATTAATGCCATGGCACTGCAGCTGAACCCTGCACATTTTGGAACCCTGCTCGACTTCTTCAGCTGTCAAAATGACCTCAAAGACAAACTTATAAAAGTTTTGCACAACTTAAGTTTTGTAGAGGATCCAAGCCGCATTCTACGAGCTATTCGTTTTGAAAAACGAATGGATTTTAAAATTTCCAGACATGCAGAACGCCTCATTCGCGGAGCTGTTAAAATGGATCTCTTTAGTCAGGCAAACAACTCCAGGTTATTTTCCGAACTTCAGCATATTTTTTCAGAAGAAAATCCAATACTTGCCATTAGAAGACTGGCAGATTTTGAACTCTTTCAGTTCCTCTGGCCCGACCTGTTGCCAAACCTTAAAACAGACAGACGGTTTCTACATATCCTCAGCCAGGCTCAACAAACTATTGCCTGGTTTATCCTGCTCTACCTGGAAGAAACAATTGATCCCTGGCGTATCTACCTGCTCTCCATTATGGCTAGGTCCCGTCCGAAACAAATAGAGACATTCTGCATTCGTTTCCAGGTTCATGATCAAATCTGCCGGGAGCTAATTTTCCAGAAGGTAACAGCCGACACACTCGCAAGCAAACTCTATGGCAGGACTCCATCAAAAAACAGCACTATCAGGCGAATGCTCGCTCCTCTGTCAAATGACGGCCTGTTATACCTTATGACAATCGCTCGCAAAAAAGAGATCAAACAGATCATTTCGCTCTATGTCACTTCATTACGTGATATTCAGCCTCTGCTGAACGGTGATGATATGATTTCAATGGGCTACCAGCCGGGAGAAAAATTCAGGGAAATGTTCTCGACCTTAAGGGATGCACGACTCGATGGAAAAGTGGCAGATAAAGAAGACGAAAAATCATTCCTTTTAAAAAAGTTCCCCCTATAAATCACTCTGGCAGCCACCCAACCCGCTAAGCCCACACCTCTCCCCTAGCAAACAAAGTGCTCTTTCCCCAGAAATAACGCACAAATACCCATTAGTATCTTGTAATATTTTTTCCAATTGATATACTTTTTTAAGTGTTATCGGAAAAAATTCGATTACAAATTTTACACCATACGAGTTAGATAATGAGATTAAAGACAGAGCTGATTCATGGCGTGTTTATAGTCACCTTCGAAGGTGAGCGATTAGATGCCCCCCAGGCTGAAGGATTTCTGATAGCTATGCAGGGGTTCATCAAAAAAGGTAATGTTTTTATTCTCCTCGATATGAGTAATATTATTTTCATGGACAGCACTGGACTCGGCTCCATGATCAGAGCACTTAAAGAAATCTACAATAACGGACAGCTGGTAATATGCGGTGTCACGGAACAGGTCAGAAGTCTTCTTAAGATCACTCACCTCGACGAAGTATTTACCATTGCCAGAAATCGAGATGACGCATTTGCAATTTTCTCAGTACTGATCGTTCCCGTGATTGAGGAACCGATTGAGAAGCCCGCAAAACTTGCAAACAACGACACAACGATTGACACTGGTTTTTATGATCAATTTATCCACAAGGAAGAAAACCAACCGAAAAAAGAACCTGAAGATCGACGACGTTATAAACGAATACCGCAGGAACATATTGTTGACGAAGAGCTTTTTGCCTTTTGCCAAAATATTAAGACGAAAAAGAAGAGTAACGGGGTCATACTCAATATCAGTGAAGGAGGGTTTCTTATGGTCTCCAGTGCTTTCCATAAAATGGGAGATAAAATGCATGTCGAATTTTCCATAGGGAATGCCTTTAGGCTCTCAGAAACAATCATTATCAGGTCAATAAACGAAGGAAGGTATGGCGCACAGTTTCTTCACATGTCCGCACAGGCAAAAGCATTTCTCACTCAACTTACAGGCTCCGTACAACTTAACAATGGTATGAAATAACATATTTTGACCATTGGTATAGTTCGAGTCCATCTTCACATTCAACCTTTCTGAAATAGCTGATACTCCACTACCACCTTCTGCTTTCCATCATTTCTGTTACCTTATCTTTCTTGATGTACCACATATAACGATCCATTTTTCACTATAGAGTAGGACCTAAAGTTGTTTTAATCGGCTTTGTGATTATTATTTTATTGTTTCGATCTACAAAGAAGTGATGAGTTACAAAAAACATATAATTTCTAAGAGGTACGGTGATATGGTTACATTTTCTCGATGGGACGACTGGCTGGTTGCTGAACATGAAATGATAGAACGGGCCATGGAAGTGCTAAAAACAAACCTTGGTAAGGTTTCAAGTGGAACATTTGATGTAATACAAACTGCTAGAGCCATAGATTTTCTTTTGGAATTTGGTGACAAGATTCACAATAGTAAAGAAGAAAAATTCCTTTTCCCCCGCATGGGTGAACGGGGAGCTCCCGTCGAAGGCGGACCTATCGGGGTAATGCTGCTGGAACATGATCTTGAAAGAAATCTTCTTGTTAAGATGCAAATGGCGCTTGATACCTTAAAAACGACTTCCGATGATGAAAAGGCGGTCTTTGTTAAAGAAGGTTTAGAGTATCTCACTATCCGGGCTGAGCATATCTGGAAAGAAAACGATATCCTCTACAATATGGCGCGTCAGATTCTTACTGAAGATGACTTTGCCTATCTTCTTGAGGAGTTTCAAAATTCAGACCTGCAGCATTATGGCGAACAGGCTTCTGCCAAGTTCCAAGCCATGCTTGAAGAAGTTGAAGAAGGTGGCGCCAAGATGAAGTTGGTCAATAACCTCAGCATGGATCAGCTCCACGCAATTATGGAAACATTGCCAATGGAGGTAACCTTTGTCGATGCTGATGACACGGTCGCCTATTTTAACCGGCTGGATAAGGAAAAGATTTTTGCTCGTACCCGGTCGGTCATTGGCCGGAAGGTGCATAAATGTCATCCGGAAAGATCAGTGGACACTGTTCTCAAGATCGTTGACGGATTTAAGAACAGGACCATGGACAAGGCTGAATTCTGGATTGATTTTCGTGATGAAAAGGTTCTAATCCGTTATTTCCCAGTCTATGGCGATAATGATGAGTATATGGGTGTTCTCGAAGTAACTCAGGAGGTTGCCTGGATTCAGAAACTCGAAGGACAAAAAACGCTGCTGGATTAGCCGTCTAAAAAAGATGTGGTTGTTCAGATTTGATTATTGTCACATCTGTTTGAGAAAATTTGAACAACTACAACTATCACATTAGCATGAAAAAGGGACAATACCGTGGAAATACTAGGCGACATTGGCGAAAAACCAATAAAAGACATTATTGATGAGCATCCGAAAATAGGTGAGATTCTGGGTAAACATGAAATAGGCTGCATTGAATGCAGCATCGGTACTTGTCTGTTCAAAGAAGTGGTCAAGGTCCACTTTTTAGGAGATGAGGTTGAAAAACAGATTGAAACAGAAGTTAATGAATACCTTTCTTCCCTATAGGGAAATCAGATCAAATAAACATTTCTCAGAAAATACTTTTTTTGAATCGCGTACCAAGCAAAACCAACAGGTAAACAGCTGCTGCAATAACAATAATTACAGGACCACTGGGAAGATCAAGATTGTAACTCAGCCCGAGCCCAGACACCACAAACACTGCACAAAACAGAACGGCAAGAACCATCATCTGTTTGATGTTTCGTGACATATTACCAGCAACAGCAGCTGGCAGAGTGAGAAGGGCAATAACCATAACTATCCCGACAACCCGTACCAGCAAAACGATGGTTAGTGCTGTAAGACAGAGGAGTAACAGATACACCCATCCGGTATTAACTCCTCGTAACCTTCCAAATTCTTCATCAAAGCAAACTGCCAGAAACTTATTATAAAAAAGCCCAACAAGTCCAAGCACCAGAAGATCAAGTACCAGCACAAAAATAAAATCCTGTTTTGAGACGAGAAGGATATTTCCAAAAAGATAACTCATGGGATCAACATATCCAGGTGTTTTTGCAATAAAAAGCAGTCCTGTTGCCATCCCCACAGCCCAAAGCGCTCCGATAACACTATCTTCACGCTCAGCCGCATAACGACTGACCAGTGTCAAAGTAACCGCTGCCAGCAATGCCACAATGACTGCTCCCTGCATGGGCCCAAACCAGGTAATCCCTACAGCCTTTTCCAGATATAGACCAAAGCCAATTCCACCAAGTACACAGTGGGCAATAGCTCCTGCAATATAGCTGATCCGCCGCACAACTACAAAAGTACCAATGATGCCAAAGGGAATGGAGGCAAAGATACCAGTGAGTAAGGCATAGCGAAAAAATGGGAGGTTAGGGTCCATCAGAGCTGCCAGGAATTCAGTCATGCTTATGTCCTCCCGGCGTGCAACAGTGATCGTGACGAATCATCTGCAAATCACCGCCATACAGATCACGAATAAGATCCCCGGTAAGCTCACTCGTTGGATGGACCACAACCTGTTTATTAACACATGCTATCCGCTTAAAAAAAGTGGACGCGAAGCCAACCTCATGGGTCACCATAAGGATAGTCATGCGCTTATTAATCTCTGTCAGCAAATCAAAGAACTGCACTTCCGATTCATGGTCAATATTGGCCGTGGGTTCATCGAGAATAAGGATATCACCTTGAGTGGCCAGAGCCCTGGCAATCAACACACGCTGTCGCTGCCCTCCTGAGATAGCTGCAAAAGAATGTGTGGCAAGATCTTCTACCCCTACGAGCGCCAGAGACTTACGAGCCTCTTCCTTATCTCTTTTTGTATAACGGCCGCTCCACGAATTTCCAAGCCGTCCCATACAGACTACCTCAAGTACGGAGATCGGGAACTGCGGATCATACCTGGCATACTGCGGGACATAACCGATGCGTAACCGTGCCGCCTCCGGCTTTTCACCAAAGATACTAACTTCACCACTACTAGGTGTAAGGAGACCTACCATTAATTTGATAAGGGTGGACTTCCCTCCACCATTTGGGCCGACAACACAGATGGAGTCAAAAGCAAGGATTTCAAGATTAACATCGACAAGAATATTTTGAGTGTCGTAGGAAAAAGAAAGATTTCGAATGGAAACTGCAGTTTTATTATTCTCAACAGTAGACATTATTTTTTCTGACCAGCTAATGCCTCGGCAATTTTCACAGCCATGATTTGTATATTGTCAACACTGTTTTCAGCAAGAGGATCAAGAGCGACAACCTTGCCGCTAATGGCCACTGCAATTTTTTCTGCACTTCTTGGATCAAACTGAGGCTGTACAAAAATAACCTTCACCCCATCAGCTCTTGCCTTCTTGATAAGAGAAAGAAGTTGCCTGGGAGTAGGAGCCTTGCCGCCCATTTCCACCGCTACCTGTTCCAAGTGATAGCGATTGGCAAAATAACCAAATGCCGGATGAAAAACAAAAAAGGATGCTCCCTGAAAATCATCCAACTCCTTGGCGACCTTCCTGTCCAGGGTGTCCAACCGGGTATTGAGATCGCTAAGATTGTTTTCGTACACTTTCTGATTTTCAGGATCCATTGCGACAAGGGATTTGGCCATAACTGCAGCCATACTTTTCAGATTCGGCGGTGATAGCCACACGTGGGGATCAAGCACTTCCCTTGCACTGTGCTCATGCCCATCATGATCCATGGGGATCTTCTCTATATTTTTACTGGTATCAGCAATTTGTAATTTTGGTGCGCCTGTTTGCAAACGCCGAACGATCTCCTGCTCAAACTCCATGCCGGTGGTAAAATATACCTTTGATCTGGAGAGGGACTGAATTTGCCTGGGAGAAGGTTCAAAGCCATGGGGTTCCTGCCCCTTATCAATCAAAAGATTGATTTTCAGATACTTGCCTCCCAATTGCTCACAAAGCCATTTCTGAGGAGGGATGGAAACAGAGATCTCAACCTGTCCGGAAACTCCAGCAGACAAATGAAGAGGAAACAAAACACAAAAGGTAAACAAAAAAACCTGCAAATATCTGTAATTCACAAAAATCCTCATACTATTTGACTATACCTTAAGCCTTCAACCGGATATCACACAATATTCCTAGTAGTATATACTGTATTAGGCGGCCATTGTATCGTCAAGGGGGAATAATTCTTGCGAGCGAGGCCGATATACCGTATACACGAAACGACTATGCAAAAGCAACTCTATGAAAGCCTGAAGGCATCACTTGCCAGTGCAATCCTGATCCTGAAACTGGTTATTCCATTTTATATCCTAGCCGACATCCTTCTCTACTTTGATCTCCTGCGACCGGTCAGCATTCTTTTTTCTCCAGTTACCAACATATTACAACTTCCTGCCGAGACAGCAATGGCCATTTGCGCCGGAGTCTTTCTTAACCTGTATGCTGCAGTCGCTTTTGCCGCTCCTTTAGGACTCGGTTCATATGAATGGACAATCCTTGGCGTCTTCCTCGGGGTTTGCCATAGTCTTCCGGTGGAAAACAGTATTATGAAAAAACTTGGTATCGGTTTTCTTTACTCCACCGGACTAAGAATCTCCATGGCCTTTCTCACCACCATTCCGCTCTTTTTTCTCCCTGCCTCATTTTTCACTGGAGAAAAGAGCGGTAAAAGCGTCGAACTTCCCTCTTATGCAAATATTGCCGACATGCTCTCCCACTCACTGGCCAATGCCGCAATCCTGGCAATGAAGATCATTTTCCTTATTGCCGCTGTTATCTTTGTTATGGATGCAATCAAACAAACCCGATTTATAAAAAACTATGGTCAGCGGGTGCAAACTTCGTTTTCATTACTTACAGGACAACTTCTTGGGATAACCTATGGTGCTGGTATTTTACTAAAAGAAGCCAACTCCGGTAATCTCAGTAAGAAAGATATTTTTTTTATCGGTACCTTTCTTATGATCTGCCATTCCCTCGTTGAAGACCCTCTGCTCTTCGTCATTTTTGGAGCGAACTTCTGGGTCATTATCATCTGCCGATTAGCCATGGCCTGCATTGCGAGCCTGCTTCTCAGTGTGCTATTTCAACGCCTGGAAAAGAAACGTAAAGGAAAGAATTTCACTGATTCATAACCCAAGCCCTGTTCTTTCGACAAAATGCAATCGTCTTGCGGGCCAAGTAAACGGGTCACAAACAACTGGAACCAGCTCAAGAGTACCTTGCAACCGTCCCATTCAATGATTACGTTAGGGTCTTACCTACAAACAACCATTGGAAAAACAAAAATATGAATGATATTATCCTCCAAATAATTATTTTAGCTCCACCAATTCTTTTAGCACTTACAGTCCACGAATTTGCCCACGGCTATGTTGCTTACAGATTTGGTGACCCCACGGCAAAACTTGAAGGTCGGCTGACACTAAACCCTCTCAAGCACCTTGACCCTCTTGGAACTCTGGCATTTTTTATTATTAAAATCGGCTGGGCAAAACCAGTTCCTGTGAATCCAAACTATTTCAAAAATCCTCGTAAGGATATGTTATGGGTTGCACTCGCCGGACCGGCTGTAAACCTTGTTCTTGCTGTTATCAGTGCAATCTGCACCAAAATTGTCTGGTTTATCGCTGCCTCTATCCCCTATTCGCCCATTGCCGAGGCTATCCTGGTTCCATTGAATGAAGTCCTTATGGCTTCAGTCTGGATTAACCTGGTGCTCTGTATCTTTAACTTTCTTCCCATTCCACCGCTGGACGGAAGTAAGATTCTTGCAGGACTTCTCCCACCCGATTTGGCACGGTCCTACGCATCGATTGAACGGTATGGATTTGTTATTATAATGGTTCTTGCGTTTTCAGGGTTATTATCGAAAATGATTATGCCGGTTATTGGCTTTGCCAGAAATATTTTATTATAAAAAAAAGCCCCCACTGATAATTGTCAGCGGGGGCTTTTCTTTAGATCTTCTCAAGTAAGAGCGATACGGGTTATTTTTTCTTCCAGGCACCAGCCTCCTGAATATATTGACCGGCAGGCGTTTTCTCCATTGCCTTTTCTCCAGCCAACTTTTCCACAGCATCAAGAGAAGTGTTATTCCCTTTGGAAATCTTTTGATAATGTGCCCTGCGTTTACCATTAATCGTTTCCACTAGCTGCTGCACTTCAGGGCTTGTCTTGACAGGAGCCAGATACCCCGTTGCTGTTTCTCCAACCAGTCCCTGTGCTTTTGCAGTCGACAAATCCAAGGCCATGGCGGGATGACAAAACAATACCAGGGACAACAATACAAGACTCACTATTTGCTTCATAACTATTCTCCATAAGCGAAAAAATTCTCAGACAAACTATTAGAATAAGCCACTTTCTTTACTCAGCACATCATCAAGTTCTTTGTCTACTTTAACAAGAATTTCATGCTGTATTTTAACATTCAGGTTTATAACAATAGGTTTTTCTGGTGCAGCCACCTTCACGGTAGGACTGCATCCGAAACTGCAAAGAACGACTACTGTCAGTAGTATCAGGACTATTCTATTTTCCATAGGCTTCTCCATCTTATTAAACAACGTTACTTCTAGTTGTAATGTTGTTTAACTCGTTTGTCCAGTTCCTCGGTCAGCCCTTTGCTAAAGCGAAGACTCTGCATCAGTGCCGGCAGGTTTTGTTCCGCATGAATATTCAGTTGTACTGGTCGACTGCTCTGCAGTCCCGGACTGGTTCCCTGCAAACTCATTTCAAGATCAAGTTGTCCGGAAGGAGCATATTCAGATTTTATCACCAAGGTTTTATATTTCAGGTTTTCAACTGCTTTCAAGGCATAGCCGGTAAGCCCGGACTGATTCATCGTCCCTGGTTGATACCTTACTTCTCCCCCGAGTTCACCGGATTGAAGTATCCCATCTGATACGTGAACCTGTTTGCCCTCAATACGCACAGGAATAGAGCCACTTACCCTTCCTGTTACCTGTAGACTCTTCATTTGTATCAAATTCACAAGGCTACTCAAATTAATTGAATCAATATCCACCACAAAATTACTCTGTGGCTGATTGAGGTCATACACTACCTGGGACGTTTTTACTGTGCCATCAAAGAGTGACGCCTTAAATGTATCGACTCGCAATAATGGCTGTTTTCCATTTTTTGATATCCCAAGATTCACATCGGCTCGAATATCATCCATGTCTATCCCACCAATAAGATGCTGTAAAGATACGCTTGCAGATCTTTTTGACTCAAGTTTCGGTAATATACGAAGATCATGGCTGAAATCTAATCCTTCAAACAGGAACTGTTGAGCATATCCACTGCCGCCTGCAAGATCTACAGATGCAGAGAGTTGCAATGGAGCAGATCCCCCCCAACGGCCATACAGCTCAAAAGATACACTGCCAGCATCCAGATTAAAGGGATAATCCCAGGGAGTCATAAGAGTATCAAGCGAGCCTCTCTCCGGACTTAGCTCTAAGCTCTCCCTTGTCTGCAGATCAAAGCTTCCGCTGGAAGATTCAATATTATAATCAAAATGCAGAGTGACTTCTCCAACGACATTTTGCGGCGCAAACTGCAGGTCCCCTTCGATACGTTTTCCACTTTGCTGTACAGTTCCGGTAAGCTCTTTCAGAGAAAGCCGCCTGGTTCCATTATCAAGAAGAAGAGTGGATGTTTGAACGGCGAGAAGCGGTTTACTCTCAATAGATGATTTTCTCAGCCCGGAAAAACTCAAATAAACAGGAGCAGACTCAACCCGACGCTCTCCTTTTTCCAGCTGCATACTACTACTATAGAGTGTGTTGTCAGTCACTGACCATGATTTTTTCTCTGTATTACCAACAACCTCCAACGGGTTCTGTAACTGCACGTCAAAATATTGAATTTGCAGGGTTCCAGTTTTCAGCCCTTTGACCGAAACTCTTTGCGATTCAGCAAACAAGAGGTGTATTTCATTTTGCAGCCCTTGATAACTCCCGGCTATATCCGCAACAAATTCCTCAATCTCTGTGGTTCCAAGATGGATCTGTTTTGCCAGAATTTTTGAGCCATTATCAATAACAAGGCCGCTACCCCCTATCCTTCCCGCAAGCTGCACTTCAAGAGAAGAGGCGCTGATTTTCGGTGTCTCAAAATTGGCAACCATTGCTTTCACTGAAACAGATCTCTTTTCAGCCGTAAACGAGAGATCAAAAGTACCGGATAAATAACCATTGAGCTCAGAAATGCTGTTTTTTATATCATGGTCAACAAACACCTTCCGAATAGTTTCAAAATCCAGAGCAATCTTTCCAGACAGGTTACCAGGGGAGAGCACGAGGGCAAGTTCTGCATTCTCACCTTCTTCCGTCTCCATTCCAATCGTTGCACTGGCATGAGCGGAATCAAAGCTTTCTATTTTTAGAACACTCCTTTTTGCAGCAGACGATTGTAGCAGAATGGTTGCACGTATCGCAGTTTCCTTTACCGCTGCTCGAACCTGGATATTTTCACCCAGAAGCAGTGTCGGGAAATCGCCGTACAACTGCAGTTTATCAATTTCCAGCTCCTCAAAAGGCAGGCTGCTACGGACACGATCTTTTAATAAGTGAATTTGTTCCGGAAGAGTAGACTCTCTTCCACTTTTTGTTTCTGTCTCTGTTTGAGCCAGGGTAACCCCAACTTCTCTAATCGTCAGCAGACGGCCCCTTCCCCTTTTCAGAAGCTCTTTAATATCATATTGAAATGAGGCATCATGCAATTCAGTACGAACAGTTCCTCCACCGGATATATTCCAGACCGTTGTCATCCGCGCCACGTGGATCTGTTGGAAATCCAGCGTTACCCCCTGGACATCCACATCAGCCGCCCCCAGCCTTTGCAGAAGCAAGGTCACACCCTGATCCAGAAAAAACACTCCGCCAGCAAACAGTAATGCAACACCGAGAGACAGAAATAGAGAAACAACTTTCACAATTCGCATACATTCTTCCCAACAAAAAAGCCCCCTGCCGACAAACAGCAGCAGGGGGCTTGAAAGAAAAAAAATCTTTCTACAATACTAAAAATGGTACACAGTATCTACATCACTAAAACTCATAGCTCAGTCCAAAACTCAACAGATGTGCTGCAGAATCGGTGAATTCGCCATTAAGCCCGGTGGTAGGACTGCCGTTAGAAACAGTTCGGTTTTCTTTGTGATCGTACAGGTAAGCCACTCCAAGTTCCATTGCTTCGTTAACACGATAGCGGGCACCTAAAGAATACAACCAGGCGTTACTTCCTGGAAGTTCAAAGCCAATTGTTTCATCGGGTATTGGAGTCTCATCATAGCCAAAACCCGCCATCAGAGTAAGCTCCGGATTCACTACATAATCAAGACCAATACGATAGGCATTGGAATCGTCCCAATCTTTAGGAACGGCTGGAGTAAAAACAGCATTCAACACGGGATGCATAACCGGATCGGAATAATTAAAGTCAATACGCTCATATTCTGACCAGAAGGTTCTGTCCCAGGTTAAATCGACAGTTGCTGGACCGAAGATATAGGCCAGGGAAAGAGATAATACAGCGGCTGCAGGAAGGTCAACGGATCCACCGGTGTCCATACTATATGGAGCAGGTGTATTTGTTGACATTTTCACATCGCCATCAAGTGTCATATCAACATTCGAGCGATAGGTCATTGATATATTCATATCATCATTCGGACGAACGGAAGCAGCCAGATTGTATCCCCAATCCACAGAATCACCATCCATGGTTCGACTAACCATCAGTCCGCTACTCTGGACCGCATAGTTGCTTACATCGGCTGAGCTGTAAAGCATACGGACACCACCAGCAAATGAGAACATATCACTAGGAGCATAGGAAACCGTTGGGTTTATCTCATAAACCGTGAGACTATACTCTTTCGCGGTGCTTCGTGGAAATGGCTGGTCCCAACGTTTTGACAAACCAAATGGGGCAACAGTCGCAATACCGAAACGGAAATTATTATAGTCTGGTGAAACAAGAAAGAAGGTGGGAAGCAGAAAATGCTCAGATGTGGAGCTGCCGTTCATCAAAGGACTGCGATTGTCCTCATAGCTAACAGACGGTAAATTGAGATAGGTCAGAGCACCTTCAAGCAGCCATACATCTTTTTTCAACCATGCCATATTGGCAGGGTTGAAATAGGCTGCATCAGCCTTGTCAGCAGAAGCTATATTAGCCCCGGCTTTAGCAACTGAATCAACAGACTGCTCAGGAATACGATAGCCCGATGCCATGGCAGTTCCGGCGATCATCACAGCCCCTAAAGCCAATACGGAAATTTTCTTTTTCATTAATTTCTCCCTCTTCTTTGAAAGAATAGTGTTTCCGATCATTCCGTAGATGGATTGACGGATCAATTACAATTATTTACTCGCCACTATACAGATA
>Ga0307929_1000051_pt1 | contig 109803 bp, 84 predicted proteins | sample AceLakmetage1330_FD_203160 | JGI IMG/M metagenome (GOLD analysis project Ga0307929, IMG submission 203160) | Saline water microbial communities from Ace Lake, Antarctica - #1330 | ecosystem: Environmental > Aquatic > Non-marine Saline and Alkaline > Saline | place: Antarctica: Ace Lake...
TTTTTCTAATTTTGTCTTTTGCTTCTGCATAGTGTTACATGTTAGGTGTTTATTATATAACACACAGGAGCTGTTTTTGATCAAATTACCTGTAAATCTGCGTAATACAAGATCTCCACCCATTATTCCTGATTTTCGTTGTTCCATCAGTTGTGAAATGCCAGGATGCTGCGCTAAACCAATCGATTGCCAAAGCAATAAAAGCTGCCGATGCAATAGCACTGGGCAGTCATTTTGATGCCTCGATCGATTTATCCCTACCTGATACCGAGGGAGCTTACAGCAAAAAACAGGCAGAGCAAATTTTGAAGCAATTTTTTAGTGATAATCCGCTTAAGCAATTTACCAGCGACCACAGCGGAAATTCCGGTTATGGGGCGAGCTATATTATTGGGAGCTACACCAACACGGAAAACCAAAAGTTTCGGGTTTACATCCTTATTAAAACCAAGGAATCCACCGGGCTGATCCAGCAGGTTCAATTTGAAGAAGAGTAATCCTTTTTTTTACCGCAAAAACTTTTTTTTAATACCGCATTTTTTTTTAACACAAATGATTACGGCCTGGGACAGGTTTTTAAGGAAATAGGGTTGCAATCCCTTCACTGCGTTCAGGGCTGCGAACCCTGCCACAGATTATTTATACCCCTGAGTTCATCTGTGTAATCTGTGGTTTATTTAATCGGTGGTGAAGCGGAAATTTTTGGGCGGGTTTGTAAGTAATTTGTTTAGTACTACCTTTGCCGCGAAATTTTAGAGGGAACTAAAAATGACAATCGAAGAAATTATTCAACAGGCACTTGCCGAGGATTTGGGTAATGGCGACCATACCTCACTGGCTACCATTCCTGCTACTGCAACCGGACGCGCCGAATTGATAATAAAAGAAAACGGCGTAGTGGCCGGCATCGAAGTGGCCGCCAAAGTATATAAGGCCATCGACCCCAAAGTAAAATTTATTGCCCTGATGGATGAGGGGCAAAAAGTGATTAAGGGCGACATCGTTTTTACGGTTGACGGCAGTTCCATCTCAATCCTTTCGGGTGAGCGGCTCGCACTTAATTTTATGCAACGACTCAGCGGCATCGCTACTTCCACACGCCTGATGGCTGATCAGCTTGAAGGCCTGCACACCCGCTTGCTCGACACACGCAAGACCACCCCCAACCTGCGGGCACTCGAAAAAATGGCCGTCCGCGCCGGCGGAGCTTATAATCATCGCTTCGGTCTATTCGACATGATTTTGATTAAGGATAATCATATCGATTTTGCCGGCGGCATAAAACCGGCCATCGAAGCCACACGCCAATATTTAGACGACAAAAAGCTGTCGCTGAAAATTGAAATCGAGGTCAGGGATTTAAACGAGTTGCAGCAGGTACTCGAAATCGGTTGCATCGATCGCATTATGCTCGACAACTTCACGGTTGACGGCATTCGCCACGCGCTTCAAGAAATTGGCGGACACTACGAAACCGAAGCCTCGGGCAACATCACCCTCGAAAATATCCGCAGCTATGCCGAAACCGGCATTGATTTCATCTCCTCAGGAGCCTTAACGCATCATATCAAAAGCCTCGATATGAGCCTTAAAGCGGTACATCACTTTTAAAAACTAAAGACCTTGCTCGATCCCAACAACAAATATCTCGCAAAACTAAGCAAAAGCAGTGTTACCTTTATACGCAACAGTGCGGCCTTTACTATCCGATTGCTACGCAAAATTGTGCTTCCCGGCTTTGATGGCATCCCCTTATTTACGGTATTAATATTTTTTTTCAAAGGGCTTTTCGAGGGTAAGCTTACCTTGAGGGCATCAGCCATCACTTTCGACTTTTTTCTGGCCATCTTCCCAGCCGTCATTTTCTTTTTCACCATCATTCCCTTTGTCCCAGTCAAAGATTTTCAGCCTACCCTGCTTGAAGCCCTGCAGGATGTAATACCTGCTACACTTTGGGGGCATGTAAGCACCACACTGATCGAAATCATCGTTCGTCCACGTACCGACCTGCTGTCGCTGGGTTTTGTTTTGGCACTCTATTTTTCGACCAATGGCATCAACACCATTATCGAAGGTTTTAACACAACTATTCATCATATCGAAACCCGATCATGGTTTCGTCAGCGTTTGCTATCCATATATCTGCTTTTTATTATCGCCGTTCTTGTTATAATTCTTATTTCGCTTTCGATTGTGGGCGGCCATGTGATGCAGTGGCTGGTTAACGAAGGTATCCTTCGCAACAGCTTCACCATTATAATTATCCAAATTGTACGATGGATTTTGATTGTGTCCCTATTTTTGTTTACCAACTCTTTTCTGTATTACTTTGCCCCGGCCGGAAAACGTGCCTTTCGCTTTATCTCAGCGGGTTCTACACTGGCAACGCTGCTGCTTATCCTCACCACCTTTGGATTTAACTTTTACATCGAAAACTTTAACCGCTACAACGCGCTCTATGGCTCCATCGGCACGCTGTTGGTTTTTATGCTTTGGATTTATTTTAACTCCATTATCGTGCTCATTGGATTTGAGCTTAATGCAAGCATCCGCACAGCGAAGATTGGTAAGGAAACCAACAATACTTAATTTAATCCTTCGGGCGATTCGACTATATTTGCCGATTTATTGATAAAGATAGGGATGTAATGTATGATAAGCAGATGAACAAAATACTTTTTATTGGTGGGGGCGCAATAGCCACCGCCCTCGGAAACATACTTGCCGGAAAGGAAAATCTCGAAGTAAGCCTTCTGACCATGGAGCACGAGGTAGCCGAGTCGATCAATCAAAAACATATCAATCATAAATATTTCCCCAGTTTTAAGCTAAGCCAAAACCTGCGTGCCTCTACCGATTTTGCGCTCCTGGAGCAAAAAGCCATTGTTTTTATTGCCATTCCTTCGGTAGCCGTTATCGATTTTATTTCCAAAACGCCGGTTCATCCCAAATCAGTTTTGATAAATCTCGCTAAGGGCTTTGGCAACGACCGTCTTACTATTGTCGAAAACCTGACCAGCATTATACCCAATCCGGTATGCACCATGAAGGGGCCTTCGTTTGCCCGCGAAATCATCAATGGTCAGCCTACAGGATTTACCGTTGGAAGCACCCAAAAACCCCTGTATAAAGCCATCGAAAAACTATTTGCCGACACCTCGGTTTACTGCGATTATGCTGCGGATGTTCGTGGCGTGGAGCTTTTAAGTATTTTAAAAAATATTTACGCCATCGTCATTGGGGTGGTGGATGCACAGTTTGAGTCGCCAAACCTCAAGTTTTTGATTTTCACCAAGGCGTTCAGCGAAATGCGTACGCTGCTGCTCATGTTTGGCGGGAACAAAAAAACGCTCTTTAGCTACTGCGGCATTGGCGATTTCGCGCTTACCGCACTCAACGACCTGAGCCGCAACCGAACACTCGGACTTTTGATAGGCAAGGGTTTTTTTACGGATTACATTTCCGAGAAAGTAGTTTTGGAAGGGCGTATTGCCGTTAATGTATTTTACGATGAATTGGCACATCGCAAGGAAAGCATGAACGATTATCCCATATTAAACGAGCTATACAAGGTGTTTAACACCGAATACGATATTTCGGGTTTTGTGGGTAAGCTCCTTGCAGAAAGTGGAATTGACAACGGCAAACATTAATACAAAAACCCTGTGGGCGTAATTCAAAAACAAAGTATTTCGGGCGTTATCTGGTCGTATCTTGGTGTAGGTCTAGGCTTTATCACCACGGCTATTTTGTTTACCCGAATTTTGGAAACCGATCAAATAGGATTGATACGACTCTTGCTATCCTACTCTTCTATCGTGGCCATGTTTGCCAGCCTGGGCATCAATACTGTGGCCATCAAAATGTTCCCCCAGTTCAGGGATGAAAAGAAAAAACATCATGGTTTTTTAGGCTTGTCACTTATGGTGGGGCTGGTGGGTTTTGTGCTTTCGACATTGGTTTACCTGCTGCTCAAAGATGTATTACTCGAAGGAGCCGAAGAAAAATCTGCACTCTTTATCCCCTTCTTTTATGCTGTTGTTCCACTCACCCTGTTCACGGTAATTTATGGTATTTTGGATTCGTATTTCAGAATGCTGTTCAATGCCGTAAAAGGAATCGCCTACAAAGAAGTTTATCAGCGAATCCTCATTATTGTTGCCATCATCTTTTATTATTTTCAAATCATCAGCTTTACTACTTTCGTATATTGTTATATCGCCGCCTATCTGATTCCAATGCTGTTTTTTTTGATAACCTTAATTCATCAAAAGAAGTTTTATATCAAAATCGATTTCAGTTTCTTTACTCCAATATTAAAAAAGGAAATGGTGAGTGTGGCTCTATTCGGAATTTTAGCCAGTTTCTCAGGGATTTTGGTTCAGAGCATCGACATCATTATGATCAACGACATCCTGGGACTTACCGATACCGGTATTTATACCATCAGTTTTTTCTTCGGCACCCTTATCCTTATTCCCTTCCGCACGATGACGCGCATTGGCTCGGTAGTGATTTCGGAGGCCTGGAAAAACAATAACAAAAAAACCATTGCGGAGGTTTATACCAAGAGCAGCCTTACGCTGAGCGTTCTGGGGCTATTGTTTTTTATCGGAATCTGGGGCAATATTGAAAATGTATTTCAACTCATTGGTGAGCAATTCAGTACGGGGCGCTATGTAATATTATTTATTGCGCTGGCCAACCTTACCGAGAGCAGCACAGGGATGAGTGCACAAATTATAGGAACCTCCGTTTATTACAAATGGCTTACTTATTTGCTGGTCATTTTTTCGGCGGTGATAGTAATTACCAACTTTATTTTTATTCCCATTTATGGGATTATGGGTGCTGCCCTGGCTTCGTTTATTGCCAAGTCCGTTTATAATCTTATGAAATTGTTTTTTATCAAAATGCGCTTCGGCATCCAGCCCTTCACACCAAAGCACCTGATTTTGGTCGCAATTGCTGTGGCCGCCTGGTACATCAGCACTTTTATCCCGGTCTTTTCCAATTATCTTATCGATATTGTTATCCGCAGTGCTGCCCTTAGCATTTTGTTTTTGGTTCCTGTTTACTTTTTCAGGATTTCGGATGACTTGAACCAGAAGGCCGAAGGAATGCTTAATGAGGCTTTTAGATTTATCAAAAAATAAGGCTAATTGAGATTGGGAATTTTACCAGACTAAATACCACACCCCAGGCTAATTAAAGTCTGTCTTTAAAGTAGAATTTAGAAAAATATACGATTTCAGATTGTCGAATTTAGATTTAAGATGTATTTGATATTCAACACGATCTAAAATCTTCAATCGTCCCGAAAAGTCAAAAATTTTTAATTTTTATTTCTTTTCGTGGATGCACGAGCGTAGCTCGGCATTAATCATCAATCTAAAATCAAAAAGTGCCGACTTTACTGACAAACACTAATAGTCGCTCTCCATGTATTTGTAATACCTGGCTGGAGGTTTTGAGAGGTCGTAGGTTTCGAGCGGTGCGGTTTTTTTTACATACCTGTAATTTTCCATCCCCAGCATATTCCAGTGCAAGTTGCGAAAGCCGTTGCCGGGCGTTGATTCAAAATCGATACCCATACTCAGCACCTCCATATCATAGTATTGGATGCAATCGTTGAAAGCCGGGCCATATTTCATCAGCGCACTGAGGAAATAAATGCCGGTGTTGTAGCCGGTAAACGCATACTCGCGCGGTTCGGAAGCATATTTTTGCCTGAAGGCAGCAAGGAATTTACGCACGGGTTCGTGCTGATAGTTGATGTAATCTTTGCTAAGGATGTGGGTATTCAGATTGTTCATGTCCTCGGGTTCAAGGCCATCAATATCCTTCCAGTTGGGCATACCCACCACCATGATGTCAAAAGTATCTCTCAGTTCGTTGAGCTTGCGCATGAGGTCGAGGATAAAGAGCTTGTTTTCCGAATAAACTATAACGATATTTTTATGCTCGATAGATGCCAGATGTTCGAGGGCGTAGGTGCTGTCGCGGCTGTAAATAATTTCGTTATAAAGCCCGGTGTAATTTCCTTGTCGGGATTCGAGATCACGATTCAGCGCGTTTTTCAGATCTGAGAATGGCACCTCATCACGGTAAGGATTGTGGCGGGCAACAAATATTTGCGCATAATCGTGATACTTATTCAGGTAGTTGATTAATACCGAATACTGATCCGAAAAGACGGGTTGAAGCTGAAAAACAAAAGGGTTTTCCCGGCTTATTTCCTCACGCGTGGAAAAGGGGTTTACAATATTGATATGATGCTCGGCAGCAAAATCGGCCACTACTTTGAAGGGATTATTAAATACGGGACCAACAATCAAATCCATGCTTTTTAGTCCTGGGTTTTTAATTAGCATTTTAGCCTGGTCGATATTATCCTCTACATTGTAAACATGAATTTTAACATCAAGACCGGCCTTGCGCATCGAATCAGCAGCCATCAAAAAGCCCTCGTAAAACTGAATAAAGACATAAGGTTTGATATACATGTCAGGCGGAGCTTGTTCCTGCTCGCTGAGCATCACAGTTTTTACCGAATCGTAAACCGAGAGGTAAAATGGCAGAACGAGCGCGACATTGTAAACGCTGTCGTGGATCATTTCGTAACAAATATCTTCCTGGCTTTTTTCGCGGCTTACTTCCGTAATTTCAAGTTCTTCGATTAGCTGGAGGCTATCAATTTTAGTTTCTTTAATTTCAATTTTAGGCAGCGGAATCCTCAATACCTGCCCCTCCTCAAGGTGTCGCGAAATGTAAGGATTGATTTCTTTGAGGGCTTCCACATCCAAATTGTAATTACGAGCCACGCGATTCATGGTTTGCCGCTGTGTAACGGTGTGAGTGATAAACTCGCGTGGGCGTGTGTTCAGGGGGATTTTAATAATTTCGCCCTCGTTAATATCTTCATCAAGTCCGGGGTTGTAACTACGAATTTCATCAATGCTTACCCGATATTTGATGGCAAGGGTATAAACGCTCGTTTTTTCTTTGGCTTGGAATTCAAAGTAGTCTTTTTGCTCCTGCCTCTCGCTTTTCGTTTGGGGCGCAGGAGGATTGTGCATGGTTTGGCTCACGGGTATTTTGATAAAGCCTCCGGTTTTCAGGCCTTCTTCCAGGCCACCGTTTGCAGCCTTAATGTCTTCCACCGATACGTTGAATTCCTGTGCCAGGCTATACAGGGTTTCGCCTTTGGCAATGCGCCGGTAATTTACTCGCCCGTCCGACTGATTGGCCTGGGGCAAATTTTCTGACATCACCGGAACCTTTAAAAAATCGCCAGGGCTGATCTGGTCGCTAAGACCATAATTGCCCGATCGGATATCATCCACCGTACAATGGTAGGCTCTCGAAATCGAAGATAGGGTTTCACCCTTTTGCACCTTGTGCAAATAATATTGCTTCCCGTTAATTTCCTGGACAACATCCGAAACCTTTACCGCAGACTCTTGCGCAAAAGTGCCCATGGACAAAAACAGGGTGATAAATAAAATTAAACTTTTTGACCACTTCATTTTTTGGATCACTGTATTGATTTATGAAAATATCTGATTGAAAAAACTCTCCAAGCCATGATTTATTTCCGTTAGGGAAGGATTATTCCCACTCGATGGTAGCTGGCGGTTTGCTACTGATGTCGTAAACTACGCGGTTAACTCCTTTTACTTTATTAATAATATCGTTGGAGACTTTGGCCAGGAAATCATAGGGCAGCTTCGACCAATCGGCCGTCATGCCATCGGTGGACTCGACAGCACGCAGTGCAACTACATTTTCGTAAGTCCGCTCATCGCCCATCACACCCACCGATTGTACCGGAAGCAAGACCACGAGGGCTTGCCAAACCTCATCGTAAAGCTTACTGGTTTTTAATCCGTCCACAAAAATATAATCTACCTCCTGCAAAATCCGAATGCGTTCGGCTGTGATTTCGCCAAGGATACGAATACCCAGCCCCGGTCCCGGGAAGGGATGACGGTGCAAAATCTCCGCTTTCAGCCCAAGTTCCTTCCCTACCCTGCGCACCTCGTCTTTGAACAAAGTATTCAAGGGTTCCACCACTTTTAGTTTCATCATCTCGGGCAAGCCCCCAACATTGTGATGCGATTTGATGGTTGCCGAAGGCCCGTTTACCGATACCGATTCGATAACATCAGGATAAATGGTGCCCTGGGCAAGCCACACCACATCTTTTATCTTATGCGCTTCTTCATCAAAGACCTCGATAAAGGTTCGTCCGATGGCCTTGCGTTTTTCTTCAGGTTCGCTTAAGCCGCTAAGCGCGGAATAAAATTTTTGGGCAGCCTCAACACCTTTTGCATTCAAGCCCATATCTTTGTAGGCTTCGAGTACATCAGCAAATTCGTTTTTCCGCAAAAGGCCGTTATCCACAAAAATACAATGCAGCCTGCTGCCGATGGCCTTGTGCAAGAGCAGGGCTGCCACCGATGAATCCACGCCGCCCGACAAGCCTAGCACCACCTTATCGTTGCCCAGTTGTTCTTTTAACTGCGCAATGCTCGTTTGGGCAAAAGATGCCGGAGTCCAGCTTTGTTTGCTACCACAAATATGCACCACAAAGTTTTCGAGCAAAATCATCCCTTCGGTGCTATGATACACTTCGGGATGAAATTGTATGCCGTAAACGGGATCGGTATTGTGCTCATAAGCCGCTATCTCCACATCGCCGGTACTTGAGATAAGATGATAATTTTGGGGCAGACGAAGAATGGTATCGCCGTGCGACATCCATACCTGGCAGCCCTTGCTCATACCTTTGAGTAAGGCATTGGTGGTATCAATTTTACCGAGATTTGCTCTGCCGTATTCGCGTGTGTTGGATGGCTCAACAGTTCCGCCATATTTTTTTGCCAAATACTGCGCGCCATAGCACACGCCAAGCAATGGAATCTTTCGGCGCAGAATCTCATCAAGTTCCGGCTCGGGGGCATCAGCATCGAGCACCGAAAAGGGGCTGCCCGAGAGCACCACTCCACGAACCCCATCAAGACTTGGAATCTTATTAAAAGGATGTATTTCGCAATATACATTGAGTTCGCGCACACGGCGGGCGATAAGCTGTGTGTATTGCGAACCGAAATCGAGTATTAATATCATTTCTTGCATGGCGCAAAAATAATATTTCAAGCATTTAAAAAGATAACTGTTAATAGTTAATTGATAAATGTAGTCAAAGCAAGGCTCAAAGCCACGATAGTCATAGCATGGCTCAAAGCCATACAATGACTTTCTGAAGAGCGCGTTATCTTAGCCATCCTATGACTTTCTGAAGAGCGCGTTATCTTAGCCATACTATGACTTTTTTTGCTACGGTTAGAAAGATTCCAATATTTTTGCCGGCTCAAAATAAAATTATCTCGCTATGCTCACGCTATTTACCGGTATTGTTGCCGCCATCGCTCATGTACTCTCAGGCCCTGACCATCTTGCCGCCGTTACACCACTGGCCATCGAGGCCAGAAAACGCTCGTGGGGAATTGGTCTGGCCTGGGGAATTGGCCATACGGTTGGTATTTTATTGATAGGACTTTTGTTTTTACTTTTCAGGGATTTTATCCCGGTAGAAAAAATATCCGAACACAGCGAGCAACTGGTGGGTCTGATGCTGATCCTTATTGGTGCCTGGGCTATTGCCAAAACGGGCATCAAAAATATTTCGGGTCGTCATGCCCATCCACACACCCACAAAACAGATGAGGGCGACATTGTCCACATTCATAAACACGAGCATAGTACAGAAAACTATCACAGCAGCCCGGCTGCTCACAGCCACAGCCATCCATACAAGCACCGCCAAAATGTGCGCGCCTCGCTGGGCATCGGTATCTTTCACGGGCTGGCGGGCGTTTCGCACCTCTTTGCTATACTTCCCACCCTGGCTCTGCCGAGCAAACACGATGCAGCCATGTATCTCGGAGGATTTGGAGTGGGAACTATCGCAGCCATGATTTCGTTTTCGGCATTGCTGGGCTATATCGCAACACGAATATCGATGGCAGGGCGCAACAAGGCCTTTGCCGCGCTGCGAATTACGGGCGGTCTGGCAGCCATCATTGTTGGCATCTGGTGGCTCTACCAAAGTTTTTAGCGTAGCACCACAGATTTTTTTTGAAAATAATACACCACTGATACCGCAGATTAACACAGAGAAGAGTGGCTCGAAACCAATGTTTTAGTTAGATTTTTCAGACTGGAATATTTGAAATAATAATCTGTGGCCATCTGTGCAATTTGTGGTCAGCAAAATAAAACACCACCGATTACACGAATTAATGCCTATAAAAAAGGTGTTGATCTAAAATTCCGTGTTTTTTTCTACCTTAGCTGAAATTTTTTAAAAAATGAAACATATCGATACTTCAAAACTTTCGCACACCGAATGCTGGGGCGTTCAAATTAACGGACTTAACCATTGCCGCAACTGCAAATGGACAGGCATAAGTGCCTGCGAGGGTCAGCACATTGTAAAAACCGGGCGCAATGCCAAAGGTTACCGCATTGGCGATATTGGCCTGGTGGCCAATGATTGGATGGATCCACGGAAAGCAATAAACGCAAAACAAAGCCAGGCCTAGCACAAAAATGAAGAAACTTCCGCAAAAAACCGTGGAACGCCTCAGCAATTACCGGCGTTTGCTCATGCGTTATCAATACCTCGAAAAACCCCATATCTTCTCCAAAGATCTGGCACGCCTGCTACGGATAAACCCTGCGCATGTGCGCCGCGACCTAATGTTGATGGGGCTTAGCGGAAGCCACAGCAAGGGCTACGATGTGCAAAAATTGATTGTAAAAATATCGGAGAGCCTGGAGTGCGAAGGCCGAAAAACAGCCTGCATCATCGGCTTTGGCCACACCGGCAGAGCGGTGCTCGAAATCCTCGCAAAAGATTTTACTCCTCTGAATGTAAAAGCCATCTTCGATTCCTCAGGAAAATCCATCGGCCAAAAGTTTTATGAGGTGCCCTGCTACTCGATGGGCGAAATCGCAAATGTCATCGAAAAAGAAAAAATCACACTGGCCATCCTGGCTGATATGGACGAAGATGCCGAAAACTATATCCCTCTTTTCGATGCCCTGGGCATTCGCGGAATTATGAACCTTACGCCCACTCGTCTTAACCTGCCCGAACATATCCACTTAGAAGAATACGACATGATAAGCGTACTGATAAAGCTGGCTTATTTTTCGGGAGGGGAATAGTAGCAAGCGATAAAGCTGACACTGATTAGGGCATGTCCATAAAGTCGTAGTTTTTGAATTGCCCCGGGTTAAAACCCGGGGAAAAATGAGTTTGAAGATGTCCGCCCCGCGATTTCGCCACGCCGCAGGCGTGGCGAAATCGCGGGGGATTTTCACCTTAGCCATTAAATCCTCGCCCTAAAGGGCAAGGCAATTCATAATTCAAATACCTTACTAAAAAGACAGGCACTAATTAGTACTTTGATTTTCATAGTGAAGTACTCCGTCTGGAGGCAAGCTGATTTGTTTTTATAAATATTGTTAATCATTCAATATGAAATCTCACCCATATTATTTTTCTTAAATTTGTGGTGAATTATAGTCGGTATCAGATTTTTCAAGCTCCGTATTATCAAACCTAAATTTTGATGTCATGCAAGGAAAATTAAAATCATTAGGATCTTCGACCAATTTCTGGATAATTATTGGCACACTATCAATCCTCGTACTCTGCTATATTTTCTACCTCGAATACCATATTCCAAAACAGGAAGGTCGTATTATATCCACACGATTCAGGGTATTGGATCAAATGGGTGATAACATCAATAACAAAATTAAAAGTAATCAATCCAGCACAAATGAAGTAGTATCTCGGATTTTGCAGGACGTAAAAAAGTTAAACAGCGTCAAGGGTTCCACATTTTATAAGGCTTACAAAAATTACCTGGCCTTAAAAAAAAATGGAGACGCAGCCACCCGGAAAGCCATGGTTGACACATTACTACCCGAATTGTTTGAAAATGGAAACAGCACTTTATTTACAAAAAGTCCTAACGAGAATATTGAGGCTTTAGGTATTAAATTTTTCTTTGATCAGGGCGAGGAATATGTTTACCCGGAAAGCAAAAAGGATCATCTAGGCCAGCATCCCGAATCACACACCTATTTATATTTCGACCCGATTGTAATAAAGGGCGATTCCTTATTCAGCGGCTCTGACTCTATTTATTTCCGAACGAAGTATAGCGGTTTGATTAAGGGTTTTGAGCGAGATGATGTTTTTAATGACTTTTTTGTGGTAAAAAACAACGAAATAGTTTATTCTACGCTGGATTCCGATCTTTTGTTAGGGTCGATTAAAAGTAAGGATGGCGATTCCAAAAACAGCAGTGGAAATAAACAAATAGATAATTTGCTCCGGCATGACGAATTGCTTATCCCGACAAAGGATGGTGCGATACCTACCCATGTTTTTTCCGGTGAGTTTTTAGATTTTACGATTTCTAATCAGGAGTACAAATTATTCTTCAAGCCGGTAATCATCGATAATCAGGAGTGGTTTCTTTGTGGTTTGATGAATGCGGCAAACTACAATCTTGCCCAACACAGTATTTCGCCCTGGGTGCTCATTGTGCTTTCGCTGGGGCTTATTCTCCTTATGCTGGGCATGCCTTTGCTTAAACTAAAGGTGATGTCGAAAACCGAACATCTCGACACGCCAACCATTATCAATTCGGCACTGGCCGTTTTGTTGGGATCTGCGCTTATCACCCTGGTTTTTCTTTTTGCGAGCCAAAATACAGCCAGTTTGCAAAGCACCGATAAGCGGCTAAAGAACCTATCGGATGCTATTTGCGATTCGCTAAACGGAGAAATAGATGCCGGGATTGATCAACTGATTGCGCTTGATTTGATAAGTGGTTCTTTTGATTTCGATAACAAATCAAAATTTCCCAGTGGGCCTGTTGTTAACAATATCCTGGAGAAATTAAAAGATAGTGCGGGATATTTATCGATATACAAATTTGCCGATTACCTTTTTTGGATAAACAAAGAAGGAAAGCAATCAGCATATTTGACCCCCTTGAAAAGCATCGGCACCATGTCCGATTTTAAAAACCGTGATTATTTTAAGAAAAGTGATGAATGGTTCCAGCCCTCCGATAGCACCCGCAAGTTTAGACTGGAATCTATACTGGCCTATACCTCCGGCAATCACAAGGTGGCACTCTCGATGGTAAGCACAAGCAAAGATTCGGTTATTGCGTTAAGCTCCCGGTTTTATTCCATCATCGATCCGATTATTCCTAAAAATTACGGCTTCTGCATCATTGATGAATCCGGGGAAGTGTGGTTTCATTCCGACAAAAACCGTAATATGATGGAAAACTTCATCAGCGAATGCAACGACAACCCCTATTTAAAATCGGCCATTTACAGCCGAACCAGCAAAGCTATTTATGCAAATTACTACAACCACCAGCACCGTTTGCACATTCATCCCATCGGCCACTTGCCGCTCTACCTTGTTACGTTTTACAACCGGCAAGCCGACACATCCTTCCACGCCGAAGTTATTACCCTTACCCTGGTCATGCTGGGTGGTTTTTTTCTCTTTATTTTCGCACAGGTAATTATACTTTTGATTGTGGAGCAAAAGCTGCAATGGAAGCTTTCTAAGAATCTAATTTTGCACCTAAGCCGACCGAAAATCCATCATCAAAACCATTATAAATTTTTGTTTTGGAGCTTTCTCATTGTTGCTTTTTGCACCGCCCTGCTTTTATCACAAATAGATAAACCAACATCCATTTTCATAATTTACTCACTCGAAATTATCTTGTTTACTTTCGCATACCGGGTACTCAATCACAATAAATTCAAAATAAAACGAAGAAAATGGTTCACAGGAATTAACTTAGGTTTTCTGGTATTTTTGGATATTGGTGTTTTTAATGCTTTAAATCCCAGCGGAATATTCACCGTGATATATTATCAAACTGTGCTAATTATTGTGCTTGATAATGCTTACTTTTTATGTAGAAACAAACTCGAAAACTTTAGCATCAAATTCAATACTTCATTTATCCGGGATTATGTGCTTTTTATAATGACCATAGCCACCGTATTTGCCATCCTGCCCAGTTTAAAATTTTACGAAATTGGATATAACGTTGAATCGGAAATACGGCTGCGCCATAACCAGGTTGACTTGATGAAGAAAAGAGAAAACCGAAATGCAGATTGGAACAAATATTACACCTCCCAGATTTCGGAAACCTGGCAAAGAGATTCCATTTTGAAAAGTCGTAAGGACAGGGGTATTTATACCAGTTTTCTCAATAATCTTAATTATTCCGAAAAAGCCATCCCCCCCGCATTTATGGATATAAAAAAAACCACTTACCCCAAATTTGATTCTTTAATTGTTTTTCTAAGGCCTTATTACGATAATGAGGTGATCGAGAATAAATATCTCGCTTTCGATGGCCAGCGCAATAGCAATAAATCTTGGACAAAATACACTCAGGGTTCTTTGGCTTTGAAATATCAGAGCCAGACCGAAGACCCGGGTTTTAAAAAATTGACCTCCCGATGGATTGTTGGGCAGGTGGATGAACTCAATTTTTTAACTCCCTTTCATGGTGAAGCATTTAAAGGCCAAAAGTGGGTTTTATGGAACCTGGCCTTTTGGGTGCTCATGCTTTTTGTTCCCTACATTATATACCACCTCATCTGCTTTGGTATTCGGAATTTGTACAGCCTTGATGTAGTTCAGAAATATTCGCACGAAGCATTTGGTGAAACTATTCGGCATCAAAGGCTGGCTAACAAGGATGTTTTTATCGCAAAGCTAAGTGCGAAAGATGAAACCATTTCACTAAAAGACGACATCAAAGACGACATCAAAGCTTACATTTATCTTGACTGGTCTGATGAAACAATGATGAATCAATCGCTAACTTTGATCGATAATGCTAAACCTGTTTGCGATAAAGGCAATGATAAAAAGAACCCAGGGGAATCCTCCGAAGCACTCACGGTGTTCATCGATCAGTTTGACAGACGTTTTGATGAACCCGATTTATTCATGCAAAAACTTGACATCCTGAGATCCTTAATCAACCGGACAGATATCCGTTTGATAATTCTATCGCAAGCTCATCCCGATAAAATTATTGAGTATTATAAAAACATCACCGATAAATCGAAGCTCACAGGCGATACGGTAAATCACGATGAAATCGAATGCGCGTTTTGTTTGAAAATTCTAAGTAAATTTTCGCGGCTGGCTACCCATCTTATCATTAACTACCTGCCAGTACGATACAACTATTCATGGAAAGATGAAGATAAAGCCTGCAATAGATCACAGGAAAAAATGGAAATCCAGAAGCTAATCGAAGCGGAACTTACAGCCAGCGATTATCTGGGGCAATTCACCGTGGCATTCGAGAAATTTGATAAAAAGTATTTCGAGGAACACAAAATTGAAAACCCTGAGGAATTCGTTATTGCCAAAATTAACAGCATAGCCGACAGCTATTACCAGGATATTGTGGATGCCTGCACGGATGAAGAAAAATATGTGCTCTACGATTTGGCTGATGATTTGATTATGAATCAAAAAAATACAGCGGCCATATTTGGGCTTTTACAAAAAGGTATCCTCGTTAAAAAGTGCGATAAAATAATACTTATGAATTATAGTTTCCGACAATATTTGATGTCCGGGTCGATTAAAGAAAACGTATCAACACTCGAAAGTAAAATGATCAAGACATCAGGAACCTGGAAGGGATATAAGTTTACACTAATTTTGATTATTGCCGCCTTGTTCATTTTTATCGCAATGGCTAATCAGGACTTCCTCGACAACATCAACCAGGTATTTATAATTATTGGAGGTATAATTGCCTCGATTACCGGGATTTTGGGTTTGCTCTCAAAAAAGAAAGGTTCAGGAAATAGCCAGGAATAGGAATTGGGAGTCTTTGAATTACCAATCAATAACTATTTCCCTTTATCCTTGTCTAAATTAGCGTACTTAGAATCGCTCAATTTACCCGGTAATCACTTTTACAATCAGCCCTGCCCCAATCAAAATATATACCCAGCGATAAAACTTTTTGGAGTTAAATTTACGGAACCAAAACTCGCCAAGGAAAAAGGCAAGCAGCACAAACACACTTGCGAAATCCACTTTATGCAATACTCAATATTGAGTATATTGGCCTATATTCTGTTAAAAGATTGTTAATATTTGTGTTATATAATTAACAGCAGGCTGGGTAGTACAATAAATTTGTATTGGCAAAATTAGTGTTTTCTCACCTTAACCAGAGGCCTAAATAGTGCCTGTCCATAAAGTCAATAATTATTTTATTTAAGATTGATGATTTAAGATCGGAGATTTAAGATTGTATTGAATATCACCTACATCTTAAATCTGAAATCGTTAATCTGAAATCGTATATTTTTCTAAGTGTTACTTTAAAGACGGACACTAAATAGCCGGGAGTTTTATAGTGAAGCGAAGAATCTTCAAATGGAATAATACTTTTCCCCGGAGAGCAATGATTTACTATTTGAAAAAAAATAGCCAAATCAAAAGTTCTGGTATAATAAATAATACAGTATTTTTGTCTGTATGTTAGAAAATCAGTTAATAGACTTTGCGATTTTTTTTTGAATCAAAACAGATACAGTAAAATTTAATTATAAATCTAAATTACGAAAAAAGATGAAAAATTTCAAGATCACTGCAATGGTATTAGGGCTGATATTCGGCACATTAATCCTTAACGCACAAACAAATTGTGTGAACTTTACCCTGTCGCAAGGCGACATTGGTATTGCGAGTGAAACATTCTGCGTTTCCCTGGCCGATTTCGATGGTGACGGATGGAAAGATGCCGTTTGCATTCATGCCTACGATGCCATCGAAATCTATTTCAACAATGGTGATGGTACTTTTGATACAACAGCTATAAATTATGGAAACGACAGCTGGAGGTTTGGGGTTGAAGTATTGGATATCGAAAACGATGGAGACTGGGATTTTATAACCGCGCCATTTAATTCATCTCTGGGAAACGGAATGGAAATATGGCAAAATAACGGAACAGGTAACTTCACGCAAAAAGGTACTATTCTTAACAATACCAGCGGGTACGAATTTGCAGTTGGCGATTTGAATGGTGACGGCTATACCGATATTTTCTTTCCCCATGGCGTAATTAGCATTATGCTGAACGATGGCAACGGCAACTTTTACAGCAACGGACAAACCAATTTGTCTGCAAGTTCGCCCGAAGATGTTACCCTTGCCGACTTTGATGGTGACAATGACCTGGATGCCGTGCTGGTAAGAAGCGGAGGTTCCGGTTTTGTCGGGAAATATTTTATCAACGATGGAACAGGGCAGTTTATGGATTCGGGGCAGGAGCTGGCCTATGGATGTGATGGTGTCGGGTCGGGTGATATCGACTCCGATGGCGATATGGATATTGCCATCGCACCTTTTCATGGCCCCATACATTTCTGGATTAATGACGGTTTTGGAAACTTTTTGCCAGGCGATTCTCTGCACGAGGCCACTGAATTTTATGCCGATGTAATCTTGAAGGACATCAACTTTGATAATCATGTGGATATTATTAGCGACCGGCAAATCTGGTTGAACGACACTGAAAACCCTGGTAATTTTATCATGCAGGATTTTGAAATGTCCGCCAGCACCCATGATCTTGCCGTTGACGACATCAATAATGACGGTTTGCAGGATATTTACCTTGGCAGGTTCTCCTCCGATAACGGCGACCAGGTTTTTCTATACGACCAACCACAATATATTAATGTGGAAACAACGCTATGTTTTGGCGATAGCCTATTCCTTGAAAATGCATGGCAAACACTACCCGGTACCTTTATCGCCAATGCTGGCTGCGATACGCTGGCAAACATAACATTGTCATTTTATGATGAAATTAATACGGAAGTAACTTTTGCTGATGCTACACTAACAGCCCTTGCCGAAGGTGCCGAATACCAATGGCTGGATTGTGATGCCGGTTTTGAAACTATTCCGGAACAGACAGCACAATCTTTTACACCGGATGCCACCGGAAATTATGCAGTCGAAATTACTGAAAACGGAATGTGTACGGATACTTCTGCATGTTATTATGTTCTTGTGTCGAATGTGTTTGAAAAAACCACGGAAACTATTGCTGTTTATCCTAATCCGGCCAACGATGTGCTAACGGTTGACCTCAACCATAATAATGGCGGCAACCTGAAGGTGGCTGACTTTACAGGAAAAATAATTATAAATACTACATTTCAGGGATCGAAATTCACCCTTGACATTTCGCAGTTCCCGTCAGGTATTTATAGTTTAAATATTCAGGCAGGCGAAAAATCATTGAATAAAAAAATAATCAAATATTAAACGGCTGGATATTTTGGGCAAGGCTGACCCCATAATTGAAAGGTTATGGGTTTTTTATGTATCGATCTGGGATGTCTGAATGAAACCATGAAATCAGATAATCCCCATCTTTATCGCCATTTGCACAAGCTCTACAATATTTTTGCATTCAGTTTTTGCCAGCGCATTGCGGCGATGGGTATCCACGGTGAGGCTGCTCAATTGTTATTTTTTTTTGCAATGGTTTTGCTGTTGAGGCCTTCCTTTAATTTAACGAGGTAAACATAGCGTTGGATATCGTCAGGGTGATAAAACTCCACAAGCAGGTCGTGGTTAAATTTCTCTTTTGAATAGCCAAGCAGTTTGTCGATGCCTTTTTGTTAGCCGATTTTAAATTCCTTCCAGTTTACTACATAAATAGCCTGACTGGGTAATAATGGATATTCATCCAGTACCTCATAGGATTTTTCCATGCAATCCTTATCCTTGATTTTTTCGGAATAGGTTTTAAAAAAGGCTTTGAATTGCTTGGAGGGCATAATTATAATTCCTTTTTTGGAGTGAAACAGTCAATTGCAAAATTCAAAAAAAAAGCTGATCGATGAACTAACGCACTAAAGAATGAAATAACTACTGCTCGCATTTTTCGCTTACCGAAAGTACCGGAATATTCAGCGCATTGGTGAGCAAGGTTGTTTTGTCGGTATCGGCAATGTAGGCATGTTCTTTCGAGGCATCTGCAATTATGGAAATCAGGTGAATGTCTGCCCTTTCGGCATAATCCAGGATGTGTTTGCCGAATCCAATCGAAAAAGATTCCGGGCTTTCCATTATCACCTTATGCCTGATGTTTCGGTTTTGCATGGTAGCAACAGCCTGCTTAAGGTTGGCTTTGGTAGGATCGAGCAATTCCAGGCCATGTTTCTCAGAAGCATAAATATGCACTTCTGAATTGTACATTTCAGCAAATACAATCACTGCTTCAATCTGTTTATCGAAGATTTTGTGAGGCGCGAGAGGCAACAAAATACGCTCGAAACCCGATTTGGGCATCGCATAATTATGCTGGATGGTGAGAGCAGGAATGGACACTGCTTTTAGCAACTTGAGGATATCCACGCCAAATATTACTTCCCTTATACTTTTATAACCATGACTTCCGATCACAATCATTTTGTAATCACCCGGCCTGGCTATCCGAGAAATTTCTTTCAACACAGCACCCTGACTCACCTCAAAATCAAATTCAACACTTGCTTCTGCAGGTAATTCAGCTACCAAATGCTTCATTTTTTCAAGGGCATTTTTGGTGGAACTGCTGTTTTCAACATTAAATAAAGAAACCTGGCTTTGGCTCTTTAGGGCAATAGAAATAGCAAGAGCCAGAGCATTTTTAGAAACCTCGGAAAAATCGATCGGAACAAGAATTCTTTGGGCAGTCATAAACAAAATATTTTTCGTTAGTAATTATAAATCAAAACAAAACGAAGTGCTATTTAGATTGATTCTGCGCTAAAGTAGAATGATAATTCATTTAGGGTATTGTTTTTAACATAAGTTGGGATAAAAAAAGCAATTTGTGATAAGCCCCTGCCAATCCAATTTTATTGGCTGTAATATTAATTTACAAAAATTATGTTGATTGATTCTGCTGATTAATTTCGATACCCGATACGTTTAGGCGCTATCTGCTCTTTTTCTTGTTTATCCTTTGCTATCAGATAATCCAAAGCCTCATACACACCTTCAAACTCCATATCGTATTTGCTTTCCAACTGCTTAAGTTTTACAGTCAAATCTTTATGACTAAGCGCGTATTGACGAATAAATACAAATGCCCTCATAATAGCGATATTTACATCGATAGCTTTGTCGCTTTTTAAAACACTTGAAAGCATGGATACGCCTTGTTCAGTAAAGGCAAACGGTAAATACCTTATCCCCCCTCTATTGTTTGAGGTGCTAAAATTGCACCTCAAAGAATCCCATTCAACTTTAGTCAACGCGAACATAAAATCAGGAGGGAACCTTTTAATGTTCATCTTAACTGAACGCTTTAGATATTTCGTTTCAGTTTCGTACAATTCTGCCAGGTCAAAATCAAGCATGACCCTTTGCCCTCGTACTTCGTAAATTTTGTTTTGGATAAGTTGTAGTTCCATTTTTTTGTTTTTAATCCGTTTTGTATCCAATTCTTTTACGTTCTTTTTGCTGGACTTCCTGGCTATCTTTTTGCAGCAAATAGTCGATGGCTTCATGCACACCCTTAAATTGCATATCGTATTTACTTTCCAGTTCCTTTAACTTTTCTGTTAATTCCTTGTGTGAAAGCGCATAATGCCTAATAAGAACAAATGCTCTCATAATCATAATATTCACCTCAATGGCTTTATCTGAATTTAGTACCCCGCTCAACATCGCCAACCCTTGTTCGGTAAAAGCAGATGGGGGAGCTGCCTTTGGACGTTAATTTGGGTATGTCATCACAATTTGTGATGACATAGTTTCCCACTCACTTTTTGTAAGTTTGAACATAAAATCAATTGGGAAGCGTTTTAGATTTCTTTTAACCGCTTGATTTAAAACCCTTGCCTCAACTTCATACAGTTCTGCCAGGTCAAAATCCAGCATGACTCTTTGCCCTCGTACTTCGTAAATTTTGCTTTGGATAAGTTGTAGTTCCCTTTTTTTGTTTTAATCCGTTTTGTATCCAATTCTTTTACGCTCTTTTTGCTCGACTTCCTGATGGTCTTTTTGCAGCAAATAGTCGATGGCCTCATGCACCCCTTCAAACTGCATATCGTATTTGCTTTCCAGTTCCTTTAGCTTTTCTGTCAAATCTTTATGGTTTAGCGCGTATTGGCGGATATACACAAATGCCCGCATGATGGCGATATTTACCTGAATTGCTTTTTTCGAATTTAAAACTCCGCTCAACATCGCCAAACCTTGTTCGGTAAAGGCATACGGTAAATATCTTGTTCCTCCCCTGCCCTTTGAGGTTTCAATTTGCAACCTCAAACCGTCCCATTCCTTTTTGTCAAGTTGAAACATAAAGTCTTTTGGAAATCGTTCCAAATTCCTTTTTACTGCAAGGTTTAAGTTTTTGGTTTCAACTTCGTAAAGCTCAGCCAGATCAAAATCCAACATGACCCTTTGCCCCCGAATTTCATAAATTTTGTTTTGGATAAGTTGCAATTGCATGATTTCATTTATTATTAACCAGGAAGATCGACATATTTAAAAAGTTTGCCGATGCACTATATTTCCCGAAAAAAACATACGAATAACTATTAACGGATAACTGTTAACGGATAACCATTCTCACTTTCCTATGCAAAACTTCCCAAAAATATTACCCAAAATTTCCTCCGTAGATACTTCCCCAGTGATACTTCCAAGGTGATAGAGTGCCTGGCGGATGTCGGTGGCGATCAAATCGGAGGGTATTCCTTTTTTGAATCCCTGCTCAATTTCCCTAATCGACTTCAGCGAGTTGCTGAGTGCTTCGTAGTGCCGGGCGTTGGAAACAATGGTGTTGTCGCCAATCTGACCGATGTCCACCGATTTGAGCAGACTGTCGGAAATCAGGTTGATGTTTTCTTTACGCTTGGCCGAAATAAAAATGGTCTCCAGTTCCACCAAATCTTTAAATCCCTTGGGCATTTCCACCATCTGGTCTATTTTATTTCCGATAAGGATTATGCGCTTGCCGGGGTCTTCGAGCAGGTGGCGGTGTTCGTCCAAAACTTCACGCATGGCTTCCACGCTGCTTGTGGCTGCATCAAAAACAAAGAGGATGATTTTGGCTTGTTTTATTTTGGCATGAGTACGTTCGATGCCGATGGTTTCTACCGTATCATCTGACACACGCAGCCCGGCAGTATCGATAAAGCGGAAGGCAATGCCATCGATGATAATGGTATCCTCGATGCTGTCGCGGGTGGTGCCGGGTATTTCGGAAACGATGGCTTTTTCTTCCTGCAAGATGGTGTTGAGCAAGGTAGATTTTCCCACATTGGGCTTTCCTACGATGGCCACCGGAATACCCTTTTTCAGTACGTTGCCAATCGAAAAAGAATTAAGCAGGGCAGATATTTCTTTTTTTAGTTTAGATAAAATATCCATGATTTTGCTGCGGTCGGCAAACTCCAGATCCTCTTCCGCGAAGTCAAGCTCCAGCTCGATAAGGGAGGCAAAATCGACAAGTTCCGAGCGCAGTTGTTTTATCTTATCCGAAAAGCCACCACGCATCTGATCCAAGGCCAGGTCGTGCGAATAGCGGGAGTTGGACGCAATAAGGTCGGCCACGGCTTCGGCCTGCGAGAGGTCGAATTTGCCATTGAGGAAGGCTCGCAGAGTAAACTCGCCGGCATTAGCCATGCGAGCTCCGTGGCTTATCAGCAGCTCGATAACTTTTTGCTGGATATAGGGCGATCCATGACAGGAAATTTCGGCCGCATCATCGCCGGTGTAAGAATGGGGCTGACGATAAACAAAAACCAAAACCTCATCAATCAGTTCATCCTTGTTTACCAAAGTACCAAAATGGATGGTGTGGCTCTTGGCCTTAGCCATGGTAAATCCTTTTTTTTGGGATCGAAACACCCTGTCGAGGATTGAAAAAGAACCAGACCCCGAGAGCCTGATCATAGCTATTGCGCCGGTTCCTGCCGGAGTAGCCAGTGCGCAGATGGTATCTTTTGTATTCATCAGCTGTGGTTTTTTGTTTGACTTGTTAAAAGCAAAATTAAAAAAAATAAGCTAAGATTGATTTTATTATTCCCGGCATTCTTTCACCCTAATTTCACGCCGTTTTGAATAAATACACTAATTTTGCTTTTTTAAAAATTGAATACCATGAATCTATTGCAAATATTGATGTTCACCTTTGGCCCCATGGAAATCGTTATTATCCTGGTAATTGTATTGCTGCTCTTTGGCGGCAAAAAAATCCCGGAATTGATGAAAGGTATGGGAAAGGGTATCAAAGAATTTAAAAAAGGCGTTAGCGAGGATGACGAGAAAAAGGATGACGAAAAGAAAGCTTAGCCTTCGCTTTGGTCGGTGGCTCTTACCAGCGGCTTTAGCACTTTAATAGCCTGCCTTACTGAACTTACACGGCTAAAAATCAACCTAAGTTTATGCTTGGTCTGATCCATTTTAAAGGCTACCGGATTTTGTTTCATATAATTGAGGATATGCGAAAATGCTGCCGACCCATAATAGCTCGATTGCTCATCGCCCACAAAATATCCGATCAGCTTCTCGTTTTTCAGCACCAGTTTTTCAAAGCCAATTTTTTTGGCCAGCCAGCGCAGGCGAATGGTATTTAGCAAGTCATGTACTTCATCGGGTGGTACGCCAAAACGGTCGGTAATGCGTTTCTCGAAGCGCAAAAGCCCCTCTTCGTTACCAATATTATCCAACTCTTTGTACAGGCTAAGGCGTTCGGTGGTAACCGAAATATACGATTTGGGTATCAATATCTGCAAGTCGGTTTCTACCTGACAATCCTGCACAAAATCTTTTTCGGGCTGGTCGCTAAACACACCTTTAAACTCCTCCTCACGCAGCTCAAGCATGGCCTCGTCCAGTATTTTGTGGTACATCTCGTAGCCGATGTCCGAGATAAATCCGCTTTGTTCGCCACCCAGCAGGTTTCCAGCCCCACGTATATCCAGGTCGCGCATGGCAATGTTGAAGCCGCTGCCCAGGTTTGAAAATTCCTCTAAGGCGCGCAGCCGCTTGCGGGCTTCCTGCGTAAGGCTGATTAGCGGCGGCGACAGGAGGTAGCAGAAAGCCTTTCGGTTTGCACGCCCCACACGGCCACGCAACTGGTGCAGATCGCTGAGGCCAAAGTTTTGGGCTTCGTTGATGATGATGGTGTTGGCGTTGGGTATGTCCAGGCCGTTTTCGATAATGGTGGTGGCCACCAGCACATCGAACTCCCCTTCGATAAAGTCGAGCATTACCTTCTCTAATTGTGGGCCATCCATCTGGCCATGGCCTATAGCAATTTTAACGCCTGGGCAAAACTTTTGTATCATGTCCGCCACATCGCGGATATTTTGCACACGGTTATGCACAAAATAAACCTGGCCGTTGCGAGCCACCTCGTAGTTGATGGCCTGACTTATCAGCTCCTCGCCAAAGCCGCGCACCTCGGTATGTATAGGAATACGATTGGGCGGCGGGGTGTTGATAACCGACAAGTCGCGCGCGCCCATCAGCGAAAACTGCAAAGTACGAGGGATGGGCGTTGCCGTCAGCGTTAGCGTATCCACATCCACCTTCATCTGCTTGAGTTTCTCTTTTACCGAAACGCCAAATTTTTGTTCCTCATCGATGATAAGCAAGCCCAGGTCTTTAAACTTAATATCTTTCGACACCAACTTATGCGTTCCTATCAAAATATCCAACTTACCGCTTTCCACATCTTTAAAAATCCGCGTTTGCTCTTTTCGTGTTTTAAAGCGGTTGATATATTCCACGTTGACCGGGAAATCTTCGAGGCGTTTTTTAAAGGTCTTATAATGTTGAAGGGCAAGAATGGTGGTAGGAACCATTATTGCCACTTGTTTGCTGTCGGTAACGGCTTTGAAAGCCGCGCGGATGGCTACTTCGGTTTTACCAAAGCCCACATCACCACACACGAGCCGATCCATGGGGTATTCTTTTTCCATGTCGGCTTTGGCATCCTGCGTTGACTTATATTGATCGGGTGTATCCTCGTATATAAACGAAGCTTCGAGTTCGTGCTGCAAATACGAGTCGGGCGCAAAGGCAAAACCTTTTGCGGATTTGCGTTCGGCGTATAATTTAATAAGGTCTTTGGCAATATCTTTTACCTTTTTCTTGGTGCGCTCTTTCAGCCTTGTCCAGTTGTTGGTTCCCAGCTTATTCAGCTTGGGTGGGATGCCTTCCTTACCCACAAATTTGGCGATGCGATGCAGCGAGTGGATGCTTACATAAAGCAGGTCTCCGTTTTCGTAAACCAGGCGAATGGCTTCTTGTTCCTTGCCGTGATTATCCACGGACTGCAGGCCATCGAAACGCCCAACGCCGTGGTCGATATGCGTTACATAGTCGCCAGGCTGCAAGTCATAAATCTCTTTAAGCGTGAGTGCTTCTTTGCCTTTGTGGCTTTCGCGCAGATGGAAACGATGATAGCGATCGAAAATCTGATGATCGGTGAAGCAAGCTATCTTGTTACTTTTATCGATAAATCCTTCGTGAACAGGTAAGGCGATGGTTTGGTATTCGAGCTTATCGGGGGCAGTGCCTTTTTGGATGGCATCGTCCAGAATGGCCTCCAGGCGGCTGGCTTGCTTGGGATTGCTCGCGAATATCACATTATCGAAACCCAACTTTGTATTATTGTTCAGACTCGAAGTCAGCAGGTCGAAGTTTTTGTTGAATGATGGCTGGGGCAGTACCTCAAAGTTAAAAACCGCTTTGGTTTCCAGGATATTCTTCGGCCCAAATTCGATGGTAGAGAAATCCAGGACTTCGCTAAAAAAGTGCTCACCCGAAATAAATAATCCTTCCGGGTTGATACGGCTATCCTCAAAGCTCAAAGTATCGTAAGCCTGGATGGCCTTATCCAGTTCGTGATCCATGCGATCGATGGTAAGCTTAACATCATCGAACCAGAATGCAGAGTTGGCAGGAAGAAATTTTGTAAAAGAAATCTTTGATTTGCTGTGCTCACGTTTTTGCAGGTCGGGCATTATCGAAATACTGTTGAGCATCGTAAGCGAGAGCTGATTGCCCGGTTCAAAAGTTCGGATGGATTCTACCTCATCGCCAAAAAACTCGATACGATAGGGGAAGTCGCTCGAGAAGGAAAAAATGTCGAGGATTCCGCCTCTAACTGCAAACTGCCCAGGCTCGACCACAAAATCGGCTTCAACAAATTCCAGGTCGACCATAGCCTCGGTCATAAAATCGAGCGAAAGCTTGTCGCTTTTTTTCACCACGAGGGTGTTTTGAGCTATCACATGTTTGTCCACCACTTTTTCGGCCAAAGCCTCGGGGTAGCTTACCACCGCAAAGCCCCGCCGCCGTCTGTGGAGCTTGCTTAGCACCTCGCTGCGCAGCAGGATGTTGGAACTATCGGTGCGCTCGATTTCATAAGGGCGTTTGTAGGAGGTAGGAAAAAACAATACCTTGCGCTTGCTGTATTCCATGTCGCGCTCGCCAAAAAGGCTTTCGAGGTCGTTATGAAAATAGGCTGCTGTTTCCTTGTCGGGAAGGACAAAAATTTGATTGCCCCTTACCGTTTGCAAAACAGATGCGGCCACGAAGGAACGCATCGATCCCTTGCTTCCGGTGATTCGCAGGCGTGCGATTGCCTCATCGCTAAGCTTATCAGCAATTTGCCTTACTGCCGGACTTTGGGCATACAATTCGAGAATTTCGTTAATCGTCAAAATTTTTGTTTTTAATATTTTCTATACTTAGCATGGAATTTATCCTCGCTTCGCTCGGATGTAAATTGCCCCGCGGGCGTAATTTATCTCGCTTCGCTCGATGTAATTTGCTTCGCGTAATTAATTGTAAATATGAATCGTAAGAAATAAAAATAAGTAGCTAAATCTCAACCTTTACAATAAATGATCTCCAATGACCACAAATTACTATCAATTCCCACGCGACCCCTCAATCCCCTTTAGGAGAGACCTGCCCATACATCATCAAGAGAATTACCATCAATGCCGAAAAACCAGAAATCTTCGATTTCATAGTTTTTCGTGCATCCTCGAAAAATTACAAAAATCAAAGATTTTTTATTTTTCGGGATTACGCGCGAAGCGCAAATTACCATTAATTACATATTCTATTATCTTCCCCGTCGCTCCCTTTTTTTCACGTACGTAATCACTGCATATTTTCGATGTCGTTTGCAAATACTCTGAGGCCTTGAGTAAATACTGTGCGATTTGTAAAAACTCACTTTTCGTCTTTACACTAAAGGCCCCTTTCAATTGCACTAGTTCGCGGGCTTCATCAAATTTTTGATAGTTTGGACCAAAAATCACCGGCTGCCCAAAAGTGGCTGCCTCCAAAATATTGTGTATGCCCACGCCAAAACCGCCACCAATAAATGCAAGGCTGGAATATTGATACAGGTGCGATAAAATACCAATGTTATCGATCACCACTACTTGCGCCAGGCTGGCATTGTCATCCGATAATTGCGAAAAACGCAGGCTATCGGCTGGCAGTTTCTTCATCAGTGCCTCAATACGCTCGGGATGCACCTCGTGCGGGGCGATGATGAATTTTAGTTTTTCCGATTTTTGCTGAATAAATTCGAGCATCAATTCTTCATCGGCTGGCCAGGTACTTCCGGCAATAAAAATTCTTGAATCGCCTTTAAATATTTCAATTAACGGAAAATCTTTGGCTTTGCCGGCAATTTCAGCTACCCGGTCGAAGCGCGTATCACCGCTAAGGGTAAACTGCGAAATACCCGCCGCTTTAAGCAGTTGTGCCGAGGTTTCGTTTTGCACAAAAAAATGGTCGAAGCCGCGAAGTACCTTGAGCTGCCACCGGCCATACCATTTAAAAAACCGCTGCCCCGGTCTGAAAATTGAAGAAACCCCGATAACAGGGATATTCCGTTTTTTTAATTCAATCAGATAATTAAACCAATATTCATATTTGATAAAAAAGACAATTTTAGGCTGGGCTATTTTCAAAAACTTCCGTGCATTAGCGCGCGTATCGATGGGCAGGTAAAAGATATAGTCGGCTCCTGCGTAGTTTTTGCGCACCTCATAGCCCGAGGGCGAAAAGAAGGTGAGCAGGATTTTGTATTCGGGAAAGGCTGTGGCAAAGGCTTCGATCAGGGGGCGCCCCTGCTCAAACTCGCCCAGTGAGGCGCAGTGAAACCAGGCCAAAGGCTTGCTGGTATCCACTTGTGAAGCGAGATTTTTAAAAATATCCTTACGCCCGGCTACCCATTGCACAGCCTTTTTGTTGAACAAGGCCGAAACATGAATGAGCAGATGATAGCTGTAAATGATGAGGTTGTAAATAAAAGCCATTCGGATATTTTAACTTGAAATAATGATGCAAGTGGGTTTTAGAAAAAATAAAACGGGTCGGGCTGTCTGCGGCTGAGAGGGATAATCCAGGCCACCCTGATGCCGGTGAGCAAATCAAGCCGCTGGCTGTCATCGCGGCGCATGGTGTCAAAATTCATCGAACGGCGGTTTTTGGTCCAGGCCTGAGCAAATTCCAGTCCCACAAAAAAGTTGGCCAGCCGGGTTCGTCCGATGTGCATGTAGCCGATAAACTGCGCCGTACTAAAGCCATCGCTGAAGCGATCGTATCCTTTCTTGTAATCGCCATCCAGCGAGGCAACCAGGTTTTGCTTGACCTCAATTTTAATTTTGTGCTGCATGTATCCGGCACCAGCCATGATGACAATGCCCGAGTTGCGATTCTTTTTTGACAATGGAATTAATTTCCCCACACGGGCAGTGGTGTAAAAGCCGCGTTCAAAAAAAGTAATATCAGCGATAAGTCCCTCATCGTTGGTTACAAATCCATCATCGTTAATGAGGTTGGTAATCAGGCTGTCCTCATTGATGGTGTTGCCAAAGATAAAATTAAGGTCGGCATTAAAAATCCAGTTGGAGGCAGTTTTGTGGAAAAATCCCGGCCCTATGGTAGAACTTTGTCCAAAGCGATCAGCCATATCGCCGCCCGGCCATTGGTAAGAAAAGGAGGGGTAAATTCCCCAAACGGCATCTGCTTTTTGTTGCACAGTATCGGCCTGCGCCCAAAGCAATGCAGGGAAACAGGATAGAACAAACAAAATAGTAAATTGTAAATTTTTCATTTTCATGATGTGGAAAACGCAAAAATAGTTTTTTGATTATTAGCAGGGGGAAAATAAAGGGGTGACATTGACATTTTGAGCGTTCATCGAAATTTTTGGCTTTAATGCAGAAATAAAACAGGTAGTCTTATTTTCAATCGGATTTTAGCCTCCGAGTAAAGTATTTCTTTCCTAATTATTTCATAGTCTTTATAAATAGGCTTTTCAAGAAGGCGTAACTCAATTTCGTAGAAGTATTCATGAATTTTCGAATTCATTGTTTATTTTCCCTGGAGATTCAAAATATATTCCTCAGCATTTTTATTCATTTCAATAGTTGAAGCCCATTCAATAAAATCAACAAAAAGGAGGGAAAAGTGGATTTATAAAAAAAACTATTCCCTAACCAGGCTAAACCCGTTGCTTATCAGATTGACCAGTGCAGGATCGGCTTCCTGTTTTTTGAGTAAATAAGCAGTGATTTCTCCGGCCAAAACGGGATGAATATTTTGCTTTTCGAGAATTTCCAAAATTTCCAATGGCAGCAGCCACTCAGCGGGATAGTTTTGTTTTAAGGTTTCAAAAACCGATTTTAGCTCCGATGTCCCTCGCGTGGCTTCTCTTATTTCGCCTACCTGTGCATACAAGCGGTGAAGGCTAAGCGAGCTTTCGGAATGGATAATTTTGTGGGTCTTTTCGTGGGGCGGCAAAAATTCAAGCCCAAAGGCACTGGCATCGGCGGGGCCGCTGTAAACGGATGTGATGCGCTCGCCCACGGCCATATCAAACTTGCCCCAGGCAGGTTCAAATAATATTTTATCTTCAAAATGTACCCTGCAATCGCTGAAAGTAAAAAGCAGGTTTTTATCCGCCTTGCGAAAAACATCATCGAGCTTGCCCTCAACCACAAGTCCTGTTTCAAATTCAATTTTACATCTTTCGCCCTCTGCAATTCCTATTTCAACCAACTCGCTGGTAGAAAGCAATTCGGGAGGAACAGTGGAGTTTTTGAAATTCCCTATCGGCGAGCCAAAGCCATCGCGATGATAAGCCTTGCCATGGCCTTCCAATTCACGATTATTCCACGCAAGCTGGGTTGGCGAATTGATTTTGAGATATACCGGTTCGCCACAGTTAGTCAGAACTTCGGCAAAGGTGCCTGAAACCTGCAAGCCCGACGAGTAAACCGCTGTGGCAGTATTTTCGGAAGCAATGGCCTTTTGCAAGCCGTAAAACCCGCCGCGCTTTAAAGCCATGCGCCCTGCAAACTGGTGCAAAACCTCCGTTAAATAATCGAAGTTGGGCGTAACAAAAAGCTGGGGCTGGCGCGTAGTGATATCAAAACTGTAATTGACCGCATCGATGGAGTAAGGCAGTTTTTCCACCTCCGGTTTCAGGCAGCTAAAACTTTCGCCGATGGAAGATAGCAAACCGGCACCATAAATTTTAGGCTGATGCAAATCGCCAACCAGGCCATATTCTACCGTCCACCAGTGCAGGTTGCGAATCAGCGACATCTCGGAGTTTTCGCCCATTTGCTGCTCAATCTCATCGAGCACTCTTTCGGCGTTTCCGATGGCTTGTTTTGCTGAGTAGGGATCAGCCTTGAGTATCGAAAGATGGCGAATGGCTTCGTATTGGCGATAATCGTTGGCCGACGAAAGTGCCTTGGAGCCAATTACGCCAAACAGGCGCAGGTATTCGGCGTAGTGCGGGTCGGCGATAATGGGCGCATGGCCGGCAGCTTCGTGAATGATGTCGGGAGCCGGGGTGTATTCGATTTGGTCGATGGGGCGGATATCGGCAGCAATCACCAGCACGTTGTAGGCCTGAAATTCCATGAATGCAGCCGGCGGAATAAAACCATCCACGGCCACGGCGGCCCAGCCAATTTCTTTCAGGATGCGGTTCATGCCATACATCCGTGGTATGCGCCCGATGCTGATGCCGGTTTTTTGCAGCCCATCCAGGTAGGAGCCGTGCGCAACCCTGGAGAGGTATTTTACATTTTGCCGCATCACATATCGCCACACAGCATGATCTTGCTCGGTGTAGGCATTGTAAGGCTGGTCGATAACCAGGCTCATCAGGTGTTTGGGTAGTTTGTCGAGTACTGCATTGCTTTGCATCATTGCGCCTTTCCTATTTGGATTTAATCAAAATAATTGTCAAAAATAGAATTTTGGGAATAGCATCCGCTGTGGCGAATTCGAATTTTAGAAATATTAACGAGCAGATTTTGGTTTTATCTTTCCGGGGTGATTAGCGCGTACCATTTTGTATCAAATCAGCTATCGGCCTTTAACACTCCCACGAAGGCGGATGCCGTATTTGTTTTCGATAAATTTGAAATACCAGTAAAGCTGATAGTTTACTTCTAAACCATAATCGATATTGGGATCGTAGTCGATGCGGTATTCAAAAGGCGATGTGTGCATGGATGACAGCACACGATTGTTCCAGTCGATAACATAAAACTGATTTTTGTTGTGGTAGTAATCGTTGGTATAATACCACCGCGGCTTGGCATTGGTTGCTATCCAGCTTTCAAATCCGGTTTCGATAATCAGGATTTCGTATTCGGTGGTGTCGCCCTGCTGAATGGTCAGGGTGTACGTCTGGGGTAAAATTGCGTTGGCGGCATTTGAATTGGATACAAAAAAAGAAATCGCAGCTATGCAAAAAATGATTGAAATAATGAATGCTTTCATTTTAACCTCCGGTTTATTTGTGTTGTAATTAATAACAAAATTAAAACAAAAATGGTAAGATACTAAATAAAACTATGGAAATAGTTGTAGAACTAAAATATTAGTTTCACTTTTGCGTTCTTTAAATTATTCATCAATAAATTATTTGACATGAAAGAACTAACAAGAGCCGAGGAGCAGGTGATGCAAATTTTGTGGAAGATCAAAAAGGGTTTCGTCAAAGATATCCTCAAAGAATTTTCTCAACCAAAGCCCGCCTACACCACGGTTTCCACCATTGTCCGCATCCTGGAGCGGAAACAATTTGTGAGCTACAAGGCCTTCGGCAAAAGCCACCAGTACTATCCGCTGGTTTCCAAAAAAGAATATTCCGGTACTTATTTAAAAGGTATGGTGCAGGGATATTTTAGCAATTCGTACAAGCAACTGGTTTCGTTTTTCTCGGAGGAAAGTAAGCTGAGCATTAAGGAAATGGAAGAAATCAAAGCGATGATAGAAGCACAAATCGAAATTCAAAAAAAGGAAGAACAACAATAAGCACTTTTTTTATCCACATCAAAAACCCGATAAAAATGGACACACTTATTTTATATCTAATGCAATCCGGCATCAGCCTTTTGTTGCTGTACGGGGTTTACCGATTTTTTTTAAGTCGCGATACCTTTTTCCAGACCAACCGCTTGTATTTAATCATTGCCATTATTTTCTCGCTGCTTGTTCCCTTGCTCCCATTAAATATTCCGATGGACAGCAGCAGCCCGGTAGGATCCATCATGCTCGACACCCTTGTGGTTAACAGTTCTAAAATAAGTCCTGCGCCAGGCCACAGCTTCGATATCTTTCAGGTGCTTACTTATTTATACCTAATCGGAGCCATCGTTTTCCTATTACGCTTTTTATTGCAAATTGGGCAGATATTTATGATGATCCACAAATATGGCGTTTCGCGCTACCGGGATTATAAAATTGTAAACACCAGCGGTGATTACGCGCCCTTCTCATTTTTTGATTTGATTTTTATCAATCCGAAAAACCTAAGTCAGGACAATCTCGATACCATTATCGATCATGAGCGGGTTCACATCCGCCAGGGGCATACGGTGGAATTGCTCTTGTTTGAATTGCTCACCGTGGTTCAGTGGTTCAACCCGGTGGTGTGGCTTTATCGCAAATCAATAAAAACGGTACACGAGTACCTGGCCGATGAAGGGGTATTGACGGGCGGCTGCAATACGCTGGATTATCAGCATCTGCTGCTTAGGCAGGCTACGGGAATTCAAGTAAACGAGTTTACCAATAATTTCAATCATTCATTAATTAAAAAACGCATTATTATGATGACAAAAACAAAATCGACATTTGTGGCAAGGCTAAAGCTCTTGCTGGCTACACCGGTGGCTCTGCTGCTGGTGGTGGCATTTACCGCTTCGCCCTACCTAAGTGCGATAGCGCAAAACGAAAAACCAATAATCGTTGCTCCCGCTACACAAAACCAGGACAAAAATCCACAGGATAAATCTGTGTTTACGGTCGTGGACGAAATGCCAATGTTTCCGGGTGGAGATGAAGCAAGAATGAAATACCTTAAGGAAAATATCGCGTATCCCGAGGAGGCACGCAAGGCTGGAATTGAGGGAGTAGTGTATATCACTTTTGTAGTGGAAGCCGATGGGTCGATGTCGGATATAGGTATTTTGCGCGGCATTGGCGGGGGCTGCGACGAAGAAGCTATGCGCGTAATCGAAGGGATGCCCACCTGGCAGCCTGGCCTACAACGCGGCAAGCCGGTGCGGACGCAATTTAATATGCCCATAAGATTTACCCTGGGAGCAGGCGATAAAGAAGAACAGGGAAAAGATGTAAAAAATCCGCCACCACCGCCACCCCTAAAAAAGGCCGGCGAAAATCCAGGCAAAGTTTCACCGCCACCTCCTCCTAAGAAAGAGATAAAGCAGAATTAACAAAAAAGCCTTTCAGAATTTGCTCTGAAAGGCTTTTTGCTTGGCGGAGAGTGAGGGATTCGAACCCCCGGACCCGTGAAGGTCAATGGTTTTCAAGACCACCGCAATAGACCACTCTGCCAACTCTCCGCTGCAAAAGTACACTTTTTTTAAACTGAGCAAATTTTTCTCCGTCTTTTATCCCCAATTCCTATTCGCCATTGGCAAGCTATAGGGGCGACAAACCGTAAACTGAAATTCGTTAGCCAATCGCTTTTTTTTGTAGCTCCCTGGCTTGTCGTATTTTACTTTTGATGAACTTCGTTTTTTATCAAAAATATTAAATACAATTTGCCATGTTTACAAAACGATATTTTCTTATTCTTACTGCATTTTTGCTATCGGCTGTTGCCCTGGCACAGGCTCCCAAATTTGTAGAAGCCCACTTTTTATATTCCAAATTTTATTCTCCCACCGATGGTCCTTATGTCGAAACCTATCTTTCGGTAACGGGCAGCAGTGTAAATTACATGCTACTCGACAATGGGAAATTCCAGGGAAAAGTTGCGGTATCTATTGTTTTTACGCAGGATTCAAACGTAGTTAGCTTTGATAAATACGAAATCCTGAGTCCTGAAATCGTTGATACTTCCAATGTAGAAATCAATTTCCTGGATCAACAGCGCTTTTCGCTTCCCAATGGCACTTACACCCTCGCCATCCAGATTAATGATGTGAATAGCGATTACAAACCCGAGCCTGCTGAACAGATCATAGAACTCGATTTTCCTAAAGATAAACTGTCCGTGTCGGGCATACAACTCGTGGAATCGTACACTGAAACTGCCCAAGAAAATGTGCTTAGCAAAAGCGGTTACGATTTGGTTCCTTACGTGTACAACTATTTGCCGGCTATGGCCAAAAGTCTGAGTTTTTATAGTGAAATTTATAATGCGGACAAGGTGGTGGGTGCCGATGGGCAATATCTGATCAACTATTATTTGGAATCGTACGAAACCGGAAAAAAACTCAACAAATTCACCAGCTTCAAACGCGAGCATGCCAAAAATGTAAATATCCTCTTTGCTAATTTCAACATCACTGAACTTCCCACCGGAAATTACCGGCTTATTGTGGAGGCGCGAAGCCGCAGTAATGAGGTGATTGCTTCCAACAAGCTGTTTTTTCAGCGCAACAACCCCGACTACGATGCCAATTATCTGGAGTATGCAGGAGTTACACCTAACAATTCCTTTGTTGACCGGATTACCTCGATCGACACCCTGCGCCAGTACATCGACTATATCATTCCTATAGCCACGAATATGGAATTAAATTTTATCACTTATCAAATCGACAAGGGTGATGCAGACCTGGAAGCCATGCAGCGTTTCTTTTTCAATTTTTGGCTCGACCGCGATGATTTAAATCCCGAATATGCCTGGAAGCAATACCTAAGCTCGGTTGACCTGGTGAATGAACAATTTGGTGCGCCTGGCAAAAAAGGAACACGGGGCTACAAAACCGATATGGGTCGTGTATATCTAAAATACGGTCCGCCCAACACCATTACCGACCGTCCCTTCGATGCCAGCACTTCAGGGATGAGCATTGGTACCGACCCGGGTGATATCGGCGATGCCGGTACAGTTCCTTACCAAATTTGGCACTACTACACCATCGAAAGTCTGAACTTGCGTAACTGCAAATTTGTTTTTGCCAACATACATATTGCCCTCAACGACTACAAGCTTATACATAGCAATGTGCCAGGCGAAATTTACAACGCCAACTGGCAAGCCGAGCTGCACTGGCGTTTCCAGCATGGAGCCACAATGCCCGATCAGGATAGATATGGTGGGAAATCCGGTGAATATTACAATAACCCCCGCTAATTTTTAAACCAAAAATGATTATTTTTCGCTGGAGCTAAGGCGGTTTTTATAACTTTGCCGTTGTGATGAAAACTGCAATCGTTATACTTAACTGGAATGGCCGGCTTTTTTTGGAAGCCTTTCTACCCAAGATCATCGAAACTTCCAGAGGAATAGCCGAGCTTATTATTGCCGACAACCAGTCGAGCGATGATTCGGTGGCTTTTCTCCAGACCAATTTCCCTGAAGTACAGATTATTCACACGGGTGGAAACCTGGGCTATGCCGGCGGTTACAACAAAGCCCTGGCGCAAATTGATGCGGAATATTATCTGCTGCTCAACTCCGACATCGAGGTCGGCCAAAACTGGCTTGAGCCATTGATTGCCTTGATGGACAGCGACCCAACGATTGCCGCCTGCCAGCCCAAGATACTTTCGTTTAAGGAACGCGAAAAATTTGAATATGCCGGTGCCGGTGGCGGTTTTATCGACCGTCTGGGCTATCCCTTTTGCCGGGGGCGAATTTTCCAATCCATCGAAAGCGACCGGGGGCAATACAACGATACCAGCGAAATATTTTGGGCCAGCGGTGCCTGTTTTTTCGTGCGTGCCAAATGCTACCATGAGGTGGGCGGCCTGGACGAAGATTTTTTTGCCCACATGGAAGAAATCGATATTTGCTGGCGGCTCAAGCACAAGGGCTACAAAATTATGTATTGCGGCAGATCCACAGTATATCACGTGGGTGGCGGCTCACTTGATAAGTCATCGCCAAAAAAAACCTACCTCAACATTCGCAACAACAACACGATGTTATACAAAAACCTGCCACGCCGACAGTTGTACCCGGTTTTTATCAGCCGCTTGTTTCTCGATTCGATGGCGGCGGTTAAGTTTTTGATCGATGGTGGTGTGCGCCACTTTGCCGCCGTTACCCGCGCCCACTTTGGTTTTTATCTCTCGTATCGCAAAAACCGCTTCAAACGCAAACTGATAAAGCATAGCCAGGTATCAATGATCTATACGGGCAATATTGTAGTAGATCATTTTTTTAAGCAGCGTAAAAGTTTCGACCAGCTCGATCAAGGAAAGATAAGGCAGAAGGCAGAATGAATGAATCATAAAAGTAATTCAAATGTGGATTTTGGAATGATGGGTAGAGACGCGATGCATCGCGTCTGCACGATTAACAAATAACGATTAACGGATAGCGATTAATGCCGCCCTTCGGGCGATCCCAGGATTTAAAAATCCCGGATTTACAACATCCTCGAAAAATTACGAAAATCATAGATTTTCTATTTTTCGGGACGATTAACGAACAACAAAGCTCTCCACCGCCAAACGGTACGAATCGAGGCCAAAGCCAATAATGCTGCCACGTGCTGCGGGTGCAATATAAGAAACATGCCTGTAATCTTCGCGATCAAAAATGTTGGAAATATGCACCTCCACCACTGGGGCGGTAATGGCACGCACTGCATCGCCAATAGCCACCGAAGTATGCGTGTAAGCCCCGGCATTGAGGATAATACCATCCGCCGAAAAACCCCGCTTATGCAAGGCATCTATCAGTTCGCCCTCGATATTGGATTGAAAAAAAGAAAAATCGATATCGGGATAACGTGCCTTCAAAGCCTGCAAAAAGCCCTCAAAGGTTTCGTGTCCATAAATACTTTCTTCGCGGTTTCCCAGGAGGTTAAGATTTGGCCCGTTGATAATCGCTATTTTCATCAGCTTTTGGATTTTGGGCAAAATTAGCTAAAGTGCCGGAAATAAAAAACGGACTTCATCTAAATTTGAAGTCATCCGATGAATCCCATCAAGCAGAAGCCCCTTTATATTTTTGCCTCTTAACAAAAATTTAATGCAAATAAATGTTCATTTAGAGAATCATAATTCTATTTTCGCGGCAATTAGGGGATATCATTATAAGAATTAATAAATGTTAATAAATGGTGAAAAAAACTTTTTCAGTTTTGCTTCTATCTCTGGCTTAATGTCTATTTTGGTCAGCTCAAATTATGAATTAAATTATCAATAATTATTTTTTAACACTTTTAAATTTAACGTTTTAAACATCAAAAACTTCAATTAAAATGAAACAAAATTTACTAAGTTTGATTGTTGCCTTTGCGTTGCTCTTTGCTGCGAATGTGGGCTTTAGTCAGGATGCTGGAACATCTGGTATTCAGGGACAGGTTATTGGCACCAATGGCGAAACATTGCCGGGTGCAACGGTTATTGCTGTGCAATCGACTTCGGGGTCGCAGTATGGCACGGTTACCGATTTGGATGGGAATTTTTCCATCGATAAAATGATGTCGGGCGATTATGCCATAACATTTACCTTTGTAGGCTACACCGAAAAGGAGATGACCACCAATTTAGGAAAGGGTCAGAAAAAATTTCTTGGTAAAATAAAGCTCGAATCGCAGGCTATTGGTTTGGCGGGTATCAACATTATTGCCGACCGTGCCAAAGAACGAGAAACTCCGGTTGCCTTTTCGAATATCGAAAGCAAGCAGCTTAAAGAACAATTGGGTTCGCGTGACATTCCACTGGTTTTAAATGCTACTCCAAACGTATATTCTACCCAGCAGGGTGGTGGTGCCGGTGATGCCCGTATCAACGTAAGGGGTTTTAACCAACAAAATGTTGCTATTATGCTGAACGGTGTTCCTGTAAACGATATGGAGAATGGTTGGGTTTACTGGTCGAACTGGGACGGAATTGGCGATGCTACTTCTTCTATTCAGATGCAGCGCGGCCTGAGTGCTGTTAACCTTGCTACCCCTTCGATTGGTGGTACCATGAACGTAATTTCGAGTCCTGCCGAGCAAAAAGGCGGTGTTACCTTTAAGCAGGAATATGGATCAGGATCTTTCTTTAAAACTACCTTGATGGCTCACAGTGGCCTGGTTGACGGCAAATGGGCAATCAGTGCCGGCGGTGTTCGCAAAACAGGAGTAGGTGTGATTAACAAAACATGGACGGATGCCTGGGCCTATTACCTCGGAGCAAGTTACAATATCAACTCCAAAAATAGATTGGAATTGTATGCAATGGGAGCACCACAGCGTCACGGTCAAAACCTTTACAAGCAAAATATTGCTGCTTATGACCAGGAACTTGCTAAAGATGAATTTGACTATCCACAAGAAGCACTCGACAAATTCCCAGAATCGGTAAACGGACGCTATTACAACGAAAACTGGGGAGAGGTTTCGCATAAATATACCGGCAAACAATATTGGAACGGTAAAGAACACGATCGTTATAATGAGAATTTTATCAACGAAAGAGAAAATTATTATCACAAGCCACTTGTGAACTTAAACTGGTATTCGCAGCTAAATGATGATCTGAATTTATTTACTACCGCATACTATTCAGGTGGTACAGGTGGTGGAACCGGAACTTATGGAAGTGTGAAATGGGATTATTCAGGCCCATCACGTATGGTTGACTTTAATCAAACCATCGCCAATAACACACAAAGTGATACTGCTTTTGGTGTTCTTAGAAATTCCACGAACAACCAGTGGACTATTGGTGTGATTTCAAAATTGAGATGGAAAATTACCGAGAACTTCAAGGCATCAGTGGGTATCGATGGCAGAACTGCCGAAATTGGACACTTCAGAGAAATAAGAGATATGCTGGGCGGCAAATTTTATCATTTTACAGGAAATGATTTCGATTCAGATAGCCAGCATAATAAAGTTTTAGGCGATAGAGTTGACTATGATTTTACCAACACTGTTAATTGGTTTGGTGGATATTTGCAGGGTGAATATTCTAATGGCAACCTTACAGCCTATGGTACTGCCGGATACTCGATAATAAAATATAACTATACCAATCATTTTAAAATGGCAGAAAATAGTTCAGATGAGCTTACCGCAGAATCTGATGGCATTGGTGGTTACCAGATAAAGGGAGGCTTAAGCTATACTTTTACCGAAACTGTTAGTGCATTTGCAAACGCTGGTTTGGTTTCAAAAGTGCCAATTTTTGATGCTGTAATCAACGACCGCGATGGTACGATTGCCAAAGATCCCGAGAATGAAAAATTCACCTCATTGGAAGCCGGTGTAATGTTCAGAAGTATAGATAATCGCTTTTGGGTTACCGGTAACTTTTATTACACTACCTGGAAGGATCGTACACTGAGTGTGGGTGTTCAAAACGAAGATGGTTCTGAAGGATTTGTTTTCCTTACGGGAATGGCTCAAAAACATTCAGGTTTTGAAATCGAAGGTAACTGGCGTCCAATTAATTGGCTCGCCGTTAATTTTGCAGGTTCTATTAACGATTGGGTTTACACGGATGATGTATCTGGCACCTATAAAGATTATGCAAATCCGGATGATGAAATTGAATACAACTATTATGTAAAAGACTTGAAAGTTGGTGATGCTCCACAAACTCAGTTTATCCTTGGCGCAACAGTTTACCCAATCGAAGGAATGCGTGCGCAGATTCTTGGTAAGTATTACGCTAATTATTATGCTGATTGGGATCCGTTCTCAAGAGATGACGAAGCTGTGAAAGGCGAACAAGTATGGAAAACTCCATCCTACAGTGTATTTGATTTCCACTTTGGCTATGAGTTGCCATTTGAAACTACCGGTGCTTCCTTCGAAGTATTTGCTCATATTTTTAATATGTTCGATACCAAGTACATACAGGATGCTACTGATAACAGCCCATATAACGGTTATTATGGTGAGAATAATGAATACTCGCACACCGCTGTTTCTGCAGAAGTATTTTTAGGATTGCCAAGGACTTACAACATTGGCCTCCTGATTAACATCCACTAATATTCCGTGTTGAACATACAAAGGGGTTGCTTGACTATTGGGCAACCCTTTTTTTTTTAGATTTATGAATATGACTCCTCGCAAATCAATATTTTGGCTTTTAATATACTGTATTTTCGTATTTCTTTACGGATGTAAAACTTCCAATGAAGGTGTGGATTCGCAGCCCTACCTCATTGTCCTCTCGATGGATGGCTTCCGCTGGGATTATGCCGATAAAGCCAAGACCCCGAATCTGGATAAACTTTTGCAAAACGGAGTAAAAGCCGAAAGGATGATTCCTTCGTTTCCCACCAAGACTTTCCCCAACCATTACACGATGGCTACGGGTTTATACCCCGATCATACCGGTATAGTAAACAACAGCTTTTACGATCCCGAAGACCAAAGATATTATACCGTGCGCGATCGCGATGCGGTGGGCGATGGTACTTTTTATGGTGGCGAACCTATCTGGAATACCGCCGAAAAGCAAGACCTGAAAGCGGCCACACTTTTTTGGGTTGGCTCCGAGGCCGATGTGCAGGAAATAAGACCGTCAATCTGGAAGCCTTACCAGCACGATATGCCTTATGGCGATCGGATCGACACCGTGATTTCGTGGCTGCAAAAACCTGCCGAAAGCCGCCCGCATCTTATTATGTGGTATTTTGATGAACCCGATGGCATTGGGCATGGCTTTGGCCCCGACAGCCCCGAGATGGTTCAAACCATTCAAAACCTCGATTCTTTGCTCGGCGTATTTATGGATAAGCTGGAGCAAGTTCCAATCCATGAAAAAGTGAATTTTGTCCTCACCTCCGACCATGGCATGGGAAATATTTCGCAGGAAAAATCGGTCATGCTTGTTGATTTCATCGACACCACCTGGATTGCCAAAATTCAGGGTGGTAATCCCATCTGGAATATTTTGGCTAAGGATGGCTATGACGATGAAATTGAGCAAGCACTCACGGGCGTGCAGGGCATCTCAGCCTGGCGCAGCAACGAAGTTCCCGAAAGGCTGCATTACGGAAGCAGCCCACGCACCCTGGATTTTACCGTAGCAGCCGACAGTGCATGGAGCGTTTTTTACAACCAGATGGGAAACTATTTTGGCGGCACCCATGGCTACGACAACGCCAACCCCGACATGCACACGATTTTTTATGCCACCGGCCCGGCCTTTAAATCGGACGGAAAAGCCTATGCTGCTTTTCCCAATGTGTCGCTCTATCCTTTGATGTGTGAGATATTAGGCTTAAGCCCCGCACCCAACGATGGGAAATTGGAGGATATGAAGATTGTGCTAAAATAGGATTTCCCGGAATGTAAAGACGCACGGCCGTGCGTCTCTGCGAAATGATAATTATGAAACACAAACTAATCCTTGCTTCCAAATCGCCGCGCCGTCAGCAATTGCTCGCTGACATGGGTTTTGATTTTGAAACCAGAACCAAAGACGTGAATGAAGATTTTGATGATGCGCTATCCAAAGAGGCGGTGGCCATTTATCTCTGCGAGAAAAAAGCAAAAGCCTTTTCTGAGGATGAAATTGCCGATGATGAAATCCTCATTACTGCAGACACCATTGTTTGTTTGGATGATCAAATATTAAACAAACCCGGCGATCGCAACCACGCCATCCAAATGCTGAATATGCTTTCAGGCTGCAAACATGAAGTAATTACTGGGGTTTGCCTGCGCAGTAAAAATCGGATGCGTTCCTTTTTTGTGAGCACTGCCGTTTATTTTAAAAAACTTTTGCAGGCGGACATCGAATATTACGTGGATACTTTTAAGCCCTTTGACAAGGCGGGTGCCTATGGTATTCAGGAATGGATCGGCTACACCGGCATCGAAAAAATCGAAGGCCCCTATTTTAATGTGGTGGGTTTGCCTACGGCTAAGTTGTATGAGGAGTTGAATAGATGGTGATTTGCGCTTCGCGCGTCATCCCGAAAATTAGAAAATTTTCAATTTTCGTAAATTTTCGAGGATGTTTTAAATCCGGGATTCTTGAATCCTGGGCTCGAAAAAAGACGAAATCGAAGATTTCTGTTTTTTCGGCATTTGCGCTTCGCGCGTAATTTGTAGTCATTGATAGTAATTTGTAGTAATTAAGTTGATAATAATGAACGGATGACGATTAACAATTAACAAATAACAATTAACAAATAACGATTAACAAATTTTACCCTGAGCTTGTCGAAGGGAACAAACAACGATTAACAAATAACGATTAACGAATATCCATTTCCTTCTCCCGAAATGCTATCTTAGCCGAATTAACGTTGATTAGATAAATTTTTTCTTGATGAATTCAGATTCCACCCCCAAAGCATTGCATTCGGAAATTCAAAATCTTCATGGCGAGATATCGGCTATGCGCGAAAGCCTGAAAGCATCGCAGAAGGAGATATTGGAATATCGGCAAATCGTCGAAAATGCCAATTCGGCGATCTTGAAAATTTCGTTCAACGGGAATATCGAGTATATGAATCCCTTTGCGCAGGAATTATTTGGCGAAATGATGAGTGATGGTGACCTCAAAATCGTTTATCAGAATGTGCTAAACAAGACCACTGATGAACAGATGTCGGTTGCCCGGATGATCGATAAACTCTTAGAAAGCGAACTGAAAACCCTGCAACATGAAAGGTATATTAAAACCCAAAGGGGACGAGAGCTTTGGATATCGTGGACCAACCGCTTGCTATACGATGAGGGTAATAAAGCCCGCGGACTGATTGCTATTGGCGTGGATATTTCAAAGCGTAAACTGGCAGAAGATGCCATGCGCGAAAGCGAGTTTAACCTTACCAAGGCGCAGGAAGTTGCCAAGATTGGCAGTTGGGTTTGGGAGACCGATTCGGACAATATTCATTGCTCTAATTATTTGCTTAACATATTTGGCATTTTTCCGGTGTCGAGTTACAGGCATTTGCTAAAACAGCTCGATGGCATTATTTATCCTGAATACCGTAATTTTATCAATCAAAAAATTTCAAAAGCGGTCAACAAGGGTACTACCGAATCCTATACCTATCGCATCCTTCATCCTTCGGGAGAGATGCGTTGGATTATGGAAGAGATTTCGCTGCTTGGCGACATCAATAAGCGAAAGCAAATGCTCATTGGTACTGTGCGCGACATTACCGATCAAAAGCGCGCCGAGGATAAGTTGAAAGAGTATCTGCTAATTGTGTCCTCATCGAGCGAGCTGATGTCGCTCATCGATCTCGATTATCGTTATGTTAACGTAAATCAGGCGTATCTGGATGCCTATCAAAAAAAATCGGACGAAATTGAAGGCCATACCGTGAAAGAAATGTTTGGAGCCGAAACTTTTTATACCATTATCAAACCCAACATCGACAGATGCCTGCTGGGCGAGCATCTAACCGATCAATATTGGTTTGCTTTTCCCAATGGTAAAAACTGTTTCATGGATGTAAAATACAATCCGGTGCTCGAAATGGACGGTACTATTTCGGGGGTAACGGTAAGCGCACGCGATATTACGGATCTGAAAAAAACGGAAGAGCAGTTGAATATTTTTAAGCTCTTTGCGCAGGAATCGGGCGTGGGCTTTGGCATGGCCAATATGGATGGCGAAATTACTTATGTTAATTCGCGATTGAGCAGCATGGCCGGCTATTCCGAAACATCGGCACTGATGGGCGAAAATATCCTGAAAACTTTCCTCGGTGTTTACAAGGTTAAACTTTTTAACGAAATATTGCCTGTTATCAAAACCAAGGGACAATTCACCGGCGAAATGGATATTGTTCGCAAAGATGGGATTGTGATACATACCATAGCCAACTTTTTTATCATCCGCGACCAGCAGGAGGCTCCGGTATCTTTTGCACTTACCATTACCGATATTACCGACCGCAAACTGGCTGAAGAAGCCTTGCAGCAGAGCGAAAATAATTTTCGTACCATTTTTACCAATGCAGCCATAGGTATCGATGTTGTGGACGAAAAAGGAAAGTTTGTCCAGGTTAACAAGGCCATTGCTCAAATGTTGGGTTATAGTACAAAGGAATTGATGCGTATGAAAGTTGCCGATGTTACCTGGCCTGATGATCGAGGATTGAGCAAAAAGAGTTTAAAGGATATTTTTACCGGGAAGAAAAACTTTTACCGTATTCAGAAACGCTATCGTCGAAAAGACGGAAATTTTTTCTGGGCTGATCTCTCGGTTGCAAATTATCACGATGTGGTGAATAATCGTAAACTGGCCATCGGCACCTTAATCGATATTAGCGAAGCTAAGCACCTGCATGAAGAATTGCACCTGTCGCGCGAGGAAGCCATCAAAGCCAATAAGGCCAAATCGGAATTTCTGGCCAATATGAGTCACGAAATACGCACGCCGCTGAATGCCGTCATCGGTTTTACCGAATTGCTCGAGACGATGCTTAATGACAGCAAGCAAATTAACTACCTGCAATCTATTAAAGCCGGCGGCAAAAATTTACTCATGCTTATCAACGATATCCTCGATCTTTCCAAGATTGAAGCCGGCAAGCTGGAGTTTAAATACGAAGCCGTAAATCCCTATTTTTTGATCGAAGAAATCAAGCAAATCTTCTCGATAAAAATTGCCGAAAAGGATATCGATTTTATCGTGGATGTGGAGGAGGACATTCCCGCCAGCCTTATTCTTGACGAGGTAAGGGTGCGCCAGATTATTTTTAACCTGATTGGCAATGCCATAAAATTTACCGAAAAGGGCTTTGTGAAATTTTCAGCCCACAGGTTGATTTCAAAAAATGACAACAGCAAAATTGACTTGCTTGTGGATGTTGAAGATACAGGCATTGGCATACCCATAGACCAACAGAGCCATATTTTTGATGCGTTCCAGCAGCAGAGCGGACAAAGCACCCGCAAATATGGCGGTACGGGATTGGGATTGTCAATCAGCAAACGCCTGGTGGAAATGATGGGCGGCCACATTTCGCTGAAAAGCACGGAAGGCAAGGGATCGGTATTTTCGTTTTCCTTGCCGGGAATTGCCATTGGGGCAACCGTGGATGATGCTATGGCCGAGGATGATCTGGATGTGGGGAACATTGAGTTTGAACCAACAAAAATATTAATCGTTGATGATGTGGAATCAAATCGACGCATCATAAGCGAAAATTTTTCAGCACCACACATTACGGTTGTCGAAGCCGAAGACGGCCAAAAAGCCCAACTACTGGCTTCCCAATTTATGCCGGATGTTATTTTTATGGATATTCGTATGCCCGTGATGGATGGCTTTGAAGCCACGCGGCTGATAAAAACCAGAAAGAAAACCCGCCACATCAAAGTCATCGCACTCACCGCTTCGGTGCGTAGCGAGGATCAGGATGATAATTATCAAAAATATTTCGATGGCTATCTGTGCAAACCAGTTACCCGCGCCGAGCTTTACCGCGAACTGATGCGTTTTTTGCCTTATAAAGAAATAAGAGCCAAAGTATCGACGGCTGATTTGCCCACCCTCTCCATCGTTGAAAGCATCAACAGCATAAGTCTCTCTCCCAAGCTGGCACAAAAACTGAGCATTGAAATCGAAAAGGAATTGCTGCCAATGTGGGAGCAGGCCAACACCTTCCAGATGAGTGATGAAATTGAAGCGTTTGCGACACGAATAAAATATATTGGCAAACACTACAAGTTATTGATTTTTACGAATTATGGAACCGAGCTTGGCAATGCAGTAAGTCATTTTGATGTGGAAAAAATGGATAGCCAGCTTAGGCTTTTTCCCGAAATTGCAAAGCAGCTTCAAAACAGGATCAGCGAAAAATTATAAAAAGAATCTTGCTTATTAATAATGATTTGCTACTTTTGAAAAGTTATATTTTGTAAGCACTTTTTGATGGTACAAGCCAAACCCAAAATACTCCTTGTTGATGATAATCCGATCAATGTTCGGGTGGCAGCCAAAATTCTGCATACGCATAATTACAACATTTCATTTTCAAAATCCGGTGTCGAGGCCATTCAAAAAGCTTCCCAAATCGACTTTGATTTGATTTTGCTTGATATTATGATGCCCGGGATGGATGGCTACGAGGTTTGCGAAATATTAAAGAAAAATCCCAATACCAGCCATATTCCTATTATTTTTTTAACAGCCAAAACGGAGGCGGAGGATGTGGTTCATGCCTTCGAGTTGGGAGGAGCTGATTACCTTACCAAACCCTTTAATGCTATGGAGTTGCTTTCGCGGGTACAAACCCATGTGCGCCTAAAGCGTTCACTCGAAGCCTTCGAGGTGGCCAATAAGCAACTGCGCGAATCCAGTAATACAAAGGATAAAATGTTTTCTATTATCAGCCACGATTTGTTAGGCCCGCTAGGCAACATCAAAGAATCGCTCGAACTGATAGTTAACAAAGAGGTGGAAATGGATAAGCAGGCCATGGAGAAATTTATCAAAGCTACCTGGAATGCTGTGGGCAATGCTTTTAACCTGCTCGAAAATCTTTTGTATTGGGCACGCAATCAGCGGGGAAAAATGGTTTATAATCCTAAAACCTTGGACTTGAATCAAATTGTAACGGAAACCCATAGCCTGTTGGAGGGCGTTGCAAAAAACAAAAATATCACCCTGATAAACAATCTATCCGGCGAAAACCGCGTTTATGGCGATAAAAATGCAATTAAGACCATTTTGCGAAACCTGGTTTCCAATGCAATAAAATTTACGCAGCCCCAGGGTAGCGTAAGCATTTGCCTTAACGATTCCGATCCGCTATTTATGCAGCTCGCGGTGTGTGATAATGGCGTTGGCATGGATGAGCAAAGTGCAAATAGCCTCTTTTCGGCAAATAGGAAAAATAGTCCCAAATGGGGAACAAATGGCGAAAAGGGCGTTGGGCTTGGGCTAATTATATCAAAAGAATTTGTTGAAAAACACGGAGGCAAAATATGGCTCGAAAGTGCTGAAGGAAAAGGCAGCACATTTTATTTTACACTACCCAAATATGCAAAACAATATGGATACACAAGCAAGTAAGAAGAAAATTTTAATCGTTGACGATGTTCCTAAGAATATCGAATTGGCAGCTAATATTCTGCAAACCAAAGACTACAACATCACTTTTGCAAAAAGTGGCCCGGTAGCACTCGAAAAAGTTCAATCGATCGATTTCGATCTCATCCTGCTCGATGTGATGATGCCAGAAATGGACGGCTTTGAAGTTTGCAAAATTCTTAAAGAAGGTGAGAATACCAAAGATATCCCGGTAATTTTTGTAACGGCACGCTCCGAAACCGAAAACGTGGTTAAGGGATTCGAGCTGGGTGCGGTAGATTATGTTACCAAGCCATTTCAAACCGAAGAGCTCCTGGCACGGGTAAAAACTCATGTGGATATTCGCGAAAAACTAGAAGAAAAAAAACGGATAGAGATAAAATTGAGCGAAGGACAGATAAATCAGGAGGGCGAAGAAACCGCGAATTTGAAAAAACAACTCGAATCGCGCAAGGCCGAACTGGAAAATGTTACCCTTTTTTATGAGCTTCGAAGCCAGATGGATAAACTTATCCAGGACAAAAGCCCGGTGGCTCGAATGGAGATAAGGCATATCAAAGAAATGATCTCTAATTTATTTATCGATAAAAGCAATCAGGAGTTTCATCGTTCGCTCAAGCAAAATTATCCCAAGCTCACCTTCGACGATTTGCGCCTGTGCTCCTACCTCAAGCAGCGTTTCCTGAATGTGGAAATTGCCGAATTCCTCGAAACTTCGCCTGAGGCTGTTTACACCCGCAAGTCGCGTTTGCGCCAAAAACTCGACCTGATAAAGGATCAGGATATCACTGATTTTCTGGCCAATTACGAGTATTAACCATCTATAATATCTACCTATCTGATTTTGTAAATATTTGTTAGGGGCATGTAAGTTCGTGTTATTTAATCTGACATGATATTTAAATAATTGGTAGTATTTTTGCAGTGTTTTTATAAATGGAACCAATTTGTAAACTTCCATTTTTAATTTGGGATACCTTTTCACTCATAATTTGGTATCTTTTTTCATAGACGTTAGGTGTGGAAAACCTGCCCGAAAGGGCAGGTTTCCATTTTTTAGGTCGAAAATTTTTATTTATGCTTTTGGAATGATCTTTGTTAATTGTGGAATTCAATTTACGTTCTTTTCTAAATCTTGACAAATTAAGCATCGCATTGAACAAAACAAGTATCAAAATGCGTTAATAATAAATAGTGATTCATTCACTACATGTAATCCTCCTTCATGCCCCGATAGCAGAAATGCTTTCGGGGCTTTTTATTTGTACAAAAGAAAAACTGCCGGTTTTTTATTCAGTTCGGGTTTTTGCTTTTTCCATTGGGCGATGCTCATTGTTTTTATATATTCATCGCTAGTGGTAAGGCTGGCCGCAATACACAAGGCTGTGGCAGGGCTGCAATTGCTAAGGATAAATGCGAGCATCTTATCGTTTCGATAGGGCGTTTCGATAAATATTTGGGTTTGATCTTTTTTAAAAATATCCCCTTCCAGCACTTTAAGTTTGTTTTTTAGTTGCGATTTGTCGATGGGCAGGTAGCCATGGAAGGCAAAGTTTTGTCCGTTAAACCCGGATCCCATCAGGCTCAGGATTATCGATGAGGGGCCGGTAAGCGGAATCACCTTTAAATTCCTGCTGTGGCATTGCCTTACGATTTCGCCACCCGGATCGGCAATGCAGGGCACGCCGGCCTCCGATAAAAGTCCAAGCGGATTGCCCGCTTCAATCGTAGAAATAAAGCCTGCGGCTGTTTCGGCATCGGTGTGCTTATTCAAAACTTTAAATTCTACCGTGTCAAAATCTTTATCAAATCCCGCCTTGCGCAAAAACCTTCGGGCACTGCGTAGGTTTTCCACGATAAAGGCATCCAGTTGATTGATGATCTCAAATACACTGGCTGGTAAGACCATCTCCGGTGGAGTATCGCCCAGGGTAACGGGGATAAGATATAGCGCGTTTTCTAACATGATTTTATCCAGGGTAAATGATCGAGATCAACATTTCCGCCCGAAATGATGATGCCGATTTTCTTGTTTTGATGTGCAAATTTATTTTCCATAATTGCGGCTAAAGGAACTGCTGACGAAGGCTCGATAATTATTTTCATCCGCTCCCACACCAATTTCATGGCTTCCACTATCGCTTTTTCCGAAACGGTTACTATGGCATCTACATGATTTTTAATAATGGGGTAGGTGATGCTGCCCAGGGAGGTGCGCAGTCCATCGGCCAGGGTGTTAGGATTTATCGAGGGAATAAATTTGTTTTGATAAAACGATTGGAAGGCATCATCGGCTTGCTCGGGTTCGGCAGCAATTACCTTTGTTACGGGCGAAAAGAAAAAGCATGATAAAGCCGTTCCGCTCAGCAGGCCGCCACCACCCACCGGTGCCATTATCACATCCAACGCAGGATGATCTTCGATCAGTTCTTTGGCGGCCGTGGCTTGTCCGGCAATGATAAGCAGGTTGTTGTAGGGGTGAATTTCGATAGCTTTGGTTTGATCAATAACTTTTTTTAGTGTGGCTTCGCGGCTGGCCAGGGTAGCCGTACAAAAGGTAATAATTCCGCCGTAATGTTTTACTGCAGCCACTTTTACTGCCGATGAGTTGTCGGGCATCACGATGTGTGCACTCGTGCCTCTGAGCTTAGCCGCACGAGCCAGGGCTGCGGCGTGGTTTCCTGATGAATGCGTGGCAACGCCGCGTGCCAACTCATCTTCGATTAGCGAGAAAACCGCATTTACTGCACCACGCGATTTAAAAGCTCCGGCTTTTTGTAAGTTTTCGCATTTGAAAAATAATTGGCAGCCAAAGGCTTGGTTTATATTTTCGGAGCTGAGCACAGGCGTTCGGTGTACATATTTGCCAATGGTTTTGGCTGCCTGCATGATATCTTGTATGTTGGGTGCGCTCATCATGGGCTTTTTGCTTTATTTTAATCGTTCTTCGATAATACGGTCGCAGGCCTTGTCGATCATTTGATACACGTTTTCAAAACCCCGATCGCCGCCATAATATGGGTCGGGTACACTGATGTTTTCGTTGGGTAATGCCTCATTCATCAACAGCTTCACCTTTGCTTTTTCATCTTCGGTGCGAGCCATCGCCATTATGTTTTGGTAGTTTTCGCTATCCATGGCATAAATCAGGTCGTAGGTTTTAAAATCCCCGGTGGTAAATTTTCGTGCGCTGTGTTGCGAAATATCCACCCCGTTTTTCTTTGCAACCATCACCGATCGTTTGTCTGCACCTTCGCCCACATGATACGCTGCGGTACCGGCCGAATCAACTTTGGCATCAATATCGTTTTTACAGATTTTATCTTTAAGAATGCCTTCAGCCAGGGGTGAGCGGCATATATTTCCGAGGCAGACCATCAAAACTTTTTTCATAAATACAGGATTGTGGATTTAGCCGATGACAGGGCTGAAGGCTAAAGGTTGATTTTCTTAAAGATGTCTTCCATGTAAACCCGAAATGCCTTGTCGGTGTCGCGCAGGTTTTTAACGGTTTTGCATGCGTGCAATACCGTAGCATGGTCTTTATTTCCACATTGCAGCCCTATTTGCGTAAGCGAAGCCTTGGTATGTTCTTTCGAGAAATACATCGAGAGCTGTCGTGCCTGTACGATATTGCGTTTGCGGGTTTTCGAATTCATCTGGTCGAGGGACAGGCCAAAATAATCGGATACTATTTTTTGGATGTAATCGATTGATATTTCCTTGTTTGAATTTTTAATAAAATTATCAACGATTTGCTTGGTCAGTTCCAGGGTAATCTCTTTTTTGTTAAGTGAGGCCTGGGCAAGCACCGAAATCATGGCTCCTTCCAGTTCACGAATATTGGAGGTGATGCTGTAGGCCAGGTATTCGATAACGTTGTCGGGCATGGTAATGCCATCGTTGTACAAGCGTTTTTTAAGGATGGTGATGCGGGTATCCAGGTCGGGGCTTTGCAAGTCGGCAGTAAGTCCCCACTTAAAGCGCGAAAGCAGCCGTGCCTCCATACCTTCGATTTCTACCGGCGGCTTGTCCGAAGTGATGACCAGTTGCTTCGAGTGTTGGTGCAACTGGTTGAAGATATGAAAGAACACATCTTGTGTTTTGGCCTTTCCCGAAAGGAAATGAATATCATCGATAATAAGGACATCGATGAGCTGATAAAAGTTGGTGAAATCGTTTTGGTTATTGTAGCGCACTGATTCGATGTACTGCGAATAAAACTGGTCGGCGGTAACGTAGAGCACCGTCTTATCCGGAAATTTGTCTTTTACCTCCAGGCCGATGGCATGGGCAAGATGTGATTTTCCCAAACCCACACGGCTGTACAAAAACAGCGGATTGAAGGCCGTCTTGCCCGGATTTTTGGCTATTGCCAAGCCTGCCGATCGTGCCAATCGGTTGCAGTCGCCTTCGATAAAGTTGTCGAAAGTATAGCGATCGACCAGTTGCGAATTAACTTTTACTTTTTGGATGCCGGGAATTACAAAGGGATCGGGTATTTCTTTGGGCGAGCCTTTGATATTGAAAGGCATATTTACAGCCGGATTAGCCGTAGATGAACGGTTGGAAGTGGGGACTATCACCGACAGGGGGCCATTTTGCCGATTAGCAGAAGTATCCATTACGATACTGTATTCAAGCCGCCCCTTTACACCCAGTTCCTTTTTGATGGTACGCCGGAGCAAACTGATGTAGTGCTCCTCGAGCCATTCGTAAAAAAACTGGCTGGGTACCTGAATAGTCAAAACATCATCGCTGAGTTTGATAGGCTTGATAGGCTCAAACCATGTGTTAAAACTCTGACCATTAATGTTATCCTTAATGATTTTTAGGCAGTTTCCCCAAACTTTATTTGCAATTTCATTGTTTTGTAAAGCCACAGTAGTAACTATTTATCAGTTCGTTATAAAATATAATATATAAAAAGGATGCAGAGGAGTGCCTTGTAAGCCTCAAAAATTCTCCCGGAAAATCTTTACAAAGGTGGTTCAAAAAAAAATGATAAAAATATTTTTTTCATCTTGTATTTGAGCAAAATTATAGTATTGAATAGCATGTTGAAAAAACAGATTTGAATATCAAATGATTTAAATTGAACTGCTTAGTTTTTTCTCTAAAATATGCAAATATGTATGCTTTTGCGATTCATTTTCCCGTTGCCTTGGGCTGATGAATTTCGGAATTTACGTGCCCGATTTCAAGCAATTTGGTATATGCGAAACCGGCTAAAAATAGTAATTCCTTGGATTGCACACCATGCTTTTTTATAAAAAAACTTAATTTTGCTTTTACATCTTAGGCTGAACTGTTTAAGGGTTTTTTGATACCAAATATTCCATAAACTATATAAAGTGTAGTTTTACATGCTAAACTAAAGCTTATGGATTTATTGATCTTAAAAGACATCACCATCATATTCGGCATCGCCGTAGTAGTTGTATTTACCTGCCAACGACTTAAAATTCCGCCCGTTATCGGTTATTTAATTACCGGAGTTTTAGCCGGGCCCAATGGCTTTGCATTAATTAGTGGTGTACACGAAATCGAAATCCTGGCCGAAGTGGGCGTAATTCTTTTGCTTTTTACCATCGGCATCGAGTTTTCGTTGAAGAACCTGGTTAAGATACGCAACACCTTATTAATAGGAGGTGGCTTGCAGGTATTTGTTACCATTTTGCTTTTTGCACTCTTTACCCGCGCTAATTTTTTTGGTGCCCACGACAGCAACACGCTCCCCGAAAGTATTTTTATGGGTTTTCTTATTGCGCTAAGTAGTACTGCTATTGTTCTAAAACTTTTGCAGGAGCGTGGCGAATTTATCAGCCCGCATGGAAAGACGATCCTGGGAGTACTGATATTTCAGGACATTGTAATTGTTCCAATGATGCTTGTGTTACCTTTTCTGGCTGGGATGTCGGGGCAGCAATCCCCAATTTGGGAAATCGTGGTGAAAGTCCTGGCTGTAATATTAATGGTTTTTATCGGTGCAAAGTATGTGGTGCCTAAGTTGCTTTACCTGGTGGCCAAAACGAAGAGTCGCGAGCTTTTTCTTTTAACCATCATTGTTATTGCCCTTGCGGTGGCCTATTCAACGTACATGGCCGGGCTATCGCTGGCATTGGGAGCCTTCCTTGCCGGTCTTATTGTTTCCGAATCCGACTACAGCCAGCAGGCCTTTGGCAATGTGGTTCCCTTTCTTGAGGTCTTTACCAGTTTCTTTTTCGTTTCGATAGGCATGTTGCTGGATGTGGAATATTTGTTGAGTAAGCCCTTTTTAATTTTAGCAATCACCCTGGGCGTTATCCTTGTAAAATCATTGGTGGCCACCGGTGCAGCCCTGGCTTTGGGTTATCCGCTGCGCACCTCTTTGCTGGTAGGTTTTACGCTGGCACAGGTGGGCGAGTTTTCTTTCATCCTCTCGCGCAAGGGTCAGGAGATGGGGCTGATTTCTGATAATAATTACCAACTTTTTCTGGATGTGTCGGTGCTTACCATGGCGGCCACACCTTTTATTATGTCGGCAGCACCGCGCCTTGCCGACCTACTCTTGCGCCTCCCCTTGCCAACACGCATGAAAGCAGGGCTTAGGCCAGGACTTGGCGAAGCCGATTATGTTGCTGGCATCAAAGATCACCTTATTATTATCGGTTATGGTATTAATGGCCGAAACGTTGCACGGGCGGCCAGGTTTGCCAGTATTCCTTACGAAATCATCGATTTGAATGCCGAAACCGTGCGCCAGGAGAAGAAAAAGGGAATCCCCATATTTTTTGGCGATGCCACCCAGCAAGCGGTTTTGGATCATGCCTCCGTCATCGATGCCATGGTGCTGGTGGTTACTCTGCCGGGTAGTGCCGATGTAAGGCGTATCACTCAGGTCGCTCGTCAGATGAATCCAAACTTACACATTATTATACGCTCCCGTTTTGTAACCGATTTACAGGATCTTTTTAAGCTGGGTGCCGATGAGGTGATACCTGAGGAGTTTGAAACCTCGGTGGAGATATTTACCCGTGTACTGGCCAAATATTTGGTTCCTCACGCGGAAATCGAAAAACTGGTGGCTCAGGTGCGCTCCGATGGCTACGAAATGTTTAGAAGTCTTTCGCTCAAAGATGACACTTACGGAAAGTTAGCCGTAAATGTTCCCGAGATCACCATCAGCTCGATGCACGTGTGTGGCAAGGCAGCCATCGAAGGGAAAACGCTTGCGCAAGTGGCATTCGAACAAAAACACAAAATTAACCTCCTCGCCATAAGCAGAGGCAATCAATCGTTTTCAAATCCCCCACCCCATTTTGTCCTTCAGGAAAACGACATCCTATTTTTCCTCGCCTCACAGGATAAAATGCGCCAACATACTGCCCTGTTTAAAACACAGGATGGCGAATGCGAAACAGTGTAAGTTAAAAAAGGCGTATCACAATTTATTAATCCCGGTTTGGATATACGAAATTGGGTATTTCGGTATCCTGCACCATAGCTACTGCGGGATTTTAAATTTCAAAGTAATTTCGCCAGATTCCGGATCGAAGTGCAGATCCTCCTTTTGCAGCATGAGGTCTTTGCCCGTGCTTAGCTTGAGTAGTTGGGATAAAAACTCAAGACCGCTTTTCAGGATTGCATCTATTTCGCGGGCATCAATTCTACCTACATCGGTGCTAATAGTATTCCCTGCTTTTTCGACAAAGCTTTTCTCTGGCAAAGTTTTGGAAATGGGGAAGTAGGCCGGGACAAAGTTTTCCTCCTCGCCGGTAAAGTCCAGTTTCATTTGGCCTGGAGGGGATTTGCTTTCGCTACCTGAAGGCTCATCGCTAAGTATCATTTGTTCGATGGTGTGCGAAAGTGCATCGGTGAAACCTTTTTGCAAAATCCCGGCAAGCTCGGCAGGGTGGTCGGTCTGGCCGGAAGTACCCGGGTTTTGTTTTGGCTCCAGGTTTATTTCAAGTCCCCCGGCCAACTGAGCCTCAAGCGAATTATCGCCAATTAAATTGATGATGGTAAGTTTGGTTTTTCTGTTGCGCAGGCTGTCGATACTGCCGAGGCGTTTATTTTTTTCGTTGGCATTGGCGGGCACTTCCATGTTTATCACCGTATCAATCGCCGCCAGGTCGATGGCTTGCGCCACCCCGGGGGTACAAAGGAATATCCGCAAATCGGGGTTAGCTACAAATTGCGCAAAGCTTCTTTTTTGGTCTTCAAGCCCGACTTGCTGACTTACATCCACAAAGGAAATCTTGCTTAGACGCAGCATCCGGGCGATGATGTTCACCATTTTATCCCACTCGGTAAATATCACGGTTTTGGTTTGGCTTTTTTTGATGTGGAGCTTATAGGCCAGGATATGCTTCAACTCATCGAGCTTGGGCGCGATGTTGCTGGCATCATCGATCAAGAAAGTGGAATTGATGCTCATGCGCATATTTTTTATAATCGCCTGGGTTTTTTGCAGGTCGTAGGCACTGATGACTTTTTTTTGGGCCAGGTTTAATATCTCGCGGGCATAAGTGATGTGCAATTTTTTTTGATAAGCCGAGAGCCTTACCGGGATGTTTATTTGGTTGATGTTGGGCAGTTGTTTGAGCACCTCCTGCCGTTCACGCTTGATGAGCACCGGCTTTAGTCTTTCTTTTAATTCCTCAAGATTATAATAGCCTACGATGGTATTATTACTTTGCGAATCGAAATAGCAATGCTGGTACGAAAATTCCCACAGCGGTGTCAGCAAGTCTGAATCTACAAATAGAATAATGGAATAAAGATCGATCAGCTCCGATTCGATGGGCGTGTCGCTTAACACCAGAGCGTGCTTGCGGGGTATCGATTTGATGACCGATGCCGTGGCCGAGGCATAATTTCGGATGCGTTCGGCCTCGTCGAGGACGATAAAATCCACCGCAGTTTTTCGGATGATCTGCTTATCCCGCATCATGGTTTCGTAGCTCACGATTTTAAAAAATATCCCGGGGTCAGCATAAATGGCATTGCGCTCTTCGCTGTTGCCTTCCACAATGCTTGCCTTTTCGGCGCACAGGCTTTCTATCGCTTGCTTCCACTGTGTTTTCATTAATGCCGGGCAGATTATCAAGGTGCTGTTAAAGCCAAAAATCAGCTTTTTCATCAGGGCGGTAGCGATGGCTTGTACTGCTTTTCCCAGGCCAATTTCATCGGCGATTAGGGATCCTTTTTTAAAAGTGGCAAATTCGACACCCTGCCGCTGGTAGGGAAGAAGCTGGGTTTTCAGGAGCGAGAGGTCGAGCTTTTGCGTTTTTTCGATACGGCGCAGTGCCACCAGTTCTGATATTTTATCTACTTTTTCATATACCTCGGGGCGCACCAGAATTTGCTTGTGTTTGTCTAGGTTATTAAAAAAGCCCAGCAGTTGCTCCGCTTCCTCGTCTTCGATAAATCGCTTGTTGCCAAAGTAGCGATAAAAAAGCTCTGCCACTTCGCCAAATATTTTTTCGGGATAAAACCAACTGATTTTATAATCCCTAAAAGGATTCAGAAAGACTTCGATAAAGGGATATTTGGGCAAAGGTTCTTTTTCCAGTTCAGGATCTTTCAGATATTTCTCAAAGGCAAAAATCAGGTGCTTGCAGGTGCCCAGCTTGTTGGTTTTGTAGTCGGGGCACGAGCAATAGCCGTGCCTGCGTTCGATGTCGCGAAAGGTGAGCTTGTACTGGATGCCGCGCTCGTTGGTAAGCAGGTGCTCGCCGTAGGCATTGTCAGCGTACTGAATAGTATAATTGGCGCGCAGGGCTTTGGTTTTCCGTTCTTCTACCACGCGTTTTATCATTCCGCTACGGGTATATTTGATGCCACTGGCCGGAATTTCTTCCTCATCAATTTTGATAAGCTCATGGAGCTGCAGCAGGGCGGCAGCGCGATGGCGGCATATCGTTCCGGCTTCGCATTCGCAGGTGGCGGTCAGCGTATCGCCGGTGTCAATTTTCACGAGGTAGTCACCATATTTATCGTTAACCGAAAACTCGAAATGATTCTCGGACGAGGAGAGGCGGGTGCATTGCCCGTTAAGATACAGGCTGTGCCCCTGACGATAAATCAGATTGGACGAGCCTGAGCGATGCGAAAGCTCCTGGAGTTGTTTTTTGATAAGTACTGAGCCGGGATTTTCCATAATAATTTCCAGAGATTAAATGCGATCAACTACCAACGAATGATGGCAAAAATAAGGGAATTCAATAAATTCCTTTATTTTTCAATTAACCTCCTTACTGTGATATTGTTAATCTGTTTAATAGCATCACGATCAATTAATTGATTATACTCTTTCTGGTAAATATCCATAGACTTTTGGTTCTTTTTTATTTTATACAAAGAATCATATTCGGCAATAAATTTGTAAAAAGTTTGATAAACCGATAAACTGTCAATACTTAATATTATCGTGAGTAAGTTTTTTTCTGTAATTAATTGATAGAATTGGTTGGTTTTATAAAGATGTCCGTTCAAATAAATCTGGTCTTTGATAATCTCAATGTTGCAAACATTTGGGTAATCCTCATTTATTCCCATATCATTCTTAAATTTCTGTGATATAGGAGGCCTTTTTGCTTCCTCAAATTTTCTAATATCGGGATCTATGAAATAATTTTCCTCATCAAAAATTGGAGGGAGTTTTTGCTTGATGCCTCTGCATGATTCATAATGTTTAGGATTTTGTCCTTTCCCGATAAAAGCAATTTTATAATAGCCAACCTTTCTCAATTCATTTTTTACGATTTTGACAATTTTGTAGCTTACATCGGAATCAATATAGAGTGCTATCAATTTGTGGTTTGAAAATTCATCAAGTTCTCTTAATTGAAATAATCTTTTGTGCAACGAAGAGTCAAGAACGACAAGTTGTTTATTTAAATAGATGCTGATTTTATCATCATTTTTTTCTTGGGTAGGAATGAATATTGAATTGTAAATATTATAATTTCCAATTTTATCTGAATATCCTAATGGTAAATTTAGATCAATTCCCAAAAAACTTTTAATATCGCTGAAATAATCTCCTGACTTAGCACGATAATATTTTTGCCTAATGATAGAATCAAGATTCGTGGATATGGTAAAAAGAGTATCAAAATCCACTTTGTAATTCAGCTTAACAATGTCTCGTTCAAATGGACTATTAATTAGCAATGTATTATGAGAGATGTCGTAGGAAATTGTGTCGATGATTCCTGATGGACTTATCACAAAAACTGAATCGATAAATGTAATTGTATGTGGAAAACTGAAATTTGTATTAAGCCACTTTCCATTTAATTCTGAGTTTTCAGTCTTACAAGCTGAGAATAAAATGATTATGAAAAGTATGTAGATTGTGCTTTTCATCTTTGCTTTATTTTGCAGTCAAGTGTATTGATAGTTTTAGTGCGTTTGCGATAAGTGCAAAATTTGACAAGCGGATGTCTTCTCCATTTTCAATTCTTGAAATATAGGGTCGTTTTTTCCCAATTAGTTCAGCCAGCTCATTTTGGCTTAATCTGAGTTCCTTTCTACGGGTTTTAATTATTTCACCGAAATAAAATGAAAATGACTCTTCTCTGAATTTCTCACGAGATTCAGTTCCAATTTCACCAAACCTTTTATCAAGGATTTCCTTTGCATTTATTAGTTTTTCCATGGCTCCACATTTTTATAGATAGTCCTTTAATAATTTTTCGGCTGTCCTTATTGCTTTCTTGTAATCCTTGTTGGATTTTTTGTTAAAACCATTCAAGCAAACAACTCTAGTGCATTCTGTAAAGTTTGAATGGTCAATGGTAAACATGATTACACGAACTTCAGATCCAGCTTTTATTCTGAGTTCGTAGAAGTCCGTATTTATCAATTTTTTCACAAAATTTGAATGAACAACTTTCACTTCTCCGATGACTACAATCAGATGAAAAAACTTAAGCGAAAGCCTTTTGTCCTAACTGTCGATAAAATTTAAACATTCCGGTGTAATCAATACTTCTCTCACGAGGCAAAAGTAACGAATGCGTTACATACTTACAAATTTATTTGGAATTTGTTTCTTAAAAACTTCATACGCACGAAGTAAGCCTACCTACCAAAAACCACCGCTCCTCCCGAAAAGGTTTTGAGCACCTGCACTTGTGGAATATCTCCGAGGGGTATTTGCATGATGTCATCGCTCAGTACCACAAAGTCGGCCATTTTTCCTACTTCCAGGCTGCCTTTTTCATTTTCTTCAAAGGCAGCCTTTGCCGCCCATATCGTCATGCCTTTCAGACTTTCTTCGCGCGAGAGGGCGTTTTCCATCTGGAAACCTTCCGGCGGCCAACCCTTCAAATCTTTGCGTGCCACGGCGGCATAAAAGGTATAAATCGGATTGATATTTTCGATGGGGAAGTCGGTGCCCAGCGGAATCCATCCATTTTGGGCAAGGAGATTTTTGTAGGCGTAAGCACCTTTGATGCGCTGGGGGCCAACGCGGTCTTCGGCCCAGTACATATCGCTGGTAGCGTGGGTGGGCTGCACCGAGGGCACGATGCTGTATTTGCCGAAAAGTTCAAAATCTTCGGGGGCAACGATCTGCGCGTGTTCAATGCGCCAGCGGCGGTCGTTTTTGCCTTTCAGGCTTTCGCCGTAAAGTTGCAGCATCATCCGGTTGGCCGAATCGCCAATGGCATGGGTGTTTATCTGGAAGCCCTTCTCGTAGGCAGTTTTGCAGATGTCGCGAATCGAGTCGGGACTGCGCAAAATCAAGCCGCTGTTTCCTGCATCATCGCTGTAGTCGGCCAGCATTTTCGCGCCGCGTGAGCCAAGTGCTCCATCGGCGTAGAGTTTTATGCTTCGCACATTGAGGCGGTCGGTTTTGTATGTGCCTTTTTCAACATAAGTTTTAAAATTTTCGGCAGTGGGGCTAAGCATGGCATAAATGCGCATTTGCAAGGATTCCTGCTTTTGCATCGAATCCACCACGGCTATTTCGTTCGTTTCAAGTCCGGCATCGTGGACGCTGGTTAGTCCCACGGCAAAGCATTCCTTCTGTGCGGCCAGCAGGGCTTCGGCTATTTGTTGATTGTCGGGTGCAGGTATTTTATCATAAACCAATTCCATGGCATTGTCGATCAAAATGCCGGAAGGCACGCCGCTTTTGCTTTGCACTTCGCCGCCCTCAATTTTTGTTGTTACAGTAATGTCGGCCAGTTGGAGTGCCTTGCTGTTAACCAAGGCAGCGTGGCCATCAATGCGGGTGAGCATTACCGGCTTGTCGGGAAACAGTTGGTCGAGCCTTTCTTTGTTGGGGAACTCTTTTTCGGGCCAGTCGTTTTGATCCCATCCCCGGCCTTCGAGCCAAGCTATGGAGGGGAACTTTTCGGCATGAGCCTGTACGCGCTCCAAAACCTCATCGAAGGATTGGGTTCCGGTAAGGTCGGCACGCTTGAGCAATCCTGTCCCATAGCCCAAAAAATGACAGTGGGCATCGATAAATCCCGGATAAACCGGCTTGCCATCCATATCATAAATATGTCCGGCATCGTATTTCCCTAAAATCTCATCATTCCCGCCGATGGCTTGAATTTTACCATCTTTAATGGCCATCGCTTCAGCCATTTCAAATTGGGCATTCACAGTGTAGATTTTTGCATTTTTAATAATCAGATCCGATTTTTCCATGGTGTTGCAGGCAGTTAAAAAAATGAGAGCGAGCACAAAGGCAATTCCTGTAAGGTTTTTCATTGAAGTATTATTAGTTTTCAAATTTTTTGAGCATAATGAGGAGATGACATCATGAAATGGATTTCTCCCGGCAAAATACCCCCGAAGCATTGGGGTAAGCTACTTTGTTACAAATTTACAGTACAAGAAATAAATATTTTATTTTTCTTTAGAAAAATTCTTTGCGCCCCCTGTGGTTAAAAAAACCACCGCCAAGGTCGCAAAGATCGCTAAGGAAAAGGAAATATGAATATTTCCTTTCAACTACCTCCCCCTTCTACAAAAGTCCTGTCACCTCGAAGAGACTCGATAGCTTTTGGGGCGATTGAGAAGTCTCTCTGGCAACCTTTACTCCAACTTCTTACACAAACATGTCGTTGGTAACGCAGTGAGGAATCTCCTAATAATCTGTTTCTGATTAAAGCATGTCATTGGTAATCCCAAAATTAAATTCTATCGAAAACAAATGTATCTATTTCAGATAATCTTCTTCCATTTCCTCCCAGTCGGGAAAATGATTGTAGTGCCATTTGTCGATGACTTCACCATTTTTAATCAAAATCAATCCGGGGTTGGAGCGTATCATGGTTTTGAGCACAATATCATCGGCATTGAAAAATGGGATGTCGAACGAAAGGTTTTCTTTTTCGAGGAAGGGCTGAATTTTCTCTTCCAGGGTGGCGGTAAGCACAATGAAGGAATAGCCGTTTTCGTCCGCTTTGTTATATAGCTTCTGGATTTCGCCGAAGACACCCTCATCGGTTTTATTCAAATTCCAGGCAACCACAAAAAAGTGGTAATCCGGATTTTTCAGATACATATTGGTAATGTCCTGGCCACTAAAATCGATGATAGCCAAATCCATTCCCGGAATCCGGTTGGGATCCTCCACGCGCTGGCTTACATATTCCCATTCTTCCATCCAGGTCGGGTCGTCCCACGGATAATTGGGTGAGAGGTATTCTTTAATCTCGCCGGTATTTTTGTTTTGATAAATGAGATAATTTTTGACGGGCTGCGGATTTTCGGAGAAGAGGCGATTGCCCACTTTCCAGGTTCTGAAATCGACCATAGGCAGGTTGATGTAGTTAAGGTACTGAAAAGTGATAAACACGGCAATAAGCGCGAAACCCAAAGTCCATCCGGTACTTTTGCGATAAGGATCTTTGACTTGGTTGCGATTTAGAAACAAAATAAAAACCAGCACCATAATCACCAGGTTTTTATAAAAAGTCTCCCAGTTGGTCATGATCAGGGCATCGCCAAAACAGCCGCAGTCGGGCACTGGATTGTTAAGCGCATCGTTGAAGGTGGTGATGGTGAAAAATACCATCATCAGCAAAACCAGCCAGGCGGTAAGTTTGGGTTTTATATTTAATACCAAAAGCCCTCCTAGCACCAGCTCTGCAGCATTGAGCACGAAAGAGAAAAACAAGGCCGAGGGCATCATCCAGTTCAGGCCAAAGGCGATAAAATAATCTTCCACGCGATAGGCCGTTCCCAGGGGATCCACGCCTTTTGCAAAGCCCGAATACAAAAACAGTAGGCCAAGTAAAATGCGGCTGGTGTGGAGCATAGCCGGCGAAAAAACTTTGCGATAGCGAAAAACTACAATGATTTGAAAAATCAGAAAGAGCAGAAAGGATAAACTATAGTCCTCGAAATAAATGATAAGAAAGGCCGAAAATAGTGCGGTGGCGATAATTGTCCAGCCGGTTAATGTTTTAAGAAACGAATTTTGCATCTTGAAGTCAATTATTTTAATGGGTTTTTAATGGTAGAGGTTTGCGTGTTAAAATGAGCAGGTCGCTTTGACTGGGCTTATTTATCTTCCAATTCCTGATATTTGATAAGGGCAAACAAGGCATAGTTGACGATGTCGTGATAATTGGCATCCAGCCCTTCCGAGATCAGGGTTTTGCCCTTGTTGTCTTCGATTTGCTTGGTGCGCAGGAGCTTCATCAAAATGATGTCGGTGTACGATGAGATGCGCATATTGCGCCAGGCCTCGTCGTAGTCGTGATTTTTGTTTTGCATCAGCGACATGGAGGCATACACGTGCTTGTTGTACAAATCGAGGGCTTCGTCGGCTTTCAGTTCCAGTCGGGTTTCGTTGCCCAGTTCGAGCGTGATAAGTGCCATGACGGCGTAATTGACGATACCCACAAATTCGTCCTGGGCATCTTCGTCCACCTTCATCAGGGCTTTTTCCTCGATGCTGCGTATGCGGTTGGCCTTAATGTAAATTTGATCGGTGAGCGAGGAAGTACGCAGGATACGCCATGCGGTGCCGTAGTCGATCATCTTCTTGGTAAATACTTCCCTGCACTTCTTGATTGCAGTTTCGAACTGCTCGTTGGTTTTTGTCATTTTTAATAAGAAATGCCACGGACATTAATAAAAGATGCCACGAATGCACGAATTTACGAATTCACGGATATTCTTCTTCTTGTGTGTGGCGGTTAGTTGTTTATTTTTTATCGCGTTTCTTTTTCTTCTCTTTCTTGTCTTTACTGATGTCCAAATCGCCGGGTTCTTCGTCTATATCTTCATCCTGGTTATCCTTAATTATATCTTCACTTTCGCCATTAAGTTCGCTCAAAGCCTCTTGGGCTTCTTCCAGGCCTTTTTGTGCGGTTTTCATTTTTGTTTTTCCGGTCTTTAACTTTTCTTTTGCCTTCGAGATATTGCTCTTGCCCTTGTCGTATTTTTTGCTGGCAGCTTTATACTTGTCATCGGCAGCCCGCTTATCTTCGCGGTACTTGGTGTCCAGTTCCCTTATCTGCGTTCTTACCTTATCTTTTTCGGTGCGGTTGTCGGTTTTTAGTTGCTTTTCCAGATTTTTCTTTTCCGAAGCATAATCTTTCGCCAGCGAGGATTGCAGGTCTTTGGCTGTTTTCAATTCATCTTTGGCTTCACCCATCATGGTTTCGCCGGTGGTGGTAAGGCTATCGCCATCGTCGAGGTAGGCCTGTGCCCGGTCAAAAGTGCTTTGTGCCCGCGTTAGTTTGTCCTGGGCGCGTTGTATGGCAAGCTCTTCGCGGCTAAGCGATTTTTCCTGCTGTGCCTGCACGTGCAGGGTACTGGCTAACATCACCAAAAGTGTGAGATGGAAATAAATGTATTTTTTCATAAGATATAGTTTTGAGTTTTTAAAATTATCGCCAAATATAAAATGGATTATTTTCGCGGCATGTTAATGAAACGTAAATTCTTGAATCGACAAAAATAATGAAATCAAGCGTACCGCCTGCCAAATGGAAATACAAGCTGCTGGATTTGTCCTCACCAAAGGTAATGGGGATTTTAAATATTACGCCAGATTCGTTTTATGACGGCGGAAAATATTCGCATCCAAGGCAAATCACGGCGCGTGCCGAGACCATGCTGGCCGAGGGTGCAGCTATCCTGGATCTGGGGGCGATTTCTACACGACCCGGTGCCAGCGAAGTAAGCCAGAAGGAAGAGTGGGAGCGGTTGAAGGTGATTTTGCCAGACTTGCGCAAACGTTTTCCAAAGGCTTTATTGTCGGTGGATACTTATCGCAGCAACATTGCCCGCAAGGCCCTGGATGCCGGCGCAGATATGATAAACGATATTTCGGGCGGGCAGTTTGACGAAAATATGTTTGCCCTGATGGCGAAAGCAAAAGCACCTTACATTATTATGCACACCAGCGAAAAGCCCAAAACCATGCAGCAAAATCCGGTTTACGATGATGTGATAAAAGTTGTGGATGACTACATGCACGAAAAGATTGAAATGCTGGCGCAGATGGGATTGCACGAAAATATAATCCTTGATCCCGGCTTTGGCTTTGGCAAAACAGTCGATCATAATTATCAATTACTGCATGGACTGAAATCTTTTAAGCAGCATGGCTTTCCGGTTTTGGCCGGCTTGTCGCGCAAGTCGATGATAAATAAAGTGCTGGGCACAGCTCCCGAAAATGCCCTCAATGGAACTACCGCCCTTAATATGCTTGCACTCATCAATCGCGCCAACCTGCTGCGTGTGCATGATGTAAAAGCCGCCGTAGAAGCTGTAAAACTCTACGTCCGCTATTCCGAAAATACTATCTGAGCCTTGCAAGAAGCTACGGCCATGGATACACAAAAATAGCAGCGGACTTTTCAATTTGGCTTTTTGGTAAATTGCCGCATTTTGAATGGATATTATTATCTATTTTTGGCCGCCAAAAGAATCCGTATTCATGCTTAACCTTTTCATCACCGCATTTATCACTATCAAGCTCACCGATGTCATCGATGTTTTATTGGTGGCCTTTCTGCTGTACGAGCTTTACAATTTGCTTAAAGGTACTGCGGCCATCAATATTTTTGTGGGCATCATCGCCATTTTTGGTGTGTGGCGGCTGGTCGATCTTTTGCAGATGGAGCTGCTGAGCGAGATATTGGGAGCTTTTATTTCGGTAGGTTTTATTGCGCTCATCGTAGTTTTCCAGCCCGAGATACGGCAGTTTTTGCTGCTTATCGGTACCCCGCGTTTTATGCAAAAGGTGCGTCAGCGGGTTTGGTTTCTCAATCTTAATCTAGGTCAAACGGTTAATTTGGATGTTGATAACATCGTTACGGCTTGTCGTAAAATGTCGGCCAACAAAACCGGTGCACTAATTATTTTGGGCAAAACCAACGAGCTGCGGCAGTATGTCGAAACCGGACAAATACTGGATGCCCGTGTTTCGGATGAATTGCTGATGAATATCTTTTTCAAAAATAGCCCCTTGCACGATGGCGCCGTTATCATCATCAGCAACCGGATAAAGTCGGCACGATGTATCCTGCCGGTGTCGGGCAACAAACGAATATCGGTGGCCCTGGGTCTGCGACACCGCGCAGCTTTGGGCGTTAGCGAAAAAACCGATGCCATCGCCGTGGTGGTCTCCGAAGAAACCGGCGAGATAGCGTACGTAAAAAGAGGGGTGATTATCCAAAATGTAAAACTATCAAGCCTAAAGAACTTTTTGGATAAGGAATTCAATTAGAGCCTGTCCATAAAGTCGACTTTTTTTTGATTTAAGATTGATGTAAACGAAGTTTGATAAGCGTGAAAACAGCGATCGATAAAATACTTATTATTCAAACGGCCTCCATCGGCGATGTGGTGCTGGCAACCCCACTTATCGAAAAGCTGGCTGCTTTCTATCCCGATAGCCAGATCGATTTTTTAGTTAAAAAAGGAATCGAAGGCGTTTTGTTTAATAATCCCAAGCTAAATAAAATTTTAATCTGGGATAAATCTACCGAAAAGTACAAGCATCTGCGTGCCTTGCTCCACCTAATCCGAAGTAAAAAATATGATGCCGTTGTGAACCTCCAGCGATTTGCTTCGAGTGGCTTGCTAACGGCATTTTCGGGTGCAGAACTGCGGATGGGTTTTGACAAAAATCCTTTTTCACTTTTTTACAGTCACAAAACCAAACATCAAATATCGGCTTCGCTGCCCATAAGTAAGCACGAGGTGGATCGCAACCTGGCGGTAATTGATGCCATCACCGATGAGTCTTTCGAGTTTTCGCTCAGGCTTTATCCCTCGCCCCGCGATTTTGCCAAAGTTTCGCAATACAAAACGCAAGGCTACCTTTGCATTGCACCCACTTCACTTTGGTTTACCAAGCAGTACCCGCCCGAAAAATGGGTGGAATTTATCCGTGAGATTGACAAAGATTTGGCTGTTTACTTTTTGGGTGCAAAAAGCGATTATGCTGTTTGCGAGGATATCGCACAAAAGTCAGAGCACACAAATATCTTGAACTTGTGTGGCAAACTTTCGTTTTTGGAGTCGGCGGCGCTAATGAAACATGCGCGGATGAACTTTGTGAACGACTCGGCACCGCAGCATTTTGCCTCAGCAATGAACGCACCATTGACCTCCATTTTCTGCTCCACGGTACCTTCGTTTGGCTTTGGGCCCCTGTCGAACGATTCGGTAATTGTGGAAACCGATGAGATTTTGGACTGTCGGCCGTGCGGGCTGCACGGATTTAAATCGTGCCCCGAAAAGCATTTTAAATGCGCCCTGACGATAAAAAAAGAACAATTACTTGCCCGCACATTATAGAATCTGATTAATTTTGTAGGTTCAAATTTTACCGGAGCGAAAATAAACGCGTTAAATTCATGCAGTCAGAAATAGAAAAAACAGTAGCGGTTTTAAAAAGTGGCGGGGTCATTTTATACCCTACTGATACCATCTGGGGTATTGGCTGCGATGCAAGTTGCCAAAAAGCCGTTGATCGGATTTACAAAATCAAAAACCGCATAGAAGGTAAAAGCCTGCTCATTTTGGTTGACAGCCCAGAACGCATCAGCAGCTATGTGAAAAATGTGGATCACATTGCGCTGGAGCTGGTACGCGGCTACAACAAACCGCTCACCGCAATTTATCCCAGAGCCATCAATCTTGCCAAAGGCGTTGCAGCTCCCGACCATACCATCGGCATACGCGTGGTGCAGGATGAGTTTTGTAAAAAAATAATCGAGGGATTGGGCAAGGCCATTACCTCCACCTCAGCGAATATATCGGGCTTTCCGGCCCCCATCCGTTTTCAGCAAATTGCAGATGTAATAAAAAACAACGTGGATTACATCGTGAATCTGGAACAAAATAAAATCCGCGATTTAAAGCCCTCGCGGATTATCCGTATCAAAGAAAAGGGAGATTTTGAGGTGGTGCGGCCGTAGAGACGCGATGCATCGCGTCTTTACCCACCGCTCATCCCTCTGATTTCATCCATAATTTTTTCGGCCAGCATATTAGCCTGCTTTGCAGTTTTGCTTTCGGCATAGATGCGGATGATGGGCTCGGTGTTGGATTTGCGCAGATGTACCCATTTCTCGTCAAAATCAATTTTTACCCCATCGATGGTATTTACAGGATAGTTGTGGTATTTCTCAGCCATTTTTGCCAGAATACCGTCAACGTCCATGTTTGGCGATAGTATGATTTTGTTTTTTGAGATATAATAGTTTGGATACATTTTCCGGATTTCGGAGCAGGATTTTTTGCTCTTTGCCATGAAGGTCAAAAATAAGGCTATACCCACCAGTGCATCGCGTCCGTAATGTGCGGCAGGATAAATAACGCCTCCGTTGCCTTCGCCGCCAATCACCGCATTGGTTTCTTTCATTTTTTCCACCACATTAACCTCGCCTACGGCGGCGGCATAATATTCTACACCAGCTTTTTGGCTTACATCGCGCAAGGCGCGTGTGGATGAAAGATTGGAAATGGTATTGCCTTTTTGATGCTGGAGCACGTAATCGGCCACAGCCACCAGGGTGTATTCCTCTCCAAACATTTGTCCATCCTCGCTAACGATGGCCAGGCGATCCACATCCGGGTCAACCACAAAGCCGATGTCGCAGCCTTTTTCGACTACCAGCTTAGAGATCTCCTGAAGGTTTTCGGGCAGCGGCTCGGGATTGTGCGGAAAGTTTCCGCTAGGCTCGCAGTAGAGTTTTTCGATGGTGGAAACACCCAGAGCCTCCAGCAGGGCAGGGATGGCAAGGCCGCCGGTGGAATTTACCGCATCCACAGCTACTTTAAAGCCAGCCCGGCGAATAGCTTCTGCATCCACAAGTTCCAGGCTCAGCACCCGATGGATATGCTGGTCGATGGTAGTATCATCGGAGATATATTGCCCCAGGTCATCAATATCGGTAAAATTAAAATCACCCTTTTCGGCGATTTCGAGAATGGCTTCGCCCTGAGCGGCGGAAAGAAACTCACCCTCGCGATTAAGCAATTTCAGCGCATTCCATTGTTTGGGGTTATGGCTGGCGGTAATAATTATTCCACCATCGGCACCGGCCGCAGTAACGGCAAGTTCCACGGTAGGCGTGGTAGAAAGTCCGGTGTCCACCACATCGGCACCCATGCCCATGAGCGTAGCCGTTACCAGGCGGTTTACCATCTCGCCCGAGATGCGCGCATCGCGCCCCACCACAATTTTTAGTTTCTTACCTGGGGTTTCTTCCTGAATGAATGCCGCATAAGCAGCAGTAAATTTTACTACATCGATGGGCGACAGACCTTCGCCAGGCCTTCCACCGATGGTTCCACGAATTCCTGAAATGGATTTTATTAATGTCATACGCTTTAATTTTCCGGCAAAAGTAAGCCCTTTTTCATTCTGTTACTTTGGTGTATTCATCTTTCAATCATTATGAAAAAATTTCGACCAATCAAAACAATTCTCGCTGCTGTTTTAATTACCACAATAGCTTTCATTAACGATTAACTATTTCCTGCTCACACAAAAAAATTGATACTTTTGCCTCATCTAAAACTTTTACTATGAAGCTAACACAAATATCTAAAATACTACTTGCAATCGCCTGCTTGTGGCTTATGAATCTTCCAGGTCAAGCACAAAATCGCAATCGTCAGTTTACCGATGCCGAGCGCAACTGGTCGGAGTACAATCTTACCGGATGGCGTTTTGGCATTAACATAGGCATGTATTTCGCCGATGACTATTCAGCTGAGTTTTATAGCGGCGAACCAGGGAATGCCAATAACATCGATTATATTCTTAATAATAAATTTTGGTACGAAGAAATTCAACAGGAGCTGAACAGTAACCGCGTTTACAACAATTTCGACTATCCGCCTCCATCTGCCTTTAACGATGATTTCAAGATATGGAAAGCAGAGTATGACGTACAAGCCGGCGACAAGACCTGGTGGATTTATTATCCGGTGGAGATGAAATACGATGCCGCCATTATGCCGGGCTTTTATGCCAAATACAATTTCAACAATACCACCGGGGTCTTCATCCAAAGCAATTATGTAGAGCTAAAAACCAGCGGAGCCTTCCAAATGGTCATCGACACAGTAACCTACACCAGCGAGCCGGGTTACCGCACCGGATTTATCCGTGGTAAGGAGCGGCGCACCGCCATCGACATCGGCATCAGCAAGTTTTATCGCACCGGCACTTTCACCAATATTTTTATCGAAACAGGTTTCCACATCAACAGCACCAAGGTACTCGAAAACCGCATTGCCATTGGCCGAAGGCAATACGACATCATCAACAAATTTGGTTCGGACGGTTATACGCCCAACTCAAACAGCTACCAATACGAAATTTACCAGGGAGGCATTGGCTTTGGAATTTTCCTGAATGGCGGCCTAAAGTTTATCCTCAGCGAAACGGTTTCCATCGACCCGGGCTTTTCGCTGTACTATAAAAAACTGAACCTGGAAGGATACAGCGATTTTAAGGCCGACATATACGGCTATGTGCGCATAATATTTGGCCTGTTTTAATATTACATGTTATGAATGAACGTTCCTGCCTCGCGCTCCTAAAAAAATATGCACATGACGGAACTAAGGTTTATGATATTTTAGTAGCACACTCAAATTCAGTGAAAAACCTGGCGCTGCTTATCGCCAAAAAAAATCCCCGGCTAAATGTTGATGTTGAACTATTGCAAGCTGCCGCCATGCTCCACGACATTGGCATTGTGCGAACCCATGCCCCCGACATCGGCTGCTTTGGAGAACATCCTTATATCTGTCATGGATTTTTGGGTCGCGAAATATTGGAAGAGGAAGGCCTGACCGCACTCGCTCCTTTTTGCGAGCGGCACACAGGTACCGGCATCAGCCGACAGGAAATTATCGACAACAAACTGCCCCTACCCCATCGGGATATGCTGCCACTTAGCAATGAAGAAATGATACTTTGCTACGCGGATAAGTTTTTCTCTAAATCAGGAAAAAACCTGACGGTACCCAAAAAGCTAAAAAATATTTACAAAAACCTGTCGAAATATGGCGAAGACAAAGCCCGTCGTTTTGACGATTTTATCGGGATGTTTGGTTTGCATTACATCTATCATTTATAATTTGAGGGGATAAACAGGGCTTATCTTAGAAAACAATTTTTCGATCCTTGTTAAAAGACATTACAAGAACACCTCTTGTATTTTGTTGAATGCCTATTTGCATTACCTTTGCCAATCTATTAAATTTTTCAGGTATTATCACCATAATGGATTCCAAAAATACATCTAAAGACCACAGCCGATTTTATTCCGCCAAAAGTGCTGAACGGCTAGCCAGACCGAAAATTTCCGATGAGCATCTTTTTAAGCTCCTGTTAAGCGAGTTGCCCGATGCCATTTATTTCAAAGATAGGGAGGGTCGCTTTTTCCTGACTAACCGCCTGCACACCAAAAAAATGGGGCTAAGCAGCGCGCAGGATTTTATTGGGAAAACCGACTTCGACTTGTTTTCGGAAAAACATGCCCGCGAAGCTTTTGATGATGAACAAAATGTGATACAGAGCGGCATCACCATTTCTAAAGAAGAAAAAGAAACCCGCCTGGATGGCAGCGAAACCTGGGCTTCGACATCCAAAATGCCACTCAAAAACGAGCATGGCGAAACGGTGGGCACCTTTGGAATCTCCAAGGATATTACACAAATAAAAAATGCAGAAATACAACTGCGCGAGGCCAGACGCATACTCCAGGAAGCCAACGATGCCAAGGACAAGTTCTTCTCGATTTTGGCGCACGACCTCAAAAATCCTTTTAACAGCCTGCTGGGTTTGAGCGAAATTTTGGTTGAAGATTTTGATAAACTAGCCAACGATGAAAAGCTGGGGATGGTTAAAAAAATCCAAAGCACCTCCGAATCGGCTTATGCGCTGCTCGAAAACCTGCTCGATTGGTCGCGGGTACAAAGGGGATCGATGCACATTGAGCCTGAATCGACCAACCTAAAACAGTTATTGGATGAGGTAATCGCCCTGAATTATTTACAAGCTTTTAATAAAAATATTTCATTGTACACGAATATTAAAGCGGAACTAAGGGTTTTTGCCGATCCAAATATGCTAAAAACCATTATCCGCAACCTGGTGAGCAATGCCATCAAGTTTACCATGCCCGGCGGAGAGGTAAAAATAAGCGGACACAGCGATGAAGACAACACCCATATCCTGGTGGAAGATAATGGGATTGGCATGAGTGCCGAAACTTGCAAAAAGCTCTTTAGCATTAGCGAGAAGAACAAAACTTATGGCACCAACGATGAGTCGGGCACAGGTTTAGGCTTGATTATTTGCCAGGAGTTTGCCGCCAAAAACAAGGGCGATATCAAGGTTTCGAGCCACGAAGGCGTTGGAAGCACTTTTACGATAATACTTCCCAAAGGCTGATTACTTTGTTCCATCATAAATAATAAATCATAAGCATACTACAAATGCGTCAAGTATATACAATCCTGTTTTTTTTATCATTCACGATAATTGCCCATGCCAGCCCGGCTGTGGATAGCATACTTGCCCGGCTCGATCAGACCATTGATGAACACGAGACTTTTTACGCGCTCAAATACGAAAAAATCCGGCTACTGAAAGCACAACGGGATGCCACCGCCACCGAGGATCAACGTCAACTTTTCGCCATCAACCAGGAATTATTTGATGCTTACGGTTCGTTTATCTACGATTCAGCCTTTCATTATGCCAACGAGATGCAAAGTCTGGCCTACCGATCAGGCGATAAAGCTTTAATTTGCAATGCAAAGTTGAAGATGAGTTTTGTGCTGCTTTCTTCGGGCATGTTTCACGAAGCACTGGACACCCTTAATACAATTAACCACCAGGGTATGAGCGATGAACAAAAGGTAGAATACTTCGACCTTAAAGCTCGCGCGTATTATGATATGGCAGAATACGCCAGCGATCGCTATTTCTCGCCCCTCTATCGCCAGCACGGCAACACTTTTACCCGCGAAGCCATACACTTTGCAAAGCCTGATAATTATCAAAAATGGGCTTCGATGGCACTGCTTAACATGCGAAATCATCAATTGGACAGTGCCCTGTATTTTTACCACAGGGTTTTGAACGACTTCGAGGTTTCGCTGCACCAAAAAGCCATGGTATTTTCAGGCATTGCCGCCTGCAAGCTCGAAACCGGCGACACGCTTGCGGCCATCCGTTACTATGCCGAATCGGCCATCAACGATATCCGCTCGGTAGTTACCGAAACCATCGCTTTGCGCAACCTGGCCAATGTGCTTTTTTACCAGGGCAGGATTAAAGAGGCACACAAATACATCGTGCTGGCCAATCAGGATGCACGCTTTTATGGTGCCCGTCAACGATCCTTTCAAATTTCGGGCGTGCTGCCTATTATCGAAGGTGAAAAACTGGAACTGATCGAAACACAAAAACAGCAACTCGAGATCTATCTTATCCTCCTTGCCCTGCTGGTGCTGCTGGTCATTTTTTCGTTGGTCGTTATTTTCAAACAGCTCATACGCCTAAAAAAAGCCAGAGGCATCATTTTGCAGACCAATCAAAATTTAAAGTCGCTGAATGACAACCTGAAGGAAGCCAATAAGATTAAAGAAGAATACATCGCCTATTATTTCAATATCAGCACCAACTATGTGGACAAGCTCGAGCACCTGAAAGAAAACATCAGCCGCAATTTGGAAAACAAGCGATATAGCGTGATCAGCCAGTCGCTCAACAAGCTGGTTATAAAAAAGGAACGCGACCAGTTATTTCAGCATTTCGATAAAATCTTTCTCAGCATCTTTCCCGACTTTGTGGAGGGTTTCAATGCGCTGTTCAATTCAGAAGACCATGTGCAGCTTACCACACAGGGAGCCATGAATACTGATCTGAGGATATTTGCCCTCATCCGCATGGGCATTATCGAAAACGAGAAAATTGCTAAAATCCTCAACTTTTCCATCAACACCATTTACTCGTATAAAAACAGAATTAAAAAACGCTCCATCGTAGCCAACAACGAATTTGAAGAGCGGATAATGGATATTAAATCGGTGTAACTATGTAATTGGTGAAGCAAAATTTTTATCTGACTTTGGCGGTTCACAAAATTCTGATTTTGAAGATGCCATTAGTACACTTGAGGCCAAAGAGACCAATGCAGTTAGAATTGCCATTTTGGATGGTGTGCTTTATTTGAATGGAAAAAGTAAGATGCACAAATTTATCACTAATCCATACAGCGATTATAACATATTAAGTTCGCTTGTTTTAAGAGACTTTTTATACCAACTGTAAGCATTATGGAAGATAATTTACTAATACAGGCTGAAAATACAGATGGCTGAAAATATCTGATTTCTAATATAGGATTGAAAGGTAAGGTTGATTTGGTGTACATTGATCCCCCTTTTGCCACTGGTAGTAATTTTACGATTTTAGCAGGGAGAAATGCGACTATTAGCACCAGTCGGACAGGTTCATTAGCATATTCTGATAAATTGATGGGTAATGAATTTTTGCAATTCTTACAAAAAAGACTTTTACTCATCAAAGAACTATTATCAGAACAGGGTTCGATATATTTACATATTGATTACAAAATCGGACATTACGTCAAGGTATTAATGGATGAAATTTTTGGTATCGAAAATTTTAGAAATGAAATCACAAGGGTGAAATGTAATCCCAAAAACTTTAAGCGTTTGGGATATGGGAATATTAAGGATATGATTTTGTTTTACACAAAAGGGAAAAATCCAATTTGGCACGAACCCTATGCAAAATATACAAATAAAGATGTCGAGAAACTTTTTCCAAAGATTGAGCAATCGGGTCGCAGATATACTAGTGTCCCTATTCATGCACCAGGCGAAACTTTAAATGGCAAATCAAACCTTCCTTTCAAAGGCATCATGCCTCCAGAAGGTCGCCATTGGCGAACCAGTGTTGAGATGCTTGAGATATGGGATTCTGAAGGCCTGATTGAATGGTCGGCAAATGGGAATCCCCGGAAAAAAATTTATCTTGACGAAAGCACTGGCAAACGAGTACAAGACATCTGGGAATTTAAAGACCCACAATATCCCGATTACCCTACCGGAAAAAATGCTGAATTATTGGATCTGATAGTTCAGACATCCTCAAATCCAGGTAGTATTGTGTTGGATTGTTTTTGTGGCTCGGGAACCACCTTAAAAGCCGCTCAACAAAATCAGCGCAGGTGGATTGGAATCGATCAGTCCGATCATGTTATTACGGCGAGCAAAAAAAAGTTAAGTGCTCTGGTTCCCGATCTGTTTATCGAAAAAACCGCCTATCACTTCATCCAACTCAACAAAACTACTGTAGCTGTGGGCAATGTCTAACCATTGCTACTTTTCAAAGTTTCAAGTTAAAAGTTAAAAGTTCCAAGTTAAAAGTTTCAAGTTATTAACAACAACTTTAGGCACTTAAAACTTTAGGCACTTAAAACTGAGTTAAAAGTTAAAAGGCAACGGCTAACCATTGCTATTTCTCAAAAGTCGTCTTGTTCCATCCCCACATACTTCGCTCTACATTGCTAAATTCGATGTAAATACGATCGGTGGCTACTGCGGTTTGCTCAGAAAGAAAGGTACATAACTGGTGGGATATTTCCTTGGTTTTTTCTTTGGGAAGCCCAATGCTTTTCAATTCGCAATAAAGCGTGGGTTCGTCCGAGCCTCCAAAAAGCATGGTCTGCTTATCATGCAGCGAAACCATAATAAACCGTTCCGGCTTGCCAAGTATCTTTCCCAAAAATTTGGAGGCTTCACGCACCAGCACATCGGGCTGTGCAATTTTTTGCTTGCTTTGAATTTTAAAATATGGCATTTGTTTTTGGTTTTAAATATTTTGGAATTTTACAATCGATGAATATTGCTGTTTTGTATTTTCCAATACGCCTACTCAAGATAGCGAGCGATGGTTTTTTCGATTTGTGTTTTTGTAAGCGGTTTAATCAAATAATCATCGCAGCCTGCGGCATAAGCTCTTTCGCGCTCGCTATCCTCCGAAAAGGCTGTCTGCACAATAATCGGCACCTGCTTGTTAGTATTTCGTATTTGCCTTATGGCATCAAAGCCACTCATTTTGGGCAGTTGCAAATCCATCAAAATTAAATCGTAGGATTCCGTTGTTGCTTTTTCAACAGCCTCCAGACCATCTTTAGCCCGGCTGGATTTGGCTTCTTTTCGTCTCAAAAGTATTTCAAGAAACTCGTAACTCGAATCATTATCTTCAACAATAAGTATATTTTTCCCTTTGATATGCTCACCGTGGTCAGCCATTCTTTTTCGCGCTTCAATGGCTGCGCTGCCCTTTGTGCTGGTAGTTCGCTCATGCACGGGCAGGGTGATGGTAAACTGTGATCCTTTTTCAGCCTCCGAACGGAGTGCAATTTTTCCGGATAAGTGTTCTACCAGTTTTTTGGTGATGGCCAAACCAAGACCAGTACCACTATATGGCCTTACCTTCAGCTCGTCAACCTGCCTAAAACGCTCGAATATTGTTTCCTGGTCTTTCTCCGAAATCCCTATCCCGCTATCGCTAACATACACTTCCACTTCGCCTGCTTCATTAAAGCGATAGCCAAGCACAATTTTCCCCTGGCGAGTAAAACGGAAGGCATTCATCAACAAATTATCGATGGCTTGTGTAAAACGCAGCGCATCAATTTTAACAATCGCTCCCGAATCATGCTCAGGATATTCCATCTCAAACCTAATGTTCTCAATGCTTTCGATAACCTCATCCCTGCTTTCCCAGGTATGAAAGATATGAAATAGCAAGTCTTTGATGCGTCGGTTTTCAAAATGGATTTTTAACTCTCCGGCTTCAATCATCGACATTTCGATAATATCGTTTATAAGACGTAGCAAAAGGTCGGTATTTTTTATAATTACCCCTTTAAACTCACGGGTTTCATCTTCGCCAATCCCTTCTTCGCCCAGCATTTGCGCAAAGCCTACAATGGCATTGAGGGGCGTGCGTATTTCGTGCGACATATTGGAAAGAAAGGCCGATTTGAGCTTGTCCGAGAGCTCTGCTTTTTCTTTGGCGTAAAGGAGTAGGTCCACACTGCGCTGTTTTTGCACTGCAATGGAGTATAGGTTACTCAATTTCGCAACACTCTCCAAGTCATTATCAGCATACGGTTTTGCCGAATTAGCAAGAGATAGCTGACCTATCAAAAGGCCATCGATAATTGCAGGCACCGTAAGGAAATTATTTATTGAAAAATGGCCGTGAGGTAAGCCTTCGGATTGGGGATGTTCGTTGGGAGCATTAGTATAAAAAGCCTGCAAGGTGTTAAGGCAATGACCCCATAATCCCGGATAGCGGCCATTCTTTTTTGACAAGCGAAGGTTTTTGTTTTCCACCTTGCAGCCACCCAGAATCATTTCGTCAAAATTATGAATGTGCAGATCGCCATTTTCCTGGTCAATGGTTCCGGCGTAGCCATTTTTTGATTGCGTAATATCTTTGGTGAAATCGAGTACTATTTCGGAAATTTCGGCGAGCGACTTGCCGGGCTTAAGCAGTTCTTTCGAAAGGTCGGCCATAGCCTTGTTTAGCAATAACTCCTCGTGCAGCTTTTCCATCACCTCTTTCTTGTCGGTAATGTCGAACATCAAACCGATAAGGCCAATAACCTCATTGTTTTGATTGCGGATTACATTGCTATGGATTAATAAATGGCGTTGCTGCCCACCAACCAATTCAACAGGATGCTCAAATATGTTTTTTTGTCCATCCTTAATAAGCTGCTCATCTTTATGATGCAAAAAATCTGACATTTCGCCGGCTTGTATTTCGGGCAGCGTTTTGCCCAGGATTGCACTTTCGGGCAAGGCGATGTATTTTTCGTATTCCTTGTTGCAACCCGTAAAACGAAGGTTTATATCTTTCGAAAAAACCGGCCCTGGAATATTGTCCATCACATCCCTCAAAAATTGCAGGTTTGTCTTAATCTGCGCATCGGCATGTTTTTTCTCGGTAATGTCCTGAACGTATCCTTCCACCATAAAATCATCGTGGTGCATTTCATCGATGCGTCTAATGTACAAAAGGCCTGTAAAAATGCTTTGATCTTTTTTGTAAAAATCAACTTCTTCATAATAAAAGCCATTACTATCCTTACCAAATTCTTCAATGATTTTAGGCCGCACTTCCGAATTCACATAAAGCTGGCTTCCAATGTCGTGGACACTGGCTAAAAGATCATCCGCGCTGCTAAAACCAAACATTTCGAGAAAGGCATTATTTACGCTAACAAATTGCCCGTGAAAAGTGCTTTTAAAAATCCCGATAGAGGCGTATTCAAACATCCGCCGGAAACGCGATTCGCTTTGCAAAAGCTGATGGTGTGCCTGCCGATGTTGCAAGGTGTTGATAATGGTTTTTTCGATGGCAAAACTGCTTAGCTCCGAATCCAAAAGGCAATCATCGGCATTCTCGTGCATCGATTGCAAAGCAGCTCTGCAATTGTTGCCTCTGGCTATAACAATGATGGGTGGAGCATAATAGGGTTGAAAGTGGTATTTAATTTTAGGCAGGGCATTTTCGCATGAAAAAGTATCAGAAACAAAAATAAGGCAAAACCGCTCGCGACCAAGTACTTCGATGGCCGATGTTAACGATTGGACAATAGTAAGCTGGCAATCAATTTCAAAGAAACTATCGAAATAGCTTTCAAATACCTTGCTTTTGTCCGAATGATCTTCTACAAGTAATGCTTCAATTTTTCTTTTTGCCATTTGCACCTGGCTTTACTGATTAGTTTGCATTGGTATGATCGAAGCCGATACACACACTCATGCACGATTTTGGTTAAACTCACTAACTATTTTTACTTTATCTTCCCGTAACTATTGCTTATAAATGGAGGTAAAAATAGATTATTTTTTCAAATATTAACTTTAAAAATATTCTTTTTAAAAAAAATTATTAATAGCCGGATGATTGCAGGACTATATTTGTAGCTATTATTCGATATTAAAATGTTGAATATTAATAAGAAAGATTTTTCAATTCAAAAGAAATATTTATTTTTGCACCCCAAAATAGCGAGGGCTGATTTTATCGCCTAATAATCATACACTTGCATTTAAATTTTTAATATTTACTAACCCGGATGATAAGGCGGCATCCAAAATGATTGATATTAATGTCGAACGAAAACGAAAAATTAGATCAGGAAGATCTTGAGCCGAAAGCTGACGAAACCACCGAAAATGTGGAAGAAGTAAAAGCAGCAGAAGCACAAAAAGAAACACCGGTAGAAGCCATAGAAGAAACGGCTGAACCTGTTACCGAAGAGGCAAAACCTGCCGAGGCTTCCGAGGCCGAAGTTGAAGAACCTGCTACAGAGCAAGCCGAAACCGTAGAAGAAAATGCAGCGGAACTTGAAACCCCCAAAGCTGAGGAAGTAGAAGCACCCAAAGCCGAGGAAATACAAGCACCCAAGGCCGAGGATGAAAAAGCAGAAGAAGCTGCAGAAGAGCCTGAAGCTCCCGCCGCCGAAACCAAAGCTGCTGCTCCGGCCAAAGAGTACACCCCTGCCATTCCCGGCGATTTTGACTGGGACGCTGTGGGCAAAAAAGATGATAACTATACCTCGGACGAGCGCAGTAAACTCGAAGACCTTTATAACAAAACCTTCAACTCTGTTGCCGAACACGAAGTAGTTAGCGGAACTATTGCCGGGCTTAACGATCGCGAAGCCGTAGTAAATATTAATTTTAAATCGGATGGCGTAATCCCCAGAGCTGAGCTGCGCTATAATCCCGAATTTAAAGTAGGCGATGATATTGAAGTATATGTCGAAAGCCAGGAAGACAACACCGGTCAACTGATCCTTTCACACAAAAAAGCACGAATTCTCAAATCATGGGAACGCGTTAATCTGGCCTACGAAAACGATGAAGTGATCAAGGGTTATGTTAAAAGCCGCACCAAAGGTGGTTTGATCGTTGATGTGTTTGGAATCGAGGCCTTCCTCCCCGGTTCGCAAATCGATGTGAAACCCATCCGCGATTATGATATTTATGTAGATAAAGTCATGGAATTTAAAGTGGTAAAAATAAACCACGAATACAAAAACGTTGTTGTATCGCACAAAGCACTCATCGAGCGCGAACTCGAAGCTCAAAAAGCCGAGATTATCGCCAAACTCGAAAAAGGTCAGGTACTCGAAGGAACCGTCAAAAACATTACCTCCTACGGTGTATTTGTTGACCTCGGCGGCGTTGACGGTCTGGTGCATATCACCGATCTCTCGTGGGGACGCATCAACCACCCCGAAGAAATTGTGGAACTCGACCAGAAAATCAAGGTTGTTATTCTCGATTTCGATGACAACAAAAAACGTATTGCCCTCGGTCTTAAGCAACTCACCCCCCATCCATGGGATGCCCTGGACGAAAACCTCAAGGTTGGCGACAAGGTAACAGGCAAAGTTGTGGTTATCGCCGATTATGGCGCATTTATCGAAATTGCTGCCGGTGTCGAAGGTTTAATTCACGTTTCGGAAATGTCGTGGTCGCAGCACTTGCGCACCGCCCAGGATTTCCTTAAAGTGGGTGCCGAAGTAGAAGCCGTTATTCTTACCCTGGATCGCGAAGAGCGCAAAATGTCACTCGGCATGAAGCAACTCATCCCCGACCCATGGGAAAATATCAAGACCAAATATCCGGTTAACTCCAAGCATTCAGCTACCGTGCGCAACTTTACCAACTTCGGTATCTTTGTTGAACTCGAAGAAGGTGTTGACGGATTGATTCATATCTCCGACCTCTCATGGTCGAAAAAAATTAAGCATCCCGCCGAATTCACCAAGATCGATGATCCGATCGAAGTTTTGGTATTGGATGTTGACGAAGAAAATCGCCGCCTGAGCCTTGGCCACAAGCAGCTCGAAGAAAATCCCTGGGATGTATTCGAAACGGTGTTCACCGTTGGTTCTATTCACAAAGGCACCATTGCCAACGCCAGCGACAAGGGCATGATTGTTACCCTGCCTTATGGTGTTGAAGGATTTGCTCCCACACGCCACCTGCAGAAAGAAAACGGGAACATGGCTAAGGTTGACGAAGCACTCGACTTTAAAGTGATCGAATTCTCGAAAGAGAACAAAAAGATCATCCTCTCGCACTCGCGTGTTTTCCAGGATGTGCAGTTTGCCGAAAAAGCCAAAGGCGATCAGGAGCAGAAAGATCAGGCACGTTCGGCCAAGCAGGCTGTTAAGAAAATCAAGGACAACCTTGAAAAAACTACCCTGGGCGATATAGGCGGACTGGCACAGTTGAAAGACGAAATGGAGCAGGAAGCCCGCGAAAAGCTCGAAACCTACGCCAAAAAGCAGGAAGAAAAGGAAGAAAAGAAAAAGGCCGCTGATGATGTAGATATCAAAGAGGAAGAAGCACCTGCCGGTGCGGAAGTAAAAGAAGAAGCCTCTAAAGCTAAAGCTGAAAAAGAAGTGGAAGCCGAAGCTCCCAAAGAGGAAGTAAAGGAAGAAGCTGAAGAAGCCAAAACCGATGCTCCTAAAGAAGAAGTGAAGGAAGAAGTTGCCGAAACCGAAGCTCCCGAAGAAGAAGCTAAAGAAGCCAAAACCGAAGCTCCCAAAGAGGAAGTAAAGGAAGAAGTTGCCGAAACCGAAGCGCCTAAAGAGGAAGTGAAGGAAGAAGCTGAAGAAGTAAAAGAAGATAAGCCTGCCACCGACGAAGAAGATAAAGACAAAGAATAAGGCAAGCTCGTACTAATACAAAAAAGCTGTTTCGATATTTATCGGAGCAGCTTTTTTTTTGTTACCAATTACAGCAATGGGTATGTTTTTTCTATCTGTGTCCATCTGTGCAATCTGTGGTTTCGATAATGCCAGTTGGGGTAAAAACCAAAACGCCGTGGCTCGTTATGAAGCAAAAATTATCTTTGCAAATCAAACGAATTCTATTAGCATGGCATTTTCGATAACCATCCTGGGCAGCAGTGCCGCCATTCCCACCTCGCAGCGCAATGCTTCGTCTATCCTGATAAACCTGGAGCACACCTATTTTTTGATGGACTGTGGCGAGGGCACACAAATGCAACTGCGGCGTTCCAAAATAAAACTCAACCGGATTAAGCGCGTTTTTATCAGCCACCTGCATGGCGATCATTTTTTTGGACTGGTAGGATTAATTTCCACCCTGCACCTGCTCGGGCGCAACGATGCCCTGCACGTGCATGCACCCGCCGGCTTGCAGCAAATCATCGAAATGCAGCTCACAGCTTCGCAAACACAATTGAGCTACCCCCTGCATTTTCACCTCATCAAGGCCGATGCTCCCGAAATGGTTTTTGAATCGAAGGATCATTATGTACGATCCTTCCCCCTCGACCATCGAATAGAAACCAACGGCTTTGTGTTTGGCGAAAAGCAAAAAACCCGAAAGGTGAAAAAGACCTTTTTGTTTTATGATATGGAAATCAGCGTAGAGGATATTTTGAATATTAAGGCAGGAGCCGACTTTGTAAGCCCGACAGGGAAGATATATAAAAATGCCGACATCACCGAAGACCCCGAACCACCGGCCAGCTTTGCCTATTGCAGCGATACCCGGTATTTTGAGCCAATTGTGGAACAGATAAAAAACACAACGGTCTTGTACCACGAAGCCACGTTTATGGAGGACATGCGTCAGGTGGCCGATGAAAAATATCACTCTACAGCCCACGGTGCTGCACTTATCGCCGCGAAGGCACAGGTAGGAAAACTAATACTCGGGCATTTTTCGGCACGCTACCGCGAGCTGGATGAGCTGCTCGCAGAAGCCAGGGCAGTGTTTCCCCAAAGCTATCTGGCCATCGATGGCGAAAGCACCGATGTGGATGCCAACGAAAAAACCCGGTGAAAAACACCGGGTTTGAACACAAACATTATGAAAAACAAAAATTTAAACTCTTTTCTCTTTGATACGGGCTTTCTTACCACGCAATCCACGGAGGTAAAAAATCCTTGCCCTGCGCACTACGCCGCGCTTATTAACAACTACGCTGTCGATAAAAGGCGATGAAACCGGGAAAATCCGCTCTACACCAATGTTGTTCGATATTTTGCGTACCGTAAAGGTAGCCGTTGGGCCATGACCTTTGCGCTGAAGCACAACACCGTTGAACTTCTGCAAACGTTCTTTTTGACCTTCTTTAATTTTATAGGTAATTGTAATCGTGTCCCCGGCTTTAAAATCGGGCATCTCCGCTATAGCTACCTGGCTTTCTACCAAGGAAATTAAAACTTTCTTACTCATTATTTTAGCTTTTATTGTCTCAAAAAGGAGTGCAAAAGTAAACAAATATTGTTATTTAACAAGACTATCAACTTATTTTTTTGACAAATTTATTAACATTAACGGATGAAAATTTTATGCACCTGGGCATTTTTGTTTTCTGTTCCTAATTTCAACAAATAAAAGCCCGAATCAAGCTGATGGGCAATTAGCGTTTTTTCTGATTTTATCATTCCCGATTCCAGGCTTTGCCCTTGCAAATCGAAAATAGCCCATGAGGAGTCGATTAAGCTTTCCGGAGAACTTACCTGAAGTTGATTAACGCTCTGCCTAACACTAGCTCGATCCGGGGATTTCGTATTTCCCGGGCTTGCATCACCGGAGGCTGGCGGCGGTGTCAGCTTGATGATGCTGTGCGTAAAGGGTTCGTTATTGAGCCATGAGCTGCCGTTGGTGGCCAAAAATACTTCGCCATTCGGGCCGGCACACACATCACGTAAGCGACCCCAAAATTCGGTAAAGTATTGTTTTTGCCCCGTGATAGCCATTCCATCATCCGAAAGTTCCAGTTCAATTATTTGTTTGTTTTTTAACAAAACCAGCAATATTGAGCCTTGCCATTCAGGGATTGCGGCATTATTGTAATAAATAATATCGGAGGTAGCTATGGTTGGTGTCCAGGCGGCAATGGGTTCGGCCACATTGTTTTGCTCGCAAAAACTAATTTCGTCAGACGTATCGCAATAACCTTCCACATTGGGCCAGCCATAGTTGCGCCCGGCTTCGATAATATTAATTTCGTCATCGTTCGCGGGGCCATGCTCAGAACTGTAAAGAATACCCCCGGGCGAAAAAGCCAAACCCTGGGCATTGCGGTGGCCGAGGGTATAGACGTAGCTGCCGGGGAAAGGATTATCCACCGGAATACTTCCATCGTCATTAAGCCGAAGGATTTTTCCCGACAAATGATTTAAATCTTGTGGTGCCGCAAGGTTTTGTGCATCGCCGGTAGTCATCAGCAATTTGCCATCGGGTGCAAAAAGTAGGCGCGAACCATCGTGGGTGCTGTTGCCTTGTATGCCTTCTATCAGCACCGTTTCGTCGAGCAGCGCGCTACCATCATAAGTAAAATAAACCAGCTTTTCTTTCATGCCACCGTCCTGATAAGTGTAAACCACATAAACCCGCGCATCCTCCGGAAAATTGGGGTGCAGAGCCATCCCCAGCATTCCCGATTCGCCCTCCTGCGATACCTGAGCCGAATGATCGAGTAATATATCTTGCTCGCCGGTTTCGGGATGCACACGACTGATTCGCCCAAAGCGTTCGGTCATCCAAAGCCATCCATCGGGTGCATAAATTATTTCCCAGGGAATGTCGATCCCCGAAATTAAGGTAGTGGAATCCAAAGTGGTTTCATCAATTTGCACCTGGCCATGCAGGTTCCGATGATTGGCGAAAAAGAAGGTGAAAAATAATGTAAAGATTAGTATAGTTCTCATCATTGAATTGTGTTGGTTTATTTTATCAACACGATAAGCGGGAGATTGTTCTTTGAATTACGCATTCCAAATTACCCAGGCACGGTCGGCCTGCAATTGGAGCATCTGTTCACCATTTTGGATTTGGGCACCAGCATTTTTTCCTTTTTCGAGAAATAAAGTTTGGGGAGGATTGTAAACGAGATCGTATAAAAAATGCTCCTTGCCAATGGCTGCATAAGGTAGCGGTGGAGCCTGGTTTAAATTGGGGAACATGCCAAGCGGCGTGGCATTGATGATGAGTTTGTGTTTTGAAATAATATCTCCGGTAAGATCGCTATAGCTGATTTCCTGTTTTGTTTTAGGATAACGCGAAACCGACAGATAGGGAATTTGTAATTGGGTGAGCACAAATTTTACAGCCAGGGATGCCCCGCCGGTTCCCAATATTAAAGCAGGCTTGTGATGGCCAGACATATCGCAGGAATGCTGAAAGCCAAAAGCATCGGTATTGAAACCCACAAGTTCGGCTTTTGTAGGATGCCGGATAATCTTAATCGTATTTACCGCGCCGATTTTTCGGGCTGTTGCATCAAGGAAATCGAGGTGCGGGATAACATCCTGCTTAAAGGGAATAGTAACGTTGAGACCTGATATTTCAGGATGATCTTCGACCAAGGCGCGAATATCAGCAGCATCTTCTAAAGGAAAAAGCCGGTATTGATAATTGGATAAATTTTCGCGCACAAACTTTTCCTGAAAATACCGGGGCGAAAAGGAGTGCTGCAACGATTTGCCGATCAATCCAAAAACCTTCATTATTTAACCTTGCTTACAGCCATGCGCTCGATAACAAAGATTAAAACAAAACCTAAAAAGGCCAGGGCGATTGCCGAAAGCAAATGCGGATTGCCTTCGTAGAGATGGGGCAAAACATTATCCTGCAAAAGGGGCTTCAATTCGCCATGACGATCAGTAAACTGAGATATTGTATTTTTCCAGGGCCACACCTTGTTGAGCGAACCCACCATAAAACCGGCAAGCAAGGCGATGGTTTGGTTGTGGTAACGCCTAAGAAGCCACGAAAGAAAGTTGGAGAAGCTGATGATACCAATGCCTGCACCGGCCAGAAAAACCGCGATGATACCCAGCTTAAATTCGCTAATGGCACCGATGATAAATTCGTATTTGCCCAGCAAAAGCAGGATAAAACTGCCCGAAATGCCGGGAAGAATCATGGCACAGATGGCGATGGCTCCCGAGATAAAAATAAACCACCAGGCTTCGGTAGTTTCGGCAGGGGTGATTTCGGTAATGATGTAAGCGATTACAACACCCACCAGGAGCGATAATACAGAAGCCAGGTTCCAAACTTTGATTTGCTTAGCCACATAAATGGCCGAGGCTACGATGAGGCCCAAAAAAAACGACCAGATCAGCTCAGGGTAGGTTTCCAGAATATATTGCAGCAGGCGCGCCAGCGAAATCACGCTAATGCCGATTCCTGAAACCAGTGCAATCAAAAAATTGGCATTGATGGCTTTCCAGAAAGCAGCCACACGTCCCGAAAAAAGGAGTTTTAAATTGGGATAATTGATGGATTTTATCGCATTGATCAGCTCCTCATAAATTCCGGTAATAAAGGCAATGGTACCGCCACTTACGCCGGGAACAACATCGGCCGCGCCCATACCCATGCCTTTCAGTATCAGAATCAAATATTTCTTCATATTAGCTTTGCTTAAAATTTTTGATAGGATGCCCGTCTTGCCATTGCTGGCTGGGCTATTTTTTTTATCAGGATTCTTTTTTATAGGTATCAAGCAAATTGATGAAATTGATATTTCCGCGTAGTTCAGGATAATATTCAAACATCAAACTATGATCGGAAGGATTTATTTGCAGTGCAAGCTCAAAATTTTGATATGCTTCCTTCAGCCTTCCTTTTTTGGCCAGATAGCCAGCAAAGCGATAATACAATTCGTGGTTTTGGTTTTGCAGCGCGATGCCCTGCATTATAATATCGATGGCCGTATCCACATCCTCACTCTCGGCATAAACCGACGAATAATCCAGCCACAGGTCAGGATGGTTGGGGTCGGCCTTTACGGCTTTTTTATAGGCTTTCACCGCCTCGTCAAATTTGTTGTATCTAAACAGGGCATCGGCATAATACAGCCAATTATCCACATTCGTTTTTTCGAGTTCGAGCGATTTCTTAATTTGCTTCAGTGCTGTTTTTTCGTTGCCCGTTTTATCGTTTATAATGCCCAGCCCCATCCAGGCATCGGCCATGTCGGGGTTCATCTTTAAGGCCGCTTTGTAGTGGCTGTACGATTTTTCGTAATTTTCAACTTTCTCGTAACACTCGCCCAGGTAATAATGCGTAAGCGGGTCGGGGTCTTCCATCTCCAGGGTTTCCTGATAATAATGGATGGCTTCGTCAAATTTTCCAAGATTAGCCAGCGCGTTAGCTTTATTAAAATATGCCGATGAAAACTCGGGGGTAATAGCGATGGTAAATTCGTAGGCATCGATGGCTTTTTCGTACAGTTGCAGATTGCTCCAGGCAATGCCGAGGTTAAACCAGGCCGTATCCGAATAGGGATATTTATCCAAAAACGCCTCAAAAAAGCGAACACTGTCTTCTTCGCGTCCGGCCATCTCAAAGCAAAAAGCCAGCTCATAAATCACGGCCTGATTTTCGGGATTATAATTGAGGGCTTTCACAAGGTAGTCCACGGCCTTGTCAAATTCCTTCAGTTCCTCGTACTCAAAAGCGATGCGGGTATAAATATCGTCCTTATCATCGGCAAATTCAGCGGCTCTTTCGTAAATTTTGATGGCCTCGCTGTTTTTCTTCAGCTTACTAAAAATCATGGCCTTCGTAACCAGCACATCAGGATTATCCACTTCCAGCACTTCCAGTTTATGGAGTATTTCAAGGGCCTTGCTATTGTTGTTAACGCCAGCATAATATTGGGCCTTGCGCAGCAAAAATGCACTCGATGAGGGATGTTGCCGCATGGCATAGTCGATGGCAGTGCGCGCTTTTTTGGGGATATTCCGATCGAGGTAGAAATCGATAATTTCCTCAAACTCCTCCACATCAAAAAAGTACATCTGATTCTGCCTGATCATATCATCGAATTTCCCCACCAGCTCGTTAGCTTCCGGCCCAAATTGATCCAATTCTTCGCTCATATTTTCCTATTAGTAATCGGCTGCAAAATTAATATTATTTTTTGGGATGCTTTCTTCAGTCAAATTATTATCAGGATATTGTTGCCAGCTTTTGAATTGATGTTAACTAAAAGCTCACCTTCAACATCACATTAAAACTACGTCCAAAACCCCAGAATCCGCGAAAGCTGTCCAAATCATGATCTGCCCCGTCCTGCCCCCGGATAATGTGCTCCGAGTTTAAGGCATTGTAGCAACTCATATTAAGCATTGCTTGCTGATTGATAAAGCGGAAAGGATAATTCAAGTGCAGGTCAAGGAGCGAGTAGGCCGGAATTTGAAACGACTGGATGAGGTCATCCACATCATTGCGCCCTGCCGGATCGAAGGCGGCGTAAATCTTATCGTAATACACCCAGTTGGCCGAAAGGCTGAAAGTGTTCAGAATTTGTACCCGCCCGAAGAGGCCTGCCTGCAACTGCGGTGCTCCGCCCACGTATAGCCCGTTAGCATAAACGTTTACCGTGTCGGCCACCGTGTTGTTGGCGTTAAAAAGCACAGCCGAAACATCGTTTTGCCATTTCCAGTTGCCCAGCGAAAGCAGCCCACCCAATTCGATATTTTCGCTAAGCTGATGCTCCACCTCCACTTCCAGACCGCTGTGCAGGGCATCCAGTCCGCTAACAAAAGCACGGGTGCGACTTTGATCTTCCAGCTGCACATACTCGTTCGACAAAAAACTTTTGTCCTCCCACCAGGTATAATAATAGTTGGCGCGGATGCGGGTAAGTTTGCCCGAAAAGCCATAACCCATTTCCAAGGCCTTCACCTTTTCGTTTTCGATATCCAGCGTGGCTTCATTATTAAAACTGGCGAAGACATATTTAAAATAAGGTGCACGCGAAAAATATCCGCCATTGGCAAAGACGTGGTGCTTTTCGCCAAAACGCTGATTTATTCCGGCTTTCACATCGAAGCCCGTTTTGAGCAGGATTTCGCTTTTATTATCCTCCACATAATTGTAATTATCGAATCGCTGATACCAAACGTTGGTAAAAGTTCCGCTGGCAAAGGCATTGGTATTGCCTTTTTCATATTCAACCTGAGCAAAAATGCTGGAAGATGGGTTGATGGCACCGTTATCCACTTTTATCACATCGCCCACGGTTTTCATCTGCTCACGACCTGCCACACCATCCACGGCATAAGCGTAATCGTCGATATAAAAATCGCCGCCCAGTAAGTCGCGCACCTTTTCCTTCAGGCTTGAGCTAAAATAGCGCAGGTGAAAGCCAAGCGTGTATTTCCAGTTTTCGTTTTTTTGAAATTCCAGCCGCGAAAGCAAGCCACCCCATTGATGGGCGGCCAGGAAATCAGTTTGCACATTTTTGGAATATCCATTAACGCTTTGGCCGTTGGCCAGAATTGCAGTATCGGTATGCATCCCATTATTTTGATAAATGGCCTCCCAATCGATCTGCCCGCTTGGGTTTCGATATTCAAAAATCGTAGGAGCCGCCCAACCACCATAAGTCTCCGACCACTTGCCACCGCCTTTTCCTGGCGAATAATACGCCGAACTTGCCAGGAACAAACGATCGGTCATTTTCCAATAATGGTTTAAGCTAAGATAGGGCTTATGGTAAAAATTTTCGGAGGCATTATTCATTTGTCCGTTGTAGCTGCCCCAGTCTTTGTTAAATTTCAAGCCATGCAGGTCGATCTCCGCTTGCGAAAGTTTAAGGGTACGCTGGCCGTGGCGTTCGGGGGCACCCATGGCCGTAAACACCAGGGTATGGCGGCTGTTAAATTCCTTGCTCAACGATAAAAAATAAGCCCAGGCATCCACATAAGTAGCATCCACGTAGCCCTGCCCCTGTGTGCGCGATCCCAGAAAATTAACCGCCACACCATTTTCCATCTTGCCGCTCGACAGCGAAAGCGAGAGCTTTGAATTTCCATAACTCGTGGTAGAATAAGCAAGCGAGCCTCCCTTTTCAGCTTCGGTAGTTTTGGTTATGATATTGATGGTGCCGCCCACCGAGTTAAGAGCAACGTTGGAAGCACCCAGGCCGCGTTGCACCTGAATGGAGCGGGTAGCATCCGAAAGCCCGATCCAGTTGTTCCAATACACCAGCCCATTTTCCACGCTCGAAATCGGGATGCCATTGAGGAGCAGGGCTACATTTTCCTGTTCAAAGCCACGGATATTTACTTCGGCATCGCCGCTGCCCCCGCCGGTTTTGGTGGGATACACGCCGGGAACCATTTTCATTAGCTCCGGGAAAGCCTGGTCGCCCAACTGGCTTTCGATTTGCTGCAAGGGAATGGTGCTAAGGGCTACCGGTGTTTTGCGATCGCGGGCCACCGACGAAATGATATTCACCGCATCCAGCGCAATAACGTCGGTTTTCAAGAGGATAATGCCGACATCGATATTTTGATTAGTCGGCACATTTACTTCTTTCAAAAAATCCTCATATCCAACACTCGTAATATGCAGGGTGTAATTTCCTGATTTGGCGTACAGCGAAAATTCGCCGTTAAAGCCGGTGCTAACGCCCTGCCCGTTTTCGGCCAGGCGAACGTTGGCATTTTTGAGGGGCTCTCCACTGAGGGCATCCACCACTTTTCCGCTTATCAGCGATTGGGCAAAGGCAGGTACAGTGGCGAGCAGCACAAGCACCACGAGCATCGATTGTAATTTTCTGTTCATACGAATTTAGTTTTTGGACATAAAAAAACCCCGGTTTAGCTCCGGGGTTTTTTATTGTGATATCCAAAATAAACAAAGCAGTACTAAGCCTGACGAATTCACAAAAATTTCAAAAGCTAAAATTTATGAATAATACAGGCCAAAAGAGACACAGGCCGAGGGCTGTTTTTAGTATCTAAATTTATTAGATACAATAAAAATCAATAATCCTCTTGCGCGGTCGTAGCTCTGTTTCTTCTATCATCCAGACTGTACTGTCGGTACCGGAATTTCACCGGCTCAATCCCGCACGTGCGGGAGTCGCGAACTATCATCGCCGGTCGGGAATTGTACAGCACTGCTGCACTCACCCTGCCCCGAAGAAACGAAATTATATTTTTTAAGAACGAAGATTTATTGCGGGCAAAAGTATTGTTTTTTGAATAACAGCGGGGATTTTTTTTAGCCTGAGCTTGGGAATGCTATTGTTTTTACCGTCACCCCGTGAATTGTTTTCATAACCCGCCAGGTTTGCTCCCGTGAAAGAATTACACCTTTATAATAAGTTGCAGGTATTTGATAGATGAGAACCTGGCGGGTTTACCTACCGCACAGTCACCCCGTGAATTGTTTTACCAGTGATGCAATGTTCAAAATGTAGTACTGTTGCTTGGGCAGGATTCACGGGGTGACTTGTTTTCAGGGGTAAACCGGACAGATATACTATGATTAAAAACTACTTTTTCCGCTCCAGAAAATACATCTTCATCATGCCCTTCCCTTTAATTTCGATTGGATCGCGAGGGGTAAATTCAAAACCCTCCTTTAATAAATTGAAGGTGGTTTCGCTTACATTAATGCGCATGGCTTCCGAATTACTTTCCATGCGCGAGCTGGTGTTGATGGTGTCGCCAAACACATCGTAAATATATTTTCGTACGCCCACGATGCCTCCAACCACAGCACCGCTGTGCAAGCCTATCCTAATTTTCCATTCAATTTCTGAATCTTTGTTTCTCTTGTTTAGGTATTGCTTGATTTGTAAAGCCGCTTCGGCCATTCGTTCGGCATGTTGCTCCACCTTATCAGGCATACCACAAACAGCAAGGTAGGCATCGCCGATAGTTTTGATGCGTTCGCAATTATTATGTTCCATAATATCATCAAAGGCAGTGAACATTTTATTTAATTCACCGATCAGGACAGCTGGTTCAAGTTGTGTGGAGATGTTTGTAAATCCTACAATATCCGAAAAATACACAGTTACATTATCAAAACTTTCCGGTTCGGCTACACCATTTGCTTTTAGTTCGTTAACTACTTTTAAAGGCAAAGTGTTTAAAAGAAGTTTCTCAGTTTTATCCTTTTCCTCTTCCAATTCTTTGGTACGTTCAGTTACCATCACTTCCAATTTTTCTTTCTGACCTTCCAGAATGCGCTGTTTATCTTTTTCCTGCTCAAGGGATTTTGCTGAGAGGATTTTAACGTTTTCAAGTTGGGTGTTGAGATTTTTATTTGTGATGGCAAAGTCTCTGGCCAAAAATACGGACATCGAAATCGGTATGCTCAATATGGCCAGCATTATCGAAATCAAAAATACAAACCCCCAGAAGCTGCCACCATCAATAGATAAGCCTCCGTTAAATAGAACTATCATGACTATGCTCAGAAAAAACAGAATGAAAAAAATAACGCCTGTTCCGAGTATCCAACCACCATTCATATTTTTAAGTATGGCTAAAATGGCAACTCGTATAATTTCGATAATTACGATTACGGCATAAGCAGCATAAAAGTAGCTGATGAATGGAAAGTTAAAATAATAAAATATGGACCCGAGTGCGGCAAGGCTTATAATGATATAGAAAAATTTTGGGGTTTTATTAAAAAATAAAAAATACAACAATTTTACCAATGGCACCAAAACCCAGGGGAATAACAGGGAAATAAAATACATGTAAACTGTAACGAAATCGGGGTAGAATAAATATGAATTTGCCGCATACGACCAAAAGATCATAAGTGCAAATAGCACGACAAAAATGCTGTAATAGAGATTACCGGCATTTTTCCTGAAGAATAGATACAAGAGGAAATGCAGGCCACCGAGTACCAGAAAAACAAAAAACAGTGCCAATAAAATTTTTGATATGACCACCTGATTACTAAAGGCATTGATGGCAGCATCGTAGCTTGAAAGATAAATGGTAAATCCTGCCTGCGAATAATTAAAGGATTCTTTCAAGTCATAAGCATTCCTGTTAAAGTACCTCACGGCTAAAACATTATTTATCAAAGTATCAAACTCCAATAATACAGGCACATTCTTTGGATTGCGCTTTTTGTCAGCCAATGAATCATTCCCGATTACACCTATTTCCTTAATTAATTTACCATTCCAAAAAATTTGTGAAGCCCCTCTTTGCCCAATCGAAATAGCAGCGATTTTATCAAAAAGGGAAGTATCGATTTTAATATGCAACCTAAACCAAGCTATGCCAGGAAAAAAGGATTCGTCCTTACCATCCAGATTTAATACAGTTGCAAGGGTGTCCCAGCTCTGATCCGGAAAATCCGTTTGTGAAAAATCGGGGTTATCGCCGGGATGATACAACCAATGATCGTCCAAGCTAGATACCTGCGCCGGTATTGAATCCAAATAGTAAATATGATTTGTTTGCGCTGATAAATAATTATTTCCAAACATCAGTAAAGAAAATATCAGGAGCTGAAAAAACACTGGAAGCCTCGGACTTATCATTTTCATAAAATTTACTTTTTTGTCAGCAAATAACCACTAATTAAAAATATGAATCAAAAAAAATCATTGATAGCTAATTTTCAAAAAGTAAAATAAACGAAATTCTTCAACATAAAAAAAACCGGATATCAATTATCCGGTTTTTTTAAGATTTAATCTTGTGAGATTATTTCTGTGCATCGGGATCGCCGGGCAAAAATGCCGTTTCATCCACAAAAACCTTTTCGTAGAGCTTGGCTTTGGTGCCATCGAATTCGGCCCCGGGATTTACCGAAGAGCTTACCACAAAATTAATAGTGGTGTCGGCAGCCGGAAAGGCCTTGAGCACAACGGGCGAAAAGTTGTTGCCTTCGATTGATAGCTTATAACTGGCATCGCCGAGCTTTTGTGTGGAAGGATCAACAAAATTGGAGCTGTTGAGGCGGTATATTTTGTTGAGATATTTTGCGGTATTGGCCGAGTCGGCAGGCTGGCCGTTCATCATCCACCGATTTTCTTCTTTGCTAAGCGTAATGCTGCGATCGGGATAATTGAACTGCAAGCGACTGATGTCGTCTTTATTCACATTCACCAGACTTTTGTTGCGATAAGCATTTATATCCGCCTGGTACGACATTTTGAGAAAGCCATCCACAGCATACACTTCATCTTCATTGGCCAGGCGCACAAAGGAGGTCATGATGCCGCGCTGTTGCTGTTGCTGCATTTGCTGCTGTCCCCCACCCTGCGGTGGCTGCGAATACGAAAATTTACCGATGTACAAATCGGCCAATTCATCCTTGTTACTTTTCAGCACAACCCTTGTACCCGTGGAATCGCTCACCTCATAAGCAGCCCACTTAGTGCTGGACTTGGCTGCCATGCGCATGGATTTCATCTCGTTGAACTGCCCCAGGATGTTTTTAACAATACTCTGATCGGCGGGATACCTGTTGCCTTCGCCCACTACCTCCCAGGTGTTATTTCCGGTTTTGCTTAGCGAAATTTGCAAATTATCTTTAACACTGTTTATTTGAATATCCGTTACCTGAGCGGTATCCACGGCCACCACCATTTCGCGGAACGAGCGTTCTTTGTTGCCGATAAGGGTGGATAGATAATAAATTACACCCAGGACAATCAGGATAATAATGAGTACTTTGCTGTTGAGTTTTTTAAACATAACCTACCTCCATTCTTTTTCTGCGTTTATTTCTTCTTACCTGCGAGCGGACAATTCCGTATAGGACAACCAGGATAAGTGGCAGGGCAAAGTTGAGCCATTTTATCCAGGTACTTTCGCCTTCTTCCATTTCGTCAAGTGGCCGCGAGGTTACTTCTTTGGTTCTTAAATCGATCAATCCGGTGTCGTCCGATAGATAGTCGATGGCATTAACCATCAGGCTTACATTGTCGGGCTGACGCTGCTGGGCTTCTTCGCCCTGACCGTTGATGGCAAAATCGCCATCGCCAATCAAAACGATACTCGAATTAACATTACCCACAATCGGCCCTTCGAGGATGGCACCCATGGTGAGATTTTCGAGCGGGAAATCATTTCCGCCCCATTGCTTTTGCACATTAAAAAACACGGGCAAAGGCAGCGTACCCGATTTCTCGGATGTCAACAGGAAGGGTTTGTAACGCAAGGTGGTATCCCCACTAAAATTGATGGTACTGGCCAGTTGCAGCATCACCTGTTCCAGGCCTTTGGTAATGGGCATGTCCTCATCGAACTTTCGGATTAGCGGCCAATAAGGAAATGGAATCTGACGGGTAAAGGTCATAAATCCTGTTTGTTGCCTAACGCCCACCTGGCCGGCACTGGCATCTACCACACAATTATTTTCAACTTTAAGGCCTTTCTCATCGAGCCATTGCACGAAGTTGCTTTCGATCACATTTCCGCGCATGGCCTGAAAATCGCCATCAAAGCGGTTAAAGGCAACATATAAGTTTCCGCCCTGGGCCAGGTAAGCATCCAGCTTTTGTAAGTCGGCTTGTGGGAAGGAATCCGTTGGGGCGATGATGGCCAGGGTAATAAAATCGTTGAGCATGGTGCTACTGTCCGGGAGTTGCACAGGCTCCAGTTCGTACAAAACCTCAAGTTGCTGCAAAGCCTGGGCATAAGTATTCATAGCCGCTTCGCCGTGTCCCTGAACCAAACCAACCTTCGGTTTATTGGTTACAGCCAGTTTTTTTATCGACGACGAAAGCGCGTACTCCATGGCTGCGCCGGGCTGCATAACCGGGATAACATCGGTACGCTCGCCAATGGTTATTTTAGCACCCAGAAAAACACGCTGTTGCTGCACCTGGTCTTTTTCGCGCACGCTGATTACCAGCGGCTGAATACCGGCCTGCATGGCTTCCTGCTCTATTTTCTGGTCTTCGTTGGGATTCAAAAATTCGTAGTTCAACATCCCGTCCGAGGCAGAGGCATACTCGATGAGCAGGTCTTTAAAATCCTGCCGTGCTTTTTCGATTTGCTGTTGGCTGCCCTTAGTAAAATATGCCGTAACCGTTACCGGTTCGTCCAGCGAATTCAAGATGTCTTTGGTCGCCTTGCTCAAGGTATAAATGCGGTCTTGTGTAAAATCGAGCCGTGCAAAAAACTTCTCCGACAGCACATTTATCAGAACCAATGCAAGCACGATCAGTATCAGTTGTGATGCGATTGATTTTTTATTCTTCATAATTCAAATACATTTTTGGTTTAATTAACTCCTGTTTTTTTGCAATACAGCCTCTGTACTCACCAGCCCAAGAAAGATTAACGAGAAAAAGAACACCAGGTCTTTACTATCAATCACTCCCCGCGAAATGGACTCGAAATGCGAATTGATGCTGAGATAATACAGCAAATCGCCAACGAAACCTCCGGCACTACTGGCCAAAAACGAAAAGAGAAAATGAAATAAAATACCGATGGCCAAAGCCAGCAGGAATCCCACAATCTGGTTATTGGAAATGCTACTGGTAAAAATGCCAATGCTGATGTAGGAGGCACTGATAAGTATCAGCCCGAGGTAGGCGGTAATAGTTGCGCCGTGGTCGATATTGCCCAGGTTAGCCACCGTAATATAGTATGGCAGCGTAAATGCCAGGGCGATAACAATTAATAGTAGCGTGGCCAAAAATTTACCTATCACTACCTGCCAGTCGTTTACCGGACGGGTAAGCAGCAGCTCGATGGTACCGGTTTTGTTTTCTTCGGCAAACAAGCGCATGGTAAGTGCGGGGATAAAGAAAAACAAGGTCCAGTAAGCCACTCCAAAGAAGGCCTGGAGGCTGGCCTGTTTTACAAAAAATATGTCGGATCCATAGAGCCAGGTGAACAGGCCGCTGAATCCCAAAAATGCAACAAGCATGATGTAAGCAGTCAACGAATCGAAAAACGATTGCAACTCCCTTTTAGTAATAACCCAAATCTGCTTCATTTTATCGTTGATTTTTTAATTTGATTAAATCCATAATTTAAAACTTTTTAATACCCTAAGATGATGTTTATTTAATAGTCAATTCTCTAAACACATCTTCGAGTTTGGTTTCTACGGGCGAAAGTTCGGTAAGCGTCCAGCCATTGGCTACGCATAGATTGAAGATAGCTTTCACCGATGATGTACCGGCTTTGCTCTGCACCTCGAAACGCAGATGGTCGCCATCGATGATATCCACCATTTCGAGTGTGTCGATGGTTTTTAGTTTTTCGTAAACCGCCATCGCTTCGGCAGCCTGACCTTCGGTATTAATACCTACACGCACCATTTCTTTGCCTTGCGCCTGCCTGCGCAGACTATCGGCGGTTCCATCGGCCACAATTTTCCCCTTGTTGATAATCATAATGCGGTCGCAGGTAGCCTCCACCTCGGCAAGGATGTGCGAGCTGAGGATGACCGTTTTTTCGCGTCCGATGTGTTTTATCAACTCCCTGATTTCCACAATCTGGTTGGGATCGAGGCCTGAGGTAGGCTCATCAAGAATCAAAACTTCGGGGTCGTGAATCAGTGCCTGTGCAAGGCCAACCCGTTGCTTGTAGCCCTTGGAGAGTTCGCCGATTTTTTTGTGCTTTTCGCCTTCCAGGCCGCAAATCCGCACCATTTCGAGGATGCGTTCTTTGATACGTGATTTCTCGATTCCTTGCAGACGAGCCACAAAATCGAGGTAGTCGATAATGGGCATCTCCTGGTACAGAGGATTGCTCTCAGGCAGATAGCCGATTACTTTCTTTACTTCCTCGGGTTGCTCGAGTATCGAATACTCGCCCACCTTCACATCACCCTCTGTTGGTATCAGATAGGTGGTGATGGCCTTCATGGTGGTAGTTTTGCCCGCACCGTTAGGCCCCAAAAAGCCCAGTACTTCGCCAGTTTTTACGCGGAACGAAATATTGTCAACAGCGCGTTGGCTTCCATAAACTTTCGTTAAATTTTCTACTACAATATCCATAATTTTCCGTTTTAATTTTTACGGGGTGCAAAAGAATAAAAACTAACTTTTAAGGGAAAGCCTCTATTTGCCCTTTAACATACTTTAACGGAAAACCCGCCAGGTTTGCTACCAAGAAAGACTTACACTGTTATAATAATTACTGGCATTTTAAAGATGAGAACCTGGCGGGTTTACCAACCGGGCAGTCACCCCGTGAATTGTTTTTGCCGGCATATAAGTTTCAAAACATGGAACTGCTGCCTGGGCAGGAGTCACGGGGTGACTTTATTCTTTTCCCTGGGGTAAACCTGTCCGGTTTTCTTCTGTTTTGAGTGGTCGGTTATTTCTAGCAATTTCACCTCATTTTTGGGGGTAAACCGGACAGGTTGTGGCTCCACTCCACTTCTTTGTTTATTTTTGTAGCTTTGATTTTTTGATATTGATAAGATAAAAGACGAGCACATACAACGATGGAAAAAGCAGAAGCGCAAAAACAGATAGAGGCACTGGCCAAGGACTTGCACAATCATAACCACCGCTATTACATCCTTTCGAATCCCATCATTTCGGATTATGATTTTGATATGAAACTGAAAGAGCTGGAGCGGCTGGAAAGCGAATTCCCTGAGTTTTCATCAAAGGATTCGCCCAGCCGGCGCGTGGGTGGCGACATTACCAAAGAGTTTATGCAGGTGAAACATCGTTACCCGATGCTCTCGCTCGGCAACACTTATTCCGAGGGCGAGATCAGCGATTTCATCCAAAGGGTCAAAAAGAGCATCGAGGATGAGGTGGAATATGTTTGCGAGCTAAAATACGATGGTGTGGCCATAGGGCTAAGATACGAAAACGGGAAACTTGTGCAGGCAGTTACGCGCGGCGATGGCGTGCAAGGTGACGACATCACCACCAACGTAAAAACCATACGCAGCATCCCCTTGGTTTTGCAGGGCAACGACTATCCCGAAACTTTCGAGATGCGTGGGGAGATACTGATGCCGCATAAATCCTTCGAGCATCTAAATAAGGTCAGACTTGAGGCTGACGAAACACCTTTCGCCAATCCGCGCAATGCGGCCTCAGGGAGCCTGAAGATGCAGCACTCAGCCGAAGTAGCCAAACGCCGTCTGGACTGCTATTTCTATGGCGTGCAAAGCGAAAACCTGCCTTATTCCAGCCAGTTTGATAATCTGAATCAGGCACGCCAATGGGGTTTTAAAATATCGGAGCATATCAGGCTGTGCAAAAACGCGCAAGATATATTTGACTATATAAACCTCTGGGACAAAAAACGGCATGAATTAGCTTTTGATATCGATGGCGTAGTGATTAAGGTAAACAGCTATGCGCAACAGCAAGAACTAGGATATACTGCCAAGTCGCCCCGCTGGGCCATAGCATATAAGTTTAAAGCCGAGCAGGCGGCTACCCGCCTGCTATCGATCGATTATCAAGTGGGGCGCACAGGAGCGGTAACGCCGGTGGCCAATCTAAAGCCAGTACTGCTTGCCGGTACAACTGTAAAACGGGCTTCGCTGCACAATGCCGACATCATCGCCAAACTGGATGTGCGCATTGGCGATTCCGTGCTGGTAGAAAAAGGCGGGGAGATCATCCCCAAAATTGTGGGCGTAAAAACCGAAACCCGCGACTTATTTTCCACGCCGGTGGAGTTTACGCAAAGCTGTCCGGAATGCGGCACCACGCTTATACGAAAAGAAGGAGAAGCAGCCCATTACTGCCCCAACGATGAAGAATGTCCGCCACAAATCAAGGGCAAACTCGAACACTTTATCAGCCGCAAGGCTATGAACATCGACAGCCTGGGTGAGGGAAAAATTGAATTGCTTTATGATAAGGGATTGGTGAAAAACGCTGCCGATTTATACGACCTAAGATATGAGAATATAATAGGACTTGAAAAAATATATCCTGCCGATCTGGAGAAAAAAGAACGTAGGGTGAGCTTCCGCAAAAAGATGTCTGAAAATATCCTGAAAGGAATCGAAGCCTCGCGCGCGATTGCTTTTCCCCGTTTGTTATATGCCCTCGGCATCCGCTACGTGGGACAAACCGTAGCACAAAAACTGGCCGCTCACTTTAAGTCGATGGATGCCTTAATGGCGGCCAACTTTGATGAGCTGATAGAGGTTCACGAAATTGGCGAGCGCATAGCCGGAAGTTTGTTGGCTTATTTTGAAGATACCAAACACCAGGATTTAATCCAAAGGCTGAAGGCCAAAGGCTTGAAAATGGAAATAGAGGCGGATAGCGAAAATGTAAAATCGAATATCCTTGAAAACAAAACCTTTGTGGTGAGTGGCGTTTTCGCGCACTTTTCGCGCGACAGCATCAAGGAGGCCATTGCCGAAAATGGCGGAAAAAACGTGAGTGCCGTCTCGGGCAGCACCGACTACCTGGTGGCCGGCGACAAGATGGGGCCAGCCAAACTAAGCAAGGCCGAAAAGCTAGGTATTAAGATTATCAGTGAGGAGGAGTTTATTAAAATGATTGGTGAAGGTTGATATAAGGGAAACTAGCTTAACGTTTCCATGTCCTACGGACGATGGAAAGTTATGCTTTAACCCCGACTTTCGAGCGTTCGCAGAACCTCGAAACGTCAAAACAGCTTACGCTTATTTAAAAACTATAGTATCGATAATCGAGGCTCCGGCCTGACGGTTGAGGGCGGTTTTTATTTTTTCGCGGGCGTAGTTAAGTTCGTTGCGCAGGGCGGCGTTATCCAACTCCACAAACAACTTTCGCTGCGAAACGCGCATACGTACTGTATGCTTTGCTATCATAGGGCCTACCACACTTTCCCACGAGTTGATAAGCGAGGCCTCGCTATATTTGCTGTCCATATTCCGGCTGCGCAAATAGGCCCTTATAGCATCGCCCAGCTTGGTAACGTTCCTGTCGTTGTAGCCCATTATTCCTCCCTGTATTTTGCTTTTACTTCGGTGGCCTGCCCTGCAGCAATCTGATATATTTTATGGTCGGCATTCACTTTTTCCAGCAGGTGCTCCACCCGCTCGCGCTGGGTGTCGGTGATAAAAACCTGCCCGAAATTGTCCTCACTCGAAAGCTGTATCAACTGCTCCACACGCTTGTCATCCAGCTTATCAAAGATATCATCCAAAAGCAAAATCGGCTTATAGCCTTTCAGGTTTTTGATATATTCGTACTGGGCCAGGCGCAAGGCGATGATAAAAGATTTTTGCTGACCCTGCGAGCCAAACTTTTTAACGGGATGCCCCTGGATATTAAAAACGAGATCATCCTTGTGAATGCCCGCAGTGGTATATTTCAAAATGCGATCCTTGTCGAGGGATAGTGCCAGCAGCTCATCCATCGGATATTTATGCAGTTGTGATTCGTAGGAAATATCCACAACTTCGGCACCCCCTGAGATCATCTCGAAATAGCGGTTGAAAACCGGGATATAAGATTCCAAAAACTGTTGGCGCAGCGGAAATATCTTCGTGGCCAGGTCGCTAAGCTGGACATCCCAAATATCGAGCGATGCGCGGTCGAAGGTCTTACGCTCGGCAAATGATTTTAATAAAGCATTGCGCTGCATCAGCACCTTGTTGTAGTTGATCAGATGATCGAGGTAGAGGCGGTCGAACTGCGAAATAACGCTGTCGATAAAACGGCGGCGCACATCGCTGCCATCGTTGATCAAATCGCGGTCGTAAGGCGAAATCATCACCAAAGGATACAAGCCAATATGATCGGAAAGCCGCTCGTATTCTTTTTTATTTAATTTAAAACTCTTCTTCTGATTGCGTTTTTGTACACATTGGATGGTATCAATTTTACTATTCTTGACCTCGTATTTTCCCAAAACCGAAAAATAGGCTTTGCTGTGCCGAACGTTCTGTGAATCGATGGAATTAAAATAACTCTTGCAAAAAGAGAGGTAATAAATCGAATCCAGGATATTGGTTTTGCCGGCAGCATTATCGCCAATAAAGCAGTTGATGCGTGGCGAGAAATCAAAGTCCGCCTCCGCCAGGTTTTTAAAATTATAAAGAAGCAAATGCTTTAAGTACATATCACCAAATATTAGGATATTTGAAAGTTGAAATTTTTGCTGCCACCGCCTCCAAAAGCCATTCAGGCGTGGAAGTAGCTCCCGAAACACCAACTTTTTGTCCGGGACTAAACCATGCAGGCTCCAGTTCCCCGGGGCTACTCACCATAAATGTGTTGGGATTTGCATCCCGGCAAACGGAATACAAATACTTGCCGTTGGACGAATTTTTTCCGGCCACAAAAATAAGCAGATCGTTAGCTCCGGCAAAGTCGCGCAAGTGGGCATCCCTGTTCGACACCTGCGCACAGATGCTGTTGTTGCTGGTAAAATGCAACTCGCCACCAATCATCACTTTGCCCTTTTCCGCTTCAATTCTTTGAATAATCTCCTGATAGGTATTTTTATTTTTCGTGGTTTGGGCAAAAAGAGATACTGGTCGCGATAGATCAATTTTATCAATTTCTTCCGGGCCTTCAATTACGAGGGCTTTATTTCGTATTTGGCCGTTCAGCCCGATAACTTCGGGGTGATTTTTTCGACCATAAATCACCACCTGAGCTTGCGTTGCTTTACCCGTTTCAAAACTTTTTTTAATTTTTTGCTGAAGCCGCAGCACCACCGGGCAAGTGGCATCGATGAGCGTTAGATTATTTTCGGCAGCAATGCGATAGGTTTCGGGTGGCTCGCCATGGGCACGAATCAGCACCCGCGTGTTGTGCAGTTGCTTCATCTGCTCTGGATTTATCACCTGCAAACCCAGGGTCTGCAAACGGCTTTCTTCGGCCTCGTTATGCACAATCTGTCCCAGGCAATACAAGGAACCATGCTGCACGAGTGCTTCCTCTGCTTTGCGGATGGCCTTTTTTACCCCGCTACAAAAACCGGCTTTTTTATCTATGGAAATGTGCATCTTCATTAAAAATTCAATTTGCAAAATAAGCCAATTTTTATCAAGCGGAAGCGAAGCCAAAATCCCGCTAAGCGGGGAAAAAAGAATTCTGAGGGAATGTTATGAATTAACTTGATGTTATTTTGGTGCGAATTACATGTTTTCACATACATCCGGATATAAAGAGATTCCTCACTTCGTTCGGAATGACAAGGCTTCGGTGGTTTTGTGGGAGGGAGAAGGGGGCGCGAAGCGCCCCCTTCTCCCTCCCACTCCAACTGCCTGGCCACTGTCATTTCGATGCCGTACGAACGGCAGAGCTGCCGCACCTGCGGCAGGAGAAATCTGTTGCACTGAGTCAGGCTATTTCATAGCAATTACTTAGCTTTGCCGCCATCTGAAAAACAGGAATTTAAATTATAATTTTAAAAACCTAAATATGAATACGATTGCACGAAATATTCTGGCCGTTGTTACAGGCATCCTGATTGGCAGCGCAATAAACATGGGCATTATCACCATCAGCGGCTCCATCATCCCACCACCCGAGGGCATCGACCCCGCAGATATGGAAAGTTTAAAGTCGGGCATGCACCTCTTTGAAGCCAAACATTTTATCTTTCCCTTCCTGGCTCATGCACTCGGAACTTTGGCCGGAGCATTGCTGGCGGCACTGATAGCTGCAAGCCACAAAATAAAATTCGCGCTTGGTATCGGCTTCTTTTTTATGATTGGTGGGATAATAAATGTTATGATGCTGCCCTCGCCCTTATGGTTTACCATTGCCGACCTGGCTTTGGCCTATTTTCCCATGGCTTGGTTTGGCTGGAAAATAGCTGATGTTTTACGTAAAAATGGGTAAAGACGCGATGCATCGCGTCTCCGCACTTCCCAGACGCGATGCATCGCGTTGTTAGACCATACAGACGCGATGCATCGCGTTGTTAGACCATACAGACGCGATGCATCGCGTCTCTACAATATTCCCAATGTAAAAAACCTGGCGTTTTTGTTGGGATAATAATCCCTACCCACCCAATACCTTCAACATTTCGGCTACCAGGAAACCCAAATAGTTGCCGATGGCATAACCTACGATTCCCACTGTAAGTCCTGAAACAACGATCTCGCGATTTTTCAAAGCACCGGCAACTACCGGCACAAAGGGTGGACTGCATATCAAAGCGGTGGAGGTAACAATAACCGTGTCGCTGTCGATTTTAAAAATGCGGGCAAAAACTACATGCAAAAACAGAGAACCGAAAACCACCAGCGACAGGTAGGGAAACAGTGTAGGCGTTTTGCCACCCAAAGCGGTAATGTCCACCATCGAGGCTACATCCACACTAAAAATCAAAATCAGATACATGCCCAGCTCGAAGGTCTTTTCGATTTTATTCACCGAAGGCAAAAGCGAAGCTCCTATTCCGAGGCTGGTGATAATTAAAATTACCACAACCATCTGGCTGCTTTCTGACACCAGCAGCGATGCACCGCCACCGATGGCAAATATTAATACCGACAAGCCCAGAGCTTTGAGCAAGGGAAGGGCAGTTTTCTTTTTCAGGATTCCGGAATAGGGGTTTTCGCCATCCAGATTGCGGGCTTCCATTTTGCCCCCGGGCTGCGAAAACTGGAAGGGCCGCAGAAAAAGCAGGAAAAAACGCTGCCCCAGACTGATCAAAAAGAGGAAGTAAATGCCCGACAGGATCATGTCGTAGGTGTGGGTGAGCAGATAAATATCATCGTCGATGCCGAGCATAATTTTGAGCGAAGCCAGGTTGGGCGTGCCTCCGGTATAAACGCCAATAAGCATCCCCCCAATTTTCCACAAATCTTTCATGCCATGGCCTTCAAAAATAAAAAAACCGACAAAAACCATGATGAGCACGCTCGCTAAACCCAGGAGCATGGATAAGGCCGTTTTGCCCGCCAGTGAAAACCACTGCCTGATGTTGGACGAAAACAAGAGTAGCGGAATAGCCAGGGGGATGGTAAGCATGGTAATCATATCCTGAACCTGGCGGCTATCGTCGGGAATAATTCCAATATTGCCGGCAATAATCCCCACTATGTAAGCCACCACCACCGCACCCAGCTTGTTGATAAATTTGTATTTGTGGTCTATATGCAGAATTATCAGCGGCGAAAGCAGGTAAAAAGCGATGAGCAAAATAGTTCCGGTCATAGGCGACAAAAATAAAAAAAGCGGGAAAACAAACTTTATACAAAAACCAATGATTTTTATCTTTGCGCCATCTGTGCTTCCTCTGTTTACTATGTGACAAAAAATAATTATCTAAACCACCTTGAAATCAGAGAAGGCGCAGAGAAATTTGAGCTAAGTAAATTTTAATACGATTATTGTCATTGGTGTCCGGTTAAATATTTGAGATTTCTCCTGCCGTGAGTTCGGAATCGAAATGACAGACCACAGAGCTTAATAAGGTATTTACATTGGGGAAGAGATTTCTCCCGTTAACACTTCGCTTCGCTGCGTGTTTTGGTCGAAATGACAACGGCCAGGGGCTGATTGGGGGAGGTGAATCGGGCACTTCGCGCCCGATTCACCTCCCCTCTTCCCGCTCCGATGGGGTCATTTCGATGCCGCAGCTGCGGCAGGAGAATTTTTTTTAACAACTTTTATCATCTTAAATCAAAAAATAAAATCAAGGAATTTTTCAAAATTTAAAAAATAAAAAACACATCTATGAAACTTAAAACCCCCACCCTCCTGCTCGATAAGCAAAAATGCCTGAACAATATCCGCAAGATGAAGGCTAAGGCCGATAAGCATGGGCTGATTTTTCGCCCGCACTTTAAAACACACCAGTCGGCCCTTGTTGGTGAATGGTTTCGTGAGATGGGCATCCAAAAAATTACCGTCTCCTCGGTGGGCATGGCCGTGTATTTTGCTAAGCATGGTTGGGAAGATATTACCATCGCCTTTCCGCTAAACCCCGCCGAAATCGGAGACATCAATATCTTGGCAAACAAAATAAGCCTGAATGTGCTGGTGGAAAATCAAGAGGGAATAAACTTCTTAACAAAAAACTTAAGCAGCCCTTTTGGCGTTTTTATTAAAATTGATGCAGGCTACCACCGCACCGGCATCAGCATTGACGACCACCAAACAATCCTTGACCTCATTTTAATAATTAAAAAAAATCCACTTCTTTCCTTTGCGGGATTTATCGTGCATAACGGCCATACCTATCATGCTCCGGAAACCGAAGCCATATTATCCATCCACGACCAAAGCATTGTTAAATTGAGCAAGCTACGAAATTTCATGGAGCAAAATGCTATCGAAGCCATCTACTCCATCGGCGATACGCCCGCGCTAAGCCAAAGCGACAACTTCGAGGGCATCGATGAAATCAGACCCGGGAACTTTGTGTTTTACGATGTGATGCAACAAAGCCTCGGCTCTTGCGATTGGGATGACATTGCGGTAGCTCTGGCCTGCCCGGTGGTGGCCAAACATAATTCGCGCAACGAATTGGTGATTTACGGTGGAGCCATCCATCTTTCCAAAGAATATTTGCCTGAAACAAAGGGCGAAAAAAACTTTGGGCGCATCGTCGAATTATTTGAAAGCGGATGGGGTAAACCTGTCGAGGGATGCTTGGTGAAATCGCTATCGCAGGAGCATGGGATATTACAAGTTAGCGATGATTTTTTTGAAAAAATACAAATAGGGCAGTTTCTTGGCATCCTGCCGATACATTCCTGTCTCACGGTTGCGGCCATGCATCGGATGTATCTGATGGATGGCACAGCAGTGCCCGCCCCGGCATCGTGGTAGCGGTGCAATACTAAGCCCTGTCTTTTCGCGTTCTGTGTAGAGTTTTAAAAAATCAGCTAATCTTGAATATCTACGCCCGAAAAAGACAATGGAAACTGTTTCTGCTCGCCGCCGCGCTGGCCATTGTAGCAGGATCGATGTGGTACTCTAATATTGTGGTGAACAAATTAGCCAAGGAAGAAAAGAAGAACATCCGCATCTGGGCCGATGCCATCCAAAGCAAAACCAAGCTCGTTACCTACACCGAGGAGTTTTTCCAGAAATTCAGGGAGGAAGATCATAAACGTGTCGAGCAACTGGCCGAAGCCTACAAGCAGCTTATCAAGACCGAGGATCCCGATGCTAATCTTACTTTTTATGTGGATATTATCAAATCCAATACTACCATACCCCTTATCCTTACTGATGAAGACGGCCGCATTATCGATGTAAATAATGTGGATTTTGATAAAGACACCGTCATCTTTCTTAGCGGAAAACTATTGGATGAGTTTACCCAATATCCCCCTATCGAAGCCCGATACTACAAAAACCGGCGCAACTTTCTTTATTACAAAGATTCGCGGCTTTATACCGAATTGCGTGAGGTGCTCAACGACCTGATTCGCTCCTTTTTTGATGAAGTCGTTATCAACGCTGCTTCGGTGCCCGTGATTATTACCGACAGCACCAAGCTGAATGTGCGCACATCGGGGAATATTGCCGAGGAGATCATCAACAATCCCAAGTTGCTGAGCGAAACCATTGCTGAAATGGAAAGCGACAATCAGCCCTTTGAGATTACGCTGGCCGACCAGGGCAAGAGTTATATTTTTTACAAAGGCTCGTATCTGCTAACGCAGCTAACGTATTATCCGCTGGTGCAACTGGGCATTATCGCCTTTTTCCTTTTGGTGGGCTACCTTATGTTTAGCACCGCCCGACGCTCGGAACAAAACCAGGTGTGGGTAGGCCTGGCCAAAGAAACCGCCCACCAGTTGGGCACGCCACTCTCGTCGATGATTGCATGGATGGAGATAATGAAGATGGACGGACAGGAAAACGAAGCCCTGACCGAACTATCGAAAGACGTGGATCGGCTCGAAAAAATTACCGAACGCTTTTCCAAAATTGGATCGATACCCAAAATAGCCTCACAAAATATTGTGGAGGTAGTGCATAATTCGGTGGCCTATCTCAAAACGCGCACCTCGCGTAAGATACAATACGAGATTAATCCCGGTCTCGAAATTGGCATTTACGCCCCCATCAACCTTCACCTCTTCGAGTGGGTTATCGAAAACCTTACCAAGAATGCCGTAGATGCCATGGGCACCAGCGGGAAATTTACCATCAATATCATCGAGGAAAACGGCTCCGTACACATCGACCTGACCGATACCGGCAAGGGCATCCCCAAATCAAAATTCAAAAGCGTTTTCCACCCCGGCTATACGAGTAAAAAACGCGGCTGGGGACTTGGGCTATCGCTAGCCGAGCGGATTATCAAAAACTATCACAACGGTAAAATCTTTGTCAAATCCTCGGCCATCGACAAGGGAACCACTTTTAGAATAAGCCTTAACAAGCATATCCGTAAATAAAAGCAATGGCTGGCCTTTACATTCACATCCCCTTTTGTAAGCAAAAATGCCATTACTGCAACTTTTTTTCGGTGGCGAGCCAAAAATACCGCGAGGCGGTTTTTGATGCGCTGCTCGATGAAATGGACTTACAAAAATCCTATCTTAAAAACGAAACGCTGGAAACCATTTATTTTGGTGGAGGCACACCCTCGCTTTACAGTCCGGCGCAGATAGAAAAACTTATCACAAAAGCTGCCCTGATTTTTGGTATAAATGCTAAGGCCGAAATCACCCTGGAAGCCAACCCTGATGACATCAATGCTTCCTGGCTTCGCGCATTGAAAGCAACCAAAGTAAATCGGCTAAGCATCGGCATACAATCATTCCGCGAAAGCGACCTCAAATATTTGCATCGCAGTCATAATGCGGAAAAAGCCCTTGAGGTGATAAATCTAAGTCGCGATTTTGGTTTTGATAATCTGAGTATTGATTTGATTTATGGAATCCCCGGATTAAACAATGAGGCCTGGATTGATAATTTAAACATTTTTGCAGCATTAAAAATCTCCCACCTCTCGGCTTACGCGCTAACGGTGGAAGCGGGCACCGCGCTCGATCTCTTTATCAAAAAAGGAAAATACCAACCGGTAAGCAGCAGCTTGGCAGCCGAGCATTTTGATCTGCTGATGCAGGTGATGGAAGAACACGGCTACGAACATTACGAGATTTCCAACTTTGCCAGGCCGGGACACTATGCCCGCCACAACACGGCCTACTGGCAACAAAAAAGCTATCTCGGCATCGGCCCTTCGGCGCACTCCTACAATCAGCAGTCGCGGCAGTGGAACGTGTCGGCCATAAAACCCTACCTCGAAGGTATCGAAAAAGGACAATTGGATTTTGAGAAGGAAATGCTAAGCGAGCACCAAAAGTTCAACGAATATGTGATGACTTCGCTGCGCACAATGTGGGGCATGGATTTACAGAAAATCGAACAGACCTTTGGTGCAACTGCCCGCCAAAAAATCGAGGGCGCACTTACTGATCATATTTCGCGAGGCCATCTCGAAACCCATGGAAGCATCGTGCGACTAACCAACAGCGGAAAGCATTTTGCCGATGGCATTGCCGCCGATTTATTTATCGAGGATTAAAAAAACTGAACTGAGAGCATACATTCCAAAGATTTCTCCTGCCGCCGGAGTGCTAGCGAAATGACAAAAAACCGAGCTTGCTAGGGGGGGGTAAAAGAAGTTTTGGAGGGCTTTCCTACAAACTTTCATCATTGAGCTTTCGCGGAGCATGAACCCGAAAAACTACATGTTGCTGTAAGTCCGTATTCCTATACCTGCTTATGATATGCCCGCTAACCATGCAAGCGTGTTCTTAGATGGCTAGTGCGAATGAAATACCAATACAATATAATACTCCCCGTTATTTAGACCACAGGTTAAGGTGAGAAAACACTAATTTTACCAGTGCAAATATGAAAGAAAAAAGAAGAACATTTACAGCGGCCTTTAAGGCCAAGGTAGCCATTGAAGCAC
>Ga0307929_1000052_pt1 | contig 107509 bp, 70 predicted proteins | sample AceLakmetage1330_FD_203160 | JGI IMG/M metagenome (GOLD analysis project Ga0307929, IMG submission 203160) | Saline water microbial communities from Ace Lake, Antarctica - #1330 | ecosystem: Environmental > Aquatic > Non-marine Saline and Alkaline > Saline | place: Antarctica: Ace Lake...
TTAGTACATTGTAAAACAATTTTTGATTAGAATATAATCATTCTAATCTTCAAAGTTTTACAATGTCAGCTCTGTCATACTTAGCACCCCTAATTTCCTGTGAATCAGTCTAGATGGTATGAATTATACTCCATTGCAGCTAACTACTAAATAAACACCAGTCCATGGTACTTATCTGCATTATACCCGCTGTTGTAGACCTTTTCAAATGCTTTAAAACGTGTGACATAGCAATATTGGGTGTATTAGCTGTTGTTATTGTCATTTTTACGCGATTGTAAATATATAATTTAATTAGATATGTTTTTAGTCAAATTGGATTGAAATATAATTTATTTCGATTCTAAATTAGTAATTCAAAGGATATGATGGAAGGATGTTGGGGTATAGACGGTTTTTTTGATCAAAATAGGTTTAAGACCAAATAAAATCCATATTGAGATATATATGCCTGTTATAGTCTATTTTAAATAATTTACATTATTAAAATGATAAAGCTTTTGATTAGTTGTATCTATATTGTACCTTATAAAAATAAAAAGGCTGTATATCAACGATATACAGCCTTTCGTGTTGATTAAAAGTGATCCCAAGAGGACATTTTTCGAACCAGATTAAAGATGATTTGCAACGGTTATGCCGACTTAAAATACCAAATTACCATTTTTTATATTGAATAAGTTCATGCTTTTCCTACTTAGGTGAATATTTATTTAAGTGTGGGCTATCTACTACACATCTTACAGACTGAAAATCACTTTCTTTTGCTCCACTTATATTTATGCAAGAATCATCTTTAATAATTTGATAACAAGTGGCCATATTATATGCTGTTTTCTGGTAGTGATAATTTGATTTCAACCATAAGAATATTATTGTCTATTTAGTTTTAATACCTCTTCAAAACACCATTTTTGGCCTGAACTTTCATATTGGCAGGGATAATGTATACACTAATGTTACCTGACTTTATGGAAGCTGTACTTCTATTTTCATCCCTGATATATTTGTTTTCAATAGCCGGAATTACATTTTTATTATTTTCAATAGCTGCTAAAAGTTTATCTGGGTTATCATTGCCGCTATTATTCGAAATAGGATCGTTGAGGTTAAAAACCGACTTTACTTTATTCAGCTCTTTTTCTTCTGTTGATTCTTCTTTGTCTTCCATCAAAACTTGGTTACCATCACCATATAGTATTACAATTTGACCCTTTTTCCAATCAAATGAAGTGTATAGACTCTTGAATATTGATTCTTCCATTTGTGATAATGTACCGGTTTGGTCTTTCATTATTTCAAAGCCCACTTTCTCTGCCAGGGCCATTCCTGAATAAAGATCCACAGCTAACTCATTATATGCTGACCTATCCCCAACCTTCTTAATAATCACCCCTTTTACTTCCGAAAATAAAGCATTATACAATCCCTCAGTATCACCATTATTTATCATGTATAGTGCATTGGTAACAGAAAGGATTGCACCAAAACCCATTACATCCAATGCTGTAGCAAGAAGCTTGCCTTCTCTGGTTTGGGGTTTAAATGGATTGCTAATAAAAAATATTTGCATTTCATCAGCAGCTAATCCGGTTTGAATGTTAAATAAAGCCTTTCTTGATGGATGGTTGGAACTAAAAACTTCTTCACCGTTACTGTCAATCAATGTCACCTTTGCTTCATAATAATGGTTTCCAACAGTAGTTGGAGTTATTCTTGGATACCCCTTATAATCTTCTAATGAATATCCAGGTAGCCAAAGCATGTTATATACTTTTTTATCCTTAAAGGATCTAACGTTCATATTATGGATAAAGGGTTCTTCCGGGTAGTTCTCAAGTTTTATTTGATCAACCAAATACTTTGGAACAGTGCTTATTTTTTCAATTTCCAGCTTAACATCAAGACTTGTATTTCCTGCTTTATCGTCAGTACCCCAATAGGTTAATATTGGTGCCAAATCAATTTCTGGATACCATATATCTTTAATTCTAATGCGCAAAGGTATTTTCTCACCTGCATTTACTATTCCTTTTCCTTCATAAGCATTTTCAACTACCTCAAAAACCAAGTTTAATCCAATGGTAACATATGCCCTAAGTGGTACAGCCATTTCAGATGTTTTTATTTCGATAACCTCAGTTATTGGTTTGTCGGGAGGGTTTTCAGCGGCATAGAAGTATTGAAACTCCAGATCACCTCTTGAGTCAGATACAAGATTTAGACTAATACCCTCTTGTCCATTATCACTTCTTATTTTACCTAGTGGCTTATCGCTTACAATTTTAACATCAACTTTAGTGTTTGGCATTGGTTGTAACCGGTCATCTTCTAGGTTTACAGTAATTAAAGCAGGGAATCTGGAGTCAGGAGGCACTATTCCCTCATTGGATATAAAACCCATAAAAGGAGGATCGACTCTTACTTTACCTTTATCAGATGCAAAAGAGACATATGCTAATTCTTCCACATTTAATTCGTTACATACTACATTAACAGTGGCCGCATTAATTAGCTTATCAGATTGTTGTAATGCTTCACCTGTTGGTGATGTAAAAATGATTTTTGCTTGCCCGTTTATATTCGTAACCACTGTTGATGTATTAATTATACCCGGTGTAATTCCGTATTGTTCATTAATTGAGAATGAAATATTCTTCCCCGCAACAGGGACTGATGGAAGATCTGTACCCGGAGTATATTCAAACAGGGTAGCAATTATTTCTGTGGTTGATTTTCCATCTGTTTTAACCTCTCTTGGAGTAGAGGTAGCCGCAATTGCAACTCTTGTGCGTCTTTTCCTTTTATACTTCATCCCATGTATTTGGGGAACAACTGTAACATTATTGAGTACTTCATCAACCGTTTTAATAAATGCATATGTTATCAATTGTTGAATGCGGTGTGTTACTTTTTCTTCAAAAGGAAAATTGTGTACCCAAGTAACAGAATATGGAGTTAAACCAAAGTAAGTTAATGGTGGGATTTTATAGGCATAGTTCAAACCATTGGTACATCTTTCAGATATTGCAAATAAATATCCTTGCTCGCCAACTATAAAATGCCCCTTATCATTAATGTTGTTGCCATGAACACTATCATCAATTCCGTAAAAAATAATAGAATTACCGTTATCAATGAGAACTTCAGAATAATTAAAAATATCTGTAAAAGGAATGATATTAATGCCTTTTGTAACCTCATGAAAGTTCCCTTCTACTTTATAACTGTGTCCTAAATATTCACTATTATGTTCTTCATATTCTTTAATAAATTCTTTATTTAGTATTATCAGGTTCGACCCATCTGTATCAAAAACTAATTCACCTACAGTTGTATTCTTAGGACTCCAATATTCATTTCCGTAATAATTTAGGGTAAATGATAGTCCTCCCAGATTATTTGCAAGATTATTAGAGAATACCGTATTAAATTGCTCAATGGCTTCTTTTTGCTTTTCTTCTATATATTTGAAATTATTCCATAAATGATGTTCGTAAAACTCATCGGATAATTTGGGTTTCAAATGATTAAAATGATAAAATCTGATAAATTCTTGAGTAGATTTAGTCCAGATTTCGGCCTTAACAAAATCATGGTTATCTATCAGCTTTTTAATATGGACTTGAATTGATTTCAAGGTTTTAACTAATTCAGATAATTCATCCTGCTGATAAAGTAAATCAATAACTGGAAAAATATCTTCAAAATACCAATCAAGCATTCCAATAGGGCAAATTGAAGTATTTTTTTTCCCATAACTAAATTTTGAAACATAAGTATATAAAATTAGCGGCAATATCCCATCAGTACTGTCAACATTAAGATAGGACTTTAGTTTTGGTGATCCCTCATGTTCAATTACCGTCCAAGAGTTGCTTCCGTATGTGTACAGAATCGTTATATATTCTGTTACAATTGCGTAGTTTCTATAAGAATTTGCATGTGATTCTCTATATGACAAACTTTTTGTTTCATCATGCCCCAGTTTTAGTTCATTATTGAAGAACTTTGAGTATTTGGGGTGATGTGGATTTTTTTGCTTACTATTAAACTCTTGAAATTGCTCAAAGAGTTTCTCACTTTCTTGAATAAATACAGGCCAGTTTTCCTTATCTTCTCCATAATGATCAATAAACTTTTGTTTTACTTCGTTATAGGTTGCTTGTTCATTTATTAGCCATTGGGGAACAGGGTCGCCTTCTTTCAAGTATGAGTTGTTGGACTGGGCCTGAAGTATTATTACAGAGAAGAAATAAACTATCAGAACTGGAATTGTTTTATTAAAAAAAGTCTTTTTCATTACAATTGGCTTTTATTATTAATGAGTTTATGCTTTTTCTTACAAACTGTATAATTCTTTTATTATGGGCCGTCTTTTACACATCTTACAGAAAGAAAATTATTCTCCTTAGCTCCACTTTTGTGTATGCAAGTATCACCTTTACTAAGTTGATAATAGGTAGCAGTGTTTCTACCAATATTGGAAGAAGTCCACCAATAACCGGTTTCACCATATTCTGACAAATGGTTAAGTAAATTTTCAGGAATAACAATTCCTCCCATTTCAGAATAGAAATTGATATCTGTATTAAATTGAGACAAAAATTCCAGATTACATTCTCCTCCAAAAAAATCAATCATCTTTAACCACTCATCATTACTTGGTATGTGCCAACCTTCAGGGCATAAACTGCCTTCAATTATTGCATAAAAGTTGTAATGGCTTCCATAATTATTTTTTAAACTGTCATTAATGACCATTCCCTCCCGATTGGGATTGCTTAAATTTTCATTAATTGTCGCATGTGTAATATGCTTTCCATTATTATACCTGGTGGTTCTCAGGTTCGATTGCATCCAAAGTTGATCTCCAATTTGAATTGTTGAATATGAATTACCATCAATGTCTTTTATTATAGAGTCAACAATACTTTGATTACTAGCAATACTTTTTTCTTTTGGAATAACCGGGACTTTAGATTTAATCTTGCAGCTAAAACACATAAATAGAAATGAAACAGTAAGAATTAAAAAATAGTAGTTGTTACTAGCGGATGTCTGGGTCTTCATATTCTTAAATTGTGTCTAGTTCAATTTTTTATTCATAAATAAAATCGCACAAAATATTGCACTAATATATTTAAAATATTAACAGGATCATTACAACACTTTTTTTCAATCACATATTGATTATACATACCCTTCAAAAAATAAAACAAAAAGCCTAATTCAATTGTTGTTTTGCTGACAACATTTATTAGAGTAAATAGATTTAATGAGGGTTATTTAGTTAGTACGCTTGATGATGGTTCGGTATTGGATATATTGAGGGAGTTAAAAGAAAATTTGGCAAATTTATGCCTGTTAAGAATAAGGTGAGCACGTATTGCAGATATTATAGTATTCTCGTTGTGATATGCTAAACGAGTACGAGGGGGGTTTTTAGTAAGGCACAAGATACTCTTTCGCACAGGCTTTGCTAGAAGCGCTAGATGGGGGTTATATTGTCACTGTACTTTTGTTCTAAGGCTGTTTAGGTAGTTGTTTAGTATTACGGTTTCGTCGCTTGTTCCTAATGCTTGACATAAATTGCTATCCCATAAAGAAGGATTAATACGACGGTTTGTTGATAGTTCCAGTCTGTTACCATCAATGGTAACACGCATGTAGATAGGCACCAGACCTTTTTTGTTAATCTTACTTTTTTTAATTTGAAACGAAATTTGCATAGAATGTTCCATGATACATTAGTTTTTTGAGACGTAAGGGGGTCTCGATTAGACAATAAATATACGAAGATGGAGGCAGATTAACAAGCAAAAAAAGCTATGTTTATCATTGTTTATCAACATATTATAACCAATCGAGACCCCCCTAGCATTTTTTACAAGGGGGTCTCGATTTAGACCCTTTTAGACTGCAATATTTGATATATTTTGGAAGGGTAAAAATAATAAACCGCTCATAAACAATGATTTAAGCGGTTTATGTTTTACAATATTTGTGTAAAAGTGATCCCGACGGGATTAATTTCATTGAACCCTAGGGGCTCCATTGTGAAAATGAAAAGTCCTTTCGCTACGCTCATTAGTCCTTTTTATTTTATATCAATCTTGCAAACAAGTTTGCGAATGCTATAAAACAAAAAGTCCAACCCACCTTTAGTGTAATCAGACTTTCCATTCACCTGTGATCCCGCCGAGATTCGAACTCGGATCATGAGAACCGGAATCTCACATTCTATCCATTGAACTACGGGACCTGATAGTTGCAGTAACCATCACATTTTTTGCGCTAATTTATTTGCGTAAAAAGTTGGCGCAAAAATAGTGTTTTTTACTATGTGTTATTGTATGATATTGGATGTGCAGTTATTAAATATTGCTTTCCTTCACAAAATAATAATGAGGTCCAAAGCGCTTAAAAGCATCTCTGTCAAGCGATTCCCTGTGATCGGGATGTGCTATACCTATTAGTAATTTCGATCTGTCCTGTAAAGTTTTGCCATATAAATTCACAGCCCCATATTCAGTTACAACCCAATGCATATTTGAACGTGTGGTAACTACACCTGCACCAAGATTTAATACTGATGCTATTTTGCTTACACCTCGAGGAGTTACTGATGGCATTGCAATTATTGGCTTTCCTCCTGGGCTCATCGATGCACCACGAATAAAATCAATTTGTCCACCCACACCTGAATAGAATTTAGTACCAATTGAATCGGAGCATACCTGGCCTGTTATGTCAACCTGGATAGCAGAATTAATGGCGGTAACCTTTGGATTTCTGCCAATCATATTAATATCGTTTGTGTAGCTAACATCTTTCATTACAACCCCTGGATTGTCGTCAACAAAGTCGTAAAGTTTTTTACTGCCCATTAAAAATGTCGAGGTCATTTTACCTACATCAATGCCTTTTTTACGCCCATTTACAACTCCACTTTCAACAAGTGGCAGTATTCCATCGGCAAACATCTCAGTATGGATTCCAAGGTTTTTATGATTGTTGAGCTGCGCAAGAACCGCATTAGGAATAGCTCCAATACCCATTTGTAAAGTAGCCCCATCTTCAATAAGTTCAGCAACATTTTTTCCTATTGCTACCTCAGTTTTATTGGGTTCTCCAAAAATCGCTTCAATAAGTGGAGTATTATCTTCACAAAAAATATGAATATGGCTCATGTTAAAGAGAGCATCACCAAAGGCACGGGGCATATTCGGGTTTATAACTGCAATTACAGTGTCAGCAGTTTGAACGGCTGCCAGAGTAGCATCTACGGAAGTGCCAAGTGAAACATACCCATGTCTGTCAGGAGGTGAAACCTGAACCATGGCCACATTAACTTTTGTGTAACCTTCACGAATTAAACGTTGTGTTTCCTGAAGAAAAACAGGGATGTAATCAGCATATCCGGCCTGTGTGTCTTTTCGTACATTTTGTCCAACGAAAAATGATTCAAGCTGAAATATACCTTCAAATTCAGGAGAAGAATATGGAGCGAGTCCTTCAATGTGCAAATGCTGAATGGTGACATTATTAAACTCCTTTTGTCTTCCACGTTCACACATGGCAGCTATAAGTTTTTGAGGCGCACATGCCACACTGTGTATATGAATTCTATCTCCCGATTTTATAACTTTAACAGCTTCTTCGGCAGAAACAATATTGATATTTTTGTTCATATTAGAAATATTTTCATAGATTACTATTCGCCAAAATTATTACTATAAACCGGTTTTACAATCCTGAAGTGTATGTATTTCTACAAGAATTGATAATTTGTATTGGTTCTACTCAAGGAGTATAAGTAGTGGGTGATTGGTATAAATCAGTGAGACTCTAATTTAAGAAGCGATAATTAACTAAAATTATTTAGTCGAACTCCTGCCTGCCTAAACTAGCAGTACAGGTAGGGATCCTGAGTGCAGTCGAAGGATATCAAGGGTCATAACTTGCCTGACGGCAGTCAGGTTCCCCGTCTCTTGGGGCGACATAATAAAAAATTCCTTCGTTGATACCCCAACCGCTTGAGGCGGGGTAGTTTATTGATTAATTTTGATAAATGAGTATTATTGAATATTAAAACCTAAAATTACCATTTTTCTAAAATTGCAGGACTAAAAGAAGTTTCATTAATTTCTGAAATTGTTTGCACGTTTGTAATCTGAATTTGAGATTTTCTTTTGTTTTTATGGTTTTCCATCATAATGTGTAATGCCAAATATTTTCCATTCAATTGTTTCTGGTAGTCTTCAATTAGAAGTGTTTTGAAATGATTATCATTATTATCGTAATATTCAACTTTGCAACATAGATTTGTCGACTTCTCAATCCAGCTAATTTGTTTTGAATATCCCAAATCATTATTTTCCAGAATAGAAATCGTCTCAATTTTCCAACATATTTTTCCATCATAATTTTCTGATGAAAGGAATTTGTAGTCAAAATCATTCATATTCGGTTTGCTCATATCGGCATTGGTAAATTCTGACCCCATAAAGTTATTGCTTTTTTCATTGCTTACAATGCGACGGGTTTTACCTAAAGCAGGCATATAAATCCACATCATATCTTCTTCATATTTCTGGTCAAAAATCAACATTGAAACACCTCTGACATCCGCAGGTGAAATAAATTTAATAATGGTCTTTTTAGTTTTACCAAACTGATTGCTTGCCATAACAATTTCACGAATACGCTCTCTGCCTTTAGCATTTATTATTTTTAAGGTGGAACTCATTTCGTGACTCTCAAAATCAGTTAACTCTCTGTAATTTTTGCAAATATCTTTTGCTGTTTGCGAACTTAACTGTGGGATAATTAAAGAAATACATAGTAGAAGTAGAATACTTTTTAGTTTCATGACTTTAGTTTTTAGTTTTAAGAAATTTTGGTTTGCCAAGAATGCAAATTGCCGGTACTAATATTAAGGCAGAAATCAAGCAGAAAAATATTGAAATAATTATAAGAAAGGCAAATGACTGAATTATGGGAAATGCCGAAAATAGGAGTATTGCAAAACCTACAATTACTGAAAGAGCATTTATGGTAATGCCCCTTCCCGTAGTCATTAAACTCGTAGTTATTGCTTCTGAATATGATTTCCCGATCTTCAATTCTGATTTTATTCTCCAAAAAATATGAATGGTGTAGTCAACACCCAGTCCAATGGAAATTGAAGAAAGCATTGCTGTTACTATGTTTAACTCAATACCCATCCATCCCATAAGGCCAAATATGCATATTAATGCAAAAAGAAGAGGAATACTTCCAATAAAGCCAGCAACTTTGCTTCTGAAAATAATCATAAGAATAATCAGAATGGCAAAAAATGCGAATAATAGCGAATGTTTTTGTCCTGTGGCAATTGCCTCACTTAGTTCTTTTTCAATCAGACTCATTCCACCAATTACTTCAATATTCTTGTCGTTTGAGGTAATAGTTTCAATTTTTCCTGTAATACGGTTCATGGTTTCAATGTCGATGGCCTGATATTGAATTTGTAAAATTCCCTTTGAATAATCGAAATCCACAAAATCTTCTAGATCTTCAGGATCTCCACTCATGGCATAGAGTTCAAGATATTGAGCAACCGCCTGACGTGAGTCGGGAATCTTATTATAAAATTTATCTCCTGGCTCATTAATTGCCTTACTCATTATTTTTATAATCGATGCAATGGAAGTAACACTTCCTATTTCAGGGGTTTTCTTAAGTTCTGATTCATAAAAATCCATCCTCTTTAGAATTTCCGGATTCTTCATATCTCCTTCAAAAACAATACTAATGGTTTTTGTTCCTCCAAAGTGTTCATTTGCAATATTTAATGCTTTATTGAATGAGTGCTTGCCGGGTAGAATATTATTGAAATCCGATGCTATTTTAAATCTGCTGATTCCAATGCCGGAGAGAACTAAAAAACAAGCAAAAATATAAATTACAATTCGTGGATATTTGGTAATTCTATTTGCCAGTAGGGCAAGTATTTTATTAAGCGGATTGTTGCCGTTTTTTTTAAATCCATTGTGGATCTTGCCCTTTTTTAAAACTGATGATAGTGCAGGAATAAAAGTAAGACTGAGTACTACGGCAACAGCAATACCTATTACCGAAACCACACCAACTTGTTTGGCGGGTAGCATAATATGTGTAATAAGCCCACCAATGCCTACAATGGTTGTTATTCCGGTAACCAAAACCGGTTTTTTAAGGTAAGTTATGGCTTTTTCTGAAATTTGCTTCATACTTAATTCAGGATGTTTCGCATTTAATTCCTGATATTTTATGATGAAATGAATTCCATAATCGTTGGCAATTGCAATCATCATTATGGGAATTAGAATTCCAATTATGCTCAATTGCCAGCCAAAAAGAGGTATTAATGCCATGGAAACTAAAATGGAAATAGTTACAACAAGAGTTGGGAGGAATACTCCTCTCTTTTCTTTAAACGAAACCCACAGAAAGAAAGCCATTACCAAAAGTCCAATTGGAAGAAGAATACCTAAGTCTCTTGTGATTTTGTCGCTGGCTTCGGCTCTCATAAATACTTGTCCGTTGATGTAAACTTCCTCATTGCCTGGATATTTGTTCAATACTTCATTTATTGCAGCCATCAATTCGCTGTCGGTTTTATTACTTATGGAATTCAATAAAATTAAAGTGTATTTAAAGTCTTCCGAAACAATGGTTTTGTAAATCAGATCATTTGCTTTTATTTCTTTCCTTAATAATTCTTTTTCTGTTTGAGATTCAGGAATCTTCTTAATTACTTTTTCCACAATCATGCTGCCCTGATTGCCAACAATATTTTTTGCATCGAAAAGCGACATTACATTGTCGAAGTCGGGCATTTGGTTGAATTCAGCACTAATCGATTTCAGTCTTTCCAAACTTGCTTTATTGAGAATATCAACTGTCTTAAAAACAATAATTAAAGGATCACTTTTTCCAAATGCTTGTTCTATTTTGTCGTTGTTTATTTTTGAAGGCATGCTCTCGGGCAGGTAACTAAGCAAATCGGGATTGATGGTAATATTTTTTAATGGAATAATGCTTACAATTACCAAAAGGGCAGTTAGGCCAATTATCAGCCATTTGTATTTTAATATGAATAATTCACTTTTCATTTAAATATTGTTTTAAAAGGAAGCCTTTAACTGGATGAAAATACCCGAGAGTATTGGACCTGAATAATGAAAAACCGATTTTTTGGGTCCTGTGAAATAATTTCCTCCAAGGGAAGCCTCAAGAGCGTCATTTATTTTCCATACTAATTTGGTGTTAATCATTATTTCTTCGGAAGTTAAATTGTAATAACCATTAAGTTCAATGTTCAAGGTATTGTATGCAAAACCTTTATTCAGCATCAGCGAAAGTGCATAATTATTTCTTTTTTGTTGATGGAATATTTTCCTGTTAAAGATTTCCGATTCATACAAAATCATATCTTCTGCATATTGTATTTGTTCAATCGCATTGCTTGGATCATAAATTATGGGAACTTGTAAATTTTTGAAATGAAGTGTATGAAAACCGATAAATTGCAGAATTGTCTGAATACCGAAAAATTTGTGTTCCAGTCCAAAAACATAATTAATATTGGGATTAGGAGTTTGCATGTTTTCGATGTAATTATTGGTTTTATTGTATGCAAACTCGGTTCTGATAATCCATGAACCTAACAATAGTGACATATCTCCACCAAAGGAACTTTTAAAATATGGAGTTGGGGAATTTGTTATTTGTAAATTATCCAAATCGATGGATTGAATATTAAAACCATAAAATGGATCCCAACCTCTAAAGTAGGACAGGGAAAAGCCAATTTGTGAGTATTCAAAGTTTAAGCGTGTAGCAATGGTAGAATTATTGAAAGTATTTTCAGGTAAAATAATAGGGCCAAAATCTACATAATCTCTAAAGTCAAAAAGATCGAAACGATATATTGATGGTGCGTAAATTGGTATTCCAATTAATTCAATGTCGATTTTGGAGTTGATGTGAATTTTTGTTCTCAGCATGAAATTGGCTAATTTCTGATCGTAATTATCGGCACTTAAAAAGAAATAATCGTTTGGAGTAATATTGTTGGTGGGATTGAAACCATCGGTTCGGCCCCAACTTATTATTTGATTTCCCAGATATAAATCGAGTTTGTTGGATTCATAGCCTGCAAAAACTTCCTTTATCTGAATTAGAGAATATCTTTCATCGAAATTTACTCCTGAGCGAAATCTTAAATCGGTAAACAGAAATGTATTTTTGTATGCTAGTTTAGCAACTAAACAAAATTCGGCGAAAACAGATGAGTAGTCGTATTGTTGGCTCAAACCAAATGCTGAAGCCCTTGTATATCCAGAAATCTCCAATCCTAATTTGTTATTTTCAGTGATTCCAATTTTACGTTCAAATAACGATTGTGAGTTTGAGAATGATGGAATCATCAATATTGGAATTATCAGATATGAAAATTGTTTTAACATAATAAGCTGAGAATATTGTCAGCAATGTTAAAACCATGCGATGTAATCAAGGTTTTGTTTTTAAAATTAGGACAAGAAAAATTTGTGCAGACTTTGTATTTGTTTTTTCTGGACTAATGGTAATTAGATAAAAGAGAAAATATTTTGTTAGGAATGGGAGTTTTTAAACTGCATTGGTGTTTGTCCGCTAATGTTTTTAAAAACCGAAAAAAATGACGATTTGCTGCTAAAACCACAATCGTAACCAATAGCTTCAAGTGAGAATTTATTGTTATTTGGATCTGCTAGTTTTTGCTTTATTGCTTCAACACGAAATTCGTTTACAAACTGAAAGAAATTTTTCCCGATTACGGTATTCAATACTTCTGTTATTTGATATTTTGGAATTCCCAGTTTTTCGCTTAAAGCTTGCATATTCAATTCTGAATTAAAAAATGGCTTTTGAGTTTCAAAATATTTAAGAAGGTCTTCTTTTATCTTTTCTTTTTTTTCATCAGAAAGCATTGATTGTTGGTATTTTTCATGTACTATTGGTTTTTCGATTTCGCGAGTGAAAATTTCATCCTGACGAATACCATAAAATCCCAGTACAAAAGTTAATATTAAGGTGGCAACATAATTGTAGATGCTTGAAATTTCAAGACTATTATTGAGAAATCCTAAAACACCAAGAACCGTTGCCGTAATAATGTAAACAGAATAGGAAATTACAATAAACAACAACCAACTCAACTTCTGATTTTTATCAATATTTGAAAATTCATTTTTCAGAAAAATACGATGTTTGTGTACTGCTACAATACTTAGTGTAGAATATGTAAGTAGAGAAATGATAAATGAAATTGCAAATAACAGCCTTAGCCAAAGCATGCTGTCTACTGCAAAAAAATTGTCAACTCTAACTGAAATACTAAAAAAGTGATTACATAAGTCGAAGAAAACATAAGGGAAAAGATGTAAAAGCTGGCTCCATTTAAGTTTGAATTTCTTATTTGTTAACGATTTTGAATACAAATAAAATGCAGGATTAAATAAAAAAAATGAAGATGGTATAACTGCAAAGTCAAGATACAAATTAGTAATACCAATATTCCCGTAGTCGAAGGCAAGCAAAAACAACCAGCCGGCAAGTAGCCTGTCTGACACGGTTATATTTTTTTTTGTTAAGGTTAAAAATCCGGCAAATATTGCAATCGACAATCCAATCCATACAACTGTATCCATTTCACAAAGATAAGAATTTGAATCAGTGAGACTATGATTTTACAAAACAAAATCATATAGCCGAACTAATCCCAAGCGTAAGCCGAGGGATCTTAAGGGTCTTATTCCACGCCCCTTGGGGCGAATTTGAAAATATTTTCCTATTGATAATCCGTCCGCTTGCGGCGGGGAGTTTTATTGTGGTTATTTCGAAAAACGAATTAATTAATTTCATTGATCCCAAAAGGGAGGGGGAGTAACAATAAGACTTATAATCGCTGTGCTCACTGTGCCAACAAGAAAGTTCTGTTTGAACAAACGAGTTTGACTAACAGTACTCTCTTATTGTCATACCCTATGGGTTTATGTGTTTTTATTGTGGAGCTGGAGGGATTAATTTCATTGATCCTATTTGGGGTGGGTACAATAAAAAACCTTACTCGCTATACTCGCTTGTCAACTCGTAAAAATATTTCATTTAAGCAAGCTTAATTTATATTTTTACTCATTGCCAAACACTTCGTGTTACGTTTTTTTATTGTGGAGCTGGAGGCTCACGAACCAACACCCTACATACACTATAAACAAAGTAAAGTAACAATATGCAAACATTCAGTCCACCGACTAAACCACCGTATTTACCGCATTACATTACACTTCAATGAACACTTTTGCAGTTGTAAAGATACAATATTTTTATTTAAATTGCAATTATTATTTCTAACAATATTTAGCATTTTGAATTATTCTAACGCATTCTAGAGCAACTGAAATGCTAATTTAGTATATTTGTGAAAAACGTTTCTATGTACCAGGAATTAAATGAAATTAAAAAACTGGTAGGCCAAGAGTATCTGGATAAAGAACTGCAGAAGTCAGGCAGCAGTACTAGATTATTCAGTAATACAGGTATGATAACTCTTAGCCCTATTCTAAAAAAACAATCAAATTACATTAGAATCTATGAAGGTTATAAAAGATTTTTTACTGCTGAATTAGCAAGAATAAAAGAATCTTTGCATGATCACATGATAGAAGATTCAAATGAAATATTTAACAAATACATAATCTATAATTATAGTGATTTACTCAAACTTTTTGACGAAACAATTGGTAGCAAACCTGAAAATGTTAGCAAGTATAATGAAGTTCAATTGTATGAATTGAATTTTAATAATTTTTATGAGGAAATTACTAAAAAGCAAATCCAATATGATCTCCAAAATGAATTAGTAAAACCTCTTATAGAATTCATGGAATCTGAGTTTAAAATGCATATTAGTAAGTTAACTGGTACTAAAAACAAAGTCAACAAAGAACCTGAAAAAGTAAAAGCATTTAAGTGGATATTAAAATCAGAACATACTATTTTACAAGAAGAAAAAAAAATTAGAATCAATAATGAGTTGGAAAAGCTATATAATAAAATGATGAGTAATAGTATCATAGATTGTGATTTAACTTCCTTCCAGTTGGCTTTCTCAGGTAATGAAATAACAGAACCTATCAATATAATTTGGCTTAATCCCTCATCTAGGAACAAAACAACACCTGATTACTCTTCCATATTCAATTTTCTGCATGCACTTGTTATAAATGAAAAATTAATTGTTGACTATAATTTTCAAAGCAGAAATACAAATAAATTAAGTAGTAAGTATTATCAACTGGTTAGGTTTGTTTTTTCGAACAAAGATGGAAAACAATTTGATAAGGATCATCTGGCTAGATTTTCTTATTCATCAAAAAGATATCCCCACAAAACAGAATATTTTTCAGTATTATTATCAGAGGCTCTTTAAAGAGATAAGCTACTCGCTTTTTTTTACAACTAAATATCTAACGAAAAACAAAAAGTATTTGTTTTATTTTTAGTAGCCCTCTTTTTTATATGACTTTCCCATTATTTCCTAAATCATCTATCATCATATTTAATTTTTAAAAGTGTATTATATGCCTGATATTTAGTTTGTTAAATTATGATAATAGTAGTGCATCTAATTTATTATCATCATTACAGTATTGCTTTGCATGTAGTTGCTGACGTAGTTTTGCATCATAATTATTTCGTTAACATCAAATTTTACAAACATGCAAGTCATAACAATTACAACCGAAGCCTACCAGCAATTAATCAATAAGATTGATGCAATTGAAGGTAGCATTAAAAGAATCTCAAAAATTAACCCATTAGAAGATACCTGGTTCGATATACAGGAAGTGTGCCAACTTCTTAAAATCTCCATAAGAACTCTTCAATCTTACAGGGACAACAAGATACTTCATTATAGCAAAATAGGTGGTAAAATCTATTTCAAAGCATCAGACATTGAACGGCATTTAGAAAAACATTACACAGGAAAATAGTGATAATTAATAGTATGTATTTATGGTTTTGGTGTAATTATAAAATTACAATTTCAAAATATTAGGATATGAAAAAGAATGAAAAAGCCCGTAAGCCGGTAAGCATAACGGGCAATAACTGCGTGAAAATTAATGAAAGCAAAGTTACAAAAAAACCCCGAATTAAACAATATAAATTAGCATATAAGTGGAAAACTCCATCAAATGTTATATGTATGGAAAGGAATGTATTATGATAAATGATAATTTCCTTAACGGCCTACAAGATCATATCAACGGTTTCTCCATTGAATCAATAATAAGTGAATTACCAAACATGCTTAAAAAGCCATGTGATTTCCTTGTTGACGAAACTGAAAAAGAAGTTTTCTTAATTGGTGCAATTGGTGTTATTAGTGGGTTACTCCCAAATATAAAAGCTTTATATTCTGGTAAATGGATTGCCCCCAATCTATTTGTATATGTATTGGCAGGCTATGGTGGTGGTAAAGGTAGTTTAGATTATGCCAGAGCACTTGGAAAACATATACACGAGGAAAAACGTGATGAAGCAAAAAGGCTTTTGGTTGAATACCTAAAGGATTTGGAAGAATACAAAAAGCATTTAAAGGAATATAATAAAAGTAAGGATGCTGATGCCATACCTCCTGAAAAACCTAATAAACCAGCTACTTTAATGCTTTTCATCCCTGCTAACAATTCAAAAAGTGGGGTTTATCAATTGCTTGAGGAAAACAATGGTAAAGGTATATTATTTGAAAGCGAAGGCGATACGCTTGCTGATGCATTAAAACAAGATTATGGTGGATTTTCTGACACATTACGGCAAGGATTTCACCACGAAACAATTAGCTTGTTCAGGCGAATGAACAACGAGCTAATCGAGATTAATAATCCCGAAATATCTGTTGTTTTATCCAGTACATTCAATCAGTTAAAAACCCTCATTCCTTCAATTGAAAACGGCCTATACAGTCGTTTCCTTTTCTACGAGTTAAAACAAAATAATAAATTCATTAATGTATTTGATGATAGAAAAAAAGAGTACCAACAGTATTTTGAAAATTCAGGTATCCTTTTTAATGATTTGTTTAATGAATTAAATCAATTGGAAACTCCAATTTGGTTCTGGTTAACTGATCAGCAACAGCAGAAATTTATTAAATTATTTGATGAAAGAAAAAGTAAACTGATTGCTGAAGTCGATATCTCCATGAGTGGTACAGCAAATAGGTTAGGGATTATTGCATTCAGAATAATGATGATTTTTACTGCACTTCGAGCTCATGAAAATGGTACTCTGAATAATTCAATCAAATGTAATGATACTGATTTTTATAATGCATTGAGAGTGGTTGATCGTCTCGAAAAACATGCAAAAACAGTTTATGATTACCTCGATGGCCAACCGGAGAAAAAAAGTCTGGCAGCGATGCTATTTAAAGAGGATAAAAGTTACGGTGAGATATCTAAAATAATCTTTGGTAATGAAAATCATAAAGGTACTATTCATAAATGGCTGAACAAAAAGAAGTAACAATTGATATTGGAAACGATGGAAACGGTAAAGATAATAGGTTATGTACCTGTATAACAGTATCATAAATCGTATATAACAGCGTTTCCTCCGTTTCCTAAACTATCTGCAATAAAAAAAATATGAACAAATACCAATACACATTACAGCCATATACAGGACGCAATTCACGTTATACGTGCCCTGCATGCAAAAAACCTTATCAATTCAGTAAATATGTATCAACTGAAACTGGTGAAGTATTGGATGATGAGGTAGGTAAATGTAACCGTGTAGATAAATGCGGCTACCACTTCACCCCAAAACAATACTTCCAACAAAACCTTTCTCTCCCCTCCCACGGAGATAGTGGGGTAATTCTCCCCAATTGGGGAGATGTCCGCCTCAGGCGGACAGAGGGGTCAAACTCACTACCAGAAATACTGAGCAAAGCTATAGAGCCAAGCTATATCTCCCATTCAATTTTTAAAGCATCCCTAAAAGAGTATAAAAATAACAACCTTCTGAAATTTCTATATTCCATACTTAGCACCGAACAGGTTGATCAGGCAATAAATACGTATAATATTGGAACTTCCTCTCGTTATAATGGTGGAACAACAATTTTTTGGCAGATTGATAGCAATTACAAAGTAAGAACAGGCAAACTAATCAAGTACGATAACAACGGCCACCGTATTAAAAACCATAATAACTGGGTTCATTCCGTATTAAATATTAATAATTTCAATCTCAAGCAATGTCTTTTTGGTGAGCATTTATTAAGCCAATTTCCAGGCAAAACGATTGGCATTGTCGAAAGCGAAAAAACAGCAATTATTGCAAGTGTTTTCCTTCCTGATTTACTTTGGTTGGCAACTGGTGGAGTCGAAAATTTAAATAAAGAAAAAGTGATACCTTTAAGAGGTAGAAATGTAATACTGTTCCCCGATGCTTCAAAAGACGGTAGTATTTATCTAAAATGGAAAGAAAAAGGCAATAAGTTTGGTTTTCAAACATCTGATTATCTTGAACAATACACTGATGAAGAACAAAAAGCCAAGGGAGTAGACATTGCCGATTTCCTAAAAAATGAAAACAAACCCCTAAAAGCACTCCAACCTCAATCTCCCTGCCCGCCGAAGCAAATGCGAAGGAGGGAACCTCAATCTACCCCTCAAATACCATACAACACTCCTTCCCCAGTTGCAATTATCGATAGCAAAATTGAAAATCCCCCAAAATTCAAAGGACCAGAATTAATTATAAAAAAACGAATATTTACATCACCCAACGGTGATAAAATTGAACTCGTTGGCATAAGAGACTTTGGCGATTGCGGCAACTGGAAAGCTCACGATAAACAAAACAGACCTTGCCGACCCTGCATGCTCAACTGCCTACACACAATTAAAATAAATGGAAAACTTCAGGAAAGAGAATATTCTCAACTAGAAATTTTATTAACTCAATAGAAAACAAAATAGAGTCCCAATCTAAATCAAAAAAATGGGGTTTATAAATATATATGAGAAATATATATCAGGGGTATGCACATAAAACATCTTATTAATGTATTTATTTATAGATTATTTAGAATCTTTCAAGTAAATTGAAATAGACTTGAAATTAATATCAGGTTCACAATGTGAAATTTATAAAATATTACTAATATTAAATCAGATTCATATTCCATATATAACACAGTTTCAGTATGATAATCTTGTGTGTTAAGTACATACTCCAGAAAAACTAATTTATAGAAGTTTCCTATAGTTAGAAATTTTCTTGGAATTATGAGAAATTCATAGGAATTGAAAACTATATTATTTAAATTTGAATTTTTAATGCCTAAAATATTATTTGCCATGATTTGCAAATTTACTACTACTTGGCGTCAAATTATCCTATTGTCTTTTGTATTATTCATAATCTTATTAAGTTATAATTCATTAGCACAGCATTTTCAGGTTATAACAGGAAACAACCCCTTCATGCCAATGAATATAATTGTTAATTCTACTTCTTTGGATGGACTATTATTACAGTCCAATGATGAAATTGCAGTTTTTGATGTTAATGGTTCAGGGCAAGAGATTTGTGTAGGGACGGTTACCATTATAAATGAATTTACTTCAGATACAAATTACATTATTACTGCAACTGCAGATGACCCAACTACAGAAATTCAGGATGGGTTTATTACTGGTAATGAAATAATTTTTCGGTACTGGGATTCAAATGAGACTATAGAAATCATCCTTATCTCTGATACATACAGTCCTACATATAATGATGATTATCAACCACAAGGTACTGCTTTGGTAGAAATGGAAGGGTTTAGCTACGAAACCTGGACAGGAACTGTAAGTACAGATTGGAATAATGTAGCAAACTGGAATTTTGGGCGTGTGCCAAGTTTATTGTTCGATGTACTGATACCTACTAACCCAGCCGGCAGTTATTTCCCAACAATAACAGATATGGATGCAAAATGTGAAAACCTTATAATAGAAGAAAATGCAATTATTACTATAACTGGTAAATTAACTTTAGGATATACAGGACCACCATCTAATTAGAAATAAAAATATTTATGATAAAAAATCAAAAGGTAGGAAATTTTGGTTTATCTGCTTATGTATTTGCAAAAGCAGTTTAGGCAACTAAGCCCTGACCGTTAGGAAGGGGCGCAGTAGCCATTCCTAGCAATTGACCATAGAAATAATAATAACCATTTGAAAATAGCAATACCATGAAAATATTATTCTACATATTTATTCTAATTTTATTAGGATCTAGTGTACTCGTTGCCCAATCCAACTTCAATAACGTACATTACCTCGATCCATACAACCCAGAATATGTTAAAGGTGAAGTACTAATTAAATTCAAGGATGAAGCACAAGTAAACAAAAGCATAAAAAGTGGTGTTGCAAAAACTGGCCTTTCTTCTGTAGATAAAGTTCTGGAACCTTATCAAACCGAAGCAATTGTAAAAGTTTTCAAAGAAACCCGTGAGCAACGACAAAGAAAAACCAATAAGACCATCCATGATTTTAAAGGAAACGAAATAGAAGTACCTGCATTATTCAATATATACAAGCTAAAATTCGATACAATATGGGATGTAAAACAATTGGTTGAAGAACTTAAAAAAGATACTACTGTGGATTTTGCAGAACCTAATTACTTAGTTTACACTATGGAAATATTGGAAAGTAGAATATTACCAAAACATTCTTCACTACCCAACCCTAATATTACTCCACAAAACAGTATCATCGTCCCGGACGATCCTTTATACAGCCAACAATACGGAATAATTACAACCCAGATCAATCAGGTATGGGATACTATTACAGGTGATTCAACTCAGGTCATTGCAATACTTGATACTGGTGTGGATTGGTTGCATCCTGACCTTTCCGAAAACATTTGGAATAATAATGATGAGATTGCCGGCAATGGAATTGATGATGACAATAACGGGAAAATAGATGATATACGCGGATGGGATTTTATCAATAACGATAACAACCCTATGGACAATAACAGCCATGGAACCCATGTAGCAGGAATTGCTGCAGCAAGAGGAAATAATGGAATAGGAATAGCCGGTGTAAATTGGTATGCCAAAATAATACCGATAAAAGTTTTTCCGGGAAGTGGCTCTTCAAATGCCGCTACAATTTCATCAGGTATTGTTTATGCATCAGATAATGGAGCTACAGTATTAAATATGAGCTTTGGGGGTTACGGAAGATCGTTTACAATGGAAAATGCTCTACAAAATGCATATTTAACTGCTGATCTTGTTGCCAGCGCAGGAAATAATAGTAATAGTATTTATTCAATCGACCCTTTTAATCCAACCACTTTTTACCCGTCTGCATTGTCTTATGTCTTAGGTGTTGAGGCTAGTGCAGGATTTTCAAACTATGATCCTGACGGACCTATTTTATCGACTTTTCCTGAAAACTTTAACTATGAATTAACTGCTCCAGGTTCAGGAATAATAAGTACTGCACTTAATGGAACATATAAATCAATGAGTGGGACTTCAATGTCCGCACCTTTGGTATCAGGAGCAGTTTCATTATATCGTGCCCATTTTCCCAATGTTTCAGATGAGAAACTATGGGGTGATTTTATTCATACTTCCATGAGTTATATACAAGTTTATGATGCTTTTAACCCAACCAATATGCATCCAGTTTTTGATTTGAGTGATTATACTATTGAGGATACATTGTCAGGAAATGATCAGGATGGACAGGCAGATGCGGGAGAACTTATCCAGATATATACGACCATCAGAAATACATGGGGATATGCAGACAGTGTTTATGCATTATTATCCCACAGTATCTATAGCGACACAAGCGATCTAAATTTAGTTCATGACTCAGTATTTTTTGGTAGCCTGAGCACTTATGGATCACTGTCGAATTTATCCGAACCTTTTTTAATCCGCATTGATTCAAATTGTTTTAATAACAGAAATATTACCATGAATGTAACAATGAGAAATGCGGGAGATGCAGTTTCTTATACTCAAGAAATAGATTTTGTAATTTATAATGGCGAAGAGTTATCAGGAATTTTAACCAGTGATACAACGCTTACGCCTGACAAACTTTGGCTCATTAACAATAGCGTAAGAGTAAGTACAGGTGTAACTCTTACTATTCTGCCGGGTACACATTTAGAAATAAATGCTCAAATAGATAATAGAGGGACTATCAATGCTGCCGGAACACTTGATAGTATTATTGTAATTAAAGGTACATTAAATGGAAATGGTATTTTTAAATACATTGATTTTGATTTAAATGAGGGATCTATGTCTGTTAATTCAAACATTGAGCGGTGTAATATAATAAATGGAGGCCGAATAGAGGCAAATAAAATATCATATAGCACTTTGAGAAATTGTGGAATTATTTGGGTTAATTATTTTTCATTTGGCAATACAGATTCTATTGTTTCTACAAGTGTTTATAATTCTTGCTCAGATGAACTAGGAGGAGGTTTTTTTGATCAATGTCTTTTTGATAATATTGTATGTGGTCTAGGTTCAGGGGTATATACCAATTGTGTGTTCAACGATTTTACTAATATTTATGTTTATCTTTATCCAAATTCCCCTAATTTATGGTCACCTAATTTTTTAATACAGTCAAATTATGATCTCCATCATAAGAATAGTTTTTTAAATAATAATCAAGAATTCATTTTTGTAAAGACTTCAGGTTCTGACAATTATCAAGATTTCTCAAATCATTATTGGGGAACAACCGATAGTGCTAAAATTACATCAAAGTATTATGATTTTTGGGATGATGCTACAATTCCTAAATTAGTTGTTAACCCAATATTGACAATGCCATCTGATTCTTGTCCAGGTCATGTGTGGAAGGTACTTGTAAATGGCAAGGATGCACAGGATGAAATAGTTGATCCGGTTGGAGTAGGTCTTCAAAAATTTGAAGTATTTTTTAATAGGGTAATGGACACCACTACCACACCTATGTTATCTTTTGGGGTTCGTAGCCCATTTCTTCAAAACATAGTTGATAATTCAGACTCATGGTCTATAGATAAGAAGTCTTGGACGGCTTACTATAATGTTGATTTGTTCACAGGAGATGGTGAACAAACTATTAGGGTTGCTGATGCTCAGGATTCAATTGGAAACGAGATTATTGTTGAAGATAAGAGGTTTACCTTTATAATTCAGGCAGCAGGAGTACAATCTGTAAATTTTATCGCTACAGCTGGAATTGGAAAAGTTGAACTGGAATGGAATAGTACAGGTCTGTTAGACTTTCTTGGATTTAATATGTACCGATACATGAATATAACAGATACTACATTTTCAAATCCTATTGTAATTAATACATCCTTAATAATTGATACGATTTACAATGATTTTAATATTATTCCTGATTCAACATACCATTATTACTATAAGATTGTTGATACAGATCTTCAGGAATCAGACTCTTCAAATATTGTAACAGCAACTCCATTCGATGCCGCCAATGGCGATGCCAATGGTGATTTAGCGGTAAACGTGTTAGATATAACAACTATTGTTTCCTATATGCTCAACCAAAGCCCTAATCCTTTCTTATTTGATGCAGCTGATGTAAACTACGATGATGAAATTAATGTACTGGATATTATTGGTTTGGTTCAATTAATAAACGGAAAGAAAAGCTCAACTACGCAACCTTTGCCTGAAATAAGTAATGAAAGAGCATACTATTATTTCGATGATAATAAGGTTGGGTTTGAAAGTAAGGGAAATGTTGCTGCGTTGCAGTTTAGGTTAAAAGTTAAAAGTAAAAAGTTAATGGTTAAAAGTAATCTTGATGATTTGAAGATATTTTCAATTGCAAAGGGATTTGAGTTTGCATATTGTGTAGTAGGGGATGAGATTATAGGCATTCTTTATAGTTTAAGTGGTAGAGAGATGCCTGAAGGATTAACAGACTTATTCAGATTTGAGGGTATTGATATAAATGATATTGAAATAACCGAAATATATGGAGGAGACCTGAGGGGTAATTATATACTGGTTCTTAAAAAAGGAACCAATTCAGTTGTGTTTGCGACGGATGCTGAATTACAAGTTAGTCCAAATCCATTTTCATACTCAACACAAATAAACTACACAGTACAAGAAAGTGGTATTGCAGAAATTAACTTGTTTGATTTGAACGGAACAGAGATTGGCAAGCTTCAAAACTCTTTCCAAAATGCAGGTAAACATAGCCTTAATTGGAATGGAACTAACGATAAAGGGCAGCTACTCAAATCAGGTATTTATTTGCTTCAGCTAAAAGTAAAATCGATATCGGGTAATTATTACAATAAGGAAATTAAAGTTGTACTAACAAAGTAAAGGGTTGTGAGAATAATTCGAGAAAATAGTAGACTGACGAAAAACAAGACTGTCATATTGAAGAAAGCTTTCCCGATTTTTCATCGGGATTGCAACGAAATATCTCCTGAGAACTGTCCTGCTGCTCTGGAGATTTCTCTCCGCCTTAGGCGGATTCGAAACGACAACAAGGTCTGTGGAGTTTCTACTTTCAGCCGAAATGACAACAAGAATTCTAAAACGACAACATATCAAATATTTAAAAAGAAAAATAATAGCCATTTGAGAATAACAATATCATGAAAACAATATTCCACGTATTTTTTTTATTTTTATTAGAATCTAGTGTTGTACTCAACGCCCAGTCCAACTTCCATAGCATACACTATCTAGATCCACATAACCCTGAATATGTTAAGGGTGAGGTGTTGGTTAAGTTTAAGGATGAGGTTAATGTTGAGAGCTCAATTAAAAGTGGTATTGCCAGAACGGGAATATCATCTGTTGACAAGATATTGGAGCCTTACCAAGCTGAAGCAGTTGAAAAAGTGTTTAAAGAAACCCGTGAACAACAAAACAGAAAAACTACTAAAACAATCCGTGATTTTAAAGGAAATGAAATAGAAGTACATGCATTATTCAATATTTACAAACTAAGTTTTGACACAATATGGGATATAGAACAGATTGTAGAAGAGCTGTCAAAAGATCGCAATGTTGAATTCGTAGAACCTAATTACATGGTTTATACCATGGAAGTATTGGAAAAAGGTGAAATCATAGATGTACAACCTAAATTATTACCAGTTCCTATTCCTGAAAATCCTCCAAATAGAAACACCATACCAAATGATCCATTATACGGTCAGCAATGGTATTTAAATGCAATAAACGCTCCTGCAGCATGGGACAGCGTAACAGGCGATACTACCCAAATAATAGCCATCATAGACACAGGTGTTGACTGGGATCACCCTGATCTTGATGATAACATCTGGACCAATTGGAATGAAATCCCCGACAATGGAATCGATGACGATAACAATGGTTATATCGATGACACACGCGGCTGGGACTACATAAACAACGATAACGATCCCAACGACGACAACTCACATGGAACTCATGTTGCAGGGATTGCAGCTGCTGAAGGAAACAATGAGATTGGTATTTGTGGAGTAGACTGGAATGCTAGAATTATGCCGGTAAAAATGTTACAAAGCTCAGGAGCCGGTAGCTCAAGCAATCTTGCCCTTGGTATCATGTATGCTTTTGAAAATGGCGCAACTGTAATTAACATGAGCCTGGGTAGCTATGCTGAATCACTTACTGTAAAATCTGCCCTTGAAAATGCATATTCAACTGCAGTTTTGGTTGCATCAGCGGGAAATGATGATAGATGCCTTTGTCCTGAATGTATTGGTTGCGGTAATATGTATCCTGCCTGTTATCCATTTGTCATAGGTGTGCAAGCTTCAAATGAAAGTGGTGGTTATACTAGTTTTACAAATGTGGATCTCTCTGGCCCCATAATATCTGAACACTCAGAAGGTTTTAATTATGAAATATTTGCACCTGGTCAAAACATCTTAAGTACTATACCTTTTGGTAGTTATCGGTCTTATAATGGTACATCTATGTCTTCAGCAGTTATTTCAGGTTCTGTGGCTTTAATTTTAGACTATTTACCTGATGTTCCAAATGAAGAAATATTTGCCAGACTCATTCAGGGATCAAATAATGGTAAAATTAATATATATGGAAGTTTAACTTGTACACTTGTTCCTGAACTTCACTTTATCAACTATACCTTATTGGATACAATTGCCGGTTGTGATAATGATGAAGTACCCGATGCTGGTGAAACAATTCAAATTTTCCCAACAGTAAAAAATACAGGGGGTGAGGTGTATAATGTTACTTGTGTTTTTAGATTAAGCAATTCTCTGGATTCTTCAAAGATAAATGTGATTGATAGCATTTCTGTTATTGGTAATATATCTACTTATGCTACTTTATCAGGTGACTCAGACCCAATATTTTTAGAAATTGATAGTGCAGTTGCCCATAATTGTAAAATTCCCTTTGAAATAAAAATATACGGGGACAATACTACACCTTTTTTCTACTCAGATTCCCTTGTAATTCAAAATGCTGAAGAACTCTCAGGTGTATTAGATTCTACTTATATTCTTAAAGCTGATAAACTATGGTTGGTTGCACAAAGTTTTAGAATTACAAATAATGGTGTTCTAAATATTAACCCAGGTGCAGAATTAATTCTCGAGCAACCTTTTGTAAATGATGGATTTATTAGTGGATTAGGTAAGAACGATAGTATAATTGAAATTTATGGACCAGGTGCAATAATTGGCAATGGAAACTTAATTTTTAATTATACTAATTTTGATGGGCAAACTAGTCAATTAAGTTGCTTTAAATTTACTACTGGTGAATTCAACCATTGTATTTTTGAAAATTTTAAAAATGCAAATTATGGATTATTAGAAGGTAACGTAGATATTAAGGATTGTATAATAAGAGATTGCAGGATAGCATGGATTAGGGTGTCAGGAAGTATATACAGATCCAATATATATAACATTGATATTTATTATCATCCTTATGAATTATTTACCTCTTCAAATGTAATATTTAAGTATAATAATTTTTCAGATATAACAGGTATCTTATTTAGTGCAATACCATCACCATATACTAATTTAATTGAAAATAATTTAATTTATCGTAATGATATACACCCCTACATTGGAAACTCATATTTATATAAAGCCACAAGTGATTTATATTTTGAATACTTACCCACCATGTATTGGGGAACCACAAAAGACGAAAAAATAAATACATATATATATGATTTTTGGAAAGATCCAAGTCTTGCTATGGTATATTTTAATCCCAAAATGAATCAACCATCTGACTCATCCCATGGAATTGTTTGGAAAGTTGAAATTAATGGCATTGATCCACAAGATGAACAGTTAGATCCGATTGGTTCTGGAATAGCTAAATTTGATGTTTATTTTAACCGCCCAATGGATACTGCTTATACTCCGCTTCTTACATTTGGAGCATGGGAACCTTATACTCAATGTATTGTTGAAGATTCTGCCTCTTGGAATTCTGATTCAACAATTTGGACCGCACATTATGATATTGTGCTCGAAACAGGAGATGGCATCAATGTTTTAACGGTAAGCGGAGCGAATGATACTGAAGGTTTTGAAATCCCACCTGAGAAAAATGGAAGATTCCAATTTATTATTCAGGCAGCATCCTCAGCATCCATAAATTTCATTGCAACTGCAGGCATAGAAAAAGTATCCGTTGAGTGGCCACCAGCCGATACACCCGATGTTTTAGGGTATAACCTCTATCGCTTTTATCACTTAACAGATTCCACTAATAGTGATACACTAAGAATTAATACAGAGTTAATTATAGATACAATATATACGGATTATAATATTGTTCCTGGTACTACTTATTATTACACATTTAAAATACTGGGCACTGATATGCAGGAAAGTGATTATTCCAAAATTGCCTCTGCCACACCATTCTCTACAGCAAATGGTGATGCAAATTGTGATCTATCAGTAAATGTATTAGACATCACTACCATTGTTTCATATATGCTCAACCAGAACCCTACTCCTTTCCTATTTACTGCCGCAGATGTCAATAATGATAACAAGATTAATATACTGGATATCATAGGATTGGTACAGCTTATTTCAGGAACAAAGTCATGTCCATTATCAGCATTAGTAGCTCTCAGTGATAGACCAGCTTATTATGAAATTAAAAATGATAAATTAGAAATTGCAAATGAGGGTAATGTTGCTGGATTACAGTTTGTTATAGAAGATAAAAAACAAAAGGACAAAGATAAAATTCGCACCACCAGCCACCAACCACCAATCACCAACATGCAAGCGTTAAGAATCTTCAGCCTACAAAAAGGCTTCGAATTTGCTTATGCAGTTTTGGATGATCACATTCTCGGAATCCTATACAGTTTTACGGCTAAAGAACTCCCTGCCGGCGATATCGAACTATTCCGCATCGAAGGAATGGATAGTAATAATTTGGAAATTACTGAGATATTCGGAGGGAACCTGGATGGTGATTATGTACCAATATTAAAGAAGGGAACTCAGCTCAATGTTCTGGCTACTGATGATAATATCCTGAGTGTTCAACCTAATCCTTTTACCGGGTCGACAATTATCGGTTGGCAGTTGACAGATGATGCTATTATGGATATTACAATATACAATTTTAAAGGTCATAAACTGAAGCAGATAACGAATGGTTATTATCAAAGCGGGAGTCATCAAATAAACTGGAATGGCAAGGATGAGAAAAATAATGAGCTTCCTGCAGGTATATATATATGTCATATAGAAGTGATAATGAATAATGGAAATATTGCAAAAACGCAAGATGTGAAAATAGTATTGGTTAAATAATAAAATCAAAGTGATGTGTAATGCGTGACTTTGATGTGAATTAGTCAAATAATATAACAATGAGATTATTAACTAAAATATTTTTGATAATAGTAATAATTAGTTCAACTATTTATTCCGCCTCCAGCCAAACTAATTCCATCAACCTTCATATCCTTGATCCATACTATCCCGAATATGTGAAAGGTGAAGTATTGGTGAAGTTTAAAGATGAGGTTTACATTGAAGCTAAGGTTGTAGAAAAGGCTGAAGGAGAGATTGAGGTTACAACCGGACTTAATAGCATAGATAACTTTTTAATAGATTACAAAACCATAGAAATAGAAAAAGTATTTAAAGAAACCAGAGAGTCATCCAGGGCAAAGTCGAGGGACACAACCCGATATCTTACTGACTTCAAAGGCCAAAGACATAAAGTACCCAAACTTTATAACATTTATAAACTCAAATTTGATGAAGTTTATGATGCCAAAGAATTAGCAGAGTTAATTTCCAAAAATGCTGAAGTGGACTATGCCGAGCCCAATTATTTTATTTATTCAATGAATACATATCCAAACGATGCTTTGTACCAAAGCGGGGAACAGTGGTATATTGATGCTGTTAATGCACCTGCCGCATGGGATTCAGTAACGTGTGACACCTCTCAGATTATTGGGATTATCGATACCGGGGTTGACTGGGATCATCCTGATCTGGATGGAAATATCTGGAAGAACTGGGGAGAGATACCGGATAATGGTCTCGATGATGATGGCAATGGATTTATTGATGATGTGAGAGGCTGGGATTTTACTTCTAACTCCAATGATCCGGATGACGACAATGGACATGGCACACATGTGGCAGGGGTAGTTGCGGCCGAGACTAATAATTATGTGGGTATTTCTGGCATTGCATGGAATGCAAGGATAATGCCTATTAAAGTCTTAACTGGAACAGGATCTGGTAATACGGCCTGGCTTGCTTCAGCAATATACTATGCAGCTAATAATGGAGCAACCATCATTAATATGAGTCTTGGAACTTATGGTGAATCACAGGCAGTTAAAGATGCTCTCTTGTTTGCTTATGATACTCTGACCATTGTCGGCGCTGCCGGAAATGATAATTTGAAAGTGGACACCATTTCACCCCCTAACCAGGCTTACGGACCCATGTTCCCAGGTTGTTATCATTTTGTAATTGGAGTTGAAGCAGCAACACAAACAGGAACGCTGGCAGGTTTTTCCAACTTTGATCCCAGCGGGTTCAGCGAAACAGCCAATCCAGATGGTTTCAATTATGAAATAATTGCTCCTGGAGTAAACATTTTCAGTACTTTTCCAGGGGGGGGATACCGTTTTCTTTCCGGAACATCCATGGCATCACCTATTGTTGCAGGCGCAGTGGCATTGATAAAAGATTTTAAACCAGGGATTTCGAATGAAGAAATTTTTGCCAGACTAATACAGTTTGCCCAGGCAGGACACCTGAAAATCCCTAATATACTCCATGGCACACTCGGATCGGATGTTTTTTATGTGAGTCAAACCTTGATTGACACTGTGGGCAATGCCGACAATGACGGCAAAGCAGATAGTGATGAGGCATTCGATATGTGGTTCACTATAAAAAATGCCGGAGGATATGCAGATAGTGTATGGGCAAAACTACGATTAGATTATTCTGGTGACACCACACTGGTAAGCATTATTGACAGCACAAGTTATATTGGTAACCTGGACAGTGCAGGGTTCCATAATGAGATTCCAGCTTACACAACCCTTACAGGGGAATCCGATCCTTTTCGGGTTTATATCAAACCGGGTGTTATCAATGAAAAAGATATTGTTTTTAAATATGAAATAGGAACTAAAAATGGCAGTTCCGAAACTGGTAATTTTTACCTTACTATACAGAATGGAGAGGAACTAAAAGGAATACTTGACTCAACATTTACACTTACTCCTGATAAACTATGGCTTATCAATCAAAGTTTTAAGATTATTGAATCGGGCAAATTAATTATAAAACCAGGCACACATCTTAAAATTGACAAAAAATTTGTTATAAAAGGTGAGATTGAAGGGCACGGAACAAAAGATAGTTTAATTTATATTCAAGGGCCAGAGATTTTCGACGGTCCTAATATAATTTCTGCATCTTTTAAGCATACTAAATTCTACGATTTTGATCAATATTTTGAAGGTACTTTGCATTTCGATCACTGCATTTTCGAAGATTTTCGAAGCAATTTTATGTTCTATTCGGCAGGTTATTCAGCTTTCGACTGCCAGTTTAGGGAACTAAATGTTGATGCCGTGTTTAAATATGGAGGAGGCAACATCATTCGCTGTAATTTTGATAATATAAACTCTAACGAGGACCACCAGTATGGGGGCATATTTATACAGAGTCCTGCCACAGCAAAATTTAACAACTTTATAAATCGTTATAGCCCGGCTTCAGCCAGGAGCTCATCAAATTATAGTGAGAATAATTTTGTTACAAGCAGCAATAATGAGGTTTATTGTGCATACATCAATGACCCTTCTATTGATACTATAACTCATCAATACTGGGGGACAACCGATACGGATAAAATAGATGATATGATCTGGGATTTCTGGGAAGATGCTAGGTATCCAATTATGATATATAAGCCGTTTCTTACATCTCCTTCTGATTCAGCACATGGAATGGTATGGAAAATTTTATTGAATGGTACCGACCCTCATGATGAATACCTCGATCCTATTGGTTTTGGTAAACTTAGATTTGATGTTTATTTCAACAAATGCATGGATACAAGCTTTATTCCAATGCTTACTTTTGGGGTTCGCGACCCTCTTACCCAGCATGTAGTAGAGGATAGTGCATCATGGAGCAGTGATTCCACGATATGGACGGCTTATTATGATGTAGGAGCGGAAACAGGTGATGGCATGAATTACATACGCGTCGCATATGCTGTCGATACCGCCGGATTTAAAATCCCTACAGAGAATAGCATGAGATTTGGCTTTAACATTCAGGCTGCATCTTCAACATCAATTCAGTTTCTGGCAACCCCTGGGATTGGTAAAGTTTATCTCGACTGGCCATTTAATTATACAGAAGACTTTCTTGGATATAATATGTATCGTTTTACGAAGATTGATAGTACTACAAACTCTGATACATTGGTGATTAATAGTAAATTGATTCAGGATTCGGTGTTTACAGATTTTGATGTCTTACCTGATAGTACTTATTATTATTGTTATAAAATTGTTGGAACCGACCTTAATGAATGTGATTACTCAAAAGTTATTTCAGCAATTCCATTATCTACTGCCAATGGGGATGCAAATGGTGATTTGTCTGTTACAGTGCTAGATATTACCTGTATTATTTCTTATATTCTTGAACATGATCCTCAACCTTTCCTATTTGAAGCAGCTGACGTAAATTACGATGGGAATATTAATGTCCTGGATTTGATGCTGGTTGTACAAATCATCCTCAATCAAAAAAACGTGCCTCTAAACTATAATGATATTATTCCTGAATATATTAAACTATCACCTGAAGTGATATCTCTTGAAAGCAAAGGACAAATTACTGCTTTTCAATTTGAAATTTTTGGAGATTTTACCCAGTCACAACGGCTTTTCTGTAATACGGAGGGGCTTGAGTTGGTATATTCAATTTATGACAACAGGATTATCGGAATTATGTTTTCATACATCAATAATCCTTTTCCTGTTGGTGATTTGGAATTAATCAAATTTTATCCTACAGCCAAAAGTATTTCTTGGGGACAAATCATAGCATCTAACAGGATTGGTAATCCAGTACCGTTGAAGACAATTAAGGAACCTAAGTTAAACTTTATTCAAAGTGAATTATTATGTTACCCTAATCCTTTTTCCGAGTCTATAAAGATTCAATTCTTTGCGCCATCCAACTCAGTTTATAAATTCGTAGTTTATAATGAAAATGGTAAGGTCGTTCTACGGAAGTTTGGATATCAAGGTTTGGAAAGAGATATCTTAATACTATGGAATGGAATATCGGGAACAGGCGAAAAATTGTCCGCTGGAATTTATTTTGGTAGTTTGGAAATAGTAGATTTTCAAACAAATAAAATTTTATCAAAAAAATCAAAAAAATTAATTTTAATGAATTAGCATGAAAAAATGTGTTTTAATATTAGCATTTTTAATTATCTGCATAAATAGCTTTACGCAGCATCAATATGATATGTCTTCCGCTCATAATAGAGATCCGAAAAATCCTGAATATGTTGATGATGAGGTTCTTGTTAAATTCAAAGACAAAGTCGAGGTAAATTTGGAATTAAATAATTCAAAAAAACTCACTAATATCATCGAGATTAATAGTTTACTTGAAAATTTTTACGTGATTTCTATTTCAAAAGTATTTTCTGTCTCTAATGATATTAATCGGAAAGACTCAATTAATATTCAAGGAAAGATTAGATCAATCCCTGCTTTAAACAATATATATAAATTGAAAGTTAAACAAGAAAATGACATCCTTAATATAGTTAGTGCATTAACATTGGATCCGCTTGTAGAATATGCGGAACCTAATTACATTATTTACTCGATTGGAACATATCCTGATGATCCCATATATTTGACAGGTGCCCAGTGGCATATAGATACGGTAAAGGCTCCACAGGCATGGGACATTAACATAAGCGATACGAGCCAGATTATTGGTATTATTGATACCGGTGTTGACTGGGATCATCCCGACCTTGATGATAACATCTGGACTAATTGGGATGATATCCCTGGTAATGGTATAGATGATGACAACAATGGATATATTGACGATATAAGGGGTTGGGACTTTGTAAACAACGACAACAACCCCACTGATGATAACAGCCATGGAACTCATGTTGCAGGAATTGCAGCAGCCGAAACCAATAATGGTATTGGCATTGCCGGCATTGCATGGAATGCAAGAATAATGCCGGTAAAGATGTTACAGAGCTCAGGACAGGGTAACTCTTCAGATTTCGCAGCAGCCATTGCCTATGCTTCTGAAAACGGAGCAACAGTTATCAACATGAGTGTTGGCAGTTATGCAGAATCATTAACTGTTAAAACCGCATTAGAGTATGCATATTCTTCTTCCCTACTGATTGCTGCTGCCGGTAACGATGGTTTTCTCATCAATTTTGCACCCATGTACCCGGCCTGCTATTCATTTGTTATTGGTGTGGAAGCCTCAAACTTCTATAACGAAATTACAGATTTCTCCAATTTTGATGCTGATGGTCCAACAAATAGTGTTCATTTTGACCTTAGAAATTATGAGATCCGGGCACCTGGCTATGGCATTTACAGCACTTTTCCAAATGGTAATTATTATGCATTGAGTGGTACTTCAATGTCCGCTCCTATCGTCTCAGGAGCAGCTGCTATTCTAAAAAATTATCATGCCGGTATATCACATGAACAAATGTTTGTAAGGTTTATACAAGGGGCAGATAGCCTGCGACTTGATATTTATAAATCCCTTACCATGACACCTGAGCCTGATCTCATGTTTTTGGAATACACAATCTATGATACCCTTCCCGGATGCGATGGGGATGGCCTGCCCGATGCAGGGGAATCAATTGTATTGAATATCAAAGTGCGAAATGTTGGCAGTTATTCCGATTCCACATGGTCGCACTTCAAACTTGGCACTTTTGAAGATACTACTGTTGCCGTGGTCTCAGACAGCCTTTCGACCCTGGGAAACATTTCAGCTTACGCAACCCTTAGTAATTACATAGAACCATTCATAATTCAGATTGATTCCGGGTTAGCACATAACAGGGACATTGTTTTCGACTGCATAATATCAAGCAAAAATACCGACACGGTCCATCAGGAGATTATCCTGACTATTCAAAATGCTGAAGAACTTGTAGGTGTTATGGACTCAACAATGTACTTGACTCCGGATAAATTGTGGGTGGTTAACGGTAGTTTCAGGGTTGAACCCTCCGGACATTTGATAATATTACCAGGAGCATCTATCATTCTTGAAAAACCGGTTATAAACAATGGATTAATCGAGGGATTGGGTACAGCTGATAGCATGATTATAGTATATGGGCCCGAAAAATTTGAAAGAGGAGAACATTATAATTTTTGGTATACACATTTTTTACCGGGCGATAAACCTATGAAAAGGAGATATGAATCATTTCCCGTTATAACTAAAGAGAATGATCAAGGAATCAATAAAGAAAAGGATAGAGGTACCAATATGGATCATTGCATATTTGATGGTGCATTGAATATAGATTTATGGTGGGGTAATATTACCGATTGCATATTTAAAAATTGTGAAGTTTGGGATTTGTCTCTGGACTCTATTTATAATTGTAATTTCTATAATACTGTGGGTAATACATTATTTAATAGTGGGGCGACAAATTTTTATATTGGCTATTGTAACTTTTCTCATATTGGAAATTCCCGGATTTTCTATGGAGGAAATAATATCCATAGAAATAACTTCATAACAAACCTCAGCACAACCACCTATCATTTCTGGAGGGGCGATCTGTATTTTCCATTTCCTCCAAACTACTGGGGAACAACAGATACAATCATAATAGACCAGATGATCTATGATTTCCACGAGGACCCAAACCTTGGAATTGTAATGTACCAACCTATTCTTGAAGTCCCGTCAGATTCAGCCCATGGCTTCCCCTGGAAAGTTCATATCAATGATGTGAACCCACAGGATAGTACACTTGACCCATTCGGTCCTGAAACGATAAAGTTTGATGTGTTTTTCAATCGCCCGATGGATACAGCATATACACCAAAATTAAGTTTTGGGGTTAGAGAGCCATACACTCAGCATATTATTACCAATAATGCATCATGGTCCAATGATTCTGCAATATGGACAGCATATTACACTATTGCTTTGGAAACGGGTGACGGTATTAATTATATCCGTATTGCCGAAGCCGTGGACAATGAAGGATTTGAAATCCCAATCGAAGATAATAAACGATTCTTTTTTACAATCCAGGCGGCTGGTGCTCTAAGTATTACATTTACAGCCAATCCCGGTATTGGACGAACCCTACTTAATTGGGAAAAGGCTACAAGCACTGATGTGCTTGGGTATAATATGTATCGATTTTATAATATAACAGATACAACATATAGCGATACTATTCTCATCAATAATGCATTAATAACAGACACAAATTACGTGGATTTTGCAGTTATTCCTGATACAACATACAATTATCTTTATAAAGTAGTTGGCACCGATATGATTGAAAGTGATTTCTCAAAGAAAGCAAGCTGTGTCCCTTTACCCACTTCAGTAGGTGATTGCAATGCTGACGGAGAGATTAACGTACTTGACATCACTACTATAGTCTCATACATGCTTAACCAAAGCCCAACACCTTTTTTGTTTGATGCAGCGGATGTAAACTACGATGATGAGATAAATGTATTGGATATTATAGGCTTAGTACAGTTAATTAATGGTAAAAAAAGCTCAACTACGCAACCCTTACCTGAGATAAGCAATGAAACAGCATATTATTATTTTGATGAAGATAAGCTGGGATTTGAGAGTAAGGGGAATGTAGCTGCTATGCAGTTTAAATTAAAAGTGAAAAATGAAAAGTTAAAAATGAAAAGTAACCTTGACAAGTTAAGGATATTTTCAATTGTACAGGGTTTTGAGTTTGCTTATGCAGTTGTTGATGATTATATAATAGGAATCCTTTACAGTTTAAGTGGTAGAGAGATTCCAGAAGGCATAACAAACTTGTTTAGATTTGAAGGAGTTGATATTAGTAATGTTGAAATAACAGAAATATTTGGTGGAGACCTGAGTGGTAATTATGTACCAATTCTTAAAAAAGGTACAAACTCAGTTGTATTTTCTTCAGATGCTGAACTTCAGGTAAGTCCTAATCCATTCACATACTCAACACAAATAAACTACACAGTACAAGAAAACGGATTAGTAGAAATTAGAATATACAATATGAATGGAGCTGAGATTAATTTGTTGCAAAACCGTTTCCAAACAGCGGGTAAACATAGCATTAATTGGAATGGAACAAATGAAGTTGGTCAACAGATGAAATCAGGTATTTATTTAATACAACTTAAGGTAAAATCAGTTTCGGGTAATAGTTACAATAAAGAAATTAAGATAGTTCTTACAAAGTAATATGAGTCGAAAAAATAAAATAACACAGTGTTTGATTATTTGTCATTCTGAACGCAGTGAAGAATCTCTATCTTCGATTAAGTATAACGATAGGAGATTCTTCGTTTCACTCAGAATGACAAAACCCCTGCAATGTCATTTCGACCGAAGCGCAGCGGAGTGGAGAAATCTCCTGAGAACCGACCTTCTACTCAGGAGATTTCTCTCCGACTAAGTCGGAATCGAAATGACAGTAAAGTTTATAACGAATTGAAAAAATTAACACCATGAAAAAATTAACCTTCATATTTGCACTAATTCTGTTGGGAACAGGAGTTTTAGTTGCCCAATCCAATTTCCACAACATCCACTATCTTGATCCTTATAACCCAGAATATGTGAAAGGAGAGGTGTTAGTTAAGTTTAATGATGAGGTTAAGGTTGAGAGCTCGATGAAAAGTGGTGTGGCTAAAACGGGGATTTCTTCTGTAGATGCTATACTTGAGCCATACCAAGCAGAGGCATTTACAAAAGTATTTAAAGAAACCCGTGAGCAGCGTAGTAGAAAAACTGTAAGGACAATTCGTGATTTTAAAGGAAACGAAATAGAAGTCCCGGCATTATTCAATATCTACAAACTAAAGGTTGACACAATTTGGGATGCAAAACAGATTATTGAAGAATTACAAAAGGACGAGAATATTGAATTTGCAGAACCTAACTATTTGGTTTATTCCAATGAGATAATGGAAAATGGAATATTACCAGATTTCCCACCAAAATTTACACCACTTCCATCCAATAAAGGAAACAGAGACCCTTATCCCAACGACCCCCTTTACCAGGACGGCAGCCAATGGTATTTAGATGCTATAGATGCCCCAGCAGTATGGGATAGCGTAACAGGCGACACAACCCAAATAATAGCCATTATTGACACAGGAGTTGATTGGGATCACCCCGATTTGGATGACAACATATGGACAAATTGGAATGAAATCCCAGACAATGGCATTGATGATGACAACAATGGTTACATAGACGACACAAGAGGATGGGACTACATCAACAATGATAACGATCCAAATGATGACAACTCCCACGGAACACATGTAGCAGGAATTGCTGCTGCTGAGGGAAATAATGAAATTGGCATTTGTGGGGTAGCATTTAATTCTAGAATTATGCCTGTAAAAATGTTACAAAGTTCTGGATCAGGTAACTCATCTGATCTTGCCATTGCTATAGAATATGCTAGTGATAATGGGGCAACGGTAATTAATATGAGTTTGGGGAGTTATGGAGAATCACTAACTGTAAAATCAGTTCTGGAAAATGCCTATGCAGGAACAGGAAGTGGAGGAGGAAGCATGTTGGTTGCAGCTGCAGGGAATGATAGAAAAAAATTAGTACAGGAAGGGATGCCAGCTGGGAATATGTTTCCTGCTTGCTATTCATTTATTATTGGTGTACAGGCTACTGGGCAAAGTGGAGGCCTCGCAGATTTTTCTAATGTTGACCCATCAGGTCCGATTGAATATCGCAATCAATGGGGATATCAATATGAGATGAGAGCTCCTGGTACAACGATTATTAGTTGTAAACCAAGTGGAAGTTATTGGAGTAAAAATGGAACATCTATGGCTTCACCGGAGATTACCGGAGCAGTAGCATTAATACGTCAGCATAGTCCAGGTGACAGTGGAGAAGAGATTTTCGCTAAATTAATACAAGGCTCTAACAGCGGATTAGTTAATATATCTAATAGTCTTGGTATAACATTAGTTCCCAATTTAGTTTATGTTGATTATGTTATTGTTGATACGTTACCCGGTTGTGATGGTGATGGAGTTGTTGATGCGGGTGAAAACATTCAAGTTTATTTTATAGTTAAAAATGCTGGAGGTTTGGTAGATAGTGTTTGGTCGAAAATCCGCTTTGCACCGTTTGAAGACACAGCTGTTGCTACAATTATTGACAGTACAAGTTACATTGGGGATATCTCTACTTATGCCACAATGACCGGTTTACTTGATCCTTTAGAAATACATATCGATCCTACGACCGTAAACAACAGGGATATTATGTTTCAGTTGGAGATAGGAGCAAAAAATACGATGCAAATAATACAGGTTTTGATTAGATTGACAGTTACTCATGGTGAAAAACTATATGGGATAATTCCTGGGTTAAAAACTCTTTCTAATGAAAAACATTACATAGTGACCGATAATGTAGTTTTTGATTCATTAATAATAAACCCTGGAGTAGAAATTAGTATTAGCCCTCAGAAAACAATGATAATAAACACTTTTCTATTAGCGGAAGGCAAATATGACTCATTAATTTCTTTCAAAAGTAATGGATTATCTGGATGGTATGGAATGCGTTATTTTGGCACACCTTTTTCAACCATTAAGTATTCTGAATTTCATTCTTTTACAGATAATTTCCTACAAGGGAATATTAATATTGAAAATTGTATTTTTATTGAAGGAAACGGGGCATATTTAAATTATTTATTATCCGGTTATACAAGAGAATCAACATTTACTAATAATGTTGATTTTTCGTACGATATATATGGGGAGGATTATTTTGAAAATAATATTTGCACAAATAATCATTTCATATATGGTAATAATAGCGGCACAGGGCTTTATACTAGTTTTTATTATTATCAATTTGTTAGGCAGAATGTATCGTTTCATAACCTGAATGGGCAAAGAGAAGAGAGTTTTTCTGCCTCCACCTGGAATTGGGGTATATATAAATTTGCACCAAACTATTATGGCACTATTGATTCAACACAAATCGAAAATCAACTAATTGATTTTTTTGAATATAATGCACTTGCGGTAACTTCTTGTTTTGATAGTGCTCTCATTCAACCTCCTTCTCAATGTCATGGTATTGTATGGAAAATCCTTATTAACTCAATTGAAATCAATAAATACGACCATCCATACAATTCAACAATAGGTCTTGGAGTAATAGGAGCTCAAACCCTCAAATTCGATGTGTGTTTTAATAGATCAATGGACACTACTTACACTCCACTTTTAACATTTGGAGTTAGAGAACCTTATACTCAACATATTGTTGCAGATTCAGCATCATGGAGTTCCGATTCAACAATCTGGACAGCCTACAAAACTACAGATATGACTACAGGTGATGGTATACAACATGTTAGGGTGGCCAATGCCAGAGATGATGAATATTTTGAAATACCAATTGAAAATTCTAGGTTTGAGTTTGTAATCCAAGCTGCTGCCGCAGCGAGTATTGAGTTTTATGCAACCCCCGGCATCGGCAAGGTTGAACTGGAATGGCCACCAACCCCATCAGATGATGCTTTGGGCTATAACTTATACCGTTCTTATAATTTAACAGATTCTACTTATAGTGATACATTAATGATTAATACAGAACTCATATTGGATACTGTTCATACTGATTATAATGTAATCCCCGATACTACCTATCACTACTTCTATAAAACTTTGGGAACAGATATGCTGGAAACAGATTACTCTAAAAAAGTAACTGCCACCCCATTCAATGCAGCCAATGGAGACGCCAACGGCGATTTAGAAGTAAATGTCCTCGATATTACCACAGTTGTTGCTTATATGCTCAACCAAAGCCCTAATCCGTTCTTATTTGATGCCGCAGATGTTAACTATGATAATGAAATTAATGTGCTGGATATAATTGGTCTAGTGGGTCTGATAAATGGAAAGAAGAGCATGTCGACTCAGCCATTACCTGAAATAAGCAAAGAATCAGCATATTATTATTTTAATGATAATAAGGTTGGCTTTGAAAGTAAGGGAAATGTTGCTGCGCTACAATTTAAGTTAAAAGTTAGAAGTGAAAAGTTAAAAATGAAAAAGAACCTTGACAAGTTCAGGATATTTTCAATTGCACAAGGTTTTGAATTTGCATACAGTGTTGTAGGGGATGAGATTATAGGCATCCTTTATAGTTTAAGTGGTAGAGAGTTACATGAAGGAATAACAAACTTATTCAGATTTGAAGGCGTTGATGTTGACAAAATTGAAATAACTGAAATATTTGGTGGTGACCTAAGTGGTAATTATGTGCCTATTCTGAAAAAAGGAACCAGTTCAAATGTATTTTCTACAGATGCTGAACTACAAGCAAGTCCAAATCCATTCACTTTTTCAACTCAAATAAACTATACAGTTCCCGAGAACGGAATAGTTGAAATTAGGTTGTTTGATTTGAAAGGCACTGAGATTAATAAACTTGAAAGCGCTTTCCAAAATGCAGGTAAACATAGTATTAATTGGAATGGAACAAATGATAATGGACAACAACTCAAATCAGGTATTTATCTGTTACAGCTAAAAGTAAAATCTGTTTCGGGTAATAGTTACAATAAGGAGACTAAGGTTGTATTAATAAAGTAATTGGTTATGAGAATGAATATAGAAAGTAAAATAGAAGACCATTTCAGCATCCTACATGAAGTATTTGTCATTCTGAGTGTAAGCGAAGAATCTCTACAAGTACTAATTAATCTCCTACGGAGATTCTTCACTGCGTTCAGAATGACAATAACTCGGCTTTGTCATTTCGACAGCATGGAGAAATCTCCTGAGATTATGGTTCTTGCACAGGAGATTTCTCCTTATAGTCGAAATGACAACAAGGCTTATGGTAATGACAACCATATTTTTTGTATTCAACCATCGTTTTCTAGTATCTCTAGATTAACCCTAATTCTTTGCTTATCAGCACTTAGCGTAGTTATTTCAGCTCAAAATATCATGCAAATTAAAAATGCTCAGGGTGTTATAAACAGTAGTGTTGTAATACCAATTTCAATTACAAACGATGAGGAATTTATTTCATTTCAGTGCGATGTGTTATTGCCCGATGGTTTTACCTATATCCCCAATAGCATTACATTAACCACACGAAGTGTTGATCATGTTGTTAATGTAACGAACATTGAAAATAATGCAATAAGAATATTATCGTATTCATTAAATAATACAGCATTCCTTGCCGATTCGGGTGATGTTGCAACTATTGGACTTACCACTCCTCAAAATGAAGGTGAATTTACAATTGGGATAAACAATGGTATTATTGGTAATTCGGAATCGGTTAATATACTAGATAGTATTGTTAACGGGGATATTGCCATTGGGCCAATTGGAATTAATGACAATACCTTTGAAGAAGGAAAAATTATATGTTTTCCAAACCCCTTTACTGATTTTATTACAATACAATTAAACTCTGATAATATTCAAGCTCTCAAATTACAAGTGGTTGATACTAAAGGAGTGCTATTAAGTACACATGATATTGCGAAATATGAGAACGAATCAAATAGTTTTAGTTTTAGTAGTCGCAACTTATTAGGCAATAACCCATCAAACGGATCCTACTTTGTTCAGGTTGCGTTTAATGATGGAACAAGAGAATATTCAACAGTTACAATAATTCAATTTAAAAAGGACTGACATGAAACGACATATATTATTTTCAATTGTGCTTTTTGTTGTTATACTCCTATCAGCAAAAGGTATATTTGCGACGAACACACTTGAACTTATAGGAGGGCAAGTGGTCGTAAACTCTACTGCTTCAATTTCTGTGATTATGGCAAACAATGATGATATTGTTGCCTTTCAAATAGATATTCCTATTCCAGCAGAGTTAAGCTATATTGCAGGTACAGCCACATACGATTCAGCAAGAATAACTGACCATAGACTTAGCGATACATTACTTCCTACCGGAGTGCTAAGAATAATTGGTTATTCAATGTCAAATGACCCGTTTATTGGAAGTACAGGAGAATTGGTTTCTTTTCAGCTTCAGGCAAGCTCATTACCCGGTACATATTCGTTAAATTTTACAACTGCAGTACTAGGAAACGATCAGTCAATAAATGTACTTACAGGCACTCAAAATGGATCATTAACCGTCATGGGTCCAGATATTTCAACTAGTAGTTCATCAGTTGATTTTGGCAGAGTTCCTTTACTTGGAACTAACGACAGGTATGTAACAATTTATAATACAGGAAATACAGATTTAGATATTACACAAATAGCTTCTTCGAGTCAATATTTTACAGTTATAGGATCAACTGCAACTACAATCAGTGGAGGATCTAATTCAAGCCTTCACCTTCATTTTAGTTCGGAAGTAAAGAATACTTATGATGATACTTTGACAATTCACTCAGATGATGCTGATCAGGGTAAAATAGAAATTTACTTGTCGGCAGTTGCTTTTGCTGTAAATGAATTACATACCGGAAATATGTCAGCATTTTCTGGCGATTACACAACACTTGAGTTTGCAATAAATAACATGGAACCAATAGTTGGTTTTCAATTTGATTTAAATTTGCCCTCATCTTTAAGTTTTGCTGAGGATTCAGCCTTTTTGTCTGACAGAAAAGCTAATCACAAAATATCAGCTAACATGATTAATAATAACACCTTGAGAGTAGTTGCTTATTCAGAAGATAACCAAAAATTAATTGGCTATGATGGGGCGGTTCTTGAGCTTGGTTTCAATATTGAAGGTATTGGCGGTTATTATGGAATAAGTATCAGTAACGTTGTTGTTGGCGACACATTGGGTTTAAATGCTGTTTCTGACTTTACAGGAGGGAGTTTGCAAATAGGAGCAGCAGATATATCCGTAACAAGTTCAGTGAATTTTGGTGACGTGTCAATATTGGGTTCTTCCACAGAAAGCCTTACAATTAATAATTATGGTAATGATACATTGGAAGTTGGATCATTACAATTTTCCAATTCAAGTTTTTCATCAACCCAAGCATTGCCATTGTTAATTAATCCAAGTAGTTCATCACCCATAAATATAACATTTAGTAATGCAACAGAAACAGCTGTTACAGGCACAGTAAGACTTTTTAGTAATGACCCGGATGAAAACCCTACTACAGTAAATCTATCAGGCAATGCTTACATACCAAATTACATAAGTGTTAAGGATTCGATGTATAGTTATGGCGACACAATGTATGTTGATATTAATGTAGATAATTTGGAGTCGTTTACAGGATTTCAATTCGATTTAAACTATTCAGATTCGCTTACGTTTTTAGCCAATCTTACACAACTTGGACAGCGAGCCACCAATCATGCGATTCAGGTAAATGAAGTAGATTCAAATACTGTCAGGCTATTTGCCTATAGTTTATCACAAACAGAAATTTCAGGAAATAGTGGATCAATTGTAAGACTTCCATTTGTTGGCGATTCGGCAGTTTATGGTTCTATACTCATTACTTTGGATAGCGCACTTTTAGGAAACGCACAATCACAAGATATTCTTTGGGGAATGAATAATAATTCCATTATTATCGCAAGACCACAGGAAATTGTATTGCAAGCAGGGTGGAATATTTTCTCCACAAACGTTTCACCATATTACATGAATATAGACTCCATACTTTATCAACAAATGAGTGATGGTAATCTGGTAAAAGTTATGGATGAAGAAGGTGGTTTTCTTCAAAACATTGAAGTTATTGGTTGGATGAACACAATTGGTGACCTTAAAATAACAGATGGTTATTATCTAAAGGTAGTTGATACAGACACAATCGCCTGTGAAGGAGATCCAGTTATTGCTCCAGTTACAATTCCCTTATCGTCAGGGTGGAATATAATGGGGTATCCATTGATAAGTGAGCAGGATGCATTACAAGCATTACAATCCCTGATTAATAACGGAACATTATATAAAATAATGGATGAACAAGGAGGGTTTATACAAAGCATTGAAGGTTTGGGATGGCTAAATACCATTGGCGATTTTGAACCAGGAGAAGGGTATTATTTGAAGGTTAATTCAAGTACAAATCTCACTTTGGATGAATCTGCGTCTAAAAGTAAACTACAATTAAATGAAAACATTCCATTAACCTATTTTAGTCCAATTCAGGGGGAAGCTATTTATAATCCCATGAATTTTGTGCTGAAGCTCGAAAATGAAACAAGCAGTATAATAACCATTGGAGATGAAATAGCAATATTTGATGGTGAGTTTTGTGTGGGAGCAGCAGTAATTTCAGAAAATAGTCAAGAATATATTTCAATTGTTACTTCCATGAATGACAATGACTTAGATGGGAAAGATGGTTTTGCAAGTGGTAATGAGTTTAATTTTCGATTCTGGAATAATGAAACAAACGAACTTTATGCAAATGTTACTCCTGATAATCAGAATAGCACAACTATTTTTCAACCACTTGAAACATATGTAGGAAACCTGTCAACAAACGCTATAGGAATTAAAGAATCAGATGACAATAAGAATGGCATTCTAAATATCATTGTTGCACCAAATCCTGTTAAAAATAAGTTGAAACTTTACTGTTTGTTATTGGATGAGGGCTATGCGTGGGTACATATTTATGATGCGTCAGGAAAGGAATTACTATCAAATAAGTATGAGGAACAAAAGATTGGTTGGAATTCAATAATAATTAACACTGATGTTTTAAGATCAGGACTTTTTGTTGGTAAAATAGTATTTACAACCCATGATAATAAAATAAGTACAGGTCATTTTAAATTTGTTAAGATGTGAGTACCGGAATGAAGAGCACTTGCGAACAAGGAATGAAGGAAAATCGATATTGAAAGAACGACATTGGAGAATTTTCAAAGACTGCAGAAGCAAAACAAAGAACAAAATCTGTAAGACAATAATAAGACGGTAATAAATCTTATACTTCTTACACTTTTTAAGGCACTATCCTGCTAAGCGTGTAAAATTACAATCGTAGTAGTACTTTTTTTATTTAAACATATATCATTGAATATCTGCTGATACAATTCGCACGATTACGGTAAAATAACTCAATCATCATAGTCTTGCGTTATTTGTAACCTTCACATTTTAGAATTTTCCCCACCATTCACCCAATAAAATGAATAGGAGTAAAACAAAATCCAGTTCTTTTGCTTTCGATATTATTTTATGTTGACACAACAATAAAAAAAAAGACCCCCTAAATTACATAATATGAGTTATAGTCCAACAACCCTGCAAGCCCCCTGACGGCAATTGGCCTATAACAATATTATGTAAAATAGCCACCGACCCACCACACCGGCTTACCCTGACCCTACAAAAAAACATCCCACCGCTCGCAGCTCCAACCCAATATGTTTTATTGCCTTCACACCAAGAAGACGCATTAGTAACGCTCAACTTCTCCGCCTTGCTCCGTTCCAGCTTTGCAACATTCCGCTCCCCGAAAAGCCAAACCCTCACATTAAACTTTTTAAACGCTTTAAACAGCTTTGAAAATTAAAGCAGTTTAACTGCAAGCAGACGCTAAAAGTATAATGTTCTCCATGCTCCATTATAGCAAAGCCAGTACTCACAAGCCAAGCCGTTCGCTTTTAGAATCATTAGCGAAAAATATCCAACCCTGACCCCTTTTTAAAATGTGAACTAAAACAAATATATTGATATCAAACCATACAGTACAGCCTCATTCACTCCGCTACATTTCACTATACATTCGTTATTCCTTAGCTTATAAGTTTATTTCACCCACCACAAAAAACCTCCGTTCCTAATGCTCTGACAATTCACTCATTAACTCCTTAACACGAAACCACAAACCATTGAACCAATTTATTCATTGCCAGTACATTACTCACCCCACAATAAACACATAATCACGTCAACCTCATGTAACCTTTCATTCCGCTACATTCATTTCACCAGTACAGTATTCCACCATGTTCCAAAACATATTCAGTCACAGAAAGTATGATTAAGTCAACACAAAAATAAAATGCCACCTCACAAAAAAATAGTCTGGTTAAACAAACTGCATTGCCAACATTCCCACATAATACAGTAGCTTAACCAAACTATTTACTTCACAATAATTTTATTTCCGTATTGCCCTACACATACGCCATCCCCATAGCCATCTATTCCCACCCAACCACCCCCAAAAACAATATATTTCATATCTTAGAATACACATTTTAAATGAGAAGAATTAGAAATTTGGCTATTAAGTAATAGAATAAAAACCTATGATGAAATTGACACAAAGGCATTAAATTACATAATGAGGAATCGGTTCAGGTTTTAATTAATATAATCTACACATATTTTTTTGGCTATCCTTACTTCTCCTTAAAATAAGGTGCAAGTATTATTCCATTAATCATTGCATTTCAAATATACATTCTGCAATTAATAATTGTTTAATAGTATTTTATTGTGTTTTTTATATTGCTGGTTATTAACAATATAAGGTGTCATGTTGTTTGTTTTAATTATTCTTATAGCAGATTATATAATCACATACATTTTAGCAATTACTAAAATTAGCCTGTTAATTGGGTGTGCTATTTGGCAAAACAATAATTGTATCAGCATCTATGCTTAAACTATTATCAACGCGATTTAACTTTGGCATAAAAAAGTCTAATAAACTAACTATTATTCGTAATCTTTCACCTGGTTCAAGTTTCATCAAGTCATCATTCATCTGCTCTATTGAATAGTTATCTAAGAGCTGTTGCAATTTTGCTTTTACATTATTACTTATTTTGTTTCCGGTTCCTTTTTTTCTTCCAGCTGGTCTTTGCCCTGGTAAGAACTTGCCTTTTCTGTCCCTGTGTATATTTTTCATTTTTGTTGGATTAAAGAATCAAATATACAAATAAACCTTGTCTAATACTAGCTTAGTATTCATTTTCTATGGCCATTTGCTTAAATATAATTGCTTTGCTTTTGTTTGCTATAATCATCTTGTAATAGCATTCCGCATGCATATTGCAAACTCATAAATCTTTCCAAGCTTTATTTCGCTACGGCAATATTGCGCTCCATTATCAAATTCAATATTCAATTCGATAGGATTTTTTGCTTGTTTTGTGTTGAATTTCATATAACACAATCATAAATAATGCAAAAAAACATGAAATATTTAAGATTATTTGAAAGAAAAAATTGGCTGCCCAAATCGAAACAGATAATAGTATTTAGTTGATTATTGCTGCATCATATTTACCGAATACTTTCTGCATATCTCTATTGATTAAATCATCGACAACCCTTGCATATTTTTTTGTCATGTTAATACTCGAATGTCCAAGCATTTTAGAAACTACTTCTATGGAAATTTGATTTGATAACGTGACAGTTGTAGCAAATGTATGCCTGGCAGTATGTGTGCTTAGATGTTTATTTATCTTACACAAATCGGCTATTTCCTTTAGATAAGCATTCATTTTTTGATTGCTCAAGACTGGAAAGACAGTATTGTTTTTCTGACAAACAGGATGATTCTTGTATTTTATCATTAATTGAACAGCAGGTCCCAATAATGGTATATTACACCAATTATTTGTTTTTTGTCTTCTCTTTTTAATCCACTGTTTACCATCCTTTTCTTCAATATCAGAATAATTCAGACTTTTGACATCAACAAACGCTAACCCGGTAAAACAACAAAACAAATACACATCCTTTACTTGTTGTAATCTTTCAATATCAAATTTCTTAACCATCATTGTTTTAAGTTCTTCTTTCGTTAGGAAATCCATATCCACCTCAACCAAATGAAATTTGGTATTTGAAAAGGGATCTACTTTCATCCAACCATTTGATAAAGCAATCCTGGTAATTTTCTTTAAATTCTTAAGATATTTAGTCGCAGTATTATGAGAACAAGTTCTCTCAGTTTTCAAGTAAAAATCAAAATCTTTGACAAATTTTGGAGACATTTCATTTAGTGGCATATCCTTTTTTTGATACATGAAGCCCAAAAACTTTTCAACATGATGATAACAAGTTTTGTATCTTTCATATGTACCAGGAGCAAAGTCAATATTGATTAAACTCTTGCACCTTTCATTGTGCTCTCTAAAAATCTCTAAAATAGTTCTATCACCATTCTCAATTCCAAGATAAAAATTTTTTAAACTGATAGCAGATACTTTTTTTCCAAGTTCCTCATGCTCCATTTTAATATCATGAAGCCTTCGCTTTACCACATCAAAAGACGAGTTAAGCAGTTTTGCTGTTTTAGAATATCCACGAACACAACCCTTTTCTTTGTTCCATTGATCCTCAGGAATGCTTTGTTGTAAGCCAAACTCAGCCCTTTGACTATTGACCGTAATCCTTGCATAAATGGGAGAAGTCCCATCTTTTAGCTTCTTTGTCCTTTTAATATAAAACAGGACAGTAAATGTTGCTCTTTTCATAGCGTTAATTTAAGTTAACAAAACTAGTTAATTTGAGCAAAAGAATGAAATGTAAAATACTGTAATACAGTGCATAATAACCAAATAGGTGGACTAAGCAAATAATTTTTTAGTCCACCGAATAAGCCACAAAATATCTGCATTTACTTGCTTTTTACTGCAATTCTAAAAAACAAAAACCACCGTAAACATTAAGGTTTACAGTGGTTTGCCATTATTTTCACTTTGAATAAGTGGAGCTGGAGGGATTCGAACCCTCGTCCAAACAAGGAACCGATAAGCTTTCTACACGCTTATTTTGTTATTGATTTTCGAGAATTGCAAGGAAACAAACACCCTAAACAGTACCTTAGTTTCTTAATTTCGCCCAAACTCCGAAACATAGTTTGAACTAACTCAAAGTTGCGTGCGACTCGTGATCAGGCCGGAATTGAGTATCTCCACCTGCGAACCGTCTTGTCCCGTCACCTAGTGTCGGGATTAAGCTAATCTACTAAACTTCGATTAAGCTGCAAGAGCAAAATTATTTTCGCCAATTAAAAATGTTGTGACAAGGTTTAACGAGCTTGAACACATGGCTCGACATGCTTACTTACCCTTTCAACTTGCTGTCAAAACCGGTCAGCCCCAGATGTCAAAGAACTTCTCTTAAAAGAGAATCGACTGCAAATATACAGCTTTTTTGCATGCCGCGATGGTTTACATATCACAATAGGCTTACCCCAACAGTGCTAGTTCATCAGTGGTTTAGCGTAAAAACGAACATCATCTTCTGTAATTACTTCGCTACAAAGTATAATCATACGTTCAACAACATTATGTAATTCGCGTACATTACCCGACCAGTTAAGATTTTGTAATTCTATCAAAGCCTCTTCAGTAATTGAAACAGGAGTACGACCCTGTGATGAGCAGATATCTTCAATAAATTTATAAACCAACAAAGGGATATCATCTTTACGATCACGTAAAGGAGGAACTTCAATTAAGATTACACTTAATCTATGATATAAATCTTCCCGAAACTTTCCTTTATCAATTTCATTTTTAATATTTTTATTGGTAGCAGCAATAATTCGTACATCAACAACTATTTCTTTTTCACCGCCTACTCTGATAATTTTATTTTCCTGTAGAGCTCGTAGTACCTTTGCTTGAGCATTTAAACTCATGTCGCCAATTTCATCGAGGAATAGTGTGCCACCATTTGCTAATTCAAAATCTCCTTTTCGTTGTTTAATAGCTGAAGTAAATGATCCCTTTTCGTGTCCAAATAATTGACTCTCAATCAACTCAGTTGGAATAGCGGCGCAATTAACTTCAATAAATGGTGATTTGGTACGCGTGCTTTGTTCATGTATTTGTCTTGCAACAAGTTCCTTGCCCGACCCATTTTCACCTGTTATAAGAACTCTGGCAGTAGTGGGAGCTACTTTCGTTATCAGTTGGTTTAATGAAATCATTAAATCGGATTCACCCACGATTTCATATTTGTTGTTAACTTCCTTTTTAAGTTGTTTTGTTTGTGAGACCAGTTCTTTTTTGTCAACTGCATTTCTTACAGAGATTAATAATCGGTTTAAATCGGGTGGTTTCACAATAAAATCGTAAGCACCTTTCTTTATTGCTTCTACAGCTGTTTCAATAGTTCCATGCCCGGAAATCATAATTACAGGAACGTCACTAAATTCCATAAGTTTATCAAGTACTTCCATACCGTCCATTTCAGGCATTTTAATATCAAGTAATACTGCATCATAGCTAATCTCCTTAGCCATATCAATTGCTTCTATGCCATTGGCGGCAATGTCAACATCGTGCTTCTCAAATTCCAATATTTCTTTTAATGTACGCCTAATGCTGCTTTCATCATCTACAACGAGTATTTTTGTCATAATAATAGTGTTGTTAATTATTGTACAAAAGTATAATCTATTCGAATAAGGAACAAACAAGCGTATTTATTGTACATATTTATGATTACTCTATATGTTAAATGCGTAATTTTGGGAAAATATTATTTAATATTTATAAATATTATGAAATGAGCATAAACTTTTTTAAACATACCATACAAAAAATGATTAAAATAAGTTTATGCGAAAGCGAAGCGTTTGCAGATGTGCACAAATTTTTAATTAGTATAAATTCAGACAATTAATAAATTTTAAACAGATGAAAGAAATTACAATTAGAATTGTTCAAATTATAAGTATATTACTTATTGTTTATAGTGAATTATTTTCACAATCTGTTTATAATAAGCTAGATAATGATGGATTTAACGAATCGCTCTTATTTCCTTGGGCAGGCGGAATGGATGCAATACAGTATTGTGATGTGGATTTGAATATGGATGGAAGAAAAGATTTATTAGCATTTGACAGAAGGGGTAACAGGAAAATGTGCTTTATAAATAATGAAACTGAAAATGAAATTGATTATAGTTTTGCTCCTCAATATTCTGATCAGATACCTGATTTTTATGAGTGGGTGATATTTGCTGACTATAATATGGATGGAAAAAATGATATATTCACATACTCACCGGGGTATGGTAGTATGATGGTTTATAAAAATATTTCTGATACTCAATTGAAATTCGAATTAGTGGTTTATCCATATTTAAAAACCTTATTACCTGGTGGTTATGTGAACTTGTTTGTTACTAGTGCCGATTATCCGGGAATTTATGATGTGGACAACGATGGTGACCTTGATATACTAACATTTGGAGTATTAGGATCATTTTTAGGTATGCATAAAAATTTATCGATGGAGAAATATGGTAACGCTGATTCGCTTGATTATGAGCATACTACTTATTGTTGGGGGCATTTTGCAGAAAGCGATGAATCGAATATATTATATTTTGATACATGTATGCCGGGTACATATCATGCAAATCCTAATATCGTGAGGAATGAAAGACATACAGGATCAACTCTCCTGCTTCATGATTTTGATGACAACGGTCAAGTTGATTTGCTGCTAGGTGATGTTGATTATCCTGAATTGTTTGCTTTGTTTAATAATGGAACAACAGATGATGCATTTATTTCATATGCTGATACTCTTTTTCCGCAAGGAACCAGTATGGTAAAATTATTTTCGATGCCGTTGGCTGCCTATACTGATGTAAATAATGATAATATTAAGGATTTATTAGTTTCTCCTTTTGATCCCGGGATTATTACCTCCAGAAATAAAAATAGTAGCTGGTACTATAGTAATTCGGGTACCGATACAAGCCCTGTTTTTGAACTTGCACAAACAAATTTTCTTCAGTCGGATATGATTGATGTTGGCTCGGGGGCATATCCGGTAATTTATGACTGGGATGGAGATGGGTTAGAAGATTTGTTCATAGGTAATTATGGGTATTATAGTTACTCGTATTATGTTAATTACTTTTTATATTCTGTTTATTACTCACATATAGCCTATTACAAGAATATAGGAACTGTTCATAATCCAAAATTTCAGCTTTGGGATCGGGATTTTGCCAGACTAAGTAGTTTAAAAAAAACTGGATTGATACCTGCATTTGATGATATTGATGGAGATGGGAATGCTGATATGCTTATTGGAGAAAGTGATGGTAGTATCATATATGCCCGATATAATGAAGCTAGTGATGATTTTGAGATTGTTACAGAGGATTATTTGAATATTGATGTTGGCGATTATAGTGCACCTCAATTGTTTGATCTTAATAAAAATGGTATTAAAGATTTAATAATAGGTGAAAAAGCAGGTAATATTAGTTTTTATGAAAATAATGGTAGCATCGGATTTCCTGATTTTACATATGTTACCGACAGTTTGGGGAAAATAAATGTTACCGATTATTCAGTTTCCTGGAATGGTTATAGCACACCTTCCTTTTTTAGGGATGACAATCAGAATACAGGGTTGGTAGTAGGCTCGGAACAGGGAGTGATTTATTATTATATAGATATTGATAATAATATTGATGGAAAATTTACTGAGTCAAATCAATTAAATTCATTATTGGATACAAATAACATTAATTTTGACAGGGGAATGCGAACTGGAGCTGCAATTTGTAATTTATATTCAGAATCTAATTTGGAGATGATTGTGGGGAACTATTCGGGAGGACTTGAGTACTTTAATGGGGTTGCAAATGTACTGTCGGATATTAGGGATAATAAAATAGATGAACTTAAGATTTACCCAAATCCTGCAAAAAATAATATAATCATTAATATTCCCGAAACAACAGGAGTTGTTAAAATTACTCTATACGATATTGTTGGTACAGAAATTTTATCGAAGGAGTTTAATTGTAGCCTTAAAGAAGTCACTCTTAACCTTTCAACCCTGGATAATGGAATTTATTTTATCAAGACAACAATAGGAGAGGATAAGGTTTATAAGAATAAAATTGTTGTTGTTAAGTAATAGGGTTAAGTCATATGTCCTTTAGTATTGAGGCTGCTTCGTCATACTTCCTCGCAAAGACGTTCATTTCTGAACTTCATTTCTCAACTAATTGGCATTGGCTCATCCGGCAGGCATGTTGCTATTTCAACGAAATATATTTTTAATAAAAATACTATTTTGTTAATATAACCTATTACAAAGCGCTGTCATTGGTAACAAAGTGAAGAAGCTCTTAACAATCTAAAATAGAGACTCTTCACTTTGTTCAGAATGACAAAAAGAAGTTTTGGTAATTATTTCACGAATATTCGCTTTACTTTCCCATACTCATATGACCCTAACCTGATAATGTAAGCACCGGGTTTTGCATATGACATATCAAGATTATAAACATATCTTCCATTGATATTTTCTACTCTGTTTTCAACTAATTTCTGCCCAAGTACATTATGAAGGTTAATAATAAGGGTTTCTGTTACTTCAGTAGATTCCAAGGAAATTTCAAATTTATTATTTCCTAAAGTTTTGATAACCATATCGGTACTAGCTAATGGGATTTCGTTAACACCAATATTTACAGTAATATCAACCATATAATCCTCGGTTTCACCGTATTCAGTCCTCTGACATGCGTCAGCAGGTACTGGTGCACGCCAGTTGGATTTAGCTCTTAATAAATGTTGACCTAAATTTTCGCTATACGGAATAACAATTGGTACAGTCTTTGAGAAAACACCACTTCCTGAACCAAGAGCTATTATATTGTTGTTAATTATAACTTCATCTTCTTCAAAAACAAAGTTGTCATTAAAATCTATCCAAACTTTAAAAAATTGATCGCCATAGTGTGTAACAACAGTTAATTCATTTACGGTATTGTTTACAAGTTCAGTTGATAGATTAGTGTAATCACCATACCCATTTGGTGAGCATTCGGTTACGTTATTAATTGTTCCCAATTCAAACAAGTAAAAACCATCACCTCTTGAACAATCAGATTCAGGCTGACACATGCTAACTGTAATTTCTGTTGTTGTAGTGTCATTGAAAAGATCTGTATCACCTGGGAGTGATGTGTAAGAAGATAGTAAGTATGTTCCGAATTCTAAAAAATCGCCGGTTTGAGTAAATGTATAGCTAATAGGAGTACCTAATGTAAGAGGACCTGGAACCTGTTCGGTAACAATTAGTTCATCGAGGTTGTAAGTTACATCAAAGTTACTTTGTTCGTTTGCACCAAAATTCTCAATTGTTACAATTATTTCTTCTTCGCGTGATAAGTTGCCTCCTGAAACAGGAGATGTAATTGCAACAACTCCAATATCATTACCAGAAATATAAGTTACATCTTTTCTAATGGTGTCGTTTGACATATCTTCATCCCCAACGAGGGCTGTATAAGCTGTAATTTGATATGTTTGGCCTAAAGTACCTAGGTTGGCTGTTGCTACAAAGGTATATTGTACTGATTCTCCTGAAGCAATTGGTCCTGCCATGATTTCATTAACAGGATCACTCTGATCAACTTGAAAGCTAACGGGAATATCAGTCTGCTCATCTTCACCATAGTTAAAAACTGTAATTGTTACAGTCTCTGTATCTGATAATTCTCCATCCATAGGTTCGTCAATATTTGCAACACCTACATCATTAATAAAATTAGAAGCTATTTGAAAAACACCAACTACATCAGTTCTTTGATTGTTAACAAAGTATTCGGCAATATGCCAAAAAGTTTTATCATTTACAGGATCAACGGATAATTGAACATAATCAGCAAGTCTGTTTGAATTATTATTGGATGTGCTTTGAGCAATAAGCGTTTCATCTATAGTCATGGTTCCCAATGGGTCAGCAGCATATCTGCCAGTATAGTTGATTGCTATTTTTTCATTTTGGTTACATGTTGTATAACCCATACCAATATTACCTTGACCATCCATTACCATTGAACCTGAAAAGGCATGTTTGTCATTGTAAGGAGAAATATAGGTTCCTTCCTGATATATTTCCCAAGGATCTCCATCATTATCCTGACGTAGTTCGAACCAGCGAATACCTGCAAGTTCAGCCCCTGTTCCATCTGTATCAACAACAAAATTAAATATTGCAGAATTATAGTCGGTAAACTTTCTAAATTGAGCTTGATTCATTATTGTGGCTTGAAGAACATCCTGGTTGGGTCCACTAGGTTGGGGAACATTAGAAAAAGACCCACCATCAAATACAGAAATAAATGGTGTTGTAATTATTTCCTGTGCACCTGATATAGTGGAATTAGCAATATCATCCCAGTCCACATTTACTGTCCATATTTTTAAATGATCAGTTGAAACACCACTCCAGGCATCATCTTGCATATAAACAACTGATGCATTTCCTGCAGAAGGCAAGTCATCATTTGTTACATTGAAAAACTGTGGGCTATAAAACCCTGAGGTTCTGATTCCTGTTAAGGGAAATCCTACAAATTGTGTCGAACCACCAACTAACATAGAATCACGCTCAACTGCGAACACTCTGTTTGATGCACCAATATTTGCAGTAACATAATAACCATCCGACCATACCGAGAATTTTGTATAATCAGGAAATGAGCCTGTACCAAAACCTGTTGTGTAAATATACCATCCATCGTTAACAGGATCGGAACCCTGACAAATAGCCATGTTAAATCCATTCGGGTTACTATCAAATTCAGTAATAACAAAACGATCAGCTTCAGCATCATAAAAAACGATTGGGTCGCCTATGGTATTTCCTGGAAATAAAGTTCCTAGTGAAGCAGCAGGAGCTAAAGGATTGCCTTCTTTGTCAAAAATTCGAAACCCGGTATTCCATCCACCAATAAAATGGTTTGGGCCAACTGCACCAGTTGGATCAGATGGCGTGTAAACAGATATATTGGCATCAAAAACTAATGATGGATCCTTACCCAAATGGCTTACTGCAGACTTTTGGTTATTTACTAAAGCATCGTTACCAATTGGTAACCCTTTACCTGGCACATTTATATTTGCTCCTCTTCGTTTTGGTGCACCTGCTTTTGGTTCTTCATCAGGATCAATTCCAATAAAAGTACCATCTTTAATTTGTTGTGCTATACTTGGAACGAGAATAGGTTTAGTTAGTTTTCCGTAACTACTGGCTTTCTCGGTAGTAACATTTTGAGAATACAAGTTTGGTGTATAAGATAGTAAGTTGAAGAAAACGAGTAATAATAAAGTTTTTTTAATCATTATAAAAAAATATTTGTTGATTGTTAGACTAATAATACAAAAAGGTGCGCAAAGTAGCTTATTAATTGATTTCCAATCTATAATTGTTAAAGATTAACCAATATTTAACAAAATTAATATTTTTTTGTAAATATATTTGTTAGTAGCAATTAATTAATCGAAGACAATCTTAGCATTTAATAAATAGAATATTCATTAAGTGCCAGCGAATAGTAAAATGAGTTGCAACTGTGAAATTATAAACAACAAATTAGTATTTTTGCCCCCCTTAAAAAATGACTTATTATGAATAGAGTATCCTTACTATTATACGTTTTTATATTGATTTTTTTAGTTTCATGTAGTGAACAAAATAAGGAACAAGTAGATAGGGGTTATCATATTAAGGTTGGTGATATTGTTGACAATATTCATTTTACTTTAACTGATAGTACAAAATTAAGTCTTGATAAGCTAGAGGGGAAGGTTGTAGTACTTCAGTTTACAGCAAGCTGGTGTTCTGTATGTAGAAAAGAAATGCCGTTTCTTGAAGAGGAAGTTTGGCAAAAATATAAAGATGATGATTTTGTACTAATTGGTGTTGATTACGATGAACCAATTGAAAAAGTGCGTGCTTTTGCTGAAAAAATGAAAATTACTTACCCGATGGCTCTTGATCCTGGTGGAGATATATTTCTGAAGTTTTCATACAAAAATAGCGGCGTTACCCGTAATGTTGTTATTGATAAAGAAAGGAAAATAGCATATCTTACACGCTTATTTGATAGGGAGGAATTTGATAAGATGAAGGAAAAAATTGAGGAACTTATGAAGAAGTAGGGTTCGTAATTGTTGTGTTGGGAGGTGATGAATTAATGCAGAGATAATTAGTTGTGAGTGAATTATTCAGGATCAAATTTCTTTAAGAATAAAGTTTCGTTCGTAATAATAGAATAATGATTGCGGCATTCACCATCATTAAAGAAATCAACCGATGCATTATAAATAAATCCGGGTAGTTCAATTTCAGCTGTACCACCTTTAATCCATGGACATGAGTAATAAACTAATAAGTTGTTTGTGTCTTGAGTTGAGCTGGTAAATGAATTATTGTTTCGGGCTATTCCAGTCATGTTTCCTGAAATCCTAAAATAGTCATCGTTTGTATGGTAAGGTGTTGAAGGATTTTTAACTCTTAAGTAATTTTGTTCAACCTGATAACTAATATTGCCGGTTGAATCATGATATTTTATAAGAATGTCTGTTGCCTCAACTTTAAATAAATAATTATTGTTTGTTGTAGTACCCATATTTTCAATTGAGAAATTTCCAACGCTAATTGCACTACTATCATAAAAGAAGTTGCTAAAATTAATGTTTATAATAGCTAACGAATCAAAAAAGCTTGATTCAGTGCTTGCTTCATACTTGCCCTTTCTTAAGTGGCCATAACTATCATATTTTGCCCAAGAGTATAGTATAGTGATTATTGCAGGGTCAGCTGAGTAGTTAACATCTGCTCCGTCAATTTCTGCAATTCCATCTGTAATTAAAGTAGAATCTGTAATTGATTTAAAGTATGTATTAAGCAACAAGTTAGTCATTTGTTGTGTGTCAACATAATCCGAAACAGTTTCAATAGCCATATTGTAATCAAATGATGTATTTTCTTTATGACATGATGCAATAAAGAGAGAAATTGATAGTATGAATAATAAACTACCTTTTAGTTTGTGCTTCATAATTATATTCTACTGTAAATTTCAAATGTGTAAAAAAAGTTGTTTTGAGGATCATCAGTGATATTTTCCTGAGATATTAATTCCCATTCATTTAACGAAATATCAGGAAAAAAAGTATCAGCTTCAAAGTCTTTATGAACACGTGTAATGTATAGTTTGTTTGCAAGAGGCATAAACTGTTTATAGATTGACCCACCACCAATTATAAAATTCTCATTTGATGTATCCATCTTATTTACAGCATCTTCAATGGAGTATGCCATTAAGCAATTGTCAATTACTTCATTTGCTATATCTGTAATAATCAAACTTGTACGATTTGGTAAAGGCCTGACAGGAAGCGAATAATAAGTTCGTTTTCCCATAACAATGTAGTGGCCTTTTGTTATTTCCTTAAATCTAAGTAAATCTTTCGAAATATGCCACAGTAGGTCATTGTCTTTTCCAATTGCATTGTTGGATGCTATGGCAACTATTATTGATATGTCTTTATTCATTTTTATTATACGTTTTCTTTTTTTGTCATTCTGAGCATAGCGAAGAATCTCTTATTTAATACAATAATATTATTTTAGATTCTTCGCTATGCTCAAAATAACAGAACATTATAAATTATTGTCAACTCATCAGACGCTTATCTCGCCTTTAATTCCCGGATGTGGATCATAATCAACAATTTCAAAATCCTCAAACTTAAAATCAAAAATATTCTTTACCAATGGATTAATTTCCATAATTGGTAGTTTTTTTGGTTTACGACTAAGTTGTAGGTTAACTTGATCCATGTGATTCAGATAAATATGTGCATCACCAAAGGTGTGTACAAATTCGCCTGGTTTAAGGTTTGTAATTTGGGCTACCATTAAATTTAATAATGCATATGATGCTATGTTAAAGGGTACTCCCAAAAATATATCTGCACTTCGCTGATATAACTGGCATGATAATTTGCCATCAGCAACATAAAACTGAAACCACGCATGGCAGGGTGGGAGTGCAGCTTTTCCTTTGGCTACATTGTCTGAAAACGAAATGCTGGTGTCGGGCAATACACTCGGGTTCCATGCTGCTACAATATGACGGCGGCTATCAGGATTAGTTTTTATTTGCTCAATAACTTCTTGAATTTGATCAATACCATCATTGTTCCAGTTTCTCCATTGAGCTCCATATACAGGTCCAAGGTCACCGTTCTCATCTGCCCAGTCGTTCCAAATCCTAACTCCATTTTCTTTAAGATAGTTAATATTTGTATCGCCGGTTAAGAACCATAATAATTCATATATTATTGATTTTAGATGGAGTTTTTTAGTTGTAACCATTGGAAATCCATCCTCTAGGTTAAACCTTAATTGAGCTCCAAAAATACTCTTGGTTCCTGTGCCTGTTCTGTCGGTTTTTTCAACTCCTTTATCAAGTACTAAATCAAGAAGATCGAGATATTGTTTCATTTTATAGTATTTTTTTTGATCTAATATTATTAGAGTCAAGAAACGGAATTATGTATATAGATTTCGGGTTCAAAGTTATTAACATAATCTAATCTAAAAACAGAAAAACTGATCAAATAAAACTGCAATTGATATTATGTTCATTATCAATTATTTACAATCTAAATTTTGTAGAACACATAAAATATACTACTAAATAAATGTATAATTTGAATTAGTAAAACAAGTTGGCTGTATTTGAAATAGAAGTATAAAAGTTTACATTTGCCAATTCGATTTTTTCAAAAAACTGTTTAAACAAACATAAGATGGGTATAAAGTTTCGGATTACAGTAATGAACTTTTTACAGTTCTTTATTTGGGGTGCATGGCTCATTACTATTGGAGGATATTGGTTTCAGAATAGAGAATGGAGTGGGACAGATTTCGGTATAATTTTCTCTACCATGGGTATTGCCTCTTTATTTATGCCAGCCATAGCCGGTATAATTGCCGATAGGTGGGTAAATGCTGAAAAACTATTGGGCATATTTCACATAATAGGTGCTATTGTACTTTTTATGTTACCCGAAGTAAATAATCCCACAGCCTTCTTTTGGGTGATGTTGCTAAATATGATTTTTTATATGCCAACTATTTCCCTCTCAATAACTGTAGCTTATTCGGCTTTGAATGGTGCTGGATTAGAGGTAATTAAGCACTATCCACCCATCAGAGTATTTGGCACTATTGGGTTTATTGTTGCTATGTGGACAGTAAGTTTGCTAAAAATTGAGACATCATCAATGCAATTTTACGTGGCTTCTGCTGCTTCGCTGGCGCTCGGTTTTTTCTCATTTACACTTCCTAAATGTGCCGTAAATAAGGGGGCTAAAAGCAAATCATTTGTAGAGTCATTAGGACTTAAAGCATTTACTTTATTCAAGAATCGTAAGATGGCATTGTTCTTTATTTTTTCTATGTTATTGGGCGCTTCGTTGCAATTAACAAATGCTTATGGAGATACTTTTTTACACGATTTTGCAAGAGTACCCGAATATACAGATTTACTAACAATTGAATATCCGGCTATTATTATGTCGATTTCTCAAATGTCGGAGACTTTATTTATTCTGGCAATTCCTTTTTTCTTGTTACGTTTTGGAATTAAGAAAGTAATGTTAATCAGCATGTTTGCATGGGTATTACGGTTTGCTTTTTTTGGTTTTGGAAATCCTGCTGAAGCTCTTTGGATGATTATTCTATCGAATATTATATATGGTATGGCATTCGATTTCTTTAATATTTCAGGTTCTTTATTTGTAGAAACTCAAACTGATTCAAGTATTCGTGCAAGTGCTCAAGGAGTTTTTATGATGATGACTAACGGCTTTGGTGCCATATTGGGGAGTTGGAGTAGTGGACTAATGATTGATAATTTCTTTAAAGATGCCAATGGTCATTATGAATGGCAGGGTATTTGGCTCACATTTGCTGCATATTCCTTAGTAGTTGCCATATTGTTCGCCATTTTATTTAGGCACAAGCACAATTCCAGCGAAGTAGTAGAAGTGAAACTTTAGAATAAGCCATGAGAACTTGTTGTAATTTTGATCCGCATTAGGAAGGTGAGAAACCTCCTAAGAACACGCATGTCATTTCGGAAATGGAGCTGAGCGGAATGACGATAAATCTCCTAAGCAAAAATCAATATTCTCAGGGGATCTCTCCTCCTGCGTCATTCGAGATGACAATAAAACCTATGTAACAAAAGGGATTTTAGTATTTATGTAATCTTACGTTTTTTAATTTCATCCCTTATTTTGGATGCATCTTCATAATTCTCGTTTTCAATAGCAGTTTTAATCATATCCTCCAATTCTTCAATTAAATATTTACTGTAATCAGAAGACTCTTTAAAGGGTTTTGGTGTTACTTGACTTGACTCAGGATCATCGCCAATAGGTTCATCTTCAAGCATGATACCGGCTTCATCAATAATACTTTGATAAACAAATATGGGGCACTTAAACCTCAATGCTATAGCAACTGCATCAGAGGTTCTACTGTCAATCTCAGAAATTACACCCTTATATTCACACATTAAGCTTGAATAGAATATTCCTTCTTCAAATTTATTAATAATAATTTCATTAATATTAATATCAAAATGAGTAGCAAAATTTTTAAACAAATCATGTGTTAATGGTCGGGATGGATTCATCTTCTCAAGTTCAATGGCAATTGCCTGAGCTTCATTGCTTCCAATAATAATTGGTAACCTTTTTTTTTGCCCTGGAATACCGAGTATTAGTGCATATGCACCACTCTGCGATTGGCTATACGACATTCCAACAATTTCAAGTTTTACCTTCTTCATTTTGCTTTTAAATAATTTATAAAATTAAAAAACTTTTAATGTTTAGCAGATGAATTAATTAATAGTTTTTTTGCTACTTACTAACAAATCGTTGATATGCGTGTACTTGACTGAAATAAAGATATATACAGAAATAATTACTTTTATTATAATTTCACATTTTTACTAAATAGTATTTGTTAATCAAATAATCATAACAATTACAATTATTATAGCAACAATTAAATCATTATTTATATTTTAGCCGACTTTAATGCAAACGATTGAAATTTTTGTAGTTTAAATCAATAAATAAAGTAGTTATGAGAAAATTTTTTACAATTTTTGCTTTATTTGCTGCGCCTATTATGGCATCGGCAAGTGAAGCTGACCTTGTTATTCCTGAAGGAGTAAAAAGCCAGTCGATTTTGTACTGGGGATTCCTGATCACACTTGCTGGTTTCCTATTTGGTTTTTATCAATTTGTTCAGGTAAAAAAAATCAGGGCACATAAATCAATGCTAGATGTAGCACAGGTTATATTTGAAACAGCAAAAACCTATCTTATCCAACAAGGTAAATTTCTTGCTATTCTGTTCGTATTCATTGGGGCTGCAGTAGCTTTCTATTTTGGATGGCTTAGCGATGTTAATTTTGGAATTGGCGGAGTTGCAATGATACTTGGGTGGACTGTTATCGGAATACTTGGTTCATACAGTGTTGCATGGTTTGGTATAAGGATGAATACCCTTGCCAATTCACGTATGGCTTTTGCATCCTTAGAAAGAAAACCGATTAAGTTACTCAATATACCTTTAAATGCTGGTATAAGTATCGGAGTTGTGCTCATCTCATTGGAGCTAATGATGATGCTTATAATACTACTATTTGTACCTGGCGAATATGCAGGTGCAAGTTTTATTGGTTTTGCTATTGGTGAATCATTAGGTGCTTCTGTATTAAGAATTGCTGGTGGTATTTTTACTAAAATTGCTGATATTGGTTCTGACCTTATGAAGGTGATCTTTAAAATTGGTGAAGATGATCCACGTAACCCAGGTACTATTGCCGACTGTGTTGGTGATAATGCCGGTGATAGTGTTGGACCAACTGCTGATGGTTTTGAGACTTATGGTGTAACCGGTGTTGCTCTTATTTCATTTATACTCCTGGCTGTTACAGATCCTGCCAACCAAATCCAACTTTTAACCTGGATATTTGTTATGAGGATCCTTATGATTGTAACATCAATTGTTTCATTCTGGATTAACGGTGTCATTACAAAAGCTAAATATAATAATGTTGACGATCTTGATTTTGAAAAACCACTTACTTCACTTGTTTGGATAACTTCATTACTCTCAATTGTAGTAACGTTTATTGTTAGTTATCTTACAATTAAAGAGTTACCAAACAATCTTTGGATTAGTCTTTCGGTTATTATCAGTGCCGGTACTTTGGGAGCTGCTTTGATACCCGAATTTACAAAGCTATTTACAAGCCCAAAATCAACACATGTTGCTGAAGTTGTAGAAGCATCAAAACAAGGTGGAGCATCACTAAATATACTTTCTGGATTGGTAGCAGGTAATTTTAGTGCATTTTGGCAAGGTATGGTGTTTTTCTTGTTAATGTTTATTGCCTATTATGCAAGTACGTTTGGCTTGGATGCATTTATGATTTATCCATCAATATTTGCTTTTGGTTTAGTTGCGTTTGGAATGCTTGGAATGGGCCCTGTTACAATTGCTGTTGACAGTTACGGACCTGTTACAGATAATGCACAGTCTATTTATGAATTATCTTTAATTGAGGAAAACAGAGAAGAAACAGTAGCTGAAATTAAAAAAGATTTTGGTTTTACTCCTGATTTTGAAAAATCAAAATATTATCTTGAAGCTAATGATGGAGCTGGTAATACATTTAAAGCTACAGCCAAACCTGTACTTATTGGTACAGCTGTGGTAGGTGCAACTACTATGATTTTTGCATTGATTTTAGTGATTGAACATACTTTGCATGTAAAACCAGAAGAAATTCTTAACCTGTTGAACCCTTATACAATTATGGGATTCTTACTTGGTGGTTCTGTTATTTACTGGTTTACAGGCGCTTCAATTCAGGCAGTTACTACAGGTGCAGCACGTGCTGTTGATTTTATAAAACATAATATCAATCTTGATCCCGATGCACCTATGAAAGCAGATGTTGAAAAGTCGAGGGAAGTGGTTAAAATATGTACACTTTATGCTCAAAAGGGAATGTGGAATATATTTATTGCAATATTCTCCTTTGCTCTTGCTTTTGCTTTTCTATCAGCACCAACTGAATTCTCAAATGCTCCTGTGTCTATGTTTGTTGCCTATTTATTATCAATAGCTTTCTTTGGATTATTTCAAGCTATATTTATGGCAAATGCCGGAGGTTCATGGGATAACGCTAAAAAAGTAGTAGAAGTTGATATGCAGGAAAAAGGAACTCCATTGCATGATGCATCAATTGTTGGAGATACCGTTGGTGATCCTTTTAAAGATACATCCTCAGTAGCTCTTAACCCTGTAATTAAGTTTACAACATTATTCGGATTGCTTGCTATGGAAATCGCCATTTCACCTCAATTTAGAGCCGCTTCTCATTACGTAGGTATTGCATTTTTATTAGTTGCATTATACTTTGTTTGGAGATCATTCTATAAAATGAGAATTAAGCAATAATGCTTAATAAATTATAAAAGAAAAGGGAGGTTGTTTAGTCAGCTTCCCTTTTTTAATGGTTAAATGATTGAATGGTTAAATGATTGAATGAGTGAATGTTTAAATGATTAACTTTTCACAATTCACTACTTTACAAAATCGGTTAATAACTAGTGTTAAATTTATAACAAGTCTTAACAGAAAAAAGCTCTATTCATTAATAAGATTCTTAATTTTGCACATTGCTGCAAGCAATATTTGCAACGACTAAAAAACATAGTTCAAAAAGAAATAATAAATAGCATAATGAATACTAAAAACTTTGTAAACAGGCATAATGGTCCATCTAAAAATGATGTAGCACATATGTTAGACCGTATGGGGTTAAAATCAGTTAATCAATTAATTAATCAAACTATTCCTGAAGATATTAGGTTAAAGGAGGGTTTTAATTTTGAAGAAGGTTTAAGCGAATATGAGTATTTAAATCATATGAGAAAACTCGCTAAAAAGAATAAGGTTTTCAAATCATATATTGGAATGGGTTATTATAATACTATTGTGCCTCCTGTTATTCTGAGGAATGTTTTTGAAAACCCCGGTTGGTATACTTCATATACGCCATATCAGGCAGAGATTTCGCAGGGAAGATTAGAAGCTTTATTGAATTTTCAAACTATGATTTCTGACCTAACAGGTTTACCAATAGCAAACTCATCATTACTTGATGAAGGTACAGCTGCAGCAGAAGCAATGTTGATGTTCTTTAACTCACGTCCCAGAGCAAGTGTTAAAAATAATGCAGATGTGTTTTTGGTATCCGAAAATATGTTTCCACAAACACTAGCAGTACTAAAAACAAGAGCTGAATCGAAGGATATTATATTGAAAATTACATCTTGCAATGATTTTGAATTTACTGATAAGGTTTTTGGTTGCATGATTCAATATCCTGACCAAAAAGGTGAAATACCTGATTACAGTAGTGTTGTTGCAAAATCTAAAGAAAATAATACTCCTATTGCAGTGGCTTCAGATATATTGAGCTTAACTCTGTTAACACCTCCCGGTGAATGGGGTGCAGATGTTGTTTTTGGGTCGTCACAGCGGTTGGGTGTTCCAATGGGTTTTGGTGGACCTCATGCTGCTTATTTTGCTACGGTTGAAAACTATAAACGTAATATTCCGGGTAGGATTATTGGTATTTCGAAAGACATAAATGGTGATAAAGCCCTACGAATGGCTTTACAAACGCGTGAGCAACATATTAAGCGCGAAAGGGCTACATCTAATATTTGTACAGCTCAAGCACTACTTGCCATAATGGCTGGCTTTTATGGAGTTTATCACGGAAGGGATGGACTTAAAGAAATTGCTTCTAAAATACATCAGTTAACTGTTTCGTTAGCTAAATCAATTGAAGCACTGGGTTATGAAAATAAAAACAAATTCTTTTTTGATACTCTATACATTAAAGTGCCTAAAAATGTAGTTGTTGATAAACTAAAAACCATTGCATTAGGTTATGAAATAAATCTGCGATATTTTGATGATAATGAACACGTTGGTGTTAGTATAGATGAAACAACAACCGAAAATGATATTGCTATGCTGGCGGCTATATTTGCGAAAGCAGCAGGTAATGAGAAATTTGAATTAAGTTTTACAGATACTGACATTCTCTCAAAAGATGTTCACCCAAAGCATATGATTAGAACATCTGGCTTTATGGCTCATGATGCTTTTAACAACTACCAATCGGAAACCGAAATGATGCGATATCTGAAGAAGCTCGAGAATAAAGATATTGCATTAAACCGCTCGATGATTCCGCTTGGATCGTGTACTATGAAGCTTAATGCTGTAGCAGAATTAATGCCAATAAGCTGGCCTGATTTTACGGATATTCATCCCTTTGTTCCTGCAGATCAAGCCGTGGGTTATTTGGAAATTATTGCTGAAATGAATAGTATATTAAGTGAAGTTACTGGGTTTTCAGCAGTATCATTTCAACCAAATTCTGGTGCTGCTGGTGAGTATACCGGATTATTGGTTATTAATGATTACCAAAAAAGTATTGGTCAGTCGTATCGTAATATTTGTTTGATTCCTGCTTCGGCTCATGGAACAAACCCTGCCAGTTCTGTTGTGGCTGGTTTTAAAGTTGTGGTTGTTAAAACTGCCGAAAATGGTAATATTGACATTGATGATTTAAAGCAAAAAGCTGAACAATATAAGGATGAGTTGGCCGCCATAATGGTAACCTATCCGTCTACTCATGGTATTTTTGAAGAAAGTATCAGAGAGGTTATTAGTATAGTTCATGAAAATGGTGGTCAGGTATATATGGATGGTGCTAATATGAATGCACAAGTTGGCTTAACTAATCCTGGTACTATTGGTGCCGATGTTTGTCATTTAAATCTACATAAAACATTTGGCATTCCACATGGCGGCGGTGGCCCTGGTGTTGGACCAATAGGAGTTGCCGAACATCTTGTTCCATTTCTTCCTGGTCATATTATGTCGCAGGATATTGATAACAGAAAAAATCATTCTGTATCTTCAGCACCATTTGGTAGTGCCCTTGTATTGCTAATTTCATATGGTTATTTGAAACTGCTTGGTGCAACAGGACTTACCGAAGCAACAAAAATGGCAATTTTGAATGCAAACTATATGATGAATGAGCTTAAGGATCATTACCCGATTTTATATCGTGGTAATAATGGACGTGTTGGCCATGAAATGATTGTTGACTGTAATCAGTTTAGTAAATCAGCTGATGTAATGGTTAATGATATTGCTAAAAGGCTCATGGATTATGGTTTTCATGCTCCTACAGTTGCCTTCCCTGTTCATGGTACTCTTATGGTTGAACCCACAGAAAGTGAACCATTAAAAGAAATGGACTGTTTTGTTGAAGCAATGAAAACAATAAGAGAAGAAATAAAGGAGATTGAGGAGGGTAGGAGTGAGAAGAAAAACAATGTTATTGTAAATGCGCCTCATACGGCAGAGATGCTAATTAGTGACAATTGGGAAATGCCCTACAATCGTGAAAAAGCTGCATATCCACTTGAGTGGGTGAGAGATGCTAAATATTTTACACCAGTTGCCAAAATTGATGATGCTTTTGGGGATAGGAATCTATGTCCTTGTTTGCCAATTGAGGAGTATGATAAAGTTGCTTCTTCAACAAATGTTAAGGAGCTCTAAAGCTTAATGTTCATAAGGAAGAGCTATACCAATTAGTTATCAGAATGAGCCTTATAAAACAAAATATTTTTCTGCTTATTGATTTAAAATATTTGTTGCATTCACCTAAGGCGGACAGAAGAAATATTTTAAGAAGATAAGATGGAAAAGATAAAGATTTTAAGGCTTATTTTGGTGACTAATTGGTATTAACTCTCTTTGACCATATATCCCAAGATGCTTCAGCTTGTATTTCAAGCATTTGTATCCCGTTTATACATGTGGCAGCTTGCTTTTTGCCATTTTTTATGAACATAGTTTCTATGGGGTTATAAACCAGGTCGTACATAATATGATCAGCTGTGATATACTCATAAGGTATTTCTGGGTAGTCATTTACATTAGGATACATGCCAATAGGAGTCGTATTTATTATTAATAAGTTCTCCATAATTTTTTCTTTGTCAATCCATGAATAATGAGTGTGCATTAATTTGGATGGGTATCGGGTAACAAAAGAGAAATTTATTCCTAACTTGCGTAAAACATAAGCTACACTGTTGGCACTACCTCCTGTGCCAATTATTAATGCATTAATATTTTTTCGTTTTTTTAAGATTTTTTTAATGGTTTTTTCAAAACCAATAACATCAGTATTGTAGGCACAAAGATATACTTCATTGTTTTTTCGAATGATATTAATTGTATTAGTTGAACCTGTTATATTAACTGGCTCATCAATAAAATTCACAAACTGCCACATAGCCCTTTTATATGGTATTGTAACATTTAAGCCTTTGATCTCAGGATTAGTAGCAATAAGATTAGGAAATTCTTCAATAGTATCTAATTCAAAAATCTTATATTCAGCATCAATTTTCAGTCTGCGGAATTTCTTATTGAAATAATCCGGTGAGAATGAATGCTCTAAGTTTTTTCCTATTAAACCGTAAATATCCATTAATACTTATCCCTTCTGTTCTATATTTTTTGCATTTCGTTCCATAATCCAAATGCTGACAATACCTAATAACATTATTGCAATTGCAATAAATAATTCAAAATTTAATTCAGGTATGAAATAGGAATACCCTATAACTTTCGATTTATCGCCAAACATCTCTTCAATCGGAATTTTCCAAGGCCAAATAATTCCCAATGAACCCAGTATAAATCCTGTCAGTACTGCTATTGTCTGATCTTTAAAGCGTTTGAATACCCATGATAGAATATGAGAAAATGCCACAAGACCCACTACTGCACCTATCAGTACAGGTAGTAATATACTTACATCTCGGTTGTTTATGGCTTCTATAGCAACAAGTTGGTAGTTTCCCATCAATATAAGCACGAAAGAACCTGACAGGCCTGGTAATATCATTGAGCAAACAGCTACAATACCACAGAGAACCAAATACAGAAAATTATTATTCTGACTGGCAGGTGTTAAAAAAGTAAAAGCTATAGCAAGTGCAGTTCCAATTATAAAACTGATTATAACATTTACTTGCCATCTTTCAACAGTATTTCCAACAAAGTAAACAGATGCTAGTATTAAACCAAAGAAAAAAGACCAGATATAAACAGGGTGTTGACTAAATAGGTAGTCGAATATTTTTGCTAACAATACAATAGCAAGAATTACTCCGGCAAATAGAGAAACCAGAAAATATAAATCGGTTTTATTTGCAAACTCTTTAAATTTTCCTTTAAACAATAAAGTTAATGATGAAATTCCAAATGCCTTAATTGAATTTATTAGCCTTTCAAAAATACCGGTAATAAGAGCAATTGTCCCTCCAGATACACCAGGAATTATATTTGCCAAACCTACGGCCATTCCCTTGAAAAAATAAATAATATATGATTTCATAAAAAAACATTAAAAACATATCACTTAACAATTATTATTTATGATAGTTAAGTGACTTTAAGTAAATACTTTAGTGCATTATTTTTATCTGGATATACGCGTGTCAAATATATATAAATTTTATTAACACTTTATTGCAAATGAATTGGAGAATATTTCTTGCAACTTTATTGGATACTTAATTTATTAGACACTTTTTTTATAGGTTCAACAAAGAAGGTTTATATAGTTTCGGTCAAATGGAATACTCTCCAATTATAAAAAAAGCTCCCATTGAAATCACAGGAGGGCATAAAGCGGAACTTATGCTTACAGGTAAATTGGAAAACTATCCTAGCCGGTAATTAATAACTAATCGGTAAACTGTAAATCAATAATGATAAGAGGTTTTATTCTTTTTCATCTTTTATTCATTATGGATTATTTAAATATATTAATAAAGGCGAATCATATATTAGTTGGTACAAGAAATAGGGTGAAAATTGTATTATTTTTATTTTTCTTCATTATGATTTTTGTAATATATAAATCGAAACGTATCGACGGAATCGTAAATAACCTGCCTACAATATCTAGTATAATGTTTATCCCCGAAATCATCTTCATAATTAATAATTCCCAAGATGTAGAGAGGGTCTTCTCCAGTTTTTATTTTAGTTATATCATTTTCAGTAAAAACTATATCTGGAAATACATTGATAATAAGTTCAATATTTCCTCCTGTAGTTCCAGAGGAAATAATAGGATTGGATTTATTCAAAGTATCAAAATCATTGATAAAAACATCTGGTCTGGATTGCTTAGACCCCGCAAATACATTTATTTTTTGAGCAGGAGTTTTCCCAGTATTTTGAAGATGAATTTTATATTTAAATTGTTTGCCAGGGGAGAAAGAAATAATTTCAAAATCAACAATAGAGAGATAAGCTCTAAATTCCATTTTAATAGTTCTATTTTTTGCCAAAGTATCACTTATTCTCATAACACTATCTCTCGAAACGGAAATCTTTGCCATGTTAAAAGCACTTTCCGAAAGATTTATACTTTTGCGGGTAAGGCTTACTTGATAAAAAACAGAAAAAGCGAAAATCGTTATCATAATCAAATTCAAGACAACTCCCCAATTTTGAAACCGTCTATTTCTTTTCTCGGAAAGCCTTATTTTTTCATCATTATTTCTCTTATCCTTTTTCTTTTGGGGGTGTTTCTTTTTGAGGATGCTGGTGAATATAGAGCCGATGAACTGCCTTGGTTTGTTTCTACTTACTTTACCATGGTCTCTTGGTATATTATTTCCATTTCCCTTATTATTCTCGGATTTGTTAGTTTTATTCATGCCTTAAATCTTTATTATGAAATTGAATCAATATTTCAATTGATTTAAATAAATAAAAAAATGGTCTCAATCATTTGCATATTTTCATATATCTACTTTTATCAACCAGTTTTGAAAAAACCGAATGCGCGTCGGCAAAAAATTTAAAACTCTACCACTTACATTTACTATGAAAAACTTAATAGCCATAAAATATACAGATTGTTACCGCCTGTGTTTAAACGGATTACGGTTTCATATCTTATTCAAATCTATAATAATATCGCCTTAAAATTTAACATGGGCGGTAACGGTGTGGCTAAGAACTTTTTGCGTTTTTTTTCGCCAATTGTTCTATGATAATTGCACTACGATTTTATCTTTATATTTCAAATTATATCCGCGCGTAGCTAATTGTTTTTAGCTGTTATTGGTGCTGATGTTTATCCAGTCAGTTTTATTAATTATTTCATATTATCTAAATCAATTTTTAATAATGCTGCAACACCTTGTCCATATGCTTTATCAGCTTGTAAACAATTTTTAATGTGACGAACTTTTATTTCTTTTGGTGCATCACCCATATTTCTTGCTGTATTTTCAAATAAAACCTGTTGTTGGTCATTATTCATTATGCGGAATAAATCACCAGCTTGAGTGTAATAATCATCATCTTCTCTATGATCCCAATGGTCTGCAGCTCCGTCAATCTCCAATGGTGGTTCTTTAAATTCAGGTTGTTCTTTCCATTCTCCATAGCTGTTTGGTTCGTATCCTAAAGTTGAGCCGTAGTTTCCATCAGTTCTCATTTTTCCATCTCGATGAAACATATTTAAAAATGGACATTTAGATGCGTTTACTGGAATTTGATGATGATTTACACCAAGTCTGTATCTTTGTGCATCTCCATATGAAAACAATCTACCTTGCAACATTTTATCAGGCGAAAATCCAATTCCTGGAACAATATTAGCAGGATTAAAAGCAGCTTGTTCTACATCTGCAAAATAATTTTCAGGGTTTTTATTTAATTCAAAATATCCAACGTCAATTAGCGGATACTCTTTATGCGACCATATTTTTGTTAAGTCGAAAGGGTTGAACGTACATTTTTTTGCTTGTTCATCAGTCATTAACTGAATTTTCAAATCCCATTTCGGGAAAGCACCATTTTCAATACTTTCCAATAAATCCCGTTGATGACTTTCCCTGCATTTTCCAATTATGGTTTCTGCTTCTTGATCTGTAAGATTTTTAATCCCTTGTTGCGTTTTGAAATGGAATTTCACCCAAGTTCTTTCATTATTGTTATTGATTAAACTATATGTGTGACTACCATAACCATTCATGTGACGATATGAAAATGGTATTCCTCTATCGCTCATTGTTATGGTAACTTGATGGAGAGCTTCAGGAAGGCTTGTCCAAAAATCCCAATTATTTAAAGCACTTCGTAAGTTTGTTTTTGGGTCACGTTTAACGGCATGATTAAGGTCTGGAAATTTTAAAGGGTCTTTCAGGAAAAAAACTGGTGTATTATTTCCAACCAAATCCCAGTTTCCTTCCTCTGTATAGAATTTCATTGCAAATCCACGAATATCTCTTTCAGCATCAGCAGCACCGCGTTCACCAGCTACAGTAGAAAACCGCACAAACATTTCTGTTTTTTTATCTATTTCAGAAAATATCTTTGCCCTTGTATATTTAGTAATGTCATTTGTTACAGTGAAAGTTCCAAATGCACCTGAACCTTTTGCATGCATTCGTCTTTCAGGTATAACTTCTCTGTCAAAATGTGCCAGTTTTTCAAGAAACCAAACATCTTGCAATAACATCGGTCCTCTTTTTCCTGCAGTCATGGTGTTTTGATTATCAACAACAGGAGCACCGGAACTACTTGTTAATTTTTTTTTCAACCATTTCATCTTTGTAGAATTTAAGTTAGACAATCCTGCAAGTTACAAATATTTGTTTAACTGAATATTACTTAAAAGATGCTTATTTACACTTGCAGCCAACTACTATGCATTATTACAAGTGCCATTATTTCGTATTTAGTGATGTTATGATACTCTTAACTTACTCAACGTTAGTATAAAAAGCATAATTCCTATTTGTTCTATATTATGACTTTTATGATTAATTGCTTTTTATTCAGTTGGTATCGGAAGCTTATGTTGCCTTAAAAACGATAATTTATCCCAATATCCTCTCTGAAATTTTATTTTATCATCAACTATTTGAAAAAATCCACATCCTCTTAATCCAGCTGGGTCTTTCCATTCTAATATTCCCCAATCGTCATCCTCAAAGATATTTTCTACTATACAGGTCATTTCTGCCTGATTGAATTCATTTTCAAACATTTTGCGGATTGCTGTTTTTCCGATTACTGGCTCATTTGTTACTTGATGATTTATTGCATCGTCATGATAAAAATTCGAGATTTGTTCAGCATTTCCTTGATTAAATATTTCAACCCATTTTTCTATTATCTCTTTTGGTTTCATTTTGTTTGATTTATTTTTATATGTTCTTTATATGGCAAAATTTACTCTAAATTAGTGCTTAACTTAGTTGATTTTACTATATTCACATCAATTATAGGAGATTGAGCTATCATTGCTATTTTCTTTTGCGGAAGATTTGAATAACCCCAAATTAGAGATTGCAACTGTATTGTTTGCCTGAATGATCTTTAATCGAACTTTGAAAGCTGTAGTAGGGTTAATTCTAATTAATTTTTTATAACCAATAGTTGTTCCTTCATATATTAATTCCCACTCTCCTTTATTCTTTACTTCAATTTGAAATTTGTTAATTCTTTGGCCTAATTTAATGGGCTCCTGAATCATAATTCTGTCGAAAAGTGTTTCTTCATTTAATTCAATAACTAATACTGCCGGAAAAATAGAGTCATTGGTTGCCCAATATGTTTTGAGATCATTGTCTAAAACTTTTTGCGGAGAGAAATATTCACTATTTAATCTATAATTATTAGCAGTAACTGATGCTCCGGTTGCAAGGTTAATAGAAAATGTTTCTTCAATTATCTGTTTAAAGGCCAGAAGGGAATTCACATCATCTTTACTGATTAGTCCATTATCATTAGGAGGTATGTTTAATAGCAAAATAGAATTTCTACCAACAGACTTATAATATATATCTACCAATTCCTGGGGTGATTTTACTAAACTGTCTTCTGCTTTGTGATAGAACCACCCCGGCCTGATTGAAACATCACATTGTCCGACTATCCAGTTGGTACCTTCGGGATCTCCGGAATTTAAATACTCTGGATCAGAACTTCCTATGATCAATTTGTCTTTTTTAATAGGTGACCAAAAGCTATCACCGGCAAATCCTTTTTCGTTACCTATCCAATGTACATCAGGCCCGGCATCAGAAAATATAGAAATATTTGGCTGCAGTTCTTTTACCAGTGCAAAAGTACTATCCCAGTCGTAGTATGTACTTCTATCAATTTTTCGAGTTTCAAAAGCACCTCCGTAGTATCCATCCCCGCCATTTGCTCCATCAAACCAAATTTCATTAATCTCACCATATTGAGTAAGTAATTCTTTAAGCTGATTTCTGTAATAAATAATATATTCAGATCTGCCATAGTCTTTGTGATTTCTATCCCAGGGTGATAGATAAAGTCCTACCTTTAATCCGTGCTTTTTGCATGCATCTACAAATTCTCTGACAATATCTCCATTGCCATTTTTATATAAGCTGTTCTTAATGCTGTGCTCAGTATACTTGCTGGGCCATAGGCAAAAACCGTCATGATGTTTAGCAGTGAGCAATAGTTCCTTTAATCCAGCCGATTTTGCGGTAGTTACCCATTGTTCAACATCTAACTTAGCAGGGTTAAAAATTTCTGGATTCTCATCACCAAATCCCCACTCTTTATTGGTGAAAGTATTAACTGTGAAGTGAATAAAACCAATTGTTTCCATTTGTTGATATTCAACCTGTACAGAAGTAGGAATAACATCGTTTGGACTAATATCTATTTGTTGTTTATTTATATTAGAGCAACTGATAAGAGTTGATAAAACTATAAAAAACATGATTTTAATAAATATTTTTTCCATATGATATTACTTTAGATTTTCTACTGCTTCGCTTATTTTTTCTTTCTGAATTTCTTTCGATATTCTTTAACCATTTTTTCAGTTGAATATTGTATAATCAATCGTCCACACTGGTCTTGTTATGTTAAAATATGGCTGCAGGTTAAGATTAAATTACGCAACATTATCATACACCATATTTAGTGTTTTAAAGTCTAAAGATAAGTGTAATCTTTCGTTGTTGGAGTGTCACGATCTAAAATATGGTTACAACCTCTAATATACTGCTGTTTCGCCTATTATTTTTATACATTATTACAACCAGTAGTCTTATGTTGTAGTCAGTTCAGAATGTAGTTTTTCATGAAAATACTCATTTTTTAGTTGATCAATTGTTTCTTTTACTGTAATAATTTTTTCGGCCAAGAAAGCTTGTGTTCCTGCAAAAGAAAAACCATTTATAAAATTTCCATTTGCTGCATTAAATAAAGCTTCAGCTATGCAAAATTGTACTTTTTTGAAATCACATGTTTTAAGACATCTCCATGAACATTTTACCGGTTTCTGCTTTCCTGCTTGAATTTCTTGTACATAATTGTTTGTTATTACTCTTCCAGGAAGTCCAACAGGACTATCAATTATTGTAATATCGTTAGAAGAACATGATAGATAGTTCTGTTTAAACTTGATAGAAGCATCACATTCGTCAGTAGTAACAAATCGAGTACCCATTTTAACTCCTTTTGCACCCAGACTCATCATATCCCATATATCTTTACCTGAATATATACCACCTCCCACAATAACCGGAATTTCTATTCCATATTTTTGCTCAAAAGATTTTATAATCGGCAATGTAGACCGTAATATTGATTTTATTGATTTGTCAGGTTCAGATATCTCATTTTTTTTAAATCCGATATGTCCACCTGCCAGAGGTCCTTCCAAAACAATCGCATCAGGTACACGATTATATTTTTCCGACCAATATTGAAATATTAATTTTGCAGCCCTGGCTGATGAAACTTTGGGGATAAATTTTGTGTTTGTACATTCTAATAATGTGCGATTTATACTTGTTGGTTTCTTAAGGGGTAATCCAGCCCCGATAAATACAACATCAATATGTTCATTTAAAGCGACTTCTAATAGTTCGTCAAAATCAGAAACTGCCATCATGATGTTCACACCTATTACTCCTTTTGTTTGATTACGGGCTTTCCTTATTTCTTTTTTCAAAGCTAGCTTATTCGCTTCCTTGAAGTTATTCCTGTAATTTGGTTCCTTCATCCCAATACCGACTGCAGAAATAACACCAATACCACCTTCATTAGCAACTGCTGAAGCCAATCCTGAAAGTGAAACACAAACACCCATACCTCCTTGGATAATGGGCGTTTTCACGATTAAGTTACCTATTTTTAGTTCATTCATGATATCCTATGTATTTATAGTACGTCTTTAAATATTTTTCTGAAATGGAAACCGTAAACCGAATATGTGATAGCCAACGGAACTAATTTTGGACGATTGAACAAGGTCCAAAAAAACAAATTCCAATAGTGTTTCCTGTAAGTATCTACAATACCTAGCCTGAAAAATGAGCGAGAGAATGCAATAAGGTGATTAGTATTAAGTTTTAATTTATTATTTCTGTTTGGCGTAAATCGTTGTATAAAATCTAAAACACGATTGTAATATTCATTTCCTCCATAGATTTCATTGATTACTTTCTTATAGCCATCAATTAAAACTTCTTTATCCATCTTTGGAATAAAATTCAGAGAAAAATCTGTATTATTTCCCGTGGTTTCACTCGTAATACGCCCTTCTTGTTTTAATCTTTTATAAAGCCTAGTCTTTTTTGGAGCATTTAATAATCCAACCATTGCAGAAATAATCCCACTATCCCGAATAAAATCAATTTGTTTTTGAAATACCGCAGGAGAATCGTTGTCAAAGCCTAAAATAAATCCACCGTTAACTTCTAGCCCATATTCTTGAATTTGATGCACGCTTTGTATTAAGTCGCGGTTTGTATTTTGTACTTTTCCGCATTCTTCCAAACTTGCTTGTTCGGTGGTTTCAATACCTATGAATACGGTTGAGAATCCTGCTTTACTCATTAATTCCATTAGTAAGTCATCATCTGATAAATTTATTGATGCCTCGGTTGAAAATGTAAAGGGGTAATTTCTGTTTTTCATCCATTGAATAATTGACGGTAGCAAATCTGTCTTCAGAATTTTTTTGTTTCCAATAAAATTATCATCTACAAAAAAGACATTTTTCCGCCATCCGGTATTATAAATTGCTTCAAGTTCATTTATTATCTGTTCTGTAGTTTTGATTCTTACCTTATGGCCGAACAAAGCTGTGATATCACAAAACTCACAATTAAAGGGGCAGCCTCTGGTCAATTGTAAATTCATAGTGTTGTATTTGGAGGTTTTTACCAGCGAATAATCAGGCAAGGGGGTATTCTCTAAATTTGCAAATCCATCGGATTGATAGATATGTTTTGGATTTCCATTTTTTAGGTCTTGCAGAAATCCGGGCAATGTCAATTCGGCTTCATTTAATATAAGGTGGTCAACCAACTGGAAATTCTCAGGTTCCTCAGTAAATAACGGACCACCACAAACAATTTGTTTGTTTTGTGATTTGCACAATTCAATAAGCTCAATTGCCGATTCTGCTTGCACATTCATTGCACTGATAAAAATATAATCAGCCCATTGTACGTCTTTCTGATTTAGTGATTCGATATTGAGGTCAACCAGTTTCTTTTCCCATTCTTCTGGTAACATCGAAGAAACTGTAATCAAACCCAAGGGCGGATTTACAGCTTTTTTTGAAATAAATTTCAGGGCATGTTTAAAGCTCCAAAAAGTGTCAGGATATTGCGGATAGACCAATAGTATTTTCATAACTCTATTTATTAATTATTAATACTCAGGAGATTAAACACCCTGTTTTTATGCAGCTTAATCGAAACATTAGAAGTTGTGAAAATAATTTCTAATATTTGATAGCCTTCCATTATAAATTCCTTTATAGCTATAGGAAATTTTGTTTTTTGAAATTTGCTGGGGTGTGATAAATTTTCCAGAGAGACATATTTTACTTTTTTATGCATTGTTTTGTAATGAATATTTATCAAGGTTTCAACGCCATATCTCACAGTTTTCATTTTCTCAATCAAAGGCATAAGATCTGTTTTCTTTAATGCCCTCTGTCCTGATAATCTCTTAAAAGGATTTATATCAGGATGAATTAGTGTTTTAGTAGGTTGCCCCAATACCATATCGGCTTTACCGTTTAATATAGGAATCAACAATTCATTGGCATGTTTATGGGTAAAGTTTGATAAATCGGCATCAATAAAAACCAGGAATTCGGTTTTTGCTAATACTATTCCTTTTGCCATTGCAAAACCTTTTCCTTTGTTTTCTGACAAATGAATAGCGGTAAATTTTTTAGTTAGCTTAAGTTCATTTATGCGGCTTTCGGTTTCGTCCTGTGAGCCATCATTAATTACAATAACTTCATCAAAATTTTTTGTTTCACATATATTATTAAGAATGCTTTCAATGGTTTTTTCCTCGTTGTACGCACAAACAATTGCTGTTGTATTTAATTTCATAACATTTAGTTTTATCAATAATTTTCGACAAAACTAAGTTGGACAATCTATTAAAAAAAATAACAGGTATTATTGGAAGCCTAAAAGGGATATCTGTGTAAAATAGTGGTGAAAAAGGTAGTTTTAGGGGTGAATGGGTAGGCTTAAATGGATTCTTTAAAACTTTTTACATACTTATGAGATACATATATAGAGAAATCAAGGTTTTTTAGGCTGAGTTTATACCCCTGTGAATTACCAGAAATCTCCTTAATATGGTTGATGTTCACAATAAAAGTCCTGTGGCATCTTAAAATAAATGCAAATTCTTTAACAGCTTCTGTAGCCTTTTTCATTGTGCTTCTTATCATTTGTTTTTTTACTACACCTTCACTTTTGTAATTGATTTCTATGTAGTTGTCTGCTGATTTAATTACAATTAACGTATCAGGCAAAATTGAAAGTTTATCTTTTTGGTAGTCAGATTCAAAATGAATAAGCTTCTCTTTTTGTTGTTTACTTTCCGTAAGCCTATTGTTTAACTGTTGTGCTGTTTTTAAATGAGAACGGAGAAGTCTGTCTTGGTTTATAATGATTAGAACAGCAACTGGCAAAAAGCCAAGAAGGATTATTTTCCCAATATCTGAGAAGCTAATATCAAACATGCCAAGCAATTGAGAATAAAACAAAAGATCGCTGCTTGAAATTGTAAGTAATATCCAAAGATTCCAGATGATTTCTTTTTTAATATTCCATACATTGCTGTAGAATAATTTAGGGAATACACTTGGTAAAATAATCAGGTTTAAACTTAGAACTAAAAATGTAGAGACTGCGAGTCCAGTTACTAAATAGATGATTTTCTTTGTCGAAAAAGAATCAATTTCGATAGGTTGAAAGATCAATAAAAATGCTAAAACACCTAAACTGATAAACAGAATAATTTTAGCATTATGTTTTAAATCATCGTTAAAAGGATATTTTTTATTTAAAAATTTCAGCATCTTACTCTTTTTTATGTTCGTTAAGGCACATGCTTACAAAGTTAAAGACATATGCTTTACACTAAAATAGTGCTTAATCTTGTGATTGTTCTTTTATTCTACTATCATTTTCATAAAGTATCCCAAAAATACATCTCTATAAAATACTTTCCAAACCTCATTACATATTTCTTCAGCAGCGACTTGTTTTCGTATAATAATATAATGTTTTTCTTGCAATTATATTTGCACCTCCAATTCTGTTAGTACTTTTATCCCGTTTTGATTATTGGGGTTGAGTTCTATTGATTTTTTATAATTTTTAATTGCTTCTTCTATATTCCCGTTTTTACGTAAGGCCTCTCCGTAGCTGTCATATGTGTTAGAAGATTCGGGGAAGAGTATAGTGTTGAGTTTTAGTATATGCAATGCGTTTTCTACATCATCTTCGTTTAAATAGTTATATCCCATTGCATTCAGCATATTTTGAAGTCCGTTAATATATTTTATATGAATTTCTTTATTTTTATATATAGCTTCGCATCCTGCTTGAATTTTACCTTCTGAAAATAATTCCATACTTATAGTATAATCTTCCGGTGCCTTATTAAAAGTAATAGTATCACCCTGCCAGATCAAGATTAACTTTTTTGATGCGAAACTGTCAATATCACTGAAATGTATTGTCATATCCGATATACTTGTTCCGAAAACACCTTCAGAAATTGGGTGTAATTTCGTCTTAAACCTTTTAATTCCATCGGGAATAAAATCAGAATACGATACATAAAGTATAGAGTCCTTTATGTTTACATCTAATGCCTCCAACAGATTATATAAATATCGACCGGTGAATTTCATTATATCATAAGGTGGAAGTGGTTTTGCATACTTTTCAGGAATTGTTAGATTTATGATAGTATCCAGAACTCTGTCTTTTCCAGCAATTAAATCTTCATAGCTGCTTTCAATAAATATATCAGGTATTATAGATTTTCTTTTGTCAAACGGAAATCCTGATATAGCTAAACGCGATGAAACCATAAACACTAATTTCGAGTTCGGGAGTTCGATAAACTGCGGATTTCCGTAAAATTTAGGACCTTGAGCGGTTGGTTCTCCAATAAAAATAGCATTAGTTTGCATTTGAAGTTGGTTGGCAAACAAAACAGCCGATGAAAAAGTGCGCCGTCCTATAAGAACGAATAATTTGCCTTGTTTGTTAATTTTATCATTGTCGCAAATAAATTTAACAAAATTGCTCCAGACTCTATTTCCTCCGTCGTTATTACGAATATCTACCACAAAACGTTCAAAATTATTGGTACTTGCAAATTTTTCCAACTTTTTGGTAAACTCATCCATTGTTTCTTTTCCTTCTTGATTTTCACAAATATTAAACTGCACGTATAACATGCCGGTTTCTTTGTTTAACTCAAATTGGTAATTATTTTCCCTAGGATTTACAAAAGCGGGATTAGTATTATTTTCGACCGGGAAAACACTTGACCACAGAAAATGCGGGTAAAACTCTATTGAGGGGATAGAAACTATAGTTTTTTCTCCGTTTGATTTTATTAGAGTAAAATCGGCTTTATGAATATCCTCAATTATGTTGTGATATGCTAACCATTCAGCCATAAAACACATGTAAGGAAAACGGGCTTTGTAAGCATACTCTGATTCTGCTGCTAAAAAAAGTGGATAACTTTCATAAATGTCTTTTATTGATTTAGACCCTATCTTTATTACTTTGCTTCCTATTAAATCTTTATATTTTCTACCTGCATCAATAATTATTTGTCCTTCTTTAAAATCGTACACTTGAATCGGAAAGGTGTGCAAATCGAAACACGGAAACATAATAAATGGAAATGTGTGAGCATCGTTTGGCATTGAGCTAAGCTTGAACAGTTCCATTAGGATTTCTGAATCAGAAAGATTCGGTATTCGCTTTTCAATTGCTTTTACGGTATCGTTCAATTCTTCCACAGATATCATAGCACTAATATCACTATGTCTCTGTACCATTTGATTTTTAAGAAAGGTGACATCCTCAATCCATTCTGTTTTTGTTGGTTTAGGTGCTAAGGACTTGTAATAAAGCATTCGGTAATCAATTTTAATTATTATCGTAAGTCCAATAATTATAACTGCTAATAAAATAGGTACGATGCCTGTTATTTTCAACCATATTCTTGAACTGTAGAGACTTAAAATACCGCTGCTTATTAATAAAATTGATACAGAAGCCACAAATAAATACAACACCAAATTAAATTTGAATCCAAAAGGGATATCGATTAATTGAAAAAAGATAAATCCTGTTATTATTGAGGCGAGAAATCCAAATAATATTAAAATTTTGAAAAGTCTTTTAGTTTCTCTTTCTGTATTCTGACTTGCTGTTTTTATTGTCGGATTATTATTTTTCATAATAGAATAGGTTTATAAAAGAAGTTATACCAACTATAACCCCATATTACCGATATAAATTGTTTCTTTTTCCCTTTCTTTTTGTTAGAAAATATTTCCAGAGCTTTGGCTATTCAAATATTTTCTGCCTCAATAAAGAAAAATATAATTCAATTTATTTATCGGTAATATGGAATCATAATTGGTATTATAGTTGTTTCACTTCAAAATAGAAATTGTCAAAATATGTTGAATTATTTCATTTTAATGTCACGTCCCAAAATATGACTACAAGTTAAAAATACGAAAAGTAGCTGTTTTTCGCACTAACTTTTCGATTTAGCAGTGACCTTTATTTTATGTTTATATTTTCGTTTCAGCACTTGATCTACTATATCTTATATATAATGTTGTGCTTTCGTTTTTTCTTTCTTTTTTTCATCTAAGAATTTGCATTCATTACAATAGCTCCAATTACTCCCATTAAATTTCCTGCCATATGGACAAGGATTGCATAAGCATTGTTTTTGTATTTTTCTTGATAATAACCTGCAATAATTCCCAAAATAGAAGCAGAAATTACAATTCCAAGCACAAGGATATTATTTCTTTCAGGGTCTAATAGAATTAGATGAGATAATCCAAACATTATTGCACTTATTATATTAGGAATACTTATTTTCCTTTTAAAAATTTTTATTCCTTTATTTTTTAAGGGACTCAAAAAATTTAGTAAAAAACCACGAAATAGCATTTCTTCGGCTATACTGGCGTAAATAAAAACAAAAATAAATATTTGTAAAACCGACATACTTGATGTTGGTATTTGCAATTCAGTATTATCAGTTCCGTTAGTGCTAACAATAATACTCATCATTATCATATTAGTAATAACACTTGCCAAAAATCCAAAAAGAATGGGTTTTATAATCCTCTTTAATCTTGGAATTGATATTTGAAAATTCACATATTTTTTTAGTAAAACAATTGCAATAATTGACAAGGAAAACATTAAAGTGTGTACTCCAAAAGAATGAGGTATGAAATTAATCTTTAAGTCTATTAAATCTCCAATTGATGATGAGATATAAGCAATTACAATCGTAATAATTATTCCAAGTATTAATATTATACCATTTTTCATTTTTAATTCGGATTATTTGTTTCACAACGGTTTATTTATGAGGCGTTGGGCGTTTCAAAGCACTTCATTTTCAATTTCCTATTAATTATTTTAAAGTTAAAATCCTAATAATAAAGTTGATAATCCTACAATAAATGCATAAATCATATTCACAATTTTTACTGCTAAAAAACTTCTTTTAGATTCTGCAAGCATAGGCAACATTCCATGTCCATCTTGTGATATTGAACTTGCTAATAAAATGCTAAATGGGATACTACCTTGTGCAAAAAGCGTAACAAAAATCAGGTGAGGCCCTGATTCGGGAATGATACCAATTAAAACAGCAACAAGCAACACAACGAACATATTAGCAGATATAAATGCCTGAACATCAATATAATTCATTAAAAAATGCATAAATAAAATAGTTCCGAATACCCATAAAAAAATTCGCGGAAGATGCATTTTTACAATATGCTCCCAAATGTGTTCTTTAATAAAATGATTTGGAACAGTCAATACAATAAAAAGGGAAAAAAGAAACGCCAGTATTACTGATAATTTCATCCAAATCTCTAAATTTCCAGCCAACAATCCGGTGGCAATACCTGCTATAAGAGATAAAATAATAATTGCTATTGTCAGTCGGTATAAGGATGGATGAAATAAATGGATCCAAATTTTATCTTTTTCAAAACAATTACATTCAGGTTCATCGTGTAAAGGGAACATATTAGAAGAAATTTTTTCGAGTGTTTTTTTGGGTTTATAAAATTTGTCTGTAAGATAACCCGCCAATATACCAACTACAAGAATAATTACAGTTAATAAGAGAGCTATCTTAGGAAACATAGCAAACATAACAAAAGCCTCATCACCACTTGTAGCAATCATTGTAGTAACTAAGGCTCCAAAAGAAACCAACCTGTGTGAAAACATGGCAACCATTGTAAATGCTCCAAGGCAACCTGGAATTGCTCCCAAAATACCGGCAATTATATATTGACGCCATTTATTTTTAGTAAGGCTTTTTTGCCACAGTCCTTTTGATTGCACATTTATATATTCAATAACCAGCATCATGACAAAAACAAAGCCGGTAATCATTATGGAATGTAGAAATATTTTATATATTGTTTCCATGAGTTTTTAAATAATAATTACAATAAAATTCGCTGCCCAATTTTTATATCATCTCCTTCCTTTACTAAAATTTTTATGGAATCAGGGAAACATAAGAGTATACTTGAACCAATACTAAAATAACCACAAGGAGTTCCCTTTTGATATTTTTTTTGTTCTTCGTAGTCTGTAAAAATTCTATTAATATTCAACGACCCAACAGCAATCATCGCTAATTGAAATTTATCGGTTTGAAAAATAGAACCGATAGATGCATTTTTTTTAATTGCCTTGCTAAACATTTCTATTCCTAACAAATTTTCTAAGCCTATGTATACAGGGAAAACTGCTTTTCCTTTGTTTTTTTGAGTATAAATAAATTTTCCGTTATCAGGAGTAACCCAATAATGATCATTAAGTGGGCTTAAATAAATATTGATATATTTTCCACCTGAAAATCGTTTGTAATTTTCTCCTATCAGCTCTTTTAACCTGACTTCTTTATTATGTTTAGAGATAAGAATTCCATCATCATTAATATTTCCAATATGTACAACTTTCCCTTCAGCAGGGCTTATTAGTGCCATATCCAGAGGGTCAATATTTGTTTCTTTATAATGATGAAACTTTTTATTTAATCCTAAGTTATCTGCAATAACACCAATTATTGAGTTATTTGTTGCTTGTTTCATTTGTTCTTTCTAAAATAATTTTCCATTCTATCAAATGCTTTATTGATCATTTCTTCGGGTACACAAAAAGAAAGCCTAATATGATTTTCACCGGTTGGCCCAAAAGCTATTCCTGGAGTTGTAGAAACTCTGGCTTCAGCTAACAGGTTTTTACTGAAAGCAAATGAATCATTTCCCTGATTCCCTATAATTTTTGGAAACATCAAATATGAACCTTCCGGCTTAATGTACTCAAAAACTGAATCCAACATGTCAAGTCTTTCACACATAAGGTTTCTTGCTTTTAAATAATGCGACTTAAATACTTCAACGCATTCCTGACTTCCTTTCAAAGCAGCAATGGCTGCATATTGTGACGCAACCGGTGCACATATAGCCAGCGGTATATGCGCTTTTTTTATTTGGGTTATCATTTCTTCATCGGCGTGAATATAACCGATACGCCAACCGGTCATTGCATACGTTTTTGTAAAAGTATAATTGGTTATTACATTTTTTTTCAATTCAGGAATTGAAGCTATACTGAAATGCTTTGTATTATCAAAAGTAAAGTACTCATAAGCTTCATCGGTAATTACAGTAAGATGATGTTCCAAAGCAATTTTTCCCAATTCACGAAGTGTTTTTTCGGGAAAAACAGTTCCAGTCGGATTACTCGGAGTACATAACATTATTGCTTTGGTTTTTGGTGTAATTGCATTTTTAATAGCTTCAATATCCAAAGCAAAATTGTTATCTTCATTTAATGGAACCAAAACCGGAATACCTGATGAAATCCTAACTTGTGTTATGTGGGTTGAGTATGTTGGCGTAGGAAGGATTACTTCGTCACCGGGATCAATGGTTGCTAAAACAGAGGCAGCCAGCCCTTCAATTGCTCCCACAGTTACGATTATCTGAGAGATATTGGCATCAATATGATTGTCCCTTTTTAGTTTTTTCACAATTTCTTCTCTTAATTCGGGCAAGCCTTCACTCTGAGAATATCCTCCGGTTTTCCCATCTCTGATAGCTTCAATAACGGCATCATTGATGTGTTTGGGAGTTCCAGTTGTTGGTTTTGCCCATGATAAAAATGCTACATCGTCATATTGTTTTGATAAACGGGTCATTTCGTGTATAGCCGACTTTTTGATTTGATGTATTCTGTTTGATGTATTCATGATATTATTTTTTTTGAGCGTTTATTACTATAAAACTACCTTTTCCGTAACCGGATAAAACATCCTGGACTTTATTTATTTTGTTTAAATTTCCGAAAACAGTTTGATAGGTATTGTTAATTTTAAATTCTGTATTTTTTAATAGTTCTAATAGGTCTTCTGTTCCGAAAAACACAGCATCCTTATAAAAAACACTTTTGTTTTTATTTACCAGATAAGATTTTCCAATTGGGCTGTTTTTATCCACAAATCCAATAATAAAAAGTCCGTCATCTTTTAAAACACGATGAACCTCCTGAAAAGATTTATGGATATTATCAACAAAGCATATCGTCGTTACCATTAAAACTGCTTTTTTACTGTTGTTAGCATAAGGCAAATTTTCAGCTACTCCATTGATAGGTTTGAGCCCTTTGTTTTCCGCTCGCTCACGCATTGCTTCCGAAGGCTCTACACCATCCTTTATTCCCAAAGGCACAGCAAAAATTCCACTTCCAATTCCCACTTCAGTGACATTTGTATTTTTTGGAAGAGCCTTTTTTATAGCGTTCAATTCCGATTGAAAAACATATTTGTTAACATCAAACCAATTATCATATTCATTAGTATGCTGGTCGAAAGCTTCTGTTTTAGGCATCGTTACATATTTTTTTTATTATTGATAGCAAGATATCATTTTCTTTGCGAAGGCCAATGGAAATTCGATAATAGCCGTCTATCCATTCATCTGATAAATTGTAAATAATTACTTCTTCATCATTTAGCTTTTTACCAAAATCAGGGATATTTGTTTTTATCAAAATAAAATTAGTCTTTCCGGGGAATACCTGAATGCCAGTTTTTACTAGTTCTTTTTCTACTCTTATTTTTTCATTCAGAATTTTAGCCACATTTGCTGTCATATATTCAGGCTTTTTTAATGCTTCAATAGCAGCAAAGAGGGTTGGAGTAGAAAGAGAAATCGGAAAATTCGAAAAGTGTTCTTTATAATAATCGCCCATTAAAAGGTAACCCAGTCGAAGCCCGGCCAATGAAAAAGCCTTGTCCATGGTTCTTGTTATTGCCAGATTGGGATAATTTTCAATCATACTTGCAAAAGTTTGTCCTGAAAATTCATAATAGGCCTCATCTACCACAAACAATACATTTTTATTTTGAAGGATTTTTTCGGCAGTATCATCGTCAATCAGAATTTTACCGCTAGGATTATTGGGATTATCAAGAATTAATAGTGTTGGTTTATTCAACTCGTTTAATAAAAGATTCGGGTCTAATTTAAAATCAGGAGGAGAAATCTGAATATTTGTTAATTTGCGGGCTTGCTTTAAAGCATATTTTGTAACAGGAAAAAATGACGGACTCACCCTAATTATTTTCCTGTCTTTTGAGAAAATGTTGATTATCTCCCGTAATAACAAATTCGAACCATGACTTAAAACAATTCGCTCAATAGGTACATTATTATATTTTCCCAATAGTTCTTTTAATTCAATTAGATATTTTAACTCAGAATACCTGTTAATTTTTTCTAATCCTTTTTGGGCAGCTTTTTGAATATCGTTGCCTGGTAAATAAGGATTTTCATTTGTGTGAAATTTTAAAATCATTTTCCTTCAATTATAATTCTACTATACTATATTATCAATTGCTTCATAAACTCTTGTGTTGTAATATTTTCACAATTAAATATCAAATTCTTCACCTTGCTCTTTTTGTTTTCACTCAACAATTTCTCTGACAATGCATTAAATTTGTTATCAAGATCTTCCATTGTCATAGGTTCTCTTGGGTCTCCTTTTGGGAATTCCAAATAAACTTTATATTCTTTATCATCATTTGTTACAATAACTACCTGCGAAGGTTGTTTCTCAGGAAACATTTTTTCGAATTCTTCACTTGGTTCTCCTTTAATCTTATAGATTAAATCTTTTAATACAGGATCGAATAATTTTTCTTTATCAAAACTTTGTGTGGTTATTTTCCTGTCAATAATAGCTCTTGCAACACAATATGGCAAGCTATGGTCAGCGGTTTCACGAGAATTTATTTCATATTTATTCTTATCAAATAAAATATCAACAGCTTTTGCAATAGCTGTAACTTTCACTTCTTTTATATTTTGTGGTTTAATGTTATTTTCTATTACAGTTTTTAATGTTGCTGTGATATGAGTGTGTGTCAAGGCTTCAGAAGGAAATGCTTTCATGCCGCATTCTAATATTTTAAAAGTTTCACCCAATCCTCCTGTCAGTTTATCTATATCCCATTCAGGTCCGAATACATCCATAAATCCTTCTTTTCCTTCAAAAATTTCTTCTGTTCCGGTATATCCTTTTTTAGCCATTAATGCAGCAAAAACCCCGGATTGCACAGCCATTGGATCAACAGTGTTTTTCATCATTGTTAATTTCCCTGCAGTAGGACAGCCAATAGTATGATTATGTGACGCATTAATACCGATAGCATTCATCATTTCATCTTCAGTAAGTCCTAATAATTTTCCTGCAACAATAGGAGATACAAATTGTGTTATTGTTGCATGATGCCATTTTCTTTCACGTACTCCGGGAACAGCAAATTCACACATTCTCATTTCAAATTCGTATGCTAAAACAATTGCTACAATTACATCTTTCATTTTAGCATTCATCATTTCTCCTGCCGCCAAAGCTGCCGGAATAATATCTGATGGATGGGACGGATCTTCTTTCCAGTATATATCGTTAAAATCTAATGAACGAATCATCAGAGAATTAACAAGACTAGCATTTACTGCAGGCATTTTATCGCCAAAACCAATAATAGTTGCTTCTGGCTTTCCTCCGATATTTTTATAAATATCATAAATAATATTCACATCTTTTGTATGAAATGCTCCATAGGCACATCCGATAGAATCATACATAAACTCTTTAACCTTATAAACAACATTATCGGGTAAATCTTCATATTTAAGGTTTATAGCAAATTTTGCAATCTGTCTTGAAATTGTGTTTTTCATAATATTTTTTTAAATGTAAAATACTTAGCTTTTTCTGTAACCTGCGTAAGAATTTTAAAATCATTTAACCTCAATTATTGTTTCTGTTTTATATCCGGTAATTACTTTACAATGTCCTTTTAAATTATTATCTGTTTCGGCATTTCCCGTATCAACTCTAAGGCATTCTAATCTGCTTATTTTATCTTCGGTTGCAACAACAATTACATTTTCTTTTCCTATTAATTTTAAAACTTCCGGTGTAAATTGTTTACTTGCTCTGCCAAAAATAAAACCATTTCCACCGATGGGTGTAACAATAATTTTTATTTTATCGTATTTCTTAATTAAACTAAGCATACCTTGTTCATTAAGGTCTGTTCCAATTAGTTGTCCTTTAAAAATAGCATCTATACCTAATAAGGTTTTTCCCACTCCCATTTTTTCAGTTATTGTTGCCAAAGTAGTTCCCGGCCCCAGAATATAAAGAGTATCTTTTTCAATATTTTCAAAAATATACTGTGCAATTTCTTCTTTGCTGATTTTTTCTGGTTTAGTCACATTAGAAGGTTCTTTTTTGCCTTGCAAGAGGCTTGGGTTTTTCGGCACTTTCAAGTAGCCATATAATTTAGCTCCCAGTTTTCCTTGTCTGAAGGCTTCTTCATCAATATCAAGAACTTCTTTTTCGATAAGCTGCTCAGTTTCAATATTGATAATTTCTGCAGCAGCATATGTTGATAGCGCAAAGACAGGACTAAACATTTTAACACCCGAAGGAATACCAACAACCGGAATTGTTAATCCCAGAACATCGTACACATCTCTTGCAGTGCCGTCGCCACCAACAAAAATCAGAAGTTCAATGCCTTTTTCAACCATCTCACGAATAATTCTTTTCGTATCATCCGCATTTGTTTCTTCATCTATTTTAGATATGACTTCATATTTAAAATCAAACTTTTTTATAAAATCTTCCCCCATTTTGCCGGGAGCAACAATAAAGTAAAGGTCTTTTCTATTAACCAAAGCAAGTGTTTCTTCAATCCTTTGCGGGGTAGTTGGTTTTGCTCCTAATTTTAATGCCTTTTTGTAAGTCTCTCCATCAGTTCCTTTTAATCCAACACTACCACCCATTCCTGCTATGGGATTTACTATTAAGCCTATTTTTTTCATTTTACTAATTTTAAAATCATTTTATTTATTCTTCAATTCGTAAAAAACACCTCTTTCAAAATTGACAGTTCCAATTTTACCATTAGCTTCCAATCCTCCCAAATACTTATTTATTTCGTTTGTATGTATGCCTAAAAAAATATGCAAATCATCAAGGGTACAAGGACGTCGTGCAATTGTCTCCAGAATTGCTGTTTCAATATCTCCATTATACGATTCAATACTCGATCGTTCGGGTGGAGATGCTATAATTTCTACATTTTGCAAATTCCAAAAATCAATAATTCCTTGCATTTCCTTTTTTGATAAAGGAATTAAATCATGGACTGTTCCAGGACGATCTAAAGTATTTAATTGAATACTATCAGGTTGAATTTTAAGAATTGCTTCCTTCAATAATTTTAATTCTTCTTTAGAATCATTATATCCTCTCAATAATAATATTTCGAGCCAAATTTGGCCACTATATTCTTTTCTTAAATCAACTAATCCCTGAATATATGTTTCGATATTTAATTCTGGATTTGGCCTGTCAATTTTTTCAAATACATCCTGACTTGCAGCATCTAAGGAGGGCAAAATCACATCAGCATCCAACAATTCGGCTCTTAAGTTTTTATCATACAATAAAGATCCATTTGTTAATACTGCCGTTTTTATTTTAGGATATTCTTTTTTGATAAAATTTAAGACATCGCCAATTCTACTATTTAAAGTTGGTTCTCCTGATCCAGAAAAAGTAAAATAATCAATTTTCGGATTGTTACTCATGAATTGTAGCAATTCGGCAATTACATTATCATATTTCACATATTCCAATCTATGGGTTGTGAGTTTTGTAGTTTTGCCTACTTCGCAATAAACGCAGTTCAAAGAACAAACTTTTTTAGGAATTAAGTCAATACCCAACGACATTCCTAATCTACGGGATGGTACCGGACCAAAAAGATGTTTATACATAATTTTCTTTTTATTAAATCAATATTAAATTATAATTTTTTTGCTTTTTCATAAGCATCTTTTATAGCATCTTGTGCGTTCCCTGTTTTTTTTGCATCGCCAATAACATGAACTGAAATATTCTTTTCTAGTTCTTTTTCTAAGGGATTAAAGCTTTTCATACCTGTTGAGACCACAATCATATCAATATCATCAAATTGAATTTTTTCCCCATCCCTTTCTGCATAAACTTTTTTCCCTGCAATCTTTTTTATATGAGTGTGGTCGCTGAAAACAGTTCCTTTTTCTTTCATCATTTTTAATGAAAGTAATTTTGCAATCATTTCCATATCTTCGCCAAAGTCAGTTGTTCTTTTTACAATAATTACCTGGTTGTTAAGTGGTATTAATGCTGTTGCTATATCAACCCCGATAAGACCTCCGCCAATTATTAAAACTTTTTTGTTTTTTGGTAAATTTTTCTCCAGTAATATTTCAGCCCAATAAAATTCATCTAATCCATCAATCTTTATTTCTGCCGGTTTAGAACCTGTTGCAATAACTATCTCATCAAATTTATTTATTAAATCTGATTTTTCTGCTTCTTTATAAATTACTTTAATATTATTATCTTGTATTTCTTTAACAAAGTAAGGAATTAATGCAGCCATTGATTTTTTATTCGGAGTAAGGGGAGCAAGATTAAATTGTCCACCAAGTTCATCTTTTTCAAAAAGTGTTATTTTGTGTCCCCTTTTATTTAATGTTAAAGCAGCTTCCATTCCTGCCAAACCACCACCAACAACAGCAAAATTTTTAGTTTGTTTTGTTTTTTCAAAATTGTCAATTTCTTTTCCTACTCTTGGGTTTACAAGGCATTGAAGACCTTGTCCTGATTTTACTCCACCCAAACAACCCTCAGCACAAGCAAGACAAGGACGAATATTCCCTAGTACTTTGTTTAGATATTTCCCAACAAAATCTGAGTCTGCAACAAGTGCTCTTCCGATTGCAATATAATCAGCTTTAAAATTATCTGTAAGGTTTGTAATATCGTATTCTGTATTTATTTGACCCACATAAATTGTAGGAATATTTGCTTCTTTTTTGATTTTTTTGGCAAATTCCCATGTTTTCCCTTTTGCAACAAACATGTGTTGAAAATACCAGGGAGGAGTATTGCAAACAGTACCGGCAGAAACATGTATAGCTTCAACCGATTTTTCTTTTAATATCTTAGAGAATTTAATCATTTCCTCTAATTTAATTCCGTCAGGGATCATTTCGTCTCCACTGATTCTAACTATAATTGGTAAATCAGTTGCGGATTTTACGCCATCTAAAATTTGTATTGGAAATTTTACCCTGTTTTCAAAACACCCACCATATTCATCAGTTCTATCGTTTACTTTTGGTGAAAGAAATTGAGCAGCAAGATACCCGTGTCCAAATTGAAGTTCAATAATATCAAAGCCTGCTTTTTCTGCTCGTATTGCAGCTTCTGCAAATAAATTTATTGCTTGTTGAATATCATTTTTGTTCATTTGTTTTGGAGTTGCTCCTCCCATTTCACAAGCTTTATCTGTTGATGATAAAAAATAATTTCCCTGAATTTTCGGGTTAGCAATTCTTCCGGGATGGTTCAAATGAGCAATTACTTTTGTGTTAAACTTATGAATTGTATTTGTCAGTTTTTTCAATCCTTCAATTTTATCATCATTGTCAATGCCAATTTGAGTTGGTAATTCTCTTAATCCCTTGTCAATATATAGCGGTTCTGGTGTAACTGCTCCAATAAATTTACTCCTTGTTTTATAAAAATCAAGATGTTTTTCAGTAATAACACCAGTTTTGTCGCTGTATCCTGTTTTAATAGGAGCGAAAATGAAATTATTTTTTAATTGTAACATAATTCTTTGGAATTTTTTTAAATAACTCTTTCAAACATTTGGTTTTAAAGCAAAACCACGGAACTTGCTTTTTATAGTTAAGATATCCATCTCCGAATTTTTTAATTGCTCCAGGTTCTTCAACTAATTTTATCATTATCAACATAAAAATTATTTCAATAGGAGCAATAATTAGAATGAACGAAGGCGAACCGATTAAGAAAGCTATTCCAAGCGGAAAAAGGAATAATCCGAGGTGCATCGGATGTCTCATGTATTTGTAAATTTCCTGTTTTACAAGAACATTAGTTTGCATCCTTTTTAATTTGCCTTCTCGTCCATATTTCGCAAGTGTCCTGCCGGTATTTTTACTGATTTTCATTACAAGGGACAACAGAAAAATACCAACCAATAAACTAACAATATGAAAAATAATATTTTGATGGACATTTTCAAATATCAAATAATCAAAATAATATCCCAAAATACTACCGCCAAAAATCATTATTATCCAAATTACTATCCTTAACATGGGGATTTGTGATTTACTGTTTATGTTTTTAAAATAGCAGGCAACACTTTACTTCTGCTATGATCGGCCATTCCCTTTATTTGGGTTAATATTTCAGGGGAGATGGGAACTTGTATTTCAGCAGGATTAAAATACACCCCTTTCAATCTGATAATTTTCATGTATAGCCGGAAAGGTTCTTTCTCGCTACGGGAAAGGATCAGGTTATCAGCTATTTTTTCCAATTGTGTAATTTCATTGATTTTTGCTGATGTACTAACAGAAAACAGATAGGTTTTATCAGTATTTGTTATAATTGTCTCTTTTATTTTTTCAAAAATCGCATCACCATAGGTTGGGGAAAATAATAAAAGATTTAATGCTGAACAGAAGATTAAAATTCCGGGGCCTTCATCAGGTAATTTTGCCGAAGCAACATTTAAAACCTTTTCCCAGACTTCCGGTTTCACAAGATTGGCATGAATTAGTTGCTTATTTACTTCTTTATATCCTGATATCTCAGTATCAAGCTGTAGAAATATTATTTTTTCTTCATAATTTTGGATATCCAATCCGGCAACACGTTTTATGCTTTCAGTAATAAACTCCGAACCCGGGTATTGCAACGACATAAAAACAACACTTCCGCCATTTTTCAACCATGCGGAAACAAATGTTTCTCCAATAAGCGGTTTTCCCGACCCCCCTGGCCCTGTGATAACAGTTGTTGATTCTATTGGTAATCCTTCAGGAATTAATTCATCAACCCAATTTATTTCTGCTTTTATAGTTTTCATTTTTTTTATGTATTATGCTTGAAAATACATATTTCATCGAATTATTTTTTTACAAGTGTCTTTTTAATTTTTTATATTTCATTATTGTTTCAGCCTCAAAAGAGGGATTATAAAGAAGTGCTGATGGATGTGTTAATGGAAATACTTTCATTTCATTTAAATTTAATAATCGGGCATTGAGGTTTCCTTCGCCAGTAAGTGCATGTTTTCGGGTAACAGACAACCTACATCTTTCACAAGCCCTGATTTGGGAATTATGGGCATCTAATGATTTTTGTTTTTCGGATAGTTTAATTTGTTTTATCATTTAAGTGGCTATTGAAAATTTTTTCGATTTCTGTTACAATGTGATAAATTGCTATGGTTATATCCGCTTCCTTATTTTCAATAATGATAGATTTCCCTTTGTCTGCTAATTTTCGTGCTTCAAGGTTAATAGGTATTGCTCCAAGAAAAGGTATATTCATTTCTTCGGCTTGTTTTTTTCCACCTCCTGAACCGAATAAGTCAATTCGCTGTCCACAATTAGGACATATTAATCCAGACATATTTTCGACAAGCACAATTTCAGGAATATTCAAGTCTTTTGCCATACTTATTGCTCTGGCAGAATCTATTAACGATACTTCCTGAGGAGTAGTAACAATAATTGCCATATCAGGCTTCATACTTTGAGCTATTGTAAGACTTTCGTCTCCGGTACCAGGAGGTAAATCAGCCACAAGGAAATCTAAATCACCCCAGTTAACATTACCTAAAAATTCATTAATCATTTTAGAACGCATTGGTCCACGCCAAACTACAGCTTTGTCTGGGGGCAATAAATTTGCCATAGAAATAACTTTAACACCACGGCTTTCCTGAGGTATAATTTTATTATCCAGCGTATGTACTTCTCCTTGAATCCCTGTCATTTTAGGAACATTAGGCCCTGTAATATCAGCATCAAGAATTCCGGTTTTAAAACCATGCGCTTGCAAACCATAAGAAATATTTACACTTACTGTTGTTTTACCAACACCTCCTTTACCACTAAAAACTACAATACGTTTCTTAATCTGACTAATATTGTCAGCAATTTTTTTGTTTTCAAGTTCAAGTCTTTCTTTTTGCTCTATTGTACTCATAATCTGTCTCTATTTTTAATAACACATAACTATCTAATAAACAGTGAATAATCTATTATTAATTCTTCTTATTTATATATTCAACTCCATTTTCATCTACTTGAATATAATCTGATATCTTATAAAGGAAATTATCAGCTTCAGAAATATTTTTTATTTTTTTCAACATCAACCAAATTGGTTCATACCTTTTATGTCCAAGTTCTTTTTGAAGTTCAAGTGCTGATATTTTTTCACCTATGATATTCAAATAAGCTATAGTCGATAACCAATATTTTAATGGTAAATTACTATGCTCTATAATAGTCCCATTTTTAAGTGATGTTCTATAATTACATTCTTTACATTCAAAACTTTTCTTATCTTTTTTCCAATAGTGCTCAACACTTCCACACTTTTTACAAATAACACCATGTGCCTCTCGAATACATCTTAATATTTGACAGCAAGTCGATTCGTCAGGAAAACACTTATAGAATTCAGATAATTTCATAATGCAAAGATAAAATATATTAGGTAATATTGCGGATAATTTCTAGAAAATATTATATGTACAAATCTAATTGTGGTCTTCTTTTTTTTGCCATATACTAAAGTTAGAATTTCAATAAGAGCGATGGTTAAAAGATAGCTCTTTTGCAATTTTTAATTGAGTATTGGTATGTGCGAAATGTTAAACATTCATGAACACCATAAGATATAAACACTTGGAGAGTAATTGCAAATGTGTTATTTGTGGGTGGGTTTTAATGGTGGCTAATGATCCGCGGTTAAGTTTTGGCGGGGATTTCCGCCTTGTTTCCCTATCACCGTTAATAAAGTTTGAAGATAGCAATAAGTTTCAAAACCACCAAAAACCCCGCTTTAATTTGAACCGCTGTTACCGCCAGTTTATTGTTAGATTAAATCAGTACTCGAATAAAAATCATCGAAAGGCTAAATACAAATTCAACTTCATTAATATTGTCCAAGTTGTCATCATGTTTAATTCTGTTATTTTGAAATTTTAAATAGTAATCAAGAACTTTTTGAAACATATTTCTAATTTCTTTTCCAATATACCATCTTTTTTTTCTAAAAGTCACATTATGTAATTGTAAATATTCATTTGGGTTACTTAGCTTAATAAAGAAATCAGCATTTGCATCTTACATGCAGCAATTTAAATAGCTTTTATCAACACAAAAAAGGCTGCTTTCGTAAACGAAGACAGCCTTTTTATTGTTGTGCAACTAAGTTTTTACTGTTTATTATTCCTCTATTTCGATTACATTTATTACATTGTCGACCATTATTTTGTCAATGTATAGATAGTAAGGATCTACTCCTGCTTTTATTGGTTTTCGATCTACAATGATGCTTATATGTGTTTTTTCCTGATTTATTTTGTGTTTTTTGCAATAAATTTCTTCTTCAGGTTTCCCTTCGGCATCCTCTGCAAAAACAACTACATCAATCCATTCATCAACAGGAGTTTGTTCTTCATTTCCAATGCTGTCGGCATAGAATTTTTTTGCTTCGATGCTCAGATTTAATTCATATTTCCCGTTATCGAGTTTTTTATACTCTGCTTTATCTGTTCTATTGCTATAGAATGTTATTTTCTCGAATAAATCGGTATACAAATAAAGTAAAGAATCAGGTGTAACTTGTTTAAAATGGTCAATAAGCTCTGCCGACGTTGTGTACGGTGGTTCTTGATACGCCACATGCTTAATGTAACTTGCCAATGCCGAATTTATAGAATCCTCTCCAATAAAATTCGCCAAAGTATTCATCACTAAAATACTTTTATCGTAATTCAAGTATCTTTGATTTTCATTAAGCAACATCGTCGACTCTTTGTCTTTTTCTGTGCTACGGCCCTGTAAATAATCGTTTAGGAAAAAGTTCAGAAGCCTTATCATTTTGGGCTTTGTTAAATCCTGCTTAACAACCATAAGTGCTGAATATTGAGCAAGCATTTCGGTTGTTGTTGTTGCGCCTTTCACACCCGCGCCTACTACTTGATGTGCCCACCATTGGTGCGCAGTTTCATGAGCGGCAATAAAAAATGGATAATTGTACGCGTCCATTTCGGTATCAATTTTTGCAATAAATCCAAAACCTTCTGAAAATGGAATCATTCCAGGGAAGGCTTGCACAAAAGATGAAAATCGAGGAAATTCAAAAATTCGTAATTGGTTAAACTGATAGGGGCTCAAATTTTTGGAATAATATTCTAAGGACATTTTCATGGCTTTTAGCATATAATCAACATTGTATTCGTGTCCTTTTTGATAATAAACTTCCACAGGAATATCATTCCATTTGTCCTTTTTTACTTCGTATTTGGCAGATATAAATGCAAAGAAATTAAGCACCTTTTGATCCATTTTGTAATGATAATAATTTCTATCACCTTCTTTCCATTCCTTAACTAAATCTCCAGAAGTTATTCCAATTTGATCCGATGAAGTGCTTACTATAGCTTCATAATGAATCCAATCGCCATCACTATTTACATAATTATTCATTAATGCAGCGCTATCATTCATTTCGGGCATTCCTGTTGTTGGTGGTAGTTTTAGTTCTTTTCTTTTCTTGCGATCAACAATTTCATTCCCTTTTTCGTATCCAAAACCAGGAAACATATGCGAATCGATGAATGTGCCGTTGGTGAGAATACGGCTATTGCCTCCAAGTGCTGAGAATCCTCTGCTTTCTACAAGCATATCGTAATCAAAAAGTATGGAATCGCCGGCCGATATTGGTGGATTAAAGGCGATGAGCTTAAAGTTGTCTTTTTTGTTATTACTGATTATATCAAACGGCCTACTGAAATTTAGCGTATTGATCTTATTCGTATGATTGATATTGAGCATTATGGTGTCAATATCTCTGTTGGTCTTGTTCTTTAATTTGTAATTCCCAATAAGATGTAGTTTTAATTGATGTGGAAAAATATGAGTTTCTATGTACACATCTGTGATGCGAGGATGCGCTTTGTCTAGGTATTTTTTATAGTTTATTTCATATTTATATTGCTGTTCAATATCTTGGTCTCTAGTAGTGTATTCATTTAACACATTTGTGTTGTAAAAAATGTAAGCTCCCATAAAAACAAAAACAATCAGTGCACTAGCAATGCTTATAGCCATTGGTTTATTGATGCGTTTTTTTGCAATAGCTAATCTTGTTTTCATGCTTGTGTCGGTGCCACGTACAAAGAATAAGTTGGCCAAAAGCATCAGTATTATTGCAAAGGCAAACCAATACAGCTTAAACATAGTGTAAGAAAAAACTTGATTTCCAAAGCCATTCATGTCGGAATAAGGAATGCTAGAATTTGCTCCAAAAATAAATAAGTTGTGCTCGAATAGACTTGGAGCCATCATAAAATTGAATAAGAAAAAAATGACGACCACCGCATGAGCAAAAAATTTGTTGTTTACTAAAACATGAATAAAAAATGCCAACATGGTGTACAAAATGTAATTGGGTAGGAGAATCAAAAATAAGCTTTTGAAGTATACATCAAGTTCGAAGTTGTAATATCCACTGTTAATTTGAATAACTATACCTGTTAATAGAATTACAAACATTATAAAGAACTCGATAAAAACTAATGCCGAAAATTTCGCAGTTAATGTCAACGAGTTTTTAAGGGGCAAAGCGTCAAATATTTCATTCAATTTACTCCCTCTTTCGCGCCAGATAAGTTCGCCCGTAAAGAATGTGATGATGATTAAAATGAACATGAAAAATTGACTATTTAATAGTTCAATTACTTGATAAGTAACAGGATATGTATTTGTATCATAAAGACTGCCTATATTAATATTCGTAGAAAAAAGGAAAGCAATACCGGCAAATAGAATGGCAATGAAATATCGATTTGCAAGAATATTCAAGAACTCAATTTTTGTTATTCGTAGCCAATTTCTGAAATTTGTTTGCTTATTGAATATTGGTTCGGTAAAATAAAATGCGATATTACTATTTTGCACATTTTCTGTGGAGTTACTTACTGTTTTTTTAAGCCTTTTTAAACTTATTTCTTTGGTAAATTGTCCAAAACTAAATCTTTTATAAGTAAAAAATAGTGTCAATCCTCCAAGGAGTAGCCAAACGAGTCTGTTGGCGATTAGTAACCCATCTAGTGGTATGGTAAGTGCATTTTTTTCTGCAGGAGTCCAATATTTGATAATTTCGTATAATGGTGTCATTCCAATTGGATCGAGTATGGCTGCAAGTGTTTTATTTTCAATACCTAACAGCAAGCTTGATGTGACTCCATAAATAACAAATAAGAAAACTGCTCCTACGTAATTAGCTAATATTTTGCGTGTTAAACTTGCCAGAGAGAAGAATATTGCCCCAAAAACTAGTATGTTTGGAATAATATTAATGAAAAATGGTTGAATATAATAGATAAATTTATTCGCTCCGATTTTTTCGGGATCAAGCCATGGCATAAGGCTTCCAATGTAGAGTCCAAGACTAACCGCAGTAAATACTAAAATACAAATGGCGGCAGAACCTAAATAGCGTCCGAATAGGTAGTCGGCCTTTGTTATGGGATAAGTGAAAAATAAGCCATGAGTTTCGTGCTCAAAGTCACGATAAACAGGGTTTCCTACTATTGCTGAAATTATAAGTATTCCGAAAATTGTTAGAAAAGTAGTTATTACATATACATTTATTGGAGCATTGGCCATCACATTCCCGGAGTATCCCATGTTTATATTCATTCCATCAATTGCTCCTCCCAAAATATTTATGGACAAGAACGCCATTAAGAATAATATGGCCCAATATATATATGTTGCAGGTCTTTTAAGCCTGTATCTTAATTCGAAAATAAAAATTTGTAAAAACATATGTACTGTTCTTTGAATGATTAATTAATTGTTGAAAAATACACGTCCTCTAAATTTGGTGCTACAGAGGCAAATTCTGAGTCTGGAATTTTATCTGTGAGTACTTTTATAAGTGGTTTTCCTGCAAATAATCGTGATGAAATGACATTATGCTTTGTTTTGTAGTCTTGTATGGATGATTTTTCAATTCGTTTTTCCCAAATTTTCCCATTCAAATTGTCGATTAGTTGGCTTGGTTTACCGGCTAATTTCAACTCGCCACGATTGATAATTGCCATATTGCTGCACAAATCGCTTACGTCTTCAACAATATGTGTTGATAAAATAACAATAATATTTTCGCCTATTTCCGAAAGTAAATCATGAAATCGGTTTCTTTCAGTTGGGTCAAGGCCCGATGTTGGTTCATCTACAATTATTAATTGCGGACTTCCTATCAGAGCCTGTGCTATTCCAAAGCGTTGTTTCATTCCTCCCGAAAAACCGCCAATGTTTTTGCTTCGCGATTCATACAGATTTGTTTTGTGCAGCAAGCTTTCAACAACTTCTTTTCTATCTTTTTTATTGCTTATCCCTTTAAGTGCTGCAAAATGGTCGAGAAGAGTTTGTGCCGAAATTTTTGGATAGACACCAAATTGTTGTGGTAAATAACCCAATATTTTTCGTACATCTTGTTTTTGAGTTAATACATTTATTCCGTTGAAGTCGATTGCTCCATTATCTGCTTCCTGTAAGGTTGCAATTGTTCGCATAAGCGTTGATTTTCCTGCTCCATTCGGCCCTAGCAGACCAAACATGCCTTTTGGTATTTCGAGGCTTAAATTCTTTAGCGCTTGTACTCCATTGGTATAAGTCTTTGATAAGTTCTTGATTATTAGTTCCATAATATTTTATTCGTTGGATATTATTTATTGCAGGACGTAAAATAATTTAAATAAGTTACAATTAATTTTTTAATTTCTTATTTTTTTTATTGTTAAAACTTGATAGTACAAAATTCTGCAATTAAATCTCAGAAAGCAAAATTTTGTGATGAAACGAGTTTGTCACTAAAAAACTGTGAAAAAAGTTTTCTGAATTACATTTTGTGTTAATGTTCTAATTGTAAACCAAAACTGATTTTCAATAATTTCTTGAATGTTTACTCTATTTATTATATTCTATATGTTTTATTATTTTTCGATACACATTGACGACATGATAAATAATTTGGTCAATATTTTATTATTTATTGAGTCGTTCATCTAATTGGCGGTACCGGTTCGTATAAGAATAGTAGCCGATTTCGGGCTTCATTCCTGTTAAGTTTCAAGAAAGTTGAAGCAGGCTACAACTCTTGAATTTTCTACTATCTCGGCTATTATTTTTATACATTGTTACCTGCTGGGCTTTATTAATTCGTTCAATATTATTTTTGATTTCTTTTGTGCGATTTTCTCTAAATCAGGATAAATCTTAGCTTCTAATATTTTATCTCCATTCAACTGTTTAATTAGATAATAAATTAACTTTATCCGACATTTAATCATTGACATAACATTAATTCTCTTCTTTACAAAAGATTATTTCATCAAATTTCAGAACCTGATGCATTGGGCGAACTTCATTCAGTAAGGAGTTATACCAAAGGACTATTGTACAGTTTTTTTCCATTGAATGAAACATTGCTGATGAAAATCCAGCAATATCTCCACCATGCCCAAAGTATCCCTCAAAATAAAATCCGCCAATGGTGTAATAAACAAAATCATTAACTTGAACTCTGTGGTTTATACGTATATTTTGTAAACTGTCTGAAAGATAATATCCGTTATTCATTGCAATTACAAAGTCTTTAAGATCATAAATATTTGAGATAGCACAACCTGCAGCCTGAGCCCACGAAATATCAAAATGTTCAGAAAACTCGGGATAGTCAGGATTGAAATCTCCAATGAAATATCCTTTTGGATGAGGATCAGGCATAGTTATGCCGGAAACAGGAAAGGTAGTATTATCAAGTTTTAGCGGTGAGAAAATGTATTGGTTTATTTCGTTTTGTAAAGAATTATCTGTTATTATTTCAATTATTCTTCCAATTAATTGAGTGTTAGTATTGCAATAGAGGAATCGTTCACCCGGGGTGAAATGGTACTCTTTAGTTCGTACCAAATCTATTAATTCATCTTTTGTCCACACCCGTGTTGGATTATTATCCATTTCATAATTAAACTCGTCAGTATCCATATAGTCAAAGATTCCGGATGTCATATTGGTCATCATCTCAATTGTAACTGAATCCGAGTTAGGAAAATCAGGAAAGAATAGGTTTAACTTATCATCCAAAGAAACTCTCCCTTCATCTACAAGTTGTAGCAGACGGGTAACAACCATGGTTTTTGTATTACTGCCCACTCTGAAATAAAAATATTTATTCATTTCTTCATTTGTTTCTATATCCGCTACTCCATTTGTGTAGAAAAATTCTAGATCTTTATCAGGAGCCCATACAGCCGCCACCATTCCTGTTATTTTTGTATTCTGCAAGATGGAATCACAAGCAAACGTGAGATTATCATATATTATCTTATTCTTGTCAGCATCATCATTATTCTTGTTGCAAGAGAATAAGAATCCGATACAAAGTAAAAGAATTGCTATTAATTCAATTTTTTTTAAGTTTTTCATAATGCGTTTCTTTTTAGTGTTTAGGCTTCCTTTTCAGCCTGTTCGTTAAGATACATAGTTTACAAAAGTTAAAGATTAGACTTTACACTAAATTAGTTTCTAACCTTATTGATTTTTCTTTGTTTATTTAATGCTAATCCGTTTACATTTACCACTTTCTGCCCAATTTTATATATTGCGTGTTGTACACAGTTGTTTAATCATTTAAAATAGCCATAGCTTCAATTTCAATCAAACAGCCAAAATGTAATTCACGTGTCGGAATTACACACCGAACGGGTTTATGTTCTTCAAAGAAAAAACTATATCTATCATTAACTTTATCCCATAATTTAATATTTGATATGTAAATCCTGACTTGCAATACTTTGTTTTTTGAACTACCAGCTTCATTTAAAATAGTCTCAATATTTTTAAGAACTAAATCAGTTTGTTCTTCAATTGATTTAGGTGTGGTTTTAGAATTTTGATTAATTGGAAGTTGTCCAGAAAGATATAATATTCCATTATGTTCAATGCATTGCGAATAATGTCCATTTGCTTTGGGCATCTTTGGAGTATTTAATATTGTCATTTTACTATTTATTTAGTTATAATCGTTTTTAAAAATCTTAAAATATTCTGTCAGTCAAAAGTAGTATAGCTTTTCATTAAGTTTCTTATCATACATGAATGTACAGGAAGAATCATTAAATAATCGCCAATTTTATTTTTTGAAATCCAGTTGTATTTAAACCCACAATTGTGTACAACGTTGATGGTATGGTGTCGTGCGGGATTACGAGGCGATTTCCTATCAGTTTACACCGGCTTTTTTTACGAGCCACAAACCTTCGAAAACCCCTGAAACCCGCATGCACTATACCATGTGTTGTACGCTGGCCTTATTATCAAATTGTTTTTCTCTTATAAAATGCTTTCCAAAATATAAATAATAATCCAATTATGCATAACCAAACAAACCAATCGCCCATATTTGCATAAATAGTTTTAGCCCCTTTCATTGGAACATCTGAAATCATTATATTTTCTTTTGTCTTGTAATAATCTAACTGACTAAGCATATTGCCTTTATAATCGACTGCTGATGACAAACCTCTCCCTGTACACCTTACCATTGAAAAACCATTTTCTATTGCCCTTAATTTCGACATGTTTGCATGGTATGGTGTTCTCTCCTTCCAATCGTTAGCAGGTACCAGCATAATATCTACATTCTTTTTCCCAGCCTGATTAATAAATGTCGGGAAATCCATATCAAAACATATTGCAGATGCAATTCTACCATAAGGTGAATCGAATGTTTTAATTATCTTTTCACCTGCATTAATTGGGTCACTTGGTGTGGGATAAGCTTTATTAAAATCCCAAATAATATTTCCTTCTGGGTCTATCCAAATGATTTTAGCTTCACCAAGCGTTTGAGGGAATTCTTTTGGCACTGTAAATAAACTTAATCCCAAATATACTTTTTTATCTTTTGCTAATTTGCAGCCCTTATCAATTAGAGTTTTTTCATCATCCCTCAAAACCATTAATGAAGCTTCATGCAGAAATATAATTTTTGCTCCGCAGTCAGCAGCTTTTGAAGATAATTTTAATAATTTTGTATGTATTAAAGCTGTTTGATTACGAAATGCGGGTAATCGGCTAATATCCTGAGTAAAATTAGATGAATCCGCTAAGGATTCGTTATGGATAATTGATGCAATCCGAATGGTTTTGGAATCTGATGAAAAAAATCTATTACGTATTTGTCCAAAAAGAAATACAGAAATAATTATGACACTAAAAAGGATAATACTCTTTTTGATATTTGCAATTTCGAACCTTTTATCCCAAAACCAATTCATAGCTGAAGCTGTCCAAGCAATAATAAAGGTCAAGCCCCACATGCCCGTAATGGATGTAAACTGCATTAAGGCTAGGTTATCCTGTGTATGCGCTAATGAACACCATGAACCCGCTTGCCCGCTTGATATAGCAACAATATATTCAGCAATAACCGATACGATGGGAAAAACTAAAGTTGCTAAAAATCCATTTATTCTTTTCGTTAACCATCTATCCATAATATATGGTAAAACCATAAATATACCGAAAGAAACAACATACATATAATATATTATTTCAGGAGCAGGAATCATCCCTTTTAACCTAATATAATGAACAACTACGATAAATACGAAAAAAATAATCAAGCTGTACCAGCGTTTAAAATTCCTAAATGCTCGTATAAGAAAAATAGGGGCAATCCATGTAAAAATAGGGATAATCCATTTCCCATTTGAAAATAAGAATAGTACCATCCCCAGAATCATTAGTAAATAAGGCACTAAAGATTCTTTTAATTTAATTCTGTAAAATATTGACCTGAGTTCCATAATCTGTTATTTATATAATTTGACAATTGATCTTTTGCAAACCTATAACTACTATGCAACGCGTCAAAATAATTGGGCTAATTGAAAAGGAATTGGGACAAACTACAATATTCTATTTACAGAATGGGGCAAACTACATGTTTCTGGGACAAAGCGAACTAACGATTAAGCAAACTAAATATGTTTTCCTTATATTTTCTGGAAATGGGAATTAATAAATCAGTGTTTTTTAGGTTTATCTTATATCCCGATGCATTGCCCAAAACAGAATCAATTTTAGTCATATTAACAATGTAGCTCTTGTGACATCTATGGATACTTTGATTATTGGAGGTTTGTTTTTCGATATTATTCAGGGTGTTGCGAAGAAGATTGTGTTTTATTGCATTACCTTCCAAATAATAAACATCAATATAATTATCGGCTGATGTGATATAAAGAAAGTTGTTTATTAGCAATGAAATATTTTCTCTTTTGTTGCTGGCTTCAATTGTTATTGTTTCGGTGCCATTAGAAATTTTACTTTTTTCTAGAATCTTTTTATTTATTTGACTAGATATTTTAATTTGTTTTTTAATCGTATAGATGTAATGTGCTAATATTAAAAGCGACATAGGAATTATAGTGATTCCAAATATAATACCCATGTAGACGATAAAACCCACTATGTGAAAATGCCCTTGATTTGATGTAATATCATTTATTATTGAACTTGAAATACTAGTTAGAAATGTAATCCAACTAATCCAGAGAATTGTATTTCTTAAAGTAAATTTTTTAATAACTATGTTTTGCAACCAGAATAGATGAATTACACTAATTAACAGTCCGAAAAAAACATAAAGCGAAATGATCTTTAATTTATATAAACCCGATATGTTATATAATCCAAATGGTTCAAATATGTATAAGAACAAGAAACAAAATATCCATATACCAAATGAGTACAATATTTTAAACTTTTTTATTTCAAGTAAGTTATATGGTTTGTTTAAATATTTCAACATAATAATTATTCATCGTTTATGGTACCCTTCTTCAGGCTAACGATAAATTGTATGAGTAGTGGCAGATTTCGAGGCACTTCCCTGTCAAACCGTGATGAAGTTTGAGCAGGCTACAAACCTTGATATTTAGCACTTTCCCTGCCATTACTTATACAAAATGTGTGTGCCTTGAATGGTAAATTTATAAAAGTTCTTTGAATAAATGGAAATTAATTTAAAGAAAGTCCAGAGGGTGTAAGTCCCTTATGCACTGGGGTAACGCCTGGAAGTATTAGTAAGTCGCAA